>Ga0065711_1003546_pt1 | contig 52904 bp, 19 predicted proteins | sample Hoacrofraction12_FD_59098 | JGI IMG/M metagenome (GOLD analysis project Ga0065711, IMG submission 59098) | Hoatzin crop microbial communities from Cojedes, Venezuela - Epithelial fraction 12 v2 (version 2) | ecosystem: Host-associated > Birds > Digestive system > Esophagus > Crop | place... | reverse complement strand
CCCCCCCCCACCCCGCTCCTCTGAAAGCAATGGAATGACAGAGATATTGATCAGAAATGCATTATTTTTCCACTTGCCTACTGCAAATCAAGAAAATGTTTAAACATCAGCTCTTCCCATCTGTTTCAGTGAGATTTCAGCATATTTTTAAGTGCAAACATGAATAGAAATTTTTTTTTTTTTTTAATTTTAACACTTGCTCTAAGACTCATTCAAGTCAAAGGAAAGATCTTGCTCCTTCAGAGGGTTTGAGTCAGTCTCTCACTTACTGGGAAGAAAAAAGATATTTTACACACTGAACTATTTTGGAAGCAAATCACTCAGATGATTCAAATACTCCTAAACAAGTAACATGATTTATTTTTGGTGAGGCTATCAAACTCCCATCTTGTTCAACAATGAAGAGGGAAAGGAAGGAAACAGAGCGCTGAAGAGCTAAGCGGACTGAATTTTTCAAATGTCTGAATGTCTGTGATATTTTCTTCTATAAGTAATAGGAGAGGAATGGGAAGAAGGACAGACAACAGCCATCTATATTTTAACAATTGTGCAGATTCCCCACAAAATGTCAACTCATTTTGTGAGTTGACATGCAATTTTAAACATGCAATTGTTTTAAATATGTGATTTTTCTGCTAAGCTATTCCAGAACTCTTGTTGTGTTAAGTTTTATTAGTTTGACTTAGATATTTTCAGAGTCTTTCATTTGCATTTTAAAAACTGAGAATGAGAGACCCATAGCAATGTGTGCTTGGGAATCAGGCTACTGGTCTTTCACCTTGCTTTTCAGGGACCTTCATCAAGATTTCACCACTTAGCCAGCTAGAGAAAGCTGTAAAAAGCAACTGTAATGCAGAAAAGTAATTAATGTTGTAAAATGGCTTTGCGTCCTTGGATGAATGACATTGCAGATTAGCATCTTGCCCTTAAATGCAAAGTCACCCTTGGGTAAATCCACAGAATATCCATCGGCTTCGTAAAATTGGTCTATCATTATCAGTGGTATTAGTAGCACAGCAACAGAACAAGTCCTTCCAAAATATCTACACATGTTTGCACAATACTATTCTATGCTTTGTACTAACATAAATAATATTTTAGTAATTTCAGATCAGGCGAGACTGATGTTAATATGCGCTTGAGTCAGTGAGAGTACATGAGAGGATGAAGATGGATTTTAAAATTTTCAAGATTGGAGACTTAATAAAAATTTATATGTCACCAGCACGTGATCATAGTTGGAAAAGCATGGGAAATGCTGTTTTTTTCTCAGAAGACTGCAGTTTTGTGGAAAATATTGCCTTACATCCTTGTAAAGCAATAGTCATCAGGGGCAGGATGTTATACATAGCTCCATGGAAAGACTTCATTCTCAGTCCCAGCAAAAGTTTATTTAATTCTTTATCATTCCCTCATATTCTAGCAAAGTAAAGAAAATAGCAGTAAAGGTCACAATAAAACATCTCTTCCATCATTAGGGACATTAGGGGTATCAGTGCTAAAAAAGGATGCCAGACAAATAGTTCTGAATTTCAATGCAGCTCATATTTCCACTATCCTTTTTCCAAGAGAGCAGTTATGGGGGGCACCACTGCCCCAGAGTATGTAACCCAAAAAAGAGCTCCTGCCCATCAGCAGGTGTGTTTGTGAAGGTGCAGATCGTTGGCAGCTGCTTTCCCCTGTAGCTGAATTGGTGGGAGAAGTCAGAGACAGCTGTGCTAATTCAGCACTACCCTTTAACACTCTCTCTTTTCATTACAGGTATTAAAATTGTTCCCAATGGGCACAATAGACAAGGAAAGCCAAACACAAGGAAGGATTCGATCCACTTCCCCATTAAATTCGAAAGAAAAACTAGTAACTTCAGTGATAATAGGAGCTGGACTGGAACCTACATGAACAGCACACCACAAATCATTTTATTCTCGCCAAAGCTTGTTCTGACTGCAGCAATTTCCAGTGAGAGCTCAAATCTACATCCCCCAAAACAGCTCTACTCCAGCAAATACTATGTGCATTAATTCAAGTATTATTTGGTTTTCCCTTGGCTAGAAAACATAAGGCAGCAGAGGATGAAAAGAGCACACGGCTTGTGTGCAAGCACTAGCCCAGCTGCTGCTGGACAACTGTTTGCCTATTGCTTAGCAATGCTTCACCTCTCTGCCAGAAAAAAATGCTTCAATGAGGGATGATAAACCTGAAGTTTTGTTTATTGTAAAATCATGACTGTGATAGTGCTTCAACCACTTCTTCCAACCACGTGTTACAACACTTACTGAACACTAGAAGCTCTTTGGGACAAAGGCTTCTGATTTCAGTGCTTAGCTGAGAGCACACTGGAGAGACTTAAATAAAAAATTAGACTAACAGACCAGTGGTATTTGCATATTTATCAGGAGGAAAGCTGCAATAGGAAATTGAGGATTGAATTTTGGGCATGGTTCTGGGCAATCAGCTCTGGCTGGTCTTGCTTGAGCAGGGAGCTGAACTAGATGATCTCCTGAGGTCCCTTCCAACCTCAATCACGCCTTGATTCTGTAATTTCAGAAGCAAAATAAAGAACAGGAGGAATAAAGAAGGAAATAAAAAAAAAGACACCCGGAGAATGAGGAAGCAAAGCTGTGACACATTCAAGCCTCACTCACCAGTTATCCATCTAGCCTCTGGGTCGTGAATTTTGAAAGCATCGCTGAAGAGATCTTCCACTGTTATCTTCTTCTTCTGAGACAAGCTGTTATCTTCAACTGTAAAACATTTGAAAACAAACTGCTATTACTTCAACTTTGAAATGCATCTGAAAGTACAGCAACCATGAATAGTGCCATGTCATATCTCATTCGGAAATGGTCCACATTAAGCTTTCTCTCATATGTAGCCCCTTCTCATCACCAGTGTTATAAAAGGACCACGTAATGGTTCACAAACAGAAACCTCCTGGTTATTTATGTCTGGACTCATCAACTACAAAAAGACCAAGATATGGTCCAAAATATATATTTTTGGACTTAACCTGATCAAAAAAGATTTTAAAAGTCATGAAACCATACCTATAAATGTCACAGGGCTATATAATGTTGACTATTCCAAAGAAACTTAAAACTACATAACACTAAGACTATTCTGAAATAATTAATTAATTTTTTAAAAAAATAATTAAAAGTGACCATGTTTTTATAGCTTATATTTTTATTTCCTTAAAAACTGCCATGCAGAACCACAGTTGGAAAGGTATTTAGCCTTATGAGGGCTCATACAGATTACTTCAGGAATTCACAAAAGATTTTCCATGGGAAAAGAGTGGTCTGCAACCACTCTGTTGCAGAAATATTTTTTAAAAATCTATGAGACATAACCCTAAATCCTTACGTGTTGCATAACTGGCCCATACTAATTTTCATTTTTAGTGAAAGGATATACAGTTTCATTTGCAAACCTGGAAATCTGGATAGTTTTTACATTGAAGAACCAGACTGTCAGATTAAGATGCTGTAAGATCAACTTGTAATAAACAGCGTCCTTCATTTAGTTCATTCTTTCTAACTCTTCTCTTGCACTCTGCTTTCCTCACAAAGAAATACTTGCTGTATGTCTTCCTCCACTGCCCTTCATACAGTCAAAAGATTTCTGGCACAAAGCATAATCTGAAGAAAACACAGAACTGATTTCTGTCTGCGTACATATTATTGTTAAAAGGAAATCTGTCTCACCTAGATGCCACCAAGACTAAACACACATTAAACTAAATTAAAACAAGGCACAAATGTAACTACCTGAAGTCTGCTGCAACTAGCATCTTCTCCTGTACCAAAATTATACCTTCTCATTTCTGTCATCACCTCTCCGCTATGTAGCAACTCTCATAAACACAACACAGAGGCTCCTGGGTCTGTAACTGGAGTGTTTATGTTGAATCAAACGATTCTTGGGCCTTACAGATGAGGATTATATATACCACATCACAGAATCCTATACTGACTGCTTAGTTAATATGAAAATGGATTTTTATTTTCTCAAAGCTGAAATTTTTCGAAACTAACAATTTTGATTAACATATTCTTTCTTTTCTTTTTTCTCCTAACAGTAATTTTTTTTTTGTTATGACAAGCAGTCATCTTCTATGAATAATTTGTTTCCAACATTCAATTTTTTGCTGAAAAAATATTTTCACGGAAATCTTTCAGTCAGTTTAAACACATTTGCTCTTTAAAGAAACACGTGAGGCTGCTTGCTGAATGTTTCCATGGCAGGTATGTGTGCTTCAGCGTCTCTCCTCCCTACAGCAACCTCGTGCCTGAGGCCTATTGGTGTCCTGCAGCCTTAGCTATCTTTAACATTTTTTAGTACTAAACTTGTTACACTGAACACATCAGTGATTACAAACAGTGGAAACAGACTCTCTGAAGCCACTTATTTGAGGAAAAAGTCTTCTTCACTACACTAAATTGAAGACCCTGATACACCTGAGACCACCAAAAATTATCTAGGAACCATGTTTTGTTCCACTAAAAGATGTTTCAACATAAACTACTATTTTTACCAAATTAGATGATATTCTATTCTTCAATTTCATTTTTTTCCCAACTCTGATTCAAGTCTCTGTCATACTACTCAATGCGGCTTCCAAATACCAAGACACATTAACGCAACTCCTCAGCCAAATCCCTCTGTGTGACAGCATTAGGCAAAGTTCTGCATAACTTTATTTAATAAAACAGAAAATACAGGTCAGAGAAAGAATTCCAATGAGTTCCCACCGTGGTGGAAGTTCCCAGCACTGGATACCTGGGGAGATCAGGCAGTGCAGAGCAGGAGGTTGGAGCCCCATACAGCCCTGGGCTTACAGCAGTTTCAGGTGCCGCTTCCCAAATGCCACCTTGAGGAACACAGACTTCTTCCCCACCATGAGGGCATAAGGACAGGCACAAGCAAACGTCTGTGCTGGAGATTTGGGAAGGGGTCAAGTGGGAAGCCTTTCTCATTCCCTCTTTCTGTGCAGGATGGAGACTGCACCACCTCTACGCCTTCACAGCACTTCAAACTCCTAGTAAGGGACAGCAGGAGGAGGAAGAGGTAGTAACGGAAGCATCACACCCAGGAGCCTCTCTAAGGCACATTGTTGAGGTTCCCTTACTGGATCCTGCAGTGGGCTGTAATAGCTGCAATAGGTCCTATAATGAACCATGGACAATGTTAATCTCAACCACAGAGCTGGGGAGAAAACAAAGAACTAAATAATCAATCAATCAATGATTTTTTAGTAAGAAATTCAGATTTACTGACCTCTCATCTAACACACAGATAAGTCAGAGTGTTCACTAAGAATGCCTATTCCATTCCTCTGGGCCATCGGAGACATTTACAGAGGAAGAAATGCAATTGGGGGATCTCAGGTAAACCACCCTCTCTTGAGCAGCAGTCTCTGAGCATGCCTTGGAGTGTCTAAGCTGGCTGGCAGACACAAGTTGTGCCCACCCCCAACTGCGGAGACCTTGGAGCCTCCTTGGGTTTATGAAAGGAGAGGACCAAGCATGTGTCACCACCTTTTTTTTGCATTCATGTCTCCCCCCCTTCCAGCAGATCCAGACAGCCTGACAGTGCAGCAGCATGGCAGTGATACATGTGGCACAAGGACGTGTGATTTGAGTGCCAAGTCAGAAACCCACCATCCAAACAGCGAAGTTACATGCTGAGAGAATCAAGTAAAATCCATGCCAGTTTTGTTTTTGTTTCAATGTTAAAGGCATGATAGGAACTCTGCGCTGGTCAGAACTTTTGGGTTCATCTGTCTGCACCTCATCCTTGAAGTCAGCACTGAACTGATAAAACCTTGTTCTCCAGAACACAAACAGAACTTATATCCTCCAAAACCCCAGAAAACTCAAAACAGAAGGGAAAAGGGCTATGACCTGGCCTCCCTGTGTGTTTTGCCTCTGCAGTACAAATCCTTTCTTTCAAGTTTTCTCTGAACTCCAGCAATGCTCAGAGGCTGCTTGATGGGTCAGAAGGTTTCAGTCATCTTTGGGTGCCCACATTTCTTTCCCTCATTCCTAGGCCTCAGGTACAGGCCAGTGTCAGCTGCTTTTCTCACACCCTTCCTGGGCTATTGTGCACATGGGTGAATGGGTGTCCATGCATGTCCACCTCTTGGCAGACCTGTCCCAGCATGTCAGGAGCTCCCTTCCCACCTCCACGTACTTGCTCGATCCCTGGGCAAACCTGAGTATGTCTTCATCCAGGCAACCTCCCTGTACTCAAAAGGCAGCGGCCAGACAAGGCAAAGAGGCAATCTATCTCCCTTCTATAAATCCCACCTTACTTTAATGGCATATAATGTACATTTATACATAATAATTGTGAATAAACAAATTACACTCCTGCACAGCTGGTCAAAGGATATTTCCTTGTGCTTCCCAACCAGCAAAAGTCATACCAAGCTTAACAGGTGATGCATTTGGCTCTCTTGTATGACTACCTCAGTATCATCTCTGAAAAATATTTCCTATGAATTTTGTAAAAATTTTAATATGGAGTTGGGTGTACTTTCTGTTTTTCAGCTAAAGGTCAGATTTGAAGTGAGCAAACTTGATGTATATCTCTGGAATGCTTTAAATATCGGGAACAGATATGCCAAAAGTCCTGATTTGCTTCCATTTCAAAACACAGGGCTCTGGAAAGCAATCTTTTCCTAAGGAAAATATTTAATGGAATTTGGGGAAGGTTTTTTAATCAAAATTTCTGTAGGATCACCTTCTCTCTTCAGCTTTGACGTGTGTGTGTGTGTGCGCCCACATGCGTATCTGTAAACTTGTGCATATCTTTTTATAAACACACAAATAACTCTGCTAGGACAGCACGCATACAGGTGCCATATGCTGCGACAAGTGATCAACCGCCAGTTAGGAAAGGCTCAGTCCCACACTTCTATAATTTGTACAAATAGCTTCACATTTTTCAAAGGTGGGTGGAATGGCAGGACACACACACATGAAATCCGAGTCCCTCAGTGTAGGCAATTGTGTGCATGTGGTGTACTATAGGGTAATGAAATGCAGGCTTTCACCAGCTACTGCTTCTTTTGAGAATGTTGTTCTAGAATACCAAAAGATACACAAATCATAGAAACGTTGAAATTTTATTAGGATTTTATAAAATAAGACCTAAGCGTTAGCTAGCAATAAAACACCGCTATTGTAATTACAATGTCTGGTGAATGCAAAGAGCACTGTTCCCAGTTTATGAGCTAATCTTAAAGCAGGGTGAGTGACCTGCCTCTGAGAAACCCAGACCAGTAAGGATTTCAGCCTTTCTGATGCTGAATCCAGAGTTAAAACCTTCTTCAAAGGCTTGGGCTGATTTGCAAACGAATCTTGAAGAGATATATAAACCCTCTTTTTCCTCCATTATTAAATACCTTAATCATTTTCTGTTCTGCTAAGCAAACCTTCCCCACTCCCCATGCTACCACACATTCTTGGTTTTGCAGGAAACTACCCCAGCTTTCACAGTATTGGGAAAGGCCACCCTCATGACGCAAGTTATGTGTCCAGTTAACCACTTTTCTTTGTCTGAACACAGACTACAGGCCTGCTTACTGCACTCTGTCCCATATATGTCCCAAATTACTCTCTAGAGTCATTGCATGATGTTCAGCACTGGGTTTAGAGCATCTCTGCATTGCATGCCTTGGTATTGCGCTGCAAAACAGGCCTTCAAACCAACAGCAAAATACTGAGAGAAGAATGGTTTCCCAGCCAGGGAGAGGGCCAAGATAGACAGGAACAAGTAAGGAATCCAGAGGTGAAATGCAGAAGATTATTTATACTAGTATGACAGCATCAGGCTGGACTCCAACATTATCATCAGAAGGAAGACTTTAAATCATCTGAAGTATTCTCAAGCATTGTGCTCTCCCCATGCCAGACTGCATCACCCTACTTGAGACATTTCCAGTGAAGAGGGCGGTTTTGCTCAGGTCATTTTTTCTAATGTCACTTTCAGACTTGGCAGCAGCTCCTCATCCACAAAACTGCTTCTCCTCCTTCCTTTGCTGTCCTCCTGTCCCTTTCTCACCTCTTATTCAAATACCCATCACTCATTTTTCAGTTTGGCTACCAAAGGATAAACATTTCTTCTTCCTGTTAACTGTTTTATCGCAGGGAAATTCAGACTCTACTGCTCCTTTTGGACAGGCACCTCTACCTTCCCCACTCCTACTTCACTGGGACATGCTGTCCTCAGTCAGGATTAGCAATGCAATACTTTCTACGTTTGTCAAACTAGCCTCAATGTTTCACTTAGCACTGGCTGGTGGGAAATGCCTGTGAAACGAGCCTCCTGTTACCCTCTGCCATAGTGCATTCTCATAACAAGCTCCAGGGCCAGTGGCCCAAAAGAAGACTGAACTCAGTCGCTGCCAAGCCACAGCAGCAGCCTAAGCTATCCATTTCACCCTTGGCAGAGTCTCACCATGAAGCAGTCTGGATCCGTAACAAAAACAGCAACTGTAGTGAGCTCAGAGTTTTTGTATTTGCATGTAGGACACAGTTCTGAAACACCAGCAGGAAAAAAAACAACCGAAACCCAGCTTAACAGCAAATCCGGTAATTAGAAATCTCAAAAATCACAAATTAATATTTTAGTATATTCCTAAGTTTTAAGCACAGAGACTCTCTCAAAGGTGCTATTTGGAGTTGTTGCTAAGTACATACTAACAACTGTATGATTTATGTGTATACATGTGTGTGCTTGTATATCCCAAACTGAGAACATCTTTGTGTACGTATATACAAATATAAACACAAAAATACCCTTGTAAATTTTATTTATAACTGAATGTGGGTATTTCACATTCCCACTATGTCAAACAGAAGGTCATCATAATAACCCATATTTACTTGTGTCTTCCTAAATTAGAGAACTTTAACCACAGGGTCTCAATGCTTGGTACAGCTTTCCTGTCTAGGTCCTTACCTGGACAACAACACTGCAGTGTCTGTATTTGTAACAGTCACTAGTGGATTTTATGTGTGATTTTGTCTATGGAGAAGTGGGAGTAGGGTTCAGTAGAAGTCCTAAATGAGGTCTGTAGTGGAGCCCAGAACTGAAACCAGAGCTGCTAAATCCTCATCAAATCTCATTCTGAACATCCTTATAAAGAAATCGTTATTACAGGTGGTTTTGTAAAAGGAAAGACTTGTGACTTAGGCTGTATTTAGGACTGCACAGGTATGTTTATACTTCTCCCCATGTATCCATCTATATGGAATCCTGCTCTTCAACAGAAGTGACACCCATGGTTTCGTCTACGCAGTGAGAGCCACTGACAGCTTCTTGAAGAGCACAGGCATGGATTTAGGAATCTAGGATTCAACATACATTTTTGAAAAGTCTGGGACTGCACTTCCGTGAAACAGAAAGCAACATTTCCATACATAATGGGTAAGGGATTATATTTATTGCTGCAAATAAATGGTGCCTAATGTGAGTACAGTCCACAGACTACAGCCCAAAACATCTCAGATGAACTGCACTGTCCAAAGGTGTTAAATTTGAACCCTAGCGAAAGTAATTTAAAAATGATCCTTAACTAAGTTTAACCTTACTTAATTACTTTATTACACTAGTATGACCACATGCCACTTACATTTACACAGAAAACTTCAGGATAGCATGAAAAAAACCTGAACATGGCATGATGATAAATAACCGAAATGATAATGTAGTGATTGTTTCAGTCATTTTCAAATTAACTCTGCGATATCCTGTATGTCTTGATTTATCACTGTCTCCAGTCTACTACCTAGTGGGACTATGGGATAAGAATTGTGTCTGGGAAGGTGGCCCAGGTCTGCTGAACTCATGCTAGTTCACGTGCAATGAGATAGAAATTTCTGCCCCACAATTTCCATCTTATTTTTCCGCTTCGCCATCCCGTGCTCTTCCATTTCCTACAGTTTCATTTCTCCCTTGCCGCGATTCCCATCCCCAGCTCTGTGCTCTCTGTCCTGCTGTCCCCTAGAATCCCTCACATGTACTCATCCAAACAGGACCCCCTTTTCTTCTCTTTTACGTCCTTCTGCAGGGGACCTTCTGGCTTCTTATGTGTGTTGTAGCTCCTAACAGTTTCTGACACTGAATTGTCTTTTCTACGTCTTGTCTCTCATTCATTTGTCGTTTCATATTCAGACCACAGGATTCTCAAAGCCACAGAAGCACACTATTTCTACTCTGTAAGTAGTCATGGAAATTTACAGGGCTGTAAAAATATGTTATAATCAATAATCATAATTATATCACATTAGAATTCAAGCCTACAACCTCAGCAGCTACTGTAAGAGAAGTAATTTACAGAGATTACGTGCACTGAACTTTGCTGAAACTTGCTAAGGGGATTAACTTAAAGAATCCCTTATTGGGAATATACTAATTATTTGCTGTGGCTAAGTACTGTCTGGCACATAGTTATTTGGAATTCCTTTGTAAAGCTGAAACACTACGGTATGATCTAAAAGTCAGTCCAGATGAATAGTATGGGATTCAGGTGCCTAAGCATGGGCATCTAATGCCATTTTAGTTGCTCTAGGATATGCTACCCAACTGGCAGCTTCTGCTCCATGTGGGCATGAACATCAGGAATACCTGTGTCCTAAATGACTGCCCTGTGTAGCTGTCTCTCATACCCTGGCACATCTAAAATGACACTGCCCATCTATGTTTAGGCAACCAAGTTTCATGCTTGTACCTTCAGCTCAGAAGCCATGGTCTTTGAATTGAAATGTAAAACTCTAAAACAATTTACCAAAGAATGGCCTTGAACTCAGCTCACATCAAGCTAAAGAACAGGAGAGATGATTCCTTTGATATTGGCTTTGCAGTCAGTTTGCAATCCCTTTACCCTTGGAAGTGTAAAATTACAGAGGAAAAATAGAATGGAAGTGAGTTAAAGGTTATAAATACCTGGTGTCAGGAGTATAACAGAGGTGACAATCAGGGAGCAGATAACGAGAATAACAAGTAAGGCAATTGCAATTCCTTTCCAGTTTCTTTGTGGAGGATTACTCCCCACCAGCTCCTAGAAGCATCAAAGGAAAGTGAACATTTAGAAAAAGCACTTAGACAAGAAAAGAAACAGCAGAATCCAAACAGCAACATATTTCAGCAGAACTACCTGCGACCTTGGTGGGTGCAGCCCGTAAGCCTAATACAATCCATGCCATTATAACATGTTGCAGCATTAATTGAGTTCATTCCAAACCAGATTATACAATGTATAAATGCAATCCACCCATAGGATGCTCGGTAGTGTAAGCCACACTCCCCACCGTCTCCTTGCACAAAGGCACCAGTCACCCACACCAGCACTCATCCAAACTCACTTATCAAAGGCAATTTCCTACCAAGCCTCATTAAGTCTGGAAATAAAGAGCTCTACAGAAACCTTCAAGAGACTTTTATAATCAGATGTCAGAGAGGAATACAGGAAGATAAATAATTCACAGGAGCATATATGGACACAAAAATCAATAAGGATATCCCCACGGTGAACTTCTCTGCCTTCCCAGAAAACATCACATCTCCTCAGGCCGTCTTGCACGCTTTCCTAGGCTGGTAGGTCTAAGCACATGAAGACAGGCTTCTAGTATATGCATTAAATTTAATCACATCCTTAAAACTTTAGAATAAAAGCTCCATCACTATTCACTGATTAGTTTTGACTTCATCGCAGTTGTACCATATGTTCTGTCTATGATGTGTACAGCACCTCTGCTCTCAAGGCTGAGGTTTTTATGAAGTGCTGTGTTCACATTCACAGGATCTTAAATATTTATTGTGCTTTATCCTTTTCATGTCTTTTGCTGGATTCCCCTTAGCACTGTGCATTAAGTGTGATTTCATCCACGCATTGAAGCATCCCCAGGAACTGGATGAAATATCAGAGCACTCCACTTTCCTGGAAGGCTGAATTCACTCAAGGGATCTGGCCTCACAGCCAGAACAACTCTGAATGCTCCTGCTCCTTGACTACCTCACCAATTTAGAATTTTTGCCTCATTTCCTTTACTATGAGGGATGGTGGGTCTAAGACAGACTTGCTGGTACTTCTTTAACAGATTCTTCTTTTATCCTTTTTTCTTTTTTTCAGNAAAACAAAAAGCTTTATAACAGACTAAGTACTTCTGTAATTCAGAAAGTTTGTTTCACCTGCTGTAAATTTTTCTTACACACAGCAATATGACCTGAACAGGGAGGTCAGGCAAACCTCACAGTTTTGATTTCGGAAAACTCTGAAAAATATTTTTCAAATTTTTCCATACCATGAATCCATTTCACAGAAAAAGATAATGCTGAGACTCTCTTCCTGTATGTTTGGGGATCTATCCATTACAAAGGCTATAAATCTGCAATGGAAAGCCATGTTCGAGGCATTAAACAGCTGAGGTAGCATCTGCATTCAATTATTTATTATAATTCTAGAAGAGACAGGGTGGTTCTCTTTCTCCTGGCAAAGAGGGGCAGGGGTTANCACCCCCTCCCCTCCTCATCTTNCGCTCATTTGCACTTGGCTTTCTATTCGAAATGAAAAATAATTACAAGGAACAAATTTATAGTTTATTATTCTTACTGGAGCAAATTCTGAAAAGTAGGTCAGGAGCCTTGAGAAATGTAATTTTACCAACAAGTAAACAGAAAGAATATAAATACTTGGAAATTTATAGTGTCTTCACCCTAAGCACAAACACAAATTTTAATTAATTTAGTGTTCTAACACCGTTTTAGGAAACTGTTATGGAGTCCGTCTTTCAGGTGATGCAAACAGGCTCAGAAGACAGTCTGTGACTTTCCCAGGGTCACATTTGAATCGAGAAATAAAGCCCAGAAAAGAACCCAGGTCTTGTTAGTACGTGGGAGAAATATTCTTCCTTTCATAGCAGGGCACAGTGGGACCAAGAGGGATGATAGGAGAACTGAGAAGAAGCAGCTGAGAAACCACAGTGCTTCCACCCAGCCAAGCCTTGAAAGCACCAGAAGGCCAGAGGTAAGATGCAGGCAGCACTGAAGGACAGATGGCAACAGTCACATTCCTGAAAATATTCTAACAACCCTCTCTCCCCTGACTGGTCAGGAGTTTTATATTGAAAAAAACAGCTCAAAGGCTTGAATTAGATCTACAAATTCAGATGTTGTTCAAAAGCTTAATAAAACCCCGCCTTAAGTGAGGTATCCCCATCCATGGGTCCCAGTGTGATAGAAATCCACACATGTACTTCAGCTTTCAGGATATCAATATTTCCACTGAATCGATTATCACATCATAACCTCATTAATTCTTCAGTCATCCAATCAATGCTTAAGCAAAATCACTACAAAAAAGACTGGGAATTTCTAGTGTATCAACAAGAGGAAAACTATTCATAAACAAAACTTTGGGGTTTCATATACTGCAAGGAAGCAGAAAGGAATGGTTTTACTTTATTTTCATAATCCCATCAGGAAATTTTCCCTGATAAAAAGCAAGAAGAGATAAACAACATTTCAAAGAAAGGTAAACAGCTTTATTCAGCGCAAGTTTGTAAAGCAGCTTTTTTGTTCTTCTCGGTCATTTGAAGTCTCTTTCAGTGAAATCACTTACAGTAAATCTGCTGCACACACATCGTACCATATACATGCTAGCACCAATGTCTTAGATCTTTCCTATTCATATTTCTGTCAGTTCCAGAGGGATGTTGCTGTGTCACTGTGACCAGCTTTTACTTCCAGGAGATTACAGCCTCACCACTGGTCAATGATACCCCATGACCTGGGCAGCAAACTCACACCCTGCAACAGAAATTCCCACAAGTGGACATCAGCTTCCTATTCACATTGCTCAGGAAAGTCTTTCTGCTTGGAACCAAAGCCAGGAAGGTGTTTAATTAAGCCCTAGGCAGGTACAGATTCAAGCTCATAAAGAATGTTCTTGAGGTGGCACCACAAAGGGTTTGTTTTCAATGCACAGCACAAAGTTATAATTCACCCGTTCTTGAAAGATCTCAGCTTGCAGATGTAAACACAGAGATCTAGACCCAGCAGCAAGCAGATACCTTTCGTGAACCGTGGATGTTAATCCTAAAGATACCACTTTCTTTTCAATACTGAAATCTGAGCATATTACCCAAATGGAAATAAACCAAGTATGCGCAATTTCTGCTCTGACAAAATGGTTCTACTAAAAAGAGTGTAAAAGGAAACATTAAAACAAAGTCACTCATGGGTAGGAGTCACCCGCTCTCTTCTTCTCATGAAGAACTAACACAATGCCTGCATGACTTCTGCAAGCAAGCTGAAGCCCTTCAGTCTGTTTTTTTTCTCCTTTTTTTCCTTTGCTGTTTGTTTTCCACCCCATTCTCTCTCTTTCATAAAACCTTAATTGTTTTTGGATTAGAAAGTAAGGCAGATGTTACCACAGGTTTTAACATAAGCACACTTCATTGATGCTGCATATTAAAAACTGTAAATGTTATCATTTTCATCTTCATTTACGATTGAAAAATAACGCTACCCACCTGTGAAGTTGACTTTGAAGCCGTAAATTCAGATATCTACATTATTTCAAGACTCTAAAATACAGACCTGTGATGACATATTTTCCTGCCTGTGAAAGGATCACTGTACTGACATGTTATGGATGAAGGCTGGATGTGCTCCAATCCAAGGTGCTGTCAACAAAAGTATTTCTGGTGTGTTTATTTGAAACTTGCCAAAAGTCTGCCAGCACCATGGCCATATTACAATAATATCTTCTTAAAATAAAAACTCTGCAAGCACAACTTTTTTTTTTTTTAAATAGCCATGTCTATATTGCTAAATGAAAGAAGGACAATATCAACATCACTTGTCAAGTACTGGTGTATTTAATAAAAGCTATACATCCTGGATGAAAATCTCTGAAGGTTCAACTGAGGGATGGTCATTGTGGGCCTTGCAGTTCTTTTCAACCTGGAGCTGCCACTTCTGTGCAATAACAATGAAACCTAGGTGTGTTGTACCGGAATATATATATTCCAGACATGTGCTGCTCATGAGGGCCCTTGCTGAAGCAGATGACACTGGGCCACAGCTGCAGACAGGAGACTGAACTCTGTTACATCAGTGTAAATCAGAAAGAAAAGGAGAAAGAAAAAAAAAAACACCAAGAAATGAAGCATGAAATAAAAGCAGGTGCAAGATCTTTTATTGGCTTCAGAGATGGCAGGATGAGAATTATAGTAGTAGTTTTGTATGTTTTCCGTACCTGCCATTCTTGCAAGCTCTGCATCTTCCTTTTTTTGATTTGCTTCTAAATTTGAGCTAAATAACCTGAAATAATACACTCATAAACAAAGTAAATGAAAACTCTTCTAGCAAGCTTGTCAACACACAGTTAATTGAGGAATATGTATTCTACCTTCAACTCACATTACCTTGTTCTAAATTAAAACTTTTGCCTGATGGCGTAACACAGTGAGTGCAACTTCTCAGGAAACTCAGCTTACCAGTGTGAGAACATGGCCCAGAATAAAATCTTTGCTGAGGAATTACAGTATGGGAACTTTGTATGGGAGCAAAAACTCCTATGTTGTTCAGTGGAAAAATAATCTTGCTGTTAATTAGTTCTCTATAATACAAAATAGCTGCAAATTAGTACTAAACTGTACAACAAATCACATGAAGAGTGGGTAACCCAGACGGTCAAATTATTAACCTTGTGTTACAAAAAAGCGATATTAATTGCCAAGATAATGGCAGTAAACCAGATACATTGCTGTGGTTACAGCAGGATGTTTGCTGAGGCCACTGGTTATATTGTTGATCGATACTGCCTTACTGTGTCATCACATTCCTCCGCCTGTCTGGATCCTCTGCCGTTCTCCTGCCTTTAATTTAGGATGGAGGTTCTTCATGGGCAGGAATCATTTTTGGTATCCTGCCTGGCACAGTGGAAACCTCAATCACTAGAGAACTTAGGCAGTATCATAACACAGATAAACAAAATAAGCATGTAACTGCGTCCTTCTCATTTCTGAATTCAAGCTGAGTTACGTACGTTTGGGGTTTTTTATTTATTTCTTTTCCTTCTCCTTCCCACTTGCCTCCCTCCCTGCCTGCCGCTGCAGACACCCCTGGGCTGTGCTCCAGCTGAGGTGTGATGCTGAATAGCAATCGGTTTGCAGATGCTCGGAGAGCCTGAGGCTACAGTAAACTCACTTGTTCAGATACTAAAGGTGACACTTTAGAGTGAGAGGAATAAAAACTTGGTCTGTTTCTACAAATGAGGCATGGCATGTCTGTGGAGTTTCCTGCAAAACCCCAGCAGAAAGATTCAGAGGGTGATGAAAGACAACTGCGTTATGTTATTCTTCATCTTCTGTTGATAATAAAATGCTTTTACTAACAGGGAGCAACGACTTAACAACAGTTAACGTCTTTGCTGTCTACTCCCCAGCACCATGAGAAAAATCTTTCACCCCGCACACAATGCAACACACCATCCTGCCCTGCATTTCTGGGAGGCTCTTTTCTGAATGCCCTATAGCTGCTCCTTTTGGTCCTGTCGCTCCATCTCCTCTCACGATCTTCTGCAAAGTGCACACGCGGAAATGCTTTGAGGTTGGGCATTAATGGAGTGCTTGAGAGCGAGCGATGAAAAGGCTGTATGCGTAACACCCAGCCCCTTGTAAAAGTAAACCTTGCATGTTTTAGGCATTGATAGAGCCTTCAGTCTTACACGTTTCTATCACAAAGCCAACAGGAGAAAATGAATGCCATCTGCACCTTAAACCTAACTGCTAGCTTTAGCAGATGATGGGTCTTCCACAGTTTTAGAGCAGAAGGCACCAGATCCTCAGCTAGCATTGACTGACACGTATCATTGGCTCCACTGGAGCAAAGCCAGTCTGTGTCAGCTACTAATGAAACCCAGTGCTACCTCTAAATTTATAAAAAATCTGTAAAAAAATCTAAATACAGTAATATCTGGGATTCCTAGCTGTACTTTATTGCAGAAATGGATATTTAATATCTTCCCATCTTTTTTATAAGCATTATGATGAGACAGTTTTGGATCCCCCCGAGACCTAGCAGCTCTCAAAGATTAATTTAGCATCTCTGTATTTTGAACTGGCATCTCACATGACTTCCGTACCCAATTATAGTAACCACACTGCAACATCCTTCTATGCCCTCACAACGTATAAATAAGCAGTGTTGCCGTTTGAAGCATTCCCACATTATTCCTAGTGCTTAGGGACAAAGTGACTATATGGAATTTCCAAAACAAATTAGAAGTTGGGAATATGGACTCTGAAATCCTGTCAGAAGACCATTCTCAAGCTGACAAAATTTCAAGCTGCTAAAACCAGCTGGACCTGTTGCACTAAGAATGGCTCCCGCCAAGGACATGGCCATCATCTGACTTACAGCCAGGAGAAAGGAGATGGTAATGATGTTGTACATGTGTACAACGTGACATATGTGATTAGAGACACTTTTAGCCAAGAACAGTGATGATCTTGATTTAATGTCATCTTATTAATTGTTTTCTCTTTTGCACCATCAGTTTGGTTCATTTAACTGCTGTAACCCAGGTGTTTTTATAGCACCTGGTGCAGGGGGACTGCGAATCCTCGCAGAGGCCCTTAGCTGCTACTGTAATTCAAGTAATAATTAAAGATTCATTCCCAGTAGTGACACAGCCCATAAAATCAACAGCATTTCTTTGATTTTATTTCAGTGTTTGATATAGGCACACATATTCATCCACTAAAACAGAACTAAATCATTTCCTTGGGTGAAATATCTGCATTCGCACCAGTAAAACCTCGTTTGACACTTAGAATTTTATTCCATAAGATTCTGTGTTATCATCAGATCCATGAAAAGGTTTGGCAAGCCCAAAGGCCACAGATTAAATCACTGATCCCAGTATGACTGTATGCCACAACACTTGCTTAGCTCCAGTTTTTCCATGATAATGCTCTGACAGCTTGGCTCCCTCCAAACCAAGACACAATACACACAAGCCTTGAAACAGTCCATATGCATGCAGAAAGCATCTACAAAAAGTGATGTTGCCAAGGCATGCCACGATGACATCTCTCTATTTCTTGAAGAGTTCTGGTCTCAAGAAATGGGAAAAGAAGCTTCTCTGCCAGATTTGAGAGCCTGGAGAAACCACCTCTTAGCTTTGTCATGTCCCCTAATTCCAACAAAATGCCATTCTGCTTACATTTGTAAAAAGACAATTGCAATTTTTAATGAAACTATATTTCAGAAAAAAAGAAAATATCATTCAATTTATGACTCTCAACACCAAGGAAAAATTTGTGAAAAGGGAAGTAGTGAAGTGTTTAATCTCCCTGGGTAGAAAGACTGTATTAGAAATTCTGTTTAATATTATATTTTATCAACTCTTAGACTTTTTTTTTCTGTAATCTAGTTTGTAAATAATTTGTTTCTAAATGGTACAGGAAGGAAAATACAAGTTGAACAAAATTTAATTCCTAAATAATTTGTTTGGGAACAACGTGAGAAACAGCCATGAAGACAGCCAAGTTTTGAGGTCACCATACTGCAGAGACAGTGGGAAGAGCAACACGAAAATGATGTGTACAGCAGGGGGGAACAAAACGGGCTTATCAATTTCATTTTGCACTCTCTTGAGGTGTCCATCAAACTCAGGATGCAGAAATTGTGCTGTGTGCTAAGAAAGTAAAAATTACCCTGCCAGGGTACTTGCAAACACTTCCGTGATACAGTAATTATTATATGAATTCAAGTGTGAATTAAAGCCACTGGGGGCTAGGGGAGGGTTGCTCCTCCGCTAGTCAACATATGTAACTCTCATTAACACGCAGCAAAGCTTCATGCACATACCTGGAAAGAAGAAAACAGGAAGAAAGAGAAGCACCTTCAGTACAACCTACCATGCTAACCACCACCTATCATTACTATCTGAAATTCTTCAGCTGATTTTTGTTCAAAACAGGTTTCTCTCCTCGTCACTTCTTACAGGATAATGGGATTTCAGATGATGTCCCTGGCTGGTGTGAGGGCTGCAAGGTGATGGCTCCTGAAGGTCCCATGGCCATGGGAGCAGTAGGGTCAGAGACAGGATTGACGCCTCAGTCCTGGGGTTACTTGGCGAGGAGAGGTACACAGACAGACCAAGGTGGAAAAGGATGGCTTGGGGTGGCACTGCAGGGGGAAGGAGGATGCAGTGACAATTCAGAGCTTCTTCGGGGGAGAGAACATTTGATCAGATCTCTTAATAATGGCATTTCAAAAATGGTGCAAATTACCTGAACCTGCCAGGTGAGACATAACACATAATGCTTCTACTTACTGAACAAAGAAAAATGTCCAAACTAACCAGCATGTGATGATAAAATCTGTTTTGTTGGCTCACTAAAAGACTGTCTGAATCTAGTTCTTCACTAAGAACTTCTACGAACTCTTTTTATCAATAAAAATCACATATTCCTGTCCTCTGTGGTACTCAAGCAGTGTGGTCTTTACATACAAGTTGACTTCAGCAGCACAAAAAAANTCCCTCAAATAAGCCATTAGGAGCACAGGAGAGAGAAAAGTTCCTCCTGATTTCAAGTCAGAACCCACCCTACATTTCTAGTAGCATGTCTGAGTCCTTTAACCTATTCCACATATCATAAATTAATCAGATTATGTTGCTGGATTTCTCAAGCGCCTAAGTATCCTANTAAGATCAAGTATAGTGTAGAAGTTGTGTAAAATGCAAACTCCAGAGTTATTCTGGATGCTAAAATTCACAAATAATTGTACATCTTTTACACAACTTTTATTTCAAGCATGAGTCATTTGCTGTTTTGAAAAACACGTATTGTTTGTGGTACAGATGTTTCAAAGACAACACAATTGCATTATTCATCACTCTAGCAATATTTATATTAAGATGCTACTTACAGAATAATTTTACTTTTAAAAGAATTTTAACTTTCTGTTGTTTCCAGGATGAAAGGCCAAAACTCTCAAGTCATATTTGATGTGTGGGTCTCTAATGCAGTGTTTCCATCTGCAGTATGCAGCCAAGATTTTAATGGAAAACTATAGAAGGAATATTCTTCTCAGATACAAATTTTAACAAATGTCAAGCAATGGAAAAACAATGTGTGAGTGTGGGCCTGTATTTTACACAATGGTTTTAAATGAAAATACATGAGCAATTCTTGGAGTAGGACACAGAATGAAGGCTTTTCTCTTGCAGCTAAGTCCCCTTCTCCCCAGCCTATACAGCCAAGATATTTTTTCTTAGTCTCTCTCCCATTCTTCTCCTGAATATTCCATTCCTGGTTTTTGTAGGTAAATAGGAAAATAAAGCAAACCAAAATCTGTTCTCTTGTCCCAAGGGCAATCGGCATAGCACACTTCTCATCCACAACAGCCAAACCCTCTTACACTGCAGCACAGCATGACTGCATCACAACTTCTTTACCAAAACTGTCCCTGTCCCACTCTGAAGCCCAGGTTTTCTGCGGCAGTCCTGGGACAGTCCTGCTAACCATGGGCCAAAACCATACCTGGGAGCAGGCTAACAAACCACACCAGTGATCACTTTATGCCTGGTCCCCGGCACCCCGCCAGGTTACTTCACTATATAAAAGCATCCCTAAACTCCTCCTGAATCGCAAATCCTAAATCTAAGCCAAAACCCCCAATGAACTCCCAGTTCTGTAATGCTTACTCATGAGGAAAATCATTTGAGCACATACCACTACTCACACTGAAGTAAGGTACAAGAGACACAACAGGATGGCTGCCTTTTCAATTTTTATAGTGTTAATTATCTTTCTGGCTAGCAGCAACCTGCGCATGATCATTGCTTTGATGATGTGACAGGGAGCAGAGCCCACAAGCTATGAGACTGTCCTCAGAATAGCTGGGAGACACCTCAGTTGTCCTAATGGGATTTGCTTGGGTTTTTCTCAGCCGTTCGTGAACCAGAAACAACTTCACAAATATCCTGATTTGATGTTCATGAAGTTTAAAAAACCCAGTCTTAATTCTCTGTGGTCTTTAGCCAGCTCTAGCTTAGGAAAACTGTAGTTTGAAGAATTACAGCTCTTCGAAGGGTACTGGGCGTGAGACGCCAGCCAACTCCAAAGGTTTACGAGTCTTACGCTCGGTCTGTTTTAATTGATTTCTATTTTTACTGGGGTTCTCACAACACATTACAAAGAGCTTTGCAAAGTCATTTATTTTCATTTTCCAAACTTCCTGGGTGGCAGTAAACACAACGAACAAACACTAAGTCATCTTTCCTGGGGAAAGCAAGATGCTCACTTTCTTTCCATACTGAGCTGCATTAACTGTGGCACAACACCACAGCAGCATGACCCCTTGTATCAAAAGAACACTTTTCTTGCTCATTTTTTGTTTGAAAGAAATATCCTTAATTCATGAAAATCTGAGACTCAATAAGTGAGCTACAGAATGAAAATGATACATCCACGTTCCCGTTCAAAAAAAAAAAAAGCAAAACTGGCTGGCACACAAATTGCGATTTTTTTCTTGCAGATCTGTTTCACAAGGGTCACTGCCACCCAGCAGTAAAGCCACTGCGTTATCATGATCATTTTTAATCTCCTTGCACTATTCATGTTAGCGTCTTAACAGCACTGACAAAAGCACCTCTTCTCCTGAACAGTGCTGCTGGTTTATCTGCCTGCTTTTGACTGGCTTCAAGCTGTAAAGTTTCTGCTGCAATCTAAATGCTCCCTTTAATTTTGTGACTCTCTCACTTCTGACGTCAAAAGTGAGAGAGCATGGGTTAGAAAGGTTTCCTTTATATTTGAAACTGAAGTTAAATGTAGGAATATCATATTGATTTAAACATGCTGTAGGATTTGAAAAGAGAAAAATCACCCATGCAGGCACAATGACTTGTGTGTGGCAGTTTCATTGCATCCCATGAAAAAATACTCTAGAGTTGGGAAGGAAAAAGGCAAGCGTCTGAGATAGGAGTTTCTTCTTCACACCTCACCAATCTGTTGTTCTCTTGAGAAGCAGGGTTTGGCTTCTGAAATTAAGAGGCCTTAACAGACCCAGCAGGGAGAATAAGCCATCTCAACATCTCCCTGCGTTCAGCAGAGCTTCAGATCAACTCCTGGTCTAAACACACCTAAAAAGGTCCTCTGTCTTCATCTCCCTGTCCACCTCACTCACTTTGCAAGACTTCAAGACATCCGGAACTCATGTGATGCTTCAAAAAACCTTCCTATATAGACTTCCCTACCAAGTACCCTGTCTAGACATCTCATGTGGTGCTGCAATCACCACATTGCACCATGCCCAGGCCAATGTCCTCAGAGGTGTTTAGATTCTTAATTCCCTGTGGAAACACTCCTGAGGATGTGGGCTTTGGTGCCTCTCTTCTCCCTATCTAAATTCATAGAATCATAGAATCTTTGAATCATAAGATCCTTTAGGTTGGAGGAGACCTTCAAGATCATCAAGTCCAGCCATTAACCTAACACTGTCAATTCCACCACCAAGCCATGTCCATAAGCTCCACTTATACGGGTCTTTTAAAAACCTTCAGGATGGTGGTAAATTCAAAGATAAAACTCTTCCATAGCTAATAAAAGAGTTCAGAAGTGATCAGATATGTAGCAGTGGGAGAAGACATATGATGGGGGCTGAGGCACTGGTATTTTTAAAGAGAGAGACAAGCATTGGCACAGCTAAGATTTAATTTACCGTGTGAAAAATCTGTCCAGAGCAGAATGGGAACTCTACCAATTAATATACTCTACAGATGTGTCTCTCCAATAAGCAGAGTTACAGGGATCATTCTTCTTTGACACTCACCATAGGGGAATGAAAAGGTTAATGTAGTGTATGTGAGTGCATTTTTAAAAATCAATTTAAGGGAATTTTCTCTGCTGTAAATTAGGCTCTGGCACCAGGGAAAACCATCAAACTCAAATTAACAAATGGAACAAAAGAATTTAATTTAAAACTACATTGTGATTATATTGCTCATTCGTGCACACAAAAAAATCAGCAACATGCATTTCATTTTTACCTTCTTTTATTACAAAAAGGTTATTATCAGTGAAAGATAATGTTGAATCATAATTGAAAGCAGAACTCTCCCTCCTACCAGCCTGCAAAGCTCAACATTTTCTGCAATGCAGTACAAAGTCATTTTGGTTAGAAATCCCATTTGTCAGTTCTCCTCATGTTCAGCAGATTGCAACCCCTCTACTTCTGGTTTTAAAAACTTCTGTATACTCAGAAAAAGCAGGGTGTGGATTCTGAACTCAGACTTCCCGTTCAGCATGACCTTACGTTGGCCTAGCTGCAGCTGAAGACATGAAGAAATTTAAGGGCAAAAGTGATGAGGCTGTCAGACTCATGGTATCTGTATAGAGCATCTGAACCAAGGTTTTCAGGTTTCCCCTGATTGTAACTGGCAGGAAAGCAAACCTCAGCTGAAATCCTGCTTTTTCGAGAGGCCTAAAACAGTTCCCACAACTTCATGGCATTGTCACAGGCGCTCAGTTCCCCATTATCTGACTTGCAAACTATGGACTCCTGTCCCTCACAACAACAATTATAGATATGGTAAACTGGAGAGGACACCCAGCAGTCCAGTGACACTCACACTTGAAACTACGGTAAGAACATGTCCTCGAAGTGACAGAGCTTCACACGAAGTTTCCCAAAACTATCTGCAGTCATAGCCCTTGTGCTTTTCTCAAGTGATGTTTGCTGTCACCAAACTCAGGAATTGAAAGGTGGCGTTGAGGACAGCAAGATTTTATGACATGCTCTGTGTCAATGAAGTGAAAAAAGAATATGACACAACTGATCTGTGCTCATGCGTTGGCCACTGTGCTGGCTGCTGAAAGACATCAGCAGCACAATGAAGAGACAGACAGGTCGTATGAGCTACTCAAAATAAATCAGCTGTGTTATTTCCCTTCACTTCATTGACATAAATACCTGTGTTGTTCCCCTTGTGTATTCAACAGTTTTTCATCTTGTCCATCACGGAAACCTCCCTCTTTAGAGAGCAGATAATTGTCAATGTAAAGAATCTCAGTTATTTAATGGTGACAAATGAATTTTCAACCATTGTCAAATGCTGCCTTGAGGAACAGAGGCCAAGACTCTTCTGCTCTTGGCATTTTTCACTCCTCCAGTGTCCCCCACATTGCTGATCAGGCCCCACATTTCCATGCCTGTTGCTTCAAGGTGTCATTGCATTTTCTACCTCTCTCTCCAGAAATTACACAAATTCTTCATCTGTTGGTAAATGATGTGAAGAGGATGTGATTATATGTACCTATAGCCTCTTATGTCTGACCAGGTTGCTACAGAGCATTTATTCCCTCCTCTTACAGTTGGTTGGAGCTATTAATGAAGGGAGCTTCGAGTGCTGATCTTTCAGTTGCCAGGATAAAACATAATTTCAAATCCCACAACCTCACCTAAAAATTGAAAATAAACAAACAAGCAAGCCATGGTGCTAAAATGTTTTCAGCCACTTTTGTCACATTCATTTGGACAAGGGGAACAAGGGAGGCAGATCAAAAAAACCCTAAACCCCAAACAACTAGACTTGCATAGATTCATTCACTGCATTATATTGCTACAGCAGAGAAATATATATGCATAAATATACACACACACATATCCACTTTTGTCTTTCTGTTTCTTGGCATGGGAAAGCAGAGTCACCCTCTACACACACATCTGCTTAGCTCTGTACAAGAAGTCAGTTCTTTTTTACACATTACTTTTCATCCCCTTCAAAATGTGAAACAAATTGTCCTTTTCTAAGCTGAGTGGAGCTGGACCTTGGCTCCTCTGGAGAAATAGCTCACAAGTCGATAGCTGCAGCCCCATCCCCCTTGGGTAGGACCAAGCAACAGTGGCGAACTGCAGCAGAGGTTCATCATTTCAGCTAATCCCCTCCCCATATGGTGTAGTGAATAATTAATGAAAAATATGTCTGATCAGAAGTTCAAAAGAAAGAGAGGAATTGCAGAAGTAAAAGTTAGTGGTTTTCTTCTTTTTTTCCCCTTTTCTTTCTTTTTTCCCACAGGCTTCTTTGGGGAAGCAGAGACACTTAAATCTGAAAGCATTGCCACACGTGCTTCTGAGAGCATGGTGGCTGTTGGTGTGATATATCTGCCCTGTGTCTCCAGTAGCTCACTAGGGCACCTTCAGCTGTGCTGTGTTTGAAAGATGGATCTCAGTGCTACAATACCTGCCTGAGAAGCTAGGATAAATGCTGGGGCAGTCAGCCTGGGCTAATCTGCAGGCTCTTGCAGCCACATGCTCTTGGGACCCCAGTGAGCTAATTTAAAGGTAGGACTTGTGACAGTGACTGCAAAGCAGACATGCTCTCATTTACTTTTTAGTAGTAGGAGGAAGAAGGAGGAAAAACTGTATGCTTTATGACCTCTCCTTGTTAGCAAGAAATATGTTAAGGCAGTGCCTTAGTGTCCAACATTTTTTTTCAGTCCTGAAATAAAAAGAAAATGCATTGCTTTTTGTACATAGTATTTTGTCTTCGTAAAATATCACTATCATAGCCTTATAATGTAAAATTAAAAAGTCCTACTATTTTCAGAAAAACTCATAACAAACTAATGAGGCACTACAAACCTTGTATTGTTCTTTTTTGCATTTTCTTGGCATGAATATAACAAAAAAATCAGAATCTAGTTCATTCTCTTACATAACCATTTGTGAAGGACTTTTAAAATTCACATCAACAGTATCTCATTCCCACTTTTCCCTTAATTTCCATTTTATTTAATGGCTTCTTCACTATTTATTTGTGATTTCAGTACTTTTTTCCCCTCCTGAGAGAGAGAAAATCTCTCCTGGGTAATAGGACAAAGAGCTGCAATCTGTCTGCTTCTGTTGTGCTTCTGTAAAAGTATATTAACAAAAAAATTCCCTTCCAGGGAATAAGCCCAGTTCTACTTCTTTCCCTGGGGTCTGGTAACATGACTCTGGCAATGCCAAGAGTGCAGGTGCAAGCGCTGCGTGAGGAGGTAGTGTCAGCGCAAGATATGCAGTCACACAGCACATCCCTTTTGCAGGCTGAAGACATGAAGTGTAAAACAATCAATCTTCCAAAGTACTAACAAGCCCCTGTGTTACAGGCTGCACCATGCAGTCAGCTTCTAGAACAACAAAAAACGTCTGGCACAGGTAGAAAAGACAGCTAGAGGCTTATATCAAATTTCTTTGTGAAATTACAGGAGGTACTTAACCTTTGTCCTATAACTTTTCATGGGAAATGAGAACATTTGCCATCCAGGCAGGAAGTCATTAATCCCTCATGGGAATGAAAGATGTCTTGATATAAACCTGCTCCTTTGACAACAAGACTTCTGAACCCAGATGCCCTCAAAAGACGAGTCTACAAAACATCCGTGCTTGAGTTCATGCTGAGCATGGACTTCTCAAGAGCCTCCTACATTCTGTACCATCCACACTTTACATGACAACTGAATATATTAAGAATATATTAAGAATTCAAATTTCTAAAACAGCAAATGTATCTGTTGCAAAAATACCTATGTGGAAAAATTTAATTCTTGTAGGCTTTTGGATGCTTGTACTAGTTCAGTTTTCCGATTTTGCACTAATCTCTCTCCCCATCAGTGGGTCACTCCATGGCAGAAGTGTCTAACCACGCATAGTGGGAGCCCAAGGTACAGATCCAGTAGTTGATCCAGNGATTGAGAATTTATCANCCTCACTTAGTAGTGATGCCAACCTCCTAATATGNGTCTTCCTACCTTCTCGCTGGTTTGTAGATTTTGCTGCTGCTGTATTCCCCATAGTTTTCCTTTTCATAGTGTGAGGAGATGGGACATCCTTACTCTAGGTACAAAGATTTGTGGGAGAAATGGAGGTTTTACTAGACCATTTATAGAAGATATTTGGGTAATTACATCAAAAGCAGGGCTAGGTTGTTAAAAGCATGNCATTCATGCAGTGTAAAGATGGTTGCCCTGCTTCCTAAGCACCTCTCCATTTGAGATAGTGTTGGGGACCATATCTTAAGTCCATTGCCTCAAAGCTTGTTTGAAAAGCTTGCTGCAGGACCTCCTGGTGGGCCAGCCAAATACATACCAGACAAGGAATAAACAAACACCCAAAACAGCCTCGAAGGGAGTTAGAGGACGGGTACGTTGTGGAAAATGTGTCTAGACACCGACTCCCTCCCCAGTCTGCTGGAGCGAGGACTGAGAAACAACACATGCATGGGACTGGGGAACGTGGGGTAAGTGCCATTGCCTAGAGAACAATCTCTCCAAACATCTTGTAAAAAGCCTTGTAACCAAACGACAAGAGGACCCTCACCACCGATGCACACGGAAACTACGGACCAACGGACGCCACTGGATCCATGATGGTGACTATCTCTTGCGACTCAATCTCAACTGCTTGCTAGGTTTCTTTTTTTCCTGTCTTTTCCTCTCTTTCCTGCTGCTGTTTCCTTGTGCCTTCATTTGAATAAGTGATCAATAAACCTGTTTGATTGGCAGCATTTGACCTCATTTGTGTCTTAGTCTCACTCTGGGAATAACAACTAATCTCTACGGCTCGGGTCTTCCCGGACCCTAACAGATAGCAGCCTTTAAGAGCCATATTCCTATGGGTTCCCTGCTCATGTACAGGAAAAAAAATCTCCCATGAGGGTTTTGAGGCAGAGGAGTAGCCTTTGAAGGTTAGCCTAACACAGGAGAGATTTGCTGGCCAGGGCACAGAGTGAGGGTGCAGCCCCACTTATTTCTGCTCAGCGCGCGAGGCCAGAGCTTACGGCTGCACACCAGCCTCACCGTGCCACGCTGGTGTGCCGGAGACGTCTGCTCTGAAGCTGTGGCCGGACAACAAAACACATGCTCCTGCGCTGCAGCTGGTCTTGCATCCGAGCCCACAGGCAGCACATCTGCAGCATGAGCGGCAAGGGGGAGGTAAGGGCATCATTTCAGGTAAGAGGAGCAGGCTGTTACTGCTAATCAACTGTCACCGCGGCCAGCAATCAGTGCTTCTTCTTTGCCTTGTTACGACAGGAACATTTGAACTCGGCTTGAAGAATACTATTCATTATCTGTTGTTCTGCACAGGTAGATGTAATCTCTGTACATTTTATTAGCTCCTGTTACACTGCATGAATGGATACCACTATAGTTCCAGCTTACCATTTTCATTATCAGTTATTAAAACATCTGTTACAGAGGGAAGAAGAATCCTGTTTCGCTCTGCTGCTGCTGGGATGATCGTAGCAGTCACAGCAAACTGCCTGAGCATCTTTCATGGAGCCTGATTGGGCAAAGATCGCTACCGTGGGTGGACACAGGATCAGCAAGAGGTGGGGATGTTTGGCCTGCCTGATAATGGGATTGTGCTTGGAATCAGCCTCCGTAAAAATGCTTCCCATGACCATTAAGGATGACATTTACCTTAGCCCAGATGGCATGCATCACCCTCTGTGCATCATTCCATCTCTGAGCTCAGAGGGATGGTGTGTGATGTATGGGGATGATGTGTGCAGTTCTTCTGAATTGGAAGTATCATCTGTGTGTGCATGTAGGCTTTTTTTTTTTATATTAAGGGAAATGTGGACAAGTAAGCAAAGGAACAGAAAATAGGTAACTTCCAAAAGAGTAAAATATGACTCTATAATAGTTGGCTTTTGTTTGTCTGCCTACGTTTTATTAAGTAACTGCACACTGTGCCTTGAAGTATTGTTGGTTTCTTCTTCTAAATATAAATTTAACAATGTATATTCTGGGCAACTAAAACTGGGAGCAGTATTTAACACCTGACTAAATCCTTTTGATACCAATTAAGAAGTGTGGCTGTCAGTTAATACATGATACTACACTATGGCTTTTCTGCCTCCTTTCTAATAGGATGCTCTCCTCTATCCGCAGGGAAAATATTGCCAGGAAAGGGTAAAGCTTACCTTTGGCCTCGCATGGCCCATAGGACTGCACAGCTGCAGATGAACTCAGGAAAGCATTTAATGAGATACCTTTCTGTAGTAGGGATAGCATTAAAACTTGTGCACAAGTCCCATGCACTTCAGCAGGATGCAGATATGAGTGCTTAGGCACTTCCTAGATATTTTCGTATATGATTTACCAAAATAGACACTTGCTCTGCAGAGAAAGACCCGAGATACAACATAGGTGTCTATAACAGGGGTATCACTTCACTGGTGGGAGGATATCTGCCCTGTGCACAATCCCCGGCATCACCTCCCCAGAGAACCCAGCCCTCTCTGTGCATGGTGTGAGGAGCTGAGCCCAACTCACAGGTGTCTGTCTCTAAGCGGATCTGGACCTTAATCAGGAAAGGGAATTCAATATTATGATGTGTCACATGCTAATGACTCAAGAATATAAATTCAATTTGACACAAGGTATTAAACATCTCATAAAACTTCAGCAACTTGGCAGAATGTATCCTGTGTTTTCCTGCTTTTTAATCATTTTAATAAATCAGATAAAAACGATGGCACAATGTAGCCATTACAAAAGAAGATTATCAGGATTGTAAAAACAAGAAAATCAGCCTGCTACCACACACCTTGGAAAACAAAACACAATGAGGTGTTTACAAGGTTGAGTCAGAAAACAAAATCTCTAAGTTTCGATATGACTGATACTGTAGATTTAAGCACTCCATCATACAAAGCAAACCAACGAAACTGTGGTATGTTTCCTTGTCTTGCTTTAGCCTGCATCTCAAGGGTGCTTATAAATAGTTAAACAGCTATATCAGAATTCATCAGTTTTTAGAGAAAAAATAAACCTCAACATTGAGATCTCCAATATAATGACTTACAAATCAGAGCATAATTAATCTTGATATTAACTGCATACCCTTGTGGTATATGATTTATTATGGGTTATTCATCTAACCTCTTCTCTGGGTATTACTTCATGCACATACAATATAATAACTTTCAATGCAATAGCAGGTGCTACTTCATAATAAAGACATTAACATTTTTGGAAAATTGATCAACCGATCATACTCTATTTTCACCTCTCTAATGGACTTGATAGGGATTAAAAATTAAACCTGAAATATAGATCTCATACTTCCACCTTCATACTGAGTGCCTTTTTTATCACATTTCATACTGTATTTTTCTTATTTCAAAACCATGTTATGTACCTATAGTTTCGCATACCTACAGGCTTCTTTAATGTGTGCTTATTCAAGGAGCATAACATCCTCTGTTGTTTCCTCTGTTTAGACTGGGAATTCTCCAAGTGATTTAAGTATTTCAAGAGGCAGCTCGCTTGATTTAACTAAGAAGGCTCTTCTGGACGACGCTATAACCTGCTGTAGGATAAAACCATTGGTTTTATTTTAGTTTGTAGGTCTAAATTCTCATTCATTCTATATGAACTCCAGCCACTCCAAGACAGTGGTTTCTTACTGATCAAAACAGCTATCAAAGACACAGCCCCTGAGATAGGCAGACAGGTCCTTACTTGTCTTTGAGGAATGCTTCCAGAAAGAGCTAAAAGGGAAAGCCCAGCATGCATCAGATAATTTGAAAAATGCTTGGAAATCAACGTAAAACTAAAAACATTCCTGCAGCAGCCAAGAAACATATGGGAGAATGAAATGTAACGACCACGACTGACCGCAACAGAAACAGCTATTCAAAAAGAAAATTTCCTATACTAACACCACTTCTTTACTCCTTTCTCAGATATTATTCCTTCTCAGACTAATCACACATTTATAGATTCCTCTAAATTTAGACAGCCTCCCAGTGAGGTAATGGGATGACTGGATAAATTGGTGATTACCAGAAGAAATGCTGCAGATTCTGGAGAAGATGGTGATGTTTAGGTTGGCATTGCATGGGGAAGGTGAGATGCAAGCAACAGACATACTCATATATCCACACCAAGTGAAAGACAATTTACCAGTAGTGACTATCATTCTGCTAATAACCAGATTTTCATATTCTCAGCAGTCTTGACAGTGGACACTAAAAGTTCCCGTCAAAACTATGACCTCCCTGTGTTAGAAAATGTCCCAACATTACCTGTAAAGAGCTTAATTTAAAAAAGCAGTATTGACCCTAAAGCCTCTGTTAAGCAAATCACCGTTGACAACATGAAATGTTTTAACATTTTTAGTGTACATCTGAGACAGTCAGCAGCCAAAAACCATGATGTTCTCTGAAATTGTTAAGGTGCTTCTCCCAACCCTGTCTGTAAGAAAGCGCTTTCGGAGTCTCCCTCTGCCTCTACCTATTGACACAATGTCAGAGAATTAATTTGTTGATATGAATCAAATTCCTATGAATTAGGATCTATTTCAAGAAGCTCTATCTTCTTCCACTACTGAATCCTGTCTCAGGACAATGCCCCACAGCAGATTTACACCTAAAATCACAGTACTCTGGGCACAGTAAAAACCAGCTATGTTCACCATATGTTTACTGGTTAAAAGAAGATTCTTGCACAGATGTAATGGATATCTCCTTTGAAATAGGCCATGAGCTATCACACAGAGACAGAAGCTAGTAGCAGTCAGTACAGCACCAAGGTCCAAGCAGGAGGCACTACTGGTGGTAGCGAGCAATGCACATTGCTCCCCAGCTTAGCAGCGGGTGTTCACACACAGAAATCAGGCTCTGTGGCCCGAAGTTACTCTTTCAGGTGAAAACCCACCAGCTTTCCAAATTGCTGTGAAGTCATAAGCCAGATCCATGCTAGGATAACAGCTGTTTGCACATGACGCCCTTACAAAGCAGCTTGCCATGCTGTCACTGCAAATAACAGAAAACTGCTTTAGTTTGGTCTTCCATAATCATTCCCAGCAAATCTTCAGAGTTTAAAGATCTAATCCTGTTTGTAAAATTCAATTAGGCTTCGCAAAAAAATGTAACTAGTCATTAAAGTTTTAGATAAACAGATATAAGCTAAGAACAAAGCTGCACCACTCCTCCAGTGAACTTCAGGATTAAAGAAAATCAATATACTCTGTCATATTCCTGTAAAATATTATCTGCAGTATGGCTTGTTTACTCATTTGTGCAAGTTAAAATTTAAGTCTTGTTTTCATGGACTGCAATTATGGTGCAAACATTAAATAAAAAAGAGTAGAAAATACTCACTTTCCATACAAGTATGTTTCTTTTTACCATAGGTGGCCAAGTAATGCCCTGACTTTTCAGTGGCTCAGGAGGCAGAAGTCCTGGGTCTGAACCGCCTCCCAAAGAAGATGAAGCACAGCAGAACCTGCCTTTTAGTAGACATCTAACACAGCAGTGCCGTGACAATTTTCATTTGCAATCAAACAAAAACATCAAGATATTTTTTCACTTGCGATCTTTGCTTTCCTTGTTTTTTCATTTTCAGAGATTTCCGGGGCCCGAGGGGGCAGAGAGGAAGTTTTAGGGGAAAGAGAGAGCAACACATTTTGTAAATGTTCCTCTAACTGGGGGTATCTTACAAAGTCCAAGTGTAGAAATGGCACAACTGGGTTTTGCTCTCTCTTCTAAAGCAGATTCTTGTAAGCCTGTACATTAATACATGTTAATTTTATCCCATTGTGTGTACAAGGTGATTTTCAAATTCCTGTTAATTTGGTCAAGAACTTAGGTGTTCAGCACTTGTGAAAACACCGCCATTTAGATAGACACATTCAGGCAGATTTAGGCATTTAATATGAAAAGCCAACATTTGCAGTTCTCCAGCAGGATTACTCAGGCTTTCAGGGCAAATTCCTACATCGTCAAATGCGCTGCCTGCTATGCTAAGCTGGATCCTTGCCTTGCCCCTGTAGATGCACCTATACTCAGTAGTCAAACATGGCGTGGCCCAGGCAGTGGGACTCAGTCATCCATACCACAGGAACTCCTCAGTGTGGCTTTGACTCACGCCACTAGAAAAAAAAAACGTCCCAGGGAAAGCTTTGAGTTCAGCCCAGGAGCATCAAGTGGCCGACTTGAAAGATGAACTCTACAGCGTAAAAAAGCTGAACAGTGTGGAGGTGTTCGAGCGTGTCCTGCCATCACTAAATGGGCTGTTACAGTGTTTAGTTTATTGGTATAGATGTGAGGTTTCTGCAAACTCAGGAACAAATCTTTAATGGGCCAGGAAGAAAGGAAGAAGCTCTTTTATATTTACATTGTACTGAACGTTTGTTTTCCTCTCATACTTTTCTGGGATGCACTCTTTTCCAGAATCAATGTGGATTTTCTTCCAAGAACAATCTGATAAATTCCTAAAGAACTGACAAGAAAATCTTGGGGAAAAGAAGAAAAACAAGCCTTTTTCTTATGAAATATTTAATAGCCAGAACCTATAAAGAATTGTTGAAGATCTGCCAACATTTCCAATGATTTTCAAAGTCATACCATTTTTACTCACTCCAGAACTGCTGATATCAGCAAGCATGTCCTCCTAAATAATTTATTGGCATTTCTACATAAATTAGATACTTAAAGGTGAAGATGCCATGAACCTTGTGGAGGCTGAGTGCTCACTACATGTACTATAATCCATCAACCCAACAGACAGCTTTCCAAACTGGCGCAAACTCCAGCAGCCTCGCTGCTTGGAAATAGTTCAAGGACTCCAGAGACTGCAATACACTATTGAAATGTCACTTGTAGTAAAAGCACATTCTACACAAAAATAAATCACCGTAAGATAAGGTATAAACCTCAGATAGTTATAAATTGATCATATAAATCACATGTTAGTTACTGCTCACAAAAATAAGCAATGTAAAAAATAAATTTATTTCAGCTAAGGACCATGCATTATAAAAGACAGGGCAGTTTATAAGGCAGAGCTATCAGCTAAAAACATATACCTACGTAAAGTTTAAATCCTTCAGTAAAACACTTTAGTCCAGCCTGTCAGTTTCTAAAGTCACCATGGGCTTTTATTTTTTCCGAAAACTATATAATAGCAGATGACTGGTTTGCAGGATTTGGCCACCGGAAAATGTTATGTTGGTATTTTACCCTGTAACTACTATACTTATAAAGACTCCCTGACAGCTAAGAAGGAAACAATCTGAAGATGATGATCATTAATATTTCAAGAAGAAAGTTGAGGATGAGAAACCCATGAAAAAAAAAATCACTGCACTAGCAAGGAGTAGATCAAAATCTTAAATCTCCAAGATTTGCTTTGAGATGAAAGAGAAAAAAAATTATCAAAGCAGGCTCCTGTCCTGGCTAGAGAATCACTGCAGCCAAGGTTGCGTGGCTATTGTTAGGATGGATCCTTTGTTTGGATGGATCCCTGAAATACATTGGTATGAAGGGGTGGGAAAAGACAGCGAAGAATTAAATGCTAAAGGGTTGGAAAGATGATAAAAGCAGCACTTTCACCAGAAACCATGAGAGCAGGAGTGGTAAAGTTGCTACTTGAGACAGAAGAGGACAAGACAGAACACGGCTAACAATGGAAATAAGCAGAACAATCAGCACCAATATCCCAAGGGATTAATTTACAAATTGTAAAAAAAAAAATCATCAGGAGCTTAGAACATTTATGAAATCAACACTGATGGCCTAAAGGTTACAGAGAGCCAGAGTTACAGCAGGTGAAGGGGGAAGGAAGCTGCTGACACCAGAGCTAGCAAGTGAGTGGCAGTGCAGGTCATTTTGCCTCCCTGGTCCCTGGGTGAGTAACGACAGCCCACCAAGAGATGGTTGAAGAGTGCTCAGCCCTCCGTGTATGAACACAGGTGCAAGTGCAAGAATTCCTGTTTGAATACTTATTATGGTTTGCATTTATTAAATGGGCTGATGTTCTCATCATTGGGAATTCATGGGAATGGACACCAAGGAAGATGCCAGCATAGTGAAAGTTTCAGCTATTAGCCAAAAGACTCCTTGCAAGTGTTTCTTTGACCTGATTCATAACACGAACTTGGAGTATGTGAGAGTCCAAACAAAAAGAATAAATTAAATGGATGATAATCAATGAAATTAAGGAATTTTCAAGTGTAAACAGAATTTGTGGACTCTGCGTTTTTTCTTATTTATTCTTGAAAAGTCTGCTCTGATAATGTACTAAAAATGTTTCATTGCTCGGTCTTAGTTGCTACCAAAAAAAGGGAGAAGGTTAGATATTTTTGTACTTGTAAACTATGAGTTTTGTCTTTCTCCCTGACTCTATGTTATTTTCAGTATTTGTTTTTGACTCTGACAAATCTTAGCACTATCCAGATTATGGTTTTGAGGCGAAATAGAAAATAAGGTATAGCATCATCCTCCTTATGAGAAAAGATGCAGAAAATTAATCAGAATTCAGTCACCATAACAATTTAAACCATGCCTGACTTCTTACCTTGCTACTTGCCATTCCTAATATTACTACCTGTTTAAGATGAGACACCCAGAGGAAATGGGGTTCTGCTCTCACATTTACACAACACTGTTACTTTGTCTTAACGACTAACACGCCCTGTTTAATAAAGCCCTGGCATCAGCTTTATTACATCCTGCACTGCTAATGATTCGGTAGTCACCTAATGCATTAATCTTGATTCATGGCTCACTTGAAATATTTATATAGTACAAAATGCTTAAGTGAAGGTCAGTTGCACACAAATTTTCAAAGAATAAATTGCAAGGTTTTGTCTTGCCTCTAGATCCTCCTCAGTAGGAGAACACGACTTCCCCCACCCCTGGGCTAGCCCCGGTTGTGCCCCCACACATCTCACCAGGGATGAACCAGGGATGCCCCTATAGACATGCCAGGTCTGCTCCTCTTCCCCAGCTACCTACATCTGGTTACAAACCAAGATCTACCAAGTGCTGAAATTCCTTACTCTACATCCACCCGCATACATTAAAAGTGCCTGAGGCCCGAATCACAAGCAACTAAAATTCCCTATATATAAAAGAACAGAATCATTTGAGGATGCCCAAGAATCAACCTCAAAAGGCCTTTGTATCCCTTGTGATGGATGAAGCAGAAGCCCCTATTAGTAGAATGTTAACACATATATGGTGACAAAAGATGCGTTGGTACAGGCAAGTTTAGAACTGCTGATTCAGAAGCAAATCAAAAGATACATGGAAACAGTTGACAAGCACAGAGCGGTGTCTACATCAGTAGGCACCCGTGACCCTGGCAGGCAGGTAGGAGCTGGGTTTGGGAGATGGTCCAGCAACTGCGGGCAGCAAAATGAGCCATATGGCAACAAACACGAGACTTTATGACTGAAGGAAGGACTTTATTTTCACTGCTTTTTATATTTGTAAAGGGACATGTACAAATGCTTCCAGCTGGTTTCTTCATAATTCCTCTGATTTTAAAAGCATGTGCTACCTGAGGGAAACTCAAGCCCTTGAGACATAGTGTGGACAGTATGGGATCTAGAATATAGGCAAAAAGATGAAATCTCTGGAAAAGCCAGATAGGCCTTTCTCTAAGCGTAAAAGGAGTACACTGAATCCCTGCTATAACTGCCTATTCCCAAGCCACACAAGTCAGGGTAGACTATATGAAGCCACAGGCTGCTAAGCCTGTAACCAGCGCTTTGCCACTTTTCTAGTATACATCTCAAAGCACGTAGGAAATATCAGTACTGCTTCTAGCAGCACTCGCTTTACCCACAGCTTCTCCATGTGGTATGTGGTTTTCTACTGGAGCATTTCAGCACAGGTTGTTGGCTGTGAGATGTTAAGGGTGAAAGTTATCTGTGAAAGCAGTGAGGAAGAATCCTATACAGATCTCTTCTTCTTCTCTACATTTTGTCCTATTTGCAGCTGTTTTTCCTTCCTTGTGCACTGTCTAGTGACAAGAATCATGTAACAGAAGGAGCAGTTTAATCAATAAAGTGTTTAATTGCTAATAATTATTCCACAACTGCAAACTCACAGCCAAGAGACCACACTATCTGTCACTGAAGATGCATTATGAGGGGGAAAGAAAAAGGTTTGAGTGTCATTAGCAAAACAATAATAAAATACCCCATAATAATTCAAAATATGACAGAGTGAGAGTGTATAAACATAAAACAGTGTGGTCCCCAAGATGGAATCACATTACATTACAGATAATTCCATACAATGTGGTTTAAAATGGCAAGCTGTATTTGTATTTTAAGGTGTACAGACATATCTATTATATGCAGCCAGTTTACTCTATTGCTTCATGAATTCAAGGAAAAGTGCAGTTTCCATCAAATTGAATTGCATTAAGTGGCCACTGCACATTGAGAAGAACAGAGTCTATTGCTCTCAAGTGAAGGATCTACCTGGAAACATATGTGAGACCATGAAATTCTAAATATTAGGTGCTGTGTCATATAGCAATGATTAAAATTTATCTGTTGCAGTTCTGATCTTTTATATGTAATGTTTCCTCAAATACTTACTCTATGAAGATATATATAAAGAGCCCAGCAGAATAATCTGTCTCAGCACTTCTGTTATAATTAAATGCAGTCACATGTTGGCACAAGTAATGACCACCATCTGCTCAAATCCATGGCTAGCCTGTCCTTCACCACAAATCACAAATCTCCACATGTCCAGCAAAATACCTATTATGAGATGATTCTCCAAAGCACCCTATGAATAACCTGAATATGTAACATATTTGTTACAGATGAGTGCTAATGTATTTGGCCTCTAAAAACGCTGGTCCAGTTTTGGGTGTTTTAATACTAATAACATTAGATGCTTAAAAGAAAATACACTAAATGACCCGGGTTTCTAAGTCAGGTCTCAGGAATTAGAAAAAGCCAAGACTTCTGTTGCCTCTTCAGGCTGTAAGCATTTGGATGCAACACCCTACTCTGGTCATAGATTATCCTTGCCTAAGACTCTATCTCATTTATTTCACAAAGTTTATTTCACACTGTGGGTATGCTCAATGCAACTGTTTCACTAATTATTTTTATTCCATTTGTATCTCTCACCTTTTCACTACTCACCACTCAAATCTTGCTTTTCACCTAGCAGTATGGGTATAGTCTACGCTATTCATCAGCCTAAAACCCTCAGGCTTTATTCACTTAAGGAATTTTTCTTCCTAGCACTTTTTTTCAGGAAAGTAAGTACTATTGTCCTCTTTTTACAAATATAGAATCAACACCTAGACAGACGAATGTCCAATTTTACTTCTGATTTGAAATGCCTAATGTAACAGACACTATGTCCTTCTCAATTTTTGCGCAACCAATCTGAAAACAACAATTTATTTCACTACACAACCTCGGCTCAGTCTCTGAAGACATCAAGTCTGGAAATTGAATAGGATAGATGGTCCAGTGCAAAAAACCACCTGAGGGTGATTATGTAATTAAAGATTGTGCAAGGATACCTGTACACGCAACAGAGACTTCATATTTACGTGCAGCTTTACTGATCAATCTACAGACAACTTCTAAGTGCTGATAAACAGGAGTGTCTCTCATGCTCCTGATTCTTCTTTTGTTTCTATAGACCTTTGGTGAACAGAGGACTATTTCATGGTAATTCTTTCATGCACAGCAAAGAGCTAGTGCAGTGGCCACAAGTTGCAAAGTGGGAAATTCTGATTAGACATTAAAAAAATTGTAATACGAGTGGTAAAGCATCCTACCCTTGTCATCTCTATCCTTGCAGCTATTCAAAGTTGGACTGCATGAGGCCCTGAAACCCGATGCAATCGCAATCAAGCCCTGCTTGGAGCAGGTTTGGACTCGATTACTGCAGCAGTACCTCCAACCTAAGCTTTTCTGTGACTGTCCTTCTGTGATGTCTCCACGCAGCTTCTACTGCATAACGGGGCATAGAGAGTCCTCCCCACAGCACCATGGATGTGTTCATTTTCCATAAGAGAAGGGAATAAATAGACCACATTCCTGATCCACTTCATTTTGAAGATACCATTTGCACAATCATACTCATATACAATAGGTTATTTATTCACCATCACTTCCAGGTCTCCCCATGACTGAGTAAGCAACACATAAAAGCATATTCCCAGTGAGATGCCACAGTTTGGATGAGGCTGTTGGAACATCACTACTGGAAAGAGTAGTGAGTTATAATCTGTCTGACATAAGTAAAATCAAGGGAATGAAATACCTAGTTCCAAACTATTGTATCATCCATCTAGACTTTCTGATAGTCCTGAAAGACAGATGGTCTAGCAAAATGGCTGTAATCATCATATGGGTACAGTTTAAATCCTAAGATATGTTAAAACAGCAATACTTGCAGAAACATCAACCTGCAGATGTGAATGGAGCCTTCTGATTGGGTACGTTCAGTGAAATTCATTGGTAAAATTTCAGAGGACATTTCCTTCACATATTCCTCACTTTCAAAAAGTCATTTAACAAAAATCTTAAACATGACCACAATTAACTGATTTACCATTAGTAGTAATCAATATGTCAAGCTCAGACACTGTGATTCTTACTTTGAAAAAACTCTTCTCTAAGACTGTTGGAAGATCTTCCAGGGTACAAAAACCACAAGACTAATGCATACATCAGTAAATTACGATGACAAGCTACATCTTATTAAGTGAAAAAGGCCAGAGCTTGTTCTCTGTTTGAGGCCAAATGTCACAACTGCTCCTCAAAATAGGATGGACATGTTTGGAAGGGTCACGGGCCACCTTGTAGTCCAAACTGTGCCTCTGGTGTTCCTGGGAGAGCACTGACTGTCATAAGCCAAAAACGTGCTGAGGAGTAGCTAAGGGGAGCAGTAAGGCTGATGTTCAGGACTGTGTCCAGCCCTGCTGTCAACTCACTTATTCATATACATGCTGCAGTGTGTAGGTGTATGAATATGCCTGGGAGATGCATTTTGCTGCCTTGCTATATAAATAGACATCACTGGTTCATAATCTTATATGTACCAAGATTTTTTGTATTGCATACGAGTGCAAAACACAATTTTTTGACATTCTTAATGCCTTACCTGCATTTATCAACTAACTACTCTTAAAAAAAATAATCCCAACTGGTCCTCAAAACAGGACCTCTGTACCATACTCATTTTTAAGGAGAGGAGTTTCTGGAAGCACATACTGTTTCTGAAAGAGAAAAAAAATGTTAATCCTGACATGATTTATTATCCCCTTCATCTCTTGAAGTAATTCAGTTGTTCCCTGCGTCATGGCCTGATCCTGTAGTCCTTTCTCTTCTAAGTCACATTGCCTTTAGCAAAGGGAGAAAGGGCTGCAGGATTAGATGCAGACCTCTAACCAATATTCTCCTCACAGCAGAATGACGCATTCTGCCTGCTCCGAATTGCCATGATAGTAGGTGGCATAGGGAAATGTAATATTTCTTTGGTAAACAAGGTTAAGTTATATTGCTTCAGTTTTTCATCTGAAGAGAGCAGAGAATTTCCTTCTCCCAGTCTTACTGGATTCAGAAAGTCACCCACAAATAGATCATGTGGGGATGGGATGCACAGTATCTGTGGAAAGATCCATACGGCACATGCAGATGGGATTAATCTATTTGTTCCCTAGACGTAATTGCAGCTTCACAGAAATTCTGCTAAAAACACATTTATTTGGCAGTAAATAAGATGACTAATTGCAAAGGATAGCTGCACATAAATTCCAAACTGAAATTTTTGGCACATCTCTAATTGTCATATAAAAGAAAATGACATACTCTCTCAACTAATTTTTCCTAATTAAATACCAAATATTACATTATTCCTGCTACTCTTATCAGTGGAAATGAAGGCTATTTCAGTTTAATTATCAAATGCAGCATATGGTTCCCTGATTATTGATATGCTGTGCAGCAGCATGTCCTAGGCAGATGATTTCAGGAGAGGGTCTGACCATACCTCCTGATGAGACCTGTATAGATGTTCTCAATCCAGACTTTTAAACTCTTCTGTATAGAGTTCATTGAAGGTGATGTGGCCCGAAATTAGTGACTACAGGATTAGGGGCACTTTATTTTTTATTCAAAGTTCTCTAAATAAATTGTCACATACATATAAAACACAAATTTTGTATGATAATCAAGGCATTAGAGCTGTTACAAGCCGAAGGCTTGTCAGCAATCTTCACTTGCCTCTGACCTGTTTATAGCGAAAGGCTATTACAAACACCCAGTACCCAAAGTCACACAGGTTATATCTGGCAGAAGAAGATGAACTCAGATCTTATGTGTCCCAAGTCAATGACAAAACTGACTCTCCATATACGATTTCTAGTACTGTAAAGAAGGCTAAGAGAAATTATGTAAAAATCCTTTGCTGCCAATTTTGAATAATGAAACAATTCCTTTAAAATAACACATAGTGTAAGATATTCTAGAATATGTAACATTAAAAAAACCAACCCTATAACATCAGTACAGTGCAAGTCTAGCACAGAACAGATGTTTTAGTAGTACAGTAGGAATTTATTGTTGCTGCCTTTATCTGTACACACAAGAAGAGCTCTGTCTTTCTGTCCACATAATAGGACGCAAAATATGCCAGTTTATTAATTGCTTAACATCTACTAAACAGCACAATATTTCCCATGTGGGAAAACATAGGCTATGAGGGAAAAAAAGAAAAACAAAACACGAAAGACAATTTAAAGTGAAACATTTCTCAGCACCGAACATAAAAGATATTCAATAAAAATACAGTTCATTGAACTCTGTCACTTGCCCTGACTGTGAGCCCTTCTTTATGCATGAAGATTTTGAAGTCTAATGAGTACACACAGAGCATTCCCACTGATTCACCACCACAGAGAAGAGATTTGGCTGCGATTTCATCCAGAAAACAGCTAAGAAAATAGCAAAATACAGGTATGGGACAAGCCTTGCTGTGCTCCAGGGTTCTAGCTTACCGTTGTAATGGAGCTACCTTGTACAATTGTGGGTGTTTTCCTTGCCTTGCTGCACACAAACCCGCTCTGAAGCACACATGTGACACTTTACCATTAGGAAGTTCTTCCAGACCCAAGGAAAATATGCTGCAAGCTAGGCCTCTTCCTTGCAAATCTCATACACTGAAGTCCTCTGCTCTGCACAGGAGACTCAAATGCCTGGATACCATGGCCAAAATTGCCAGAGAAGAAATATTCTTCACTTTTTTTTGATAACTGAGCAGAGCCAACCCTCCAGTAAACAAAGAGAATGAGTCAGACTCATAAACACACCAAATTTTGAGATTATTTGAAAAGTCATGAATATTTTCAATCAGAAAACTTGAAGTGTGTCATCAGCTTTCTGGAATTCATCTTTCCAACACATTAATTTCAAGGGCTTTTTTGTTCACCTGTTTGCTTGCTTTAAGTTGAGGTCTGCATGTAGCCACTTGCCTCCTGGAGTAGGGACATTAAGAGAAATGCCAAATATTGTGAGAACTGTGATAAAAACTGTGGCTTAAGGCCCAGATAAGCCTCCCCTTCCACCCATGTTTTACTGGAGGAAGCCAGGTAAGCCCCGAGTCTCAAATATCACTTAAAACTTGTAGAGATGCTGGTGGCTATACGGTATCCTTGACAGCAGGAGAGAAGGATGTAGCAGCTGTGCACAGTCAAGATTACAGTGAGACGGGTCAGGAGCACAAGCAACAGGGAATTGACGGGAAACAGGCCACACAGGGACTGGTGAGAATACAACCTTTTACTGTTTTTTCCATCTTCATGAACACTTCTTCACCTAGCAACGCACCAGGCCATTGACTCATCAGTGCCAAAGACAAAACTTCAGCTCATGAGATCCACATACTGAGCACTGTTACTGTGACAATCCTGAGATGCTAGATAGCCCTGGCAATTTTAAAGTCAAAACCAGTCTCTTCAGCTCAGAGATACTCATCTCCTTTCATTTTCTGTAGCTTAAGGAGTGTCATCACTGATAGGACTGCAGGACACAAACCTTAGAAGTTATTTAAATATATCACTTTAGGGGAAAACAATCAGCAAAATATGGCAACAATATGAGCAGCTCTATCAGCCAGAAACATTTTATATCTAAGCCTCAAACTCTCTAGAGAAATCTTGAGGTTCAAAGAAACAGCAAATCGCTGTATAATTCATCTTCATAATCTTGATGTGTGATTTTTCTCAATGACATACTACTGCACTCCTGGCTTTTATTGTATTCTGATTCTTGTTAAAGGTGTCCATTTGGCTTTGTTGTAGTATAATGGTATAATGGAATAAAATCGCCTTTTCCTTTTTATTTCTTTTGGAGTGAGTGAGGGACTCATTGCATTCTCCTGGTGAAAAGCTAAACACTAGACCTTATGCTTATTTCAGCAGTGTAAATCTTTCGCAATACCAGTGATTTCAGTGACATTATCCGTGGTTACATCTAGAGACAGCTATCTTTAGCAGTGCAAGCCCTTCTCCACACATAGCTGGAAAGAGGGAAAGTGATTTGAGAAAATACAGCTGTGCAGTTGCCCTTTTTTATACTCTTCTGCAGCTGTTTGCTACTGACCAAGACAAGGCACTAGACTAGATGGGTCCTCTGTCTGCCCTCCTAAGGTCATTCTTATGTTTTTCTGCAGAGCAAAAATGCCCAATAGTGCACCTAGTCTACTTGTTTAGCCTGTAGAGTTATGCCTCGGAATCCATTTCTTGAATTACATAAAATATTTGGATCCTCTTGTTGAAGTGGTGATTGTAAATAATGCACTGTTTAATACATTTTAAAAATCACCTGCTATCGAACAAACCATTTAATCCAACTTGGTTAATTTAGAATCAATATTATCATTAATTCCCTACTTCATCCATCATTTGAAATGGTGAAACAAAATCGCTTGTATCAGTTCAATCCTGTAGGACTGTGTGAAACACTGGGGCTATATTCCTGCTTCCTCCTGCTAAGTAAGATTAATAAGCATAAGGGTTCCTTACTTTTAGGAATGCTTTATAGAAGTAATTCATGTCAAAAACCAAAAAAATTTACAACTTCATTCATCTGATCTAGTGTCTGATTTGATTTTTAAATCATTAGTCAGGAAGAACTGTACTGGCTTCTCTTTAGGTAAATCATAAGGACTTGTCCTCCCTGTGTTCCTGTGAGATGTTGAAGTACTCCTGGGCTTACTCTGCTTGAAGGAGACTCAGGGTACAGAGACTAGCAGGAAAAAATTCCCATTCCCCTTGCCTCTGAGGAAGGAAGAGTCCAACCTGCCGGACTCCTCCAGTGCCACCCAGCACAGCACCCAGGTTTCCAGTCAGTATCACAACCACCAGACACAGATTCCCTCACCCTTACGGAGAAAGAAAAACTCTCAAACTTATAATACTGTGCATATTTTACATGTCAGCAAGGAGCAGCAAGCCTACTAGAAAAGCAGGTTGCCACCAACCCTGTCACTCTCTTGTCTGCTAATGACCCAAAAGCTGAAGGATCATCAGAAATCGTGCTCACACTTGATAGATTTTCCTAATTACCGGTCAACCAGACATATGACCAGAGGGAACAGCCATGGTTGAGAGCTCCCAAATGCATTGCAAAAAGACCAACTGCTACAGAAGTTAATTCCTTCTCCTGCAGCGGAGAGCTGCTCTGCAAACCTTCAATTCCCTGTAATGTCCAATCCAAACATGCTACAGCTCATTATTTTTTAAAATCCTTTCCAAAGAAGCATTTCTGTTACCTGTCTCTCTTTTAGCAGAATGGCTTTCCTATCCCACAGGACTTGTGCTGTGGAAAGGGGAACCAGGACAGATTGGACAAGGCTGCTTTCCACTTCTACTCTGACAGCAGTTCTGAGGGGTCCAGTGCTCAGCCAGGGGCACTGGTCCCTTGGTTTGGTGTGACGACAGGCAACACTGTAAGTGAAGATCAGTGATGAGGAAAGGGACCAGAAGGCTGTAAATAAAATAGTTAGAAAATGTATGCCCCCATGGAGATATCAGAAGGATTTAATGATTTAAAACTTCCTTTCCAGAGTCTTCCAATTCCCACGACTCTTATTTAGTTTAATAAGAGCTGTGAGCGTGCAGATTTACTCACCAGTATTGGCAAACTCTTGATACTTCCTTAATGCCCCTGTTCCTTCAGTCATGTAATTAATAAAGAACACTTCTTTTGGGGGGGGGAAGTTTTTATGCTTCACGGTGCAGGGAGAGTTTGTTAACATGGTTTGAATGACCCCTATCACCCCTTAGAGAGACAGAAAACAAAAAAAGTAATTCAAGATAGCACAACTGTTTAAATTTCCTGATTTCTATGGCAATCACGAATTTCTTAAGAACTCACATCATGATTTCTAAACCATGAAGGCCAGCATCTCTGCCATGATTAAAAACCCTCTGTTGCTTTAGCTGACCAGCACAGTAAACACCTATTGGTACCTTAAGGCACCTACCAGAGAACACTGCCCTGCCAGCTGGGCTTTCTTTGGTGGGGCAAAAATATATAAAAAAGAAACCCTACATGCAACAATATCAGTTCCCAGCAGTGCTGCTGCAATCTACTGGTATGCTGCATGTGGCATGAGGGACGACGTTCAACCTGTCTCTCACCATGATACATTCCTCGGATCCCCGCTCTGGTCACTGACCCAGCAGCTGGACTTCGCAGGAGCCCTCTGGAAATTGTAATGTGCTGCCCACAGGCGCAAGTAGGTCAAGTGAAAAACACGTGTGCATCTGAATGACTTGCAGATTTTGGAGGTTTTGTCCTTAACGTTGTGCTGCTGGCAAAGTCACACTCTCTTAATGCAAAAGACCAGCATGGGTGACAAAATCAGAACAGATCCCTGATTAATACAGTTTGCCTCACTGCCCTTTACTGTATCTCCAGTGACAAGAGCCAAATGCGAGGCTGGTATTGGGGAGTGACTCCGCAGACAGACTGCATTAAGAAACAGATTCCCGCTTCCTCTGAAATTCCTACTTGTCTGGCACAAACCTCTCTGTGATCATTTCCATCCTCCCGTTAACAGTTGCCCCTGTAACAGTTTTGCTCCTGCAGGTTTACTGATTAAAATAGGTCAAAGGAGAGTCAATGTGACTTGGCTTCTAATAATTTCATTTAATGAGAAATAAAAACAGAATACAACAAAAAAACCTCACACTTTCTTTCTCTGCCTCATCGGATAAGAGATTTTGGCAAATGCTGCTACCCAGCTGAACTTAACAGCATACTAAGTGGCTGCAATACTGACAAATACAAAGCATACTTGTTACAACAGTGTTAAAAACGATGACAACAAGAACCCAAGCTCTTCCCTGAGAACTACTGCGAATCTTTTGCCCTCTTCATAACTGAGATCTCCAGAGAAATTCCCTTGTGCCTTACCCAGTTCAAAATTTTAAGATGAGCTGCAGCAGGCAGCACAAGCAGTAATCAAACGCTGTTCTTCCACACCAGCCCCACTAACTTCAAAGAAGATGCACAGTAAACAGAGAACAACTAAGCCCAGTTTTCAAAACATGCCACCTCAATACAGAGCATCACTGTTCAATTTTGTCCAGTAGCTAATTTATAACCTCAGTTACAGAAATTTTGAGAGAATTATGAGAAGAAAACTGGGGACAGAATGGCATCCCAAACATCACAACTGATTATTAACCTTTCTGAGAACAAAAGGAATCAAATTCAAAGCTGAAAACAACTGAAAGATAGGAATATTAGTCAAGAGTGCTCTTTGAGCAATGTTCTTAATTTAGTTTCCACTCCAGAGGAAATGCCAAGTACAGGTAAGCCTGAATATATGTAGGAAGTTATGTCATAATAGTGGTTTGGTATACGAAAAATTTCTCTGCTCAAATTGTAAAAAACAGAACTTTGTTCCTTCATAATGTACAACCATGCAAACATCCCTGGGGTCATTTCTGGACATCTGATCCTTCTTGTTTGTTTTCTGAATTAGGTACATATTTTCATCATGCCAGATTCCCCTGTTTGGCCTTTTTGTTCTATGTGTGCTGATAACTCACAGAGGCTTCTGAGCTCTTCTGAGGCAACAAACTCTGTATTTCGATATCCAATAGCAACTATAATATGTCTGGACAGAGAAATAGCATATACTGTGTCTTGTGCTATGAAAGCATCTAGCAACTTGCAAAAGGTAACATAATATTCATCTTCCCAGTAAAAAGGGCAGAGTAAGTTGACAGGCATATAGTTTCCTGCTTCAGCCTCCAAGGTTCGTCTGGGGAAAAAAACTGTGGCAGTAGGTCCATTTGAAGAACTATTTTCTAATGCTTTAAAGCTAGTCAAAATCTTTGAAATAGAAGTGTTGAACCTCACAAGATCTAGTCATTGAAACCAACACTTCTGCTGGGAATGTGCTAATTCTGATCAAATCTTTAGAAAAGGTGGTTTGTGTTTAGAATGGTCTGAACATGAAAGAGATCATGGGCAAAAACAATAAAGAGAGATAAAATATAGCTGAGTGATCAAGAACAACAACTGAAGTAGGTCAGAAAAATTTACTTTACCAGTTTCAGAGCTGAGAGCAGAACGTGGCCACTCACGTCCCAGGCCAGTGTCTTTTTTCTCCACATGGCCAATCTGTTTTTCTAGTCCAATTAATATTTAATTGTTTATGCAGCTGCAACAAGAAAGACTGAGACAAATTCAGCCCAGAGCAGCTAACTGCTGAATGGCTAGCACATTCCTTGGGGAGGTGGGAGAATGGCAAATACCTTCCTTTCTCTGCAGTTTGCTCTTCTAAGCTCTATTTTTTTACCAAGAACTTACTCAGTTCCTGGGTTTTACCCACATAAAACAGGAAAATAAAGAGCATATCTTAAAATAAAGACCACAAACAAACAAAAAAACCCAAACAAACCACGAACCTCAGCATTTTTGTTAGACAGAAATAGTTCTACCAACACATAACCACAAATAAAAAGTGTGGTGCAACTTTGGTCCCTCTGTGGGCTCTCTGAGTTGATTAGACTCTCCCCATTTCTGCTTTTCAGGAAAAGATCCAGTTATTCCCTCCTGTGTGAAGACATCTCACAGAAGTCTCTGCACCAGTAGCATTTACATGTAGACCCCAGCTGGCTATGACACCGACATCTTTCCTTTCCAAAGATTGCAACCCAATGTTAGCAGAAGTGATCAGAGTGGTCAAAGATTATAAAATCTTAACAAAAGAAACAAACATTAAGATTTAATAAACCGAAGTTTTAATACAGAGAAAATAATCTGTGATGAGGTATAGTTCACCCAGATCTTTTATGCAGGTCACTCCTACCCCATCCCCTTTGAGATGGGCCAGCTGTTTTCTCCTCTCCTTGTCACCCCATCTCACCTGCCCTTTTGAAATCCTGCCCAAAGTCACTGTTGTTGTTGGGTTTTTTCAGCCTGGTTAAACCTCTTCTGCAGAGTGTCAGTGGTGCGTATCAAAGCAGACGGCTCTGCATTGTCTGATATCCCATGAAACATCAACCAGGAGGTGCGATACTACCAGCTAACCGAGTCCTTCCTTCCCTCCTTCCTTCTTTCTCTTCCTCTCTCCCTCTGTCCCTCCCATTCCTTGGTTATTTTTTATTAGTAAATTAAATACTTAATATATTGAGAGCCTTGATGAAATCACTGCAATAACTAGTCAACATGTTGCATACATTACCTATCACAAATGTTTCTCCTGCCATTCTCATCTGCCAGTGAACCACCAGCTGAAACAACACAACTGTGGATAATATGTTTTTTTTCAGAATTTGTTCAATACACTGAAGTCACAAAGGGATCTATGGGAGATGAATGATTCCCACATCTACCACAGTCCTGAATACCAGCTGCCCATTGCTAAGTCAACCGTTTCAGCAACGGGGCTTTCAGATGAAGTAGCCAGTGACATTTCTGCAAGAAACGTGAGCTGTGTGGGGAGCTTCCACACTGCAGAAATTAGACACTGATCTGTGCGGAGTCTAAATCTGCACCATGTAATGAAAAAATGGCTTCTCTTCTGGCACTATGATAGTCAATGTACAATGGCAACATTTACTGACCTATCCATAGCTGTGACACAATTAATGGCAATTTGGTTCCAGCAAAAATGCATATGATTGACCCTACTTCATTAGTCTGGAGATTATTTTACCAACTGAGAGCAAAGTGCTGTGATTTAATAGATGAACTACAATAGCTGATTCATTTAATCTTATTTGAACTCCAACAAACGCAGTTACCTTTTAGAGATAATATATTAATGAAACAGCCTCTATACAAGTATTGGTCCAGGATTAAAGAAAGTAAGTGTCTTTTCTCTGGATTTGTATTTCAAACAGATCTCCGTCTGCTTAACGTTAGTGACTCAAGCAGTAGGTATATCACTAGACAGACAGATGCAGTGTTTCAACGGGTCTGCATTCATGACACCACGTAAAAGCATTCAAACAGCATTTCAGCTTTAATCTCAGATATCTGACTCTGCAAGAATTTCTATTTCTATCCTAGAACATCAGCTTATGAAGCTGCAGCTGGAATAATGATAGGGAGGACTGCACGAAACCTTTGCTAATGACAGACAGCTTAAATACCTTTTAATTGTAGGCTGTAGTGGAAAAATAAATAAGGCAGCTCTTCCTAGCCTCCTGCACTTTTATGTGGGGTAGGCACAGGCAAACCATTGTGCGGCCTCGGTGAAGCACTGTGACTGCAAAGTAGCCTTGGCACTGACTTGAATGGGCCAGAACTCCAGTCCTGAGGGGCAGGAGGAAAGCGAGCCTAGAGCCAGCCAAAACTTGACAGGCAGAACACTATTTTAAAAACAGCAATAACAAAAAGGGTTTCTGACAAAACATTCGATTAACAGAAAGTTGATTTTTTTCCTTGTGATGTTTCCAGAATGATTGTGCTCTTGTCTCTTTTTAAAGGTATACTAATCACAAACCAAGACAGACAACAACATTTTTAATTTTGTTCAAAGCTATTAACTTTTTGCCAGCCCTTAGGGAAGACTCATTTTTCATGTTTGCTTTTGGAACTACTGCAGAAAGGAAAAATGATCATTTGCACAGCACTATGGATGTGGCAGCCTGGGGAATGGGGATGAGCAGGAGCAGATCTGTGGTCCTGTGGTCTTCTCACACCCTGTAGGTGCACCTGGGCAGCACAAGAAAAGAAAAGAGCATGCGGTCCACAGTGGAAAAAACCCCACTAATTACATTTAGCATTTTCAAAACACCAAAAGGAAATTAGGCTACGAATGAACTTGCCTAATTCCCCTCAGCACTGTGCTAATTCCAGCTGGGCCAGAACAGTGAGAGAGCACACCAAGCAAACCGCCATCCCTTCTGGGGCTGACTCTTGGCTGGGATAGCTCAGAGCGTCTCCACAGCAGTCAGAGCTGGTTTGCATCCATTGAAAATCTGGCCCAATATTACTAACTTCATTTTAAAATCTTCCATTTTTAATGTTATCCATGTATTTTAAAGGAAAGGAAAACCTAGCCACGCAGTTTATGTGCATTAGCCTGGTGATACGAAACCCACTACCAGACGCGATCTGAATTAGGAAACCTGTCATTCACCCTGACTTGTCATTGATCACACTTCCTTTAGAGACTTAAAACAGCTAAGAGGAACAGTTTATGCTGAATAGACTTCCAGAAAACTCCAGCAGTGAAAAACAGCACTCCTCCTTTCAGGTCTCCGGCTCCTGCAGGGAGTGGGAGGAGGAAGAGAACCAGCTGGCACAGACTGAAGCATTTTATTGCTGCAAGGGTACTTGCTTTCACCTGTCTCCTGCTCAGGATTTGTGGAGATGCACGTTATTTCTGCCTTCAGCATTCATTCAGCATATCTTGCTGGGTTGTCTTGATACGGTGCTTATTTTCTAATGGATGGTTCAAGAATGTGATCAGAATCATAGAATCATAGAATCACAGGTTGGAAAAGACCTCTAACATCATCAAGTCCAACCATCAACCTGATTAGCCCTCAGGTTATTTCAGTCAAAATAACAGGCAAATTAGAAGCCTAGAGGAATTAGGAGCAAAAAGGCACTTGGAAATGAGCAGTGAAAGATGTGCAAGCTTGTCTCAGACTCTCCCACATCCTTCTTCTGTTGCAATAGCCAGGGGGAGATTGTTCTACTCTTCTTATGGAACTGCAGGATTTAATCTTACCTGGCTTCTTGCATCAGAAGTATATAAAGCTTGCTCAGGGTCTATTGTTCTCTGTAGCTTCCATTTCACACTCCTGTCATACATCTTTCTTATCTGCTTGCACAGTTTTTCCTTGTTCCTTTTCTTTCTTTTTTTACTATATTTTTTCTTTTTTCTTTTTCTTTTGAAGATCACCAGTTTTCTGCAGGAAAGTTCAGCCTGTGTTGATTAATTCAGCAGTTAAGTCTCCTTTTGTTTTTCTAGTGAATTTCAAAGATGTAGACTGGATAGTCTTGAATCAATGATGTTATCAGGACTGGTTTTTATTCTAATGCAAGCAGCAGCCCATTGCTGCTTTCCAGCACAGAATTACCAGTCATTACGATACAGTTTGGCTTTAATAAACTGAATCATTGGCTGCTTTTGTCTCTTACATAAAAGAAGAATGAGCCTCAGTAATCAGAGCTAAGTCTCAGCACCAGGAGAAAAAAACCCACACTCTTCTTCCTGGTGCCAAAAACCCACATGCCCACTGCATAAAGAGAGCACTGTTAAAATCCCTTTAGCCAATGCCTAATAACCAAAGATCTTTTTAATCTGGTTAGAAGTTTTACAAGATCTTTGATACCGATCATCAGAAGAAAGGCATACCTCACTCTGTTCAGTTACCATGGAATTGTCCCTAAGTTGCCCATAGGAAAATTCACCTGACAGTTTCAGTCATTTCACATTTTGTACCTTTTACCATATACAAATGACCATGTGCAGGTTCTCCCACGAGACAAAGGCATTTTTTCATCTGATCCTACAAACTCCCTTTTCTGATTATTGTAAGGTGCTCAAAAACTGCAGGTTTGCCTCGCTCTCAAGTCTACCCTTTTCCATATTCAGATTGAAAGTTTTACCGTTTTGCTGCATTTCAGTTACATCATTGGCATTACGAGACACACTTCCACATGACAGAGAGATGTGTCCATTTGCATGTATCACCCTGGTGCAAAATATTCTGTAGCAGAAAAAGGTTCATGACCTTATTTCTCAAACACGCTTCTAAGTATCACCCTACTCCAAGACACCCCTAAGTTCAGCAGCAGGGCAGAGGAAAGGACACAATCCCAGCCCTGCACTGGAGAGGAAGCACTATCCGCTCCTTGGGATGGAGGTTTTTAATGAAAGTTTGTATTCTTTGAAACCTGGGACACTGATTTCAGGAAGCATTGCAACACACAGCATTCAGCAAAGGAAGACAAATGAAAGCAGCCTGTTTCCAAAATAATGGCTACAGNNCTCAGCACTAGTGAGAGGAACAATGTTATCAGGACTTCGTACCGGAAGTGAAAAGCTCCCTCTGCCCTGTCAAGGGGAGTTTTTGCTATTCATGAAGATGCGCTAAGTTCCGCTCTTGTCCTGGGAGTCTTTTAAGCATTTTAAACACATTCAGTTGTCATAATAGGAGAATCAGTTGGAATTCAAGCTACAAGGAAGTGAGGTCAGTCGTGAAAGATGGCAGCAAGCCAATGGTCCAGCTCAGGACTGTGGCACAACAGACAGGCAGTTTCCTCTGTCTCCCATCAACTCAAACAAAGAAAGCTAATGGGATCCTGGGATGCATCAAGAGGAGTGTGGCCAGTAGGTCGAGGGAAGTTCTCCTACCCCTCTACACTGCCCTAGTGAGGCCCCATCTGGAGTACTCTGTCCAGTTCTGGGCTCCCCAGTTCAAGAAAGATGAGGAGCTACTGGAGAGAGTCCGGCGGAGGGCTACAAGGATGGTGAGGGGACTGGAACATCTCTCCTATGAGGAGAGGCTGAGGGAGCTGGGCTTGTCCAGCCTGAAGAAGAGAAGGCTGCGAGGGGACCTAATATA
>Ga0065711_1002160_pt1 | contig 52916 bp, 29 predicted proteins | sample Hoacrofraction12_FD_59098 | JGI IMG/M metagenome (GOLD analysis project Ga0065711, IMG submission 59098) | Hoatzin crop microbial communities from Cojedes, Venezuela - Epithelial fraction 12 v2 (version 2) | ecosystem: Host-associated > Birds > Digestive system > Esophagus > Crop | place... | reverse complement strand
GCCCGCCGGGGGAGCCGGGTGGCGGGGCGAGGGCGGCGGCGAGCCCTGCCCTGCCCGGCCTCCCGCAGCCTTTCGGTGCGGATCCGCCGCCCCCGGGCGTCTACGCAGCCTGCCGGCTCTCTCCACCGGCAGTCCGGGTTCAGGGTCTGGCTGCCTGCCTCGGCTCGCAGGTGGCAGCGGGGCCCGGGGGAGCGACAGGGGAGCGCGGAGCTTTGCCCCCGTACGGGGAGCCTCGCAGCCCGGCACGAATCCCGAGCGCTAGGGACGGGGGAAGCTGCCGGAGCCGGGGCGGAGGGAGGCTTTAGCAGCCCGGGAGGGCACTGTGCGGGGCGGGGAGACGGCACGGTTGCGGGAAGAAGGGCGTAAACGCAGCCCGAGGGTGCGGTTGGAGCAAGGGGTGCTCGAGCCGCCACCCCCGCAGCTCAGAAGCATCCCCAGGTACCTGGCGAGGCAGGTCTGCCCTCCTTTCCTGGGCTGAACGCTGGTGTGCGGCTTTGTTTCTTGGCTCTGTGCTGTCGGGTAAACTTCACGGCTCTTTCTCTTTGTTTCTGGGTGTTTTATTCGATTCAGGTGACTTCTTAGCTTGCCAAGGTTGGATACAGTATGTGTTTCACCCTAAGGATCCTCTGCCGCCCTTGTTTCCTTTTTGAAGAGTTTTAGCATAGAATATTCCCAACGATTTTAGAAGTTTAAAACTTCTCCCTCAAAGCAGTTTGAGAGGGCGTTCTCCCTCCTGCCCCCCCAGCTCAACATGTCTGGAGTAAAGATCGGAAATTTAGTCAAAGCTGCCACAGCTCCCCGCCTCAGGGACTGCAATCAGGACTGTACACCTAACAGTCCTGTGTGTTCTTTTCTCACGGGCCAGTTTTTTGAGTCTTGAGATCCCAAGCACGTGGGGTGCGCTCTCAGGTTGGGGCCCCGTATTTTTAGTTTCAATGGTCAACAAAGCAAGCCACATAAATCTGCAGTAACAGAAAATACGCATCACATTTGCGCGCAAACCCAAACCATCAGCTGCAGTAACAGAGGCAAGATTAGTACCACTTTTTCTCAACGGGGTTGAATCAAGCTGTAGTGTCGAAAGGATCGTTTTCGTGTGGATTGTTAATTGTTGTTTATGTGTACAAACACAGCTGCAGCAGTTCACCTCGCTGGCGGAAAGGTGGGCTTTACGTGAAGGGACTCGCTAGGCTGACCTTGCTGTCAGCAGAGAGAGAAAAGCGTCTTCCTCAGGTCATCTATCTGATATTAATGCCCAACGTGTGTGGTATAAATTGCTGTCTGGAGGTGCCGTTTGCACACGTCTACCCTAGAAGGAGCTTAGAATATTATTTTGGATGAAAAAGTGACCTTTCAATGGCTGAAACTAGTGAGTCCTGTCCCATTCAAGTCTAGGCGTAGCACCATTCCCCTGGCTGGGACGGCTACCAAAAAACACACCAACGGGACAAACGGAAGGCTTTTCTTTTTCCCGAAGCCGTTCTCTCACACATGTAGGCAAAGTGAGTTTGTGGGAACCTTCTAAGCTTACAAGAACAAGTGTAGTAAGTTAGGCACTGCTGTGTTGAATGTCCCTTCATATAAGTCAAGCCATTGTATTCTTCTTTTTCCTTAGCAATACAACTGTCATCTCATGGCATTAAATGATCAAGCAAATTTTAAGACTTCCTAACAAAGAATACATTTAATAAAAATATCTATGAATGGAAAAATACCAACAAAACCTACCAGGGAAGTAAGAGAATGGTAAATATATTTAACCCATTTTTCCCTTATATATTTCTCCCATTTGTTTCTTCTGAGCTCAGCTGGTGTATAAAAGGAGTTAATGATGATAATGAGCTTACATTTACTGCGCCTTTCTTCCTGAAGAGTCCCAGAGGGCATTGCAAACACATACGATAAATTCACTGCTTGTTCTGAAAGGATACTGAGGAATATTGCTTCTGGCTTTTATATGGAAGGAGCAGACATACTGCCCTTCTGCATACTGCTGCAAGAAATACAGATCACGAAGAAGAAGGTTAAGCAGTGTTTGGTTTACGTCACTGATCCTTTCATGGTGAGATAAGAACTGAGTCATGCGTAGGTTTTCCAGTGTCAGCATTCTACCTGCTTTACAATAGAGAAAATTGATTTCTAAACACAAAATAGTCTCATAAATTATTATTCTTTACTTACATTTTGTCACATTTCCCTTACTTCTTCAAGTATTTGGCTTGTTACAAATAACAACATATGCAAAAGAAAATGGATTTTGTAGCTTGTAGCCATATGACCACCCTGCCTGGAATGGAGGAGCTTGTTGTATTTATGTGGGCATGATGGAAGCGTGCTTCTGGGCTTTTGTCTTGCCAAAACACTTACCTCAAAGGGAATCAGAAGAATGATATTTCCTAGAGGTTTCTTGCCCCATTGAGGTGTAGTTTTGTGCAGAGTTATGTGTATTTCTGCCTCACCATAATCACCTAATTCTGCCAGTCTAAAAAGGTCGTCTATTGCTGGCTTTAAAAACTGTTAATTTGCCATTGTGATAGTCCCATTTACTACTGCGGCCCTGTTAGATGCTGAAAGTTAGTGTCAGAAGGTTGCGTTTTCCCTGTTTCTTTGGTCTCAGATATTTAACGGACATTTTGCTGCAGTCCATACAATTTCTGAGGGTTTTTTTGGGGGGAGAGGTGGTTGGGGTTTTTTTGGGGGGTGGTGCATATGTCCTGTGTCTTTCAAATAATGTTGGTACTTCTTATAATAAGATCTTCCTTCAGGATAAAGTTCCTACTCTGTCATAGTCTGATACAGTTCAGTTCAGGCTTTCACAACTCAAAGTGTGCTTCTCTTACAAAGGAGTTGTATGTGTTTTGACAGTCTTTCTACCAATTCATGCGTCAGCCTAGAAACAGTCTCACAAACCACAGGCAGACATTTATATTTATAAGACATTAAAAAAAAAAGAAGAAAAGCATTTTTCTCTGTTAGATGAGGGAACTAAAATTCAGAGATGTTTTTGCAGCCAAAATCTATAAGAGGAAAACCAATAAATATGTTCCTACTTGAAAAAAAAAATTATGACATTTGAAAGGTTTCCAAATACATTCATTCTTTTTTGTTGGTGTTCTACAACAAATGTGATAAAGAAATCAATAGGATTTCAATGCCTGCAATGTTGTTTTTTTGACATCTCCAATATTCATTGTCTGAGTAAATGATACCCTTGGCCTGAACATGTTACTGTGTTACAGCAAGAAGGGATTGTTGCTGTCCTCTTTACCGCTCCTCAGGGTTCATTTTCAACAGTTTGTCAATGAAAAAGAAAAAAGGGTATACTTCTGAAAATAACCTTACGCTTCACTCTCCTTCTTCGTTTAGGCAAATGTGATAGGACAACTTTTTTCCTATAGAAAAAAGACTTATTTGTTTATGCTGTCTTCTTACATCTTCCTGAGTTTTGATGTGTATTACCTTGTCATAAAAATCTGAATTCAGAGAGAACATAATTTCTGTGATGTGGTATCACTGGGTTTTTTATTTCAGGCAGAACAAAATCCCCCAGTCAATGGAAGGACTTTTGATGTTGAATTCGGTTGCTTATATGGCTGGGTTAGGCTCTGTAATAATAAATAAATGTTGAAAAGTTTGAAATTGAAGTTCAATAAGGAAATCAAAATTTAATGCTAATAAAGGGAATTTCTTGTAATTGGTATTCTGATTATACATTTACTGAGGTCCATTAGGAAAGCCTATGATGGCTCCTGAGTATAGATTGCTATTCCTGTCTAGTTTCACATTGTAAATTATAATCCTTTTCCTTTTAACCTTTCTCTTTCACTGAAGTTTGGGTTCTGTTTTAAAGGGTAAGCATCAGTGCTCATATCGCATAGTCCAGGTACATTTGTTGTTTAAGTTATCCTTGTTTTGAAAGATAACTACCAGCAACCCTTCTATTACTATTAGTGATAAAAAGACAAGTGATCTATATTACATGGAAAACTAAAATGTGGTTGATACATTGCTGCTTTTCAGTCCTATTTTATCCAAAAGGCAGAACGATATATAGACTACCTAACAACATCAATCACTGGAGAGAGAAGTCGTCGGTTCTTTTTTAAGGTGAATTACTTGGGGGGTAAGTTATATTTATATAATCTGGAGCTGTGGGAAAGACTATCTGTTATTAGTATCATTCATAGATCATAGGTTAAGTCAACGATGGTGAAGCCACGTGGGTCATGCCCATCCACATTAAATCATTCTACTTTAGTCTCTCATGTTAGCATCATCCCTTTTACCTGTGATCACAAGTTTCTATGCTCAAAGAGACAAAAGGTCTCAATAATCTACAATACTAGAGGTGAGATGCAAAGACTTTTTTTTTTTCTTTGCCTGGCTATGAAAATTCAGATCAGGGTTAAAAATCATAAAACCTTTCCTTTTTAAAAGTTTACCCAAGATTTTCACTCTGTGATCAGTAAGAAATGTAGAAGGGCAGTAAGAGTCTTATGGACACAGGTTAAACCTTTACAGACTTTTAAAATGGTAACTGCTGTCAGCTTTCAAACTAACAGGAATTTTTCTAGTGTCCACCATGGTGAAATTCTTTTGATCATTGCATTTCACAGCATTCTTAGATATTTTTTGTTTGTTTGTATTTTTTTTTTTTTTTGGGGGGGGGATGTTCTGCCAGCTGCTTTATACAAAATATTTTTTCCTATATTTACAAGAGTCTTGCCCCATGCAGAAGAATAGCCATGGTCCTTCTCACTTTCTTGATCTCCAAGTTTGACTATTTAAACTCATTTGGACTGGAGCCGTAAACCCTGAAAAGCACAAACTAGTATTCAGAGCTTCAAGTCAATCTGCCTTTATGATGCAGATAACAGTCAGGAACGTTGCTCCAGTTAGTCACTACTTGCCCCAGTTTGTTGTTTAATGCAAAACTGAAGTTCAAGGGAAAGTAAGACCTGAACTGTGTTGACTTCTAAGTTGTGGTCCATGAACTAAGGAAGATCTGTGAGGCCATAGCAAGACTTTCACAGTTTGTGTGGAGAACCTGATGGAAGAATGAAAGCTCCACCACTTCCAGTTGAAACTGTGCTGAGGAATTCCAAAGAGTTGGCAGTACTTCATAGATCCAAAAGGTTTTGGAAGTACTGCTGTCCTTGGGACAGCCGAGATTGCCCAGCATAGCAGTACCTCCTCCAACCCCATCTGCAGTCCAGCCCAGTCTGGGTGATATCTCAGAATGGCAGAGGCAGTCAAATGACAGTTTATTGGTTTTAAGCAGCCAGTGCAGCCATAAAGAGAAATAAAAAAATGAGGGGAAGGGGAGCTGAGAAAGAGCCTGTGAAGGACAAAGAGGGAGAGGAGTCAAGATGGCTGACAGAAAAAAGAAAGTCATGAAAGAGGAGGAAGGGATTCCCTTGAGAGAAAATGAGGAAAAGAAAAACAGCTTAAGGAATAAAATGGAGAGGGAGAGCCTACGGTGTAGAGGGTGCCTCATCCCTTGAAAGCATGGAGCAGACAACTTTCGATTATTTGTCCCCAGCCCCTGTTGTTCTCTCCCAGTGTTGTGGTCTCCGTCTCTCCCTCCTGGGTGCATCTCAGGATTTTTCTCTAGTTCGGAATGCTAAAATGTCTTGTATTGTAAACGCTTAAAACCTTACGTTTCCTCCATGCACAGAGGATTTTCTCCTTTCCCGTGCCACAATGCTGTAGCTTGCTGCTGTCTGTTTACTTTTTTTTTTTTAAGTTAGATCTTTGTTATTTTCTGCCACTCCAATGGTAGTTTCATCTGCAGAGCTCATTTACATGCTGTTTACCCTTTCTTCCAGCTTATTAATGAAGTTATGAAAACAAGAAACAACTTTATATCTTGCAATAGACCCAGTGCATAAGTCCCCACAACTTAGTGCAATCCACTGCCATTTCTCATTTGTGATCCTTCAACCTGTTTTCAATTTACATGACAGTGCTTACGTCCAAAGCAATTTGAATTCATTTTGGGAGATTTAGTGAGACACTGTATTAAATCCTTTATTAAAATCATGCTGTTTATCTTTCATCCAGGATTTCTGCAGTTCTATCAAAAAAGCAATCACGTTTCCTTGGCACGACATGTTCCTTATGAGCTCACGCTGCTTATTGCTTATCATTCCATTATCCTTTGAATGTTTAGAGGAGTGTTTTGGGGTTGTTTTTTTTTTTTTTTCTGTTTATTTTCTTTTTCCCCTCAGCAATTGTTCTGTTCTTTCACATTACAGAATATGCTTGAAATTAGACTTCTTTTTTAATAAACCTGTCTTCTTCCCTTTATTGATGTTTGAGGCTATACTTGCTATGCTATATGACTTTTCAGAAATAATTTTTGAGGGCTTAGTATTTTCAGTGTGTACTCAAGGATGACTTCAACCTGGACTAATTGGTTGAATGCAATTGTTTTTCTTACTTGTGTGCTATCAATAGGAATGTTTTATTTCTTGTTTTCTGTCAAACCTTCTGCTTTCAGTAAGAACAAATGATAAATACATGTATCTAGGAATAATGAGCTCTCTCCTACCAAAGTAGCCTTACTTTTGGACGATGTTTGCATTTATTTTGTATCTTTTAACAATCCCCTTTGGTATCATTAACTTGTTCTTGGCTTTATCCTGAAAGCCATTGAGCATTTTGACCATGGTCTAATGAAATTGTAAGAATATATTTACTTACCATCTCTGAAGTCATCATGCAGCATTTTTTGGGGAGTATTCGTATATTAAGGTTAAGTACAAGATTTTATGCTTTGTTGTTGCTCATACAAGTCATCTTCTACAGTTCATCTTTTTCCTGAACACTAGCCCACTCTGTATGTTTTGTTTGCTTTCTTCTTCCTAAGTAAATATATCACCCTGGGGAGAAGAGTTATTTAAAACTGTATAATATATTTCATACACATTCTCCCCATCATGTCATCTTTGTTCTCAGTTAAGCACAGATCCGGAGTGTGTTAAAGTTGGTGAAGATATTCCAATTCACTGCAATGAATTTGGATCACACCCTTAGTTGTCAAATATCATATCTGGTTTTAGTTTGGGGTCCTCTTTTCTATTTTTCTGGTTTGTTTTATTTTTTCCTTCTCTTTTATTTTTTTTCCTCTCTCTCAGTTCTGTACCCCGTGATATATTGATAGCTTCTGAAGGCTAATAGTGAATAGGGAGATCTACTAACTGCATCTCAGCAGTTGGAAGGTTATGTTTTGTACACTTTCATGTTACACCCTTGCGAGGGACATATCTGTTACCTCTTTTAGATGTAGCTTGATTTTCCATATTGGCATAGTTTTCCGTGTTTGTGTTAAAGACTGAAATTCTTGTCTTCTATAGTATTATTCCAATTTGCCAGCATCTCTTAATGAGGATGTGGTATAAAGTCACCGGTAATGTCAGCAGGTCATTGAGGAGAAGAGGCAGCCAGGGATGCCAGCTCCTCCGTCACTGGTCTTATGAATCACAACTGTCCTGGACTGCACAAGGCTTCTGAGGGCATTGGTAAAAGCTGCTTGTGGTCATGTTGTGTTAGGCTGTGTTTTTTCTACCTAAATGGCATCAGCACTCATGTCTGTTTAGGTGGAGACCTCAGCTTGCTGCATGAGCTAATGTATTCTTCCCTTAAAATCATTGCTGAATACCTTAATGTAAACGAGAACCACTGTTACCAGAATGCCTCTGCCAAAAGGCATATCATGAGGAGGCACTTCTCAGCCGTGTCCACTGATAAATTCCAGGATGCTGTTTACAAGACTGAGGATATCTTGATATTGAGAGTGCGGTCATTTCCCGTACCAGAAGTGTCTTCACTTGAGTGGTGGGTGAATGGCTTGCACAGTGGGACAAATTTTTGGCTGTGCCTGTTCTTTACTAATCAGGCCAGCAAAGATACAGGGACAGAGTTAAAGTAAAATGCCTCTTGGCTACTTTGATTCTAACGCTTCTAAAAACTGCTTTGGGTTCAAGGAACTGCTTGAACTGCTTTCAAGGATGCTCACAGAAACAGTGCTGTGGACTGTTACCTGCAGCCCTCTTTCCTCCTGAGGGGAGGTCACAGAGCCATCCTAGATGGTGTTTGGCAATCAGCAATTTTCTTAAATCAGGAAAGTCTCACTTGCCTTGTTTTAGCTGCTTTTTAATATGTGTACTTCATAGCATAAAGAGACCAGAAAAAAAAGGCCAGGGATTCAGTCTGGTCTCTGTAAAGAGCTCTAGAAATGCATTATTGACGTCTCAAAGACCTGAATTCTATGGAAGCCTGAAAAACAGAGAAAGCTACATGTTTTCCAGAAGGAAAATATGTTACTGGCTGGACGAGGTGTTTAAAATTACTTTAAAAAATAATAATTAAAAAATCCACCAAATAATCTATAATCTCTTTTTAAATAACTATGGTTTGAAAGAAAGCTAATGGTATTCATTTTTCTCTCTCTGTTTTTACTTACAAACTATAAATTAAGAATTATTATAGTCTAATTCATAAAATGAATGTTATCTGTTTTAATACGCTTTTTTTTTTTTCTCTTAGCAGCCACTGTCAAACTGTATTTCATTTGGGTGCTGGCAAAGTGTAGGCTTACTGTAGAGTGAAACACAAGTTTCATGTGAAACACAGCCGCGTCATATAGCCTGAGCCTGACTGAATTGCACCTCACTGTGAGCTAAGGTTTCTGTCATTTCCCCTCCAACATTACAAAGGTGAGGGACAGCAGGAGTGATTTATGTGAAGAATTTAAAAAATATATTTAATTAATATTTTACTGAGGAAAGGGCTGTGCTTTTATGTTAATGAATATCCTTCGTACTGTTTTTTAGACTAAGCCTCTCAGAAAAGCGCTCACAGTTTAGCTCAAGTCACCCACTACAGCATTTCTTAAAATGAGGGGCTGCTCTTTCTAACCACTTGCAGGGGAGGCTTTAGCTGCAGCCAGGAAACAGAGCACAGCCCAAGCTGCCAGCTTGTTAGCACGAGGATGCTGCCGTCATTGAAGTCTTTGGATTAATGACTTCAGACAGACAGATGTGAGGCTCGGAGGCCATGTGTGGGGGAAGGGGTTTTGCATTGGAGGGCCCTGGAGTGTTCTTGATGGTGAGAGTAGCTTTATTCCCTGAAAAATACAGAGTGGTGACTGAGCAACTGTGAAGGAAGGCTGGCAAAATGGGAGGAAAAATATAAATATTGCAGGTATCTAGTGCTGGGAAGTAATGCATAGCAGCTACTCTGAATCCATCCAAGAAAACCTGGTGCTTTCTTTATGTTCACTGTATAAATCTTAAGCTAAAATGAGTTCCCAACATCTGAATACAGTAATGTTACCAATGCGTCGTTGCTAATGGAAGTGATCTGAGTTTCCCGTTGAGCCATCACTGCAGGAGAACTGATTTCTATGGGGTAGAAGATTTTATAAAACACCAGATCTGTCATAGCAAATCCGTCAAGGTTATCCCCTGCACACTAGCTTTCCTGCTATGCTATCAAAAATAAATAATATCAAATAAAATCTAAACATCTTCATCAAGCACTTATAAGTTAGGGGATACCCTCTGTGGCACAAGTCACAGTGTGTGCATTTTACAATAAAATATTTACATATTCTTTGACATTTGAATAGTACAAGAGAGTGTAATCTTGAACAGCATTTAGAATGTAATTGTGCACCTTAAAGAGCAAGTAGAAATGTTACACAGTATTTCATAGAGTGCTTATAGAATTATTACGGGACTATAAAAATGCATAGCACTGATATCCTAAATCCATGTAGCAGATTTTTTGTACAGATTGCATAGTCCAATTTAATATTAACTACATTTTTGTAATGCTGTATGTTGTAAATGCACATGTGCACACGTACGGTTCCTCACAAACACATGCTCTGTCATACACTTTCTAAAGTGTGTATGTCATATTTTCTATTTTGTGTTGTATATTAATGTTAAAACCAAGAAAGTAGAGGTGTATTTTCAGTCTAAATTCATAACACTGGGGATGGATAAATGGGAGCAGATGTGATGTAGAAGGAATTTTATTCTGGAGGGCTGTCATAACAGAATTAAGCTATCCAGCTGATTTCATATTCAATGGTAGAAACTTTCAGCAGTGGGTGGTGTAAGAGCACAGAGGCACACCAGTTTAGAGCGCAGCGAGTAGTTCTTAAATATAGCAGCGTAAAGCCTGGTGAAAGATTTAGAAATAATAAGCAGCAGCTGATGCAAAAAATTTGCTGGGTGAACATAATGTGTCACAATAGCCCATCACATTGAGATGATGTACAGCTGCAATGACATCAGATGCCCTATCAAGAGCCCTGTGATGGGGTCTTGGAATAATGCAACTGAATAAAAATAATGAAAAAGGCTCTGTTAGCCTGTGCAGTGTGGTGGTAGGCTGGGAACATCTGAGTACCTGCTTCAGGTGTGTGACCTCTGCCAAGAGCACAGATCTTCTCAGGTTTGGGGATGAATAACTCCTGACACATTTTTCATGATTTCCTATGGAGCAGGCCCTGCACCTACAAGGCCAGAAAAATATATCTTGCATCATCAGCATAATGGTAATACTCTGTCCTGGGTTCAGTAATGATCTCACCAAGAGACTTTGTATTTACAGCATGGGAAATGGGAAAGGAAAAGAGCCTTGAAGGATGCCACATTTCAAATTCCTTTACTCTGACACATAATTACCCAGCAGAGCCAGTTATCTCCCATTTTTTAGACAGCTGGAAAAGGAAGGATGCTCTTATGGGTAAGACCTTAGGAGATACAAGCTCAGTAGCTGGCTCTGAGAGAGCTCTTTTAGTGTGCCCTTGAGCAAGTGCTTCAACTGACCACTATTTGGTACCCCTTATTTACAAGAGGATCACTATTTCTGGTCTTCTAATTGTCTTGATGTTTCTAGGCCCTTGGGGATGTCACTGGGTTGCAGCAAAACACCTATAAGTGTCAAACACATAACGTTCCAATGCTATTTGGACCTGTGTGCACTACCAAGCTGCAAATAATGAACAGTGAATAAAACTACTGGAGAACAGCTTTAGAAACACCAGCCATTTCCTCTGCTTTCTAAAATGAAACATTATGGATTACAGACATTATTTATCTTAAAATTCCAGGAAAATTATACTAAACTTTTTTAGGGACAGATCTGGTAACGACATCTATAATTAATGCTGCCCTTAAATTTAATTCCAGACTGTTTCCATTTTCCCTAGAAACTGGCAAAACTGAAAGGGATTATTTGCTTCAGGATGAATTTTTAGGCTATTTTCTTGGAAAGTTTCTGGGTAGAGCATTAAGGAAGCAATCTATTGTTTTGATCACTATGAAATGCTGACACCTGTTTCCTTTGGAACCTTTCAAGCAGAAGCTGGAAATGTATTGCTTAAGGGCAGAGAAAGAGGAGGTTCACTTTTATTGCTTCCCTGAAATGTTATTCCACTCGAGCTGATTTTTCTCTCTGCAAGCTGCCTGGTGTGCATCCTTTTTGCACTCCAGACGCTCCAGCACCCTGACCAAGCCACACACTTGCCAGCACCAGTGTTTGTGCACTGAACATTCACCATCCTAAGGGAACAACACCAAATCAAGACTTTCTCTGAAATTGCTCATCCATGTTGCTGGTGCCATGAAGATGTGTCTGGCTGCAAAGACAGTGAGCGAAAGGAAGGAAATTCCTTCTCCTGTCATTCATGTTCTTACTAATCTCCCTGCTCTAACCAGAGATCAGAAAACAGTCAGAAAAGAATCTCAGCATCAGAAAAGAAAGGAAGGAAGACAGGAGTTTTGCAGGGGAGGCACCTAGGGAGTGGAGAACTGAGTGGAAGGGGATAGAGGTGAGGATGAGGTTGAGGGAATGACAACTCATGGGTCTGGAGAAGGGGAAATTGGGGAAGGAGGCTGGGACCTGACTAATGAAAGAGGAGAGAGAAGGCCTGGATGGAGTGGGAAGAGGCTGGGCAAAAACCTCCAGAATCTGGAACTGAGCTCAAGAATCCCAAATCTCAGCAGCCATTTGCTGTCCAAAACATTGCTCTTGAACTCCCTTTTAATGGGAGAGCTTCATGGAGGATAACAGCCTTCTACTACTGCCACCCACCCGTCATAGGCTAGAGAATGTGCCAGGACAGTAGTTCTCTCCCATCAGGGCTCTGTCAGGGGAATCCCCCCTCTCTACTTTGAGCATTTCAGGGTGTTAAAAATGCTGTGGACAGTGTTCAAAGAATTTGAAAGTTGCATGCTTAGAAAATATTTGAATGAAGGCTACTTACCTACTCTTAGCTACCTACTGCCTGTGCATTATTGGGCTGCTTAATGTAGTTACAGAATGGGGAGCAAAACCAGCTGGACTTATTTTGCCGGCAGCTTTCTATGTTTCTCAGACTCTCTCATCTAAAGATTTGAAAAGACTCTTTCCAAACTGGATGCACTTCCAGAAGGAGCAAACTACCTGAACGATGACTGCCTATCCATGGGTTCACCTGGCTATATGTCTATTTCTTAACAGTCTATTTCTTATGGTAGGTCGCTTCTGGAGTTCAGAAGAAGAATCCTGACCTTTCTAGAAGAGACGCACTTTGGATATAAGGCTATTTTATAGCACTCACATGGTCTTGCTAAAACTTACAAAACTTAGCCTAGCAGCAGCCACACGTATATTTCAGACTTCTGAAGCAACATTTGAAGCAAACTTGTCTTTTAAGCATGAGCAAGATGGAGCTGAGTTTAGCATACCTGGCTTCAGCCACATTTTGGTCAGGCAAGGGCAAAAGTTCTGATCAGGAAATTATGGGACCATAAATTTTCAGCCTTGCTTGAATCAAAACCTGTTCAACTGATTTTGCTTCATTTTTCCAGACTTTCTCATGAAGTCAGACCATGGAGATCTGAAACACAAAGGGAGCTTGAGATAAAGCTCTGAGCAATGCAGGAGACAAGCTTGAAGAAAAGCCACATGTCATAGTTAACAAGAAGAACTCTTAAAGCATACACAGTGTGGTGTAGTACAAATACAAAATGTGGCAGAGGGGCAAAGGCACCTAAACTGAATGGGAATATGTTCAGAAGGTAGGTATGGTGGTGTAATTCATTGTTTGCCACTCACAGACAGGCAAATCATCAGAAGATGGCAAAGAAGTGGAGCCAGGACATCACGTTCAGTCACCAACTCAGAAAAATGAAGCTGAGACACCAGCCATAGAAGAGAAGTAAGAAAATAAAGAAACATCTACTGAAGTCCCATGAAAAACTTACACCAAATCACAGGGGACAAACAGGAGCTCTGAAGTCTTAACCCGTCCTGTGCCTCTGTGGTGACTCTGCGTTCTCACTCTCTATTCAGGTCTCTGAATTGCTCAAGAAAGGCACATGTATTTATGTTAAAAAGGTTCACACAGAAAATGCTCCAGTTACTTAGAAATTATTCCAGCCAAAAATGTCAGTTGCAGCCCTCCACAGATACAGAAGTATTCCAGAGGCTAATCTCCTCTTGTTTCAGCTTGTTTGTTATCAGTATGGCAGTGACAAGAGCCAGGTCTGGGCTTCTACTGCGCAGGAGGGAAGAGAGGAGCGAGAAGAGTTCTTGTGCTGTGAGCTTCTGGGCCATGAATACCTGCTGCAGGCAGGCAGCGACAGACGCCCCACGAGTGACTGGTAGCTGTCTCAGAGCACCAGCTACCCCTAGAAGATCTCCGCAGTGCTGAGGGACCATCATCATTAGAGCCCTGCACAAGCTGCTGCAGAGGCAGCCTGTGCCCTTCGCTCTTGCTGGTGTAAGGGCAGGACCTGGAGGCACTGCAGGACCTGGAGGCACTGCAGGCTCTCGGCAGGGCTGCGTCTGGAGTCCTCCCCTCGCACACACATGCAGGCACAGATCCTGTCTTGGGTACCCTTCTCCTGAAGTACTCTGTCAGGAAATCACTCTGTGTGTCTGCTGGTAACGATAGCAAAAGTATCAGTCACCAAAGACAGAGAAGGAGGGGATGGGGGTGAAATCAGAAGAGGTGATACCAGTGAGCACCACAGCACTGCTAACACGTGGTCTGTTCTGTGTACCCTGATGAAGCTGCAAAGGCTCGATTAGCATCTTCCCCCTAAGGAGTGGCAGCTTCTCTAACTCCATACCTGCGGCATACAGTGAATAAACGCTGAAATGCCTTGTGAGCCCTGTGAAGTATAAGATCTTGCCCCTTCTGAGCAAAATGCCTCTCCATCTCAGCCATATATGCTGCTAAAGATCTTTTTCTTGAGTCTCTATGTTTGGTATTCATGGAATGAAAGAGAAGGGAGTGGTCTTGGCTATCAGCACGAAGGAGAAGCAGCAGGACCTTGGCTGCAGCAGGAGGTGTTTAAAAATCTGGTTGCTCACATCTCCTACAGCACTTCCCTGAAACAACACACTGGATAAAATAATGGGAGCCCTGCTAGTATTTTACAGACCAGCCTGTTAAATGAGTGACCCCTCTATCAATCTAATACATTATTGTGCCTGAGTACCACTTTTTGATAGATTGCTATCCACATGTTCTAGAGGGCCTTTTATATCAGACTGATGTGGACTAATAGCTTAGTAGATTACCAGAGCAAGCAGACAACAATTGAGGAAATTATTGGTGCCTATTAATATGAGAATGCTAACTATTATGTTAATCGTGTATTCACAAAAGAAAGCCAGAGGGCAAATGTACAGTACTTTCACATAATAAAGTGCTTCAGCTGATGTTATTACTGATTACATTCAAATTTGTATCTTCGGTGATGTATCCTGGTGCCAACTGTGCTGGGTCTGCAACAATTTGTTATCCTAGAAAGTCATTGTCAAGTTGGGCAACCCAGCTCAGTGCGGCAGGACTTTTAGGAACGGTAATGTCATTTCAATAACATGTGCCCTACTGCTTTTCTTTTTAAGGACACTGCTGATCACACACAAATGCACACAAACAGCTATAAATTCTGCATTGCCCCTGTAGAAATGTGTCCATCATATTTCTGCTAACTGTGATATTTTGTGTCACTCATGGGTGCTGGTACGTGGCTCTGTATAACTGAGACACAAAGTTCCCATATTGGTTTGCTGGTTTCCCCTCCTGCACATAATCATAAGGAGTGTAGGAGCAGCTTTTTTTCTCTCCTGTTACCGGAATATTGCTATTTCTGACATCTTAACATCTAGATATTATAAGGGAAGACTAGACAAAGCAGTCTTGTCCTAAGCTGCCTTGACGGGACTAGTATAGTGTCCTCTTCTCTTGAGCTGGGGACTGGAGAAAGACCTTCAAAAAACCTTATTCTCCAACAATGAGGTGAGTTGAATAATGACTGTTTCCAGCAGATATTTGTGTAGCACGCTGCTAAAGTTCTCCAGCGAAGATCTCCCAGCCTCTGTGGGAACAGCCTCAGAAAACACAGGATTTCCACTTACATTGAGATGTCAAAGGAACCTGTTCTGGATTGCTTAAAGGTAAAGACCAAGTAAGGAGAGCAGTCCTGAGAGAACATAATACGCTTGCAGAAAAGTCTTTCCACTCTACATGTGTCTTTTTCTGAGGCTACAATTAGTTGAAAAGAGATGACCTCTCTCTTAACAAGCAGTAAAGCATGTTCAGGGGCTACTGGATGATGCTCCTACTTGCTGATCATGCTGTGGAATTTTTTACCCAATGTGATTTCGTGTGATTGAAAAAAGAAGTAAAAAAAAGAAATCTGATATAAAATTGCTATTAAATTGTGAAAGGGGGGGAAGCACATTCTTCTCTTTCCCCGGGATCACAGCAATTAATTCACAAGTGTTTTTTAAATCCCACAGCAGCTTAGTCAGAATGAGAGTGAGAGTTTTTAGCCATTTCTGCTGAGGTGTGCTTTAAAAAGAGAAATGATATTTCATGGGATACTTTGGCAGTTCTAAAAAAATATACTCACCTCATTACAAGACTGATGAAGTTTGAATACCATTAGCAGTAACCATCTCTGAATAGCCTTTAAGGATGCTACTGTTACTACCATTGAAAACTCAGAAATCCTGCTGTAGTAGCATAAAAATTAAACTGATGAGCTGCAACTTCAGTATTTAACAATAAGATACCAAGCGAATTATTCAAACATGCTGCAGCTTAGCAATTCATAGCTGTAACTAACGGAGAATGCAATAACAAGTGTTAGGGAGATTAGCGAGAAGCATGCAGTGTGAATGCTGGGGAGGGCATAATGGATGGCAGAAGAAATGAAGCAGCAAGGATAGATAATTACTGAAGGGACAAGAGATTTTAGTAGCTCTGAAGCTGACATGTAGTAAAGCATTAAATATCTCATCCAAACTGATTGAAGCTGATGATACTGCAGTAGTAGCAGCCAATTTTTCTGTTATATTCTAATGGATAAGGTGCTTGGCTGGGAAGACGACAGTTTTCAGATCAGTGCAGTTCTTAGTTTGTTTCCGTAGTGAGGAATGTAGGAGTTGCAGGAACAAAAAGGAAGGAAGAAAGAGTGGCTGCAGAAATGAGGGCTTGGACACTCATCTTTTCCATGACAGGTTAGTGACTAGTACCTTCCATGGGAAAATAACAATCTGGATTTAGTTCCCGCCTTGGAGTCATTCAGACACCTCTCTCCTGACTACCTCATATCCTAGGTGTAGGACTTTCCTGGGAAGCAAGCGAACATGGACCCCACCTCTGCTCCCCAGGACATTTCTGCACGTTACCTTACCAACTCACTGAGAAGTAATCCTGAGTAGCCAGGTGAAAACCTGTGCTGTAGAAGCCTGCTGACGACCAAGCAGTAGTCGAGAAGCTTGATGCCTCTCCAACCACTAGCGGGAGGAAGCTCTTCTTGAGCACTATTGGCAACAGAAATCTTAATGTGGGTGGAAAAGGAAAATGATTTGGGGTGGAGTGTATGAGATAACTTGTCAGCTGCACTCCAAAATGGGGAACTGCAATCCTGGCAGCCCAGATATCTTAGGAATGATGGAGATCTGCTGAGCTCCTGGTGTTCTCCTGAGGACCCGAAGGCTATGTTCAAAGATTCAGATACTCATTTCTGGCTTGAACCCAGGCCAGTACCTCTTCACTCTAAATGGGCATTTCCCAGAGCCAAAAAAACACACAAAACCAAAAAAGGATTTGACTGATCAGACATTTGATCTGACACTTGTTTGTTGTTGACATTATTTTTCATTGCCTCTAGGCTGTTTTTCCTGTTTTTACTCAGGCAAATAACCATGAGGGAAATCAGAGTCAAGCTGTTCAAGTTTAGCTAAAACGATGGGTTTTTGCAATCATATTTAGTTAGTTGTCCATCTTGTGGAACCCCAAAACTGATATATGCACATGATTATTTATCATATTGCTGTTATTGCTTTGACTGACAGGAGGGAACAAACAGAGCTTCGTACCAAGATCAAACAAAAAGAGTCTAGACATATGTATTAGATGGCTTTGAAGCTCCTGAAGCTCCTTTTTCTGAGGCAAGAAAAGCTACAATAGAAAAGTGAAACGCAGAGGAGTTTGGCACAATATATTTGCCATAAAACTGAGTGAATTACAGCAATACTTGCAGAAAAATACTGTACCAAGAATGGCACATAAATATCACTTTTAAAATGCAAATATTGATCATGAATCTGTCTTATAAGAATATAACACTTTTTTTTTTTTTTCCTCAATAAAGGCTTTAAAATGTAAGGCTATATTGAAATTATTTGTATGTAGGTAATAAATAGTATTAGGTGGTGAACAACATTAGGTTCCAAGGCAGGACCGAGGGATGGCTATTTCTTTAGCCTGAAGAAGTTCTTTGTGTAATAAGGAGAACAATTCTCATGTTTTTATTCAACATCAATGTGTTCAATATAGACACATATTGAGCTTTAAAGAGGATTTTGCAGGCAATTTATACTGGTGTTTGTAGATGTTTTTGCAGGAGTAGAATTTGCACAGAAATAAAAAGTCTATTAATGTGCGTAAGTACAATTGCCCAAGAGAGAAAAAGGAGAGAGAAGAGGAGGACACCATTTAAAATTATGACAATCACTGTAAAAATTGTTCTTTCTCCATGTTCCACAACAACTATCAGTCAGTATGAAGGTAAATCTGTTCTTTATTACAATTCTTTACCTCCAATTTGTGTCCAAGTTAGTTTGCTGAGATAAACTGGTGGGCCTCTGGGACTCACATTTCCACTTTGAAAGCTAAAGACAAAAAGAAAAGATTAATTAAAAAAAAAAAAAAAGAATTTTAGAATTACGTTCACATTACAGAGCAAAAATGAACCAGAGGAAGTTACTTTTCAGCCCTACTGGTTTCAACAGTGTCTCCCTAATTTGAAATTGCAGTGGTTCTATGAACTTGAGTCACATTTGATTTTTTACTTGACCTTTTGTACAACGAGGCAGATGTGAGGGAATATTTAGCCCCCTATGAACACATTATACTAAAAAGCACAATCTTGGGAAGGGAAGGCAAGGGTGGGGGGATGGTATAAACACTAAGTTATTTTCCATTCCCTTGCCTCCCATCCAGAGGGCGATCAGTGCTTTGCAGAAAGTGTTTAGCCCATGCAATGTATCCTATTGTGATTTTCAATTTACAGTGCAAGTGATTGACTGATGTTGCTAGGTAATATAGTGAATATGTTTCTGTATATATTTCATCTGTGTGGTTTAGGTTGTGTTGAAATCACATCAATTTGCAGTGTTAAGTGTTATGCAGCATAAACAGGGCCTGCATGGAAATTTCAATTGGGATCTAAATGAAAGGAGGCAGAGATAATTCCAGCTGTCACTATCAATATTTCCTAATTTTTTTTTAATTGCATACTTTTTCCATTTTAAATACTGGTTTGGGGCTGCATATGGATTAAACAGGAAATAATTTTTGACTCAGATTTTGCTTCCCCAGGTACCACACAGGCCAGCGTTGCCCACGTTCTGCCTTGCACAGAAGGCACATGCTGCTTGCCCTGCGAGCAGCGCCTGTCATTTGCCATTTGTGTGCTACTGATACTACAGGTAAAGACATCACCAATATACAAACAGTTTCTCCTTCAGCACTTTGTGACTTTCCAGCTCATAGTTTAAGGGCCTTTAGTGCAGCCTCCCTGTGGGGACAGACTGGTTGAGAGGGCGCAAAGCTGGGATGGTAATCTTTTGTCAGATGCCAACAAATAGCCAGGATTTCGTAGAAGAATTATATATTTTTTAACATTATATTTCATTTATATTGGCAGAAAAAGATTGTGCCATTAACACTATCAAATGTGTGCGGACACATTTACCTATAGACACACCAGAAGGCTCAGCTAAATGTTCCCTCCTCCCTGGATGAGGTGGGGATGTAGAGCTGAAGCAGGTGGCTGGAACAGGCTGTTAGGCTGAAGGGCTGCCAGAATGAGCATTTCCTCTGTTCTTATGATCTCTGTTTATTTCTTTTAATCTTGGAGACAATATATGTTTCACAGGCATCTCTAGCCTATGCAGAGTAGCTGCACTTGCTGCATGTTTCACTTTAGCGTGCTGAATGATTTTACACATCCACACCCTAAAATATGTAGGGAATAGCTCCCTCCCCTGCAAAACTAAAGGTATTGCTGCAAGCCATAGAGGACCCTTCTTGTACCTATTCCTTAAGTGTTAAAGGGAAAATCAGCCTGTTTAATCATATTGAAGTGGTAAACTGCAGTTGCTGATCCATTTGTACAATATTTCCTATATTTAGAGCATGTAATTTGTGAATTATAGTCAGAAATCTAGGTTGTAAATGCATTTACAAATATAATAATGGTCTTTAAGAAACAATAGAAACAGCTCATTAAGAAAATTCTTCCATCAGAATAAACAAACTTTGCGTCTCAACTTCTCTGATTGGAGGGCTTATGTATTCTTCCAATAAAACGAGGATTTAAAAAGCATCTGTTTCATTGTCAACCTGTAGACAGCATAATAGTGTAAGAATACAAATACTGCAAGAGCTGCAGATGCTGGGTCAATCTATCTATCATAATATCTTGCCTCAAAAAGTATTTGATGTTCAGTGCTTTGAGAACAGTGTAAGACTAGCATATGTAGAAAGCAATCTTTTCCTAAGAAAGACCCAAACCCCTCTAAACCCCACTTTTGTACAAGATCAGGGCTTGATGCTTTGGAGTTTGTTTTCATTAATTCTAACATGTCACGCGTTTGCAAGAAAATGTATGAAGCTGTTTAACAGATTATGCATCCTCTGTAAGAGGTATGGTCTAAGAAGTAAATTGATGGGTTTACATGAGAAGTGTTTTAGATAATATTTTCTGCTTGCATTTGCGTAACTTGTGTCTGGAAATATCCATGCTAATTGGGACCCCTGGGTGCAGCAGCAATACAAATAGTAAATATAATGTGAGCATTGATCAAAGTCCCCCTCTTCCCCTAGTTCTAAGATTAGAAATATGAAATTACAAGAAACACTAGAATGGATTTCAAAAAAATTAAAATAATATCCACAATGATAAACATCTATGTTGTTATCCAGCAAATTTGTGAAGGTATTTTAATGCTCAGTAAAAGGTGCAAAAGCAGATTCAGACCGGCATCTGAAAGGAGGCTATTTCCAGAGGTTTGCCAGTCAGAATATGGCAATTCTTTTTTTATCTATCCCATAGGTCACAACATATTTCTGCATTTGTTTTCATAAGGTACATCATATCTTGGACTGCTGCTGATGTTAATAAACGTAGAATTTAAGAGTCTGTTTCTCCTCCCACATGCATTGATCACACCGTAAGTAGTCCACAGCTAAAGTCAGGTCCCCAGCGTGTGGTCTGGAGTGGCCAAGAAAGAGTTTGGAAGGTATTAGCCAGCCGCTTACCTAAAATTATTCTACTTCAGTTGTATTCTTGATCCAGGCTTAGTCCCTCATATCAGAGACCTTCCAAGAATTACAAAAGTAAATAAGAAGACTATAATCTTGAGCATACTCCACTGATATCTAGGGAAGTTTTGCCATTAGCTTCAAATAATACCAGGATTGGATTAAGAGCCTAAACAGCCAGAGCCACAGTGTAAATGGGCAGGTTCAGCTGTGTGGCATTAAAGCCTGCTCACCCCAGCATCAGAGTGGTCCCCTTCTGGCACAGAGTGGGCGGAAGGTGGGAGACACTTGCATTTTAAAACTGAGCAAAGACATTTGTATGTTGACCTTAGTTAGAAAGTAATACGACATTATAAGTTTGCCAGATCCTGTGTATTTTGCAGGCCCACAGTTGTATTAACCTTGCTATGTAGTGTCCAATGAAGAGTCCATTGTTTTCACTCCCCCTAACAAGTTTGTTTTGATTCTGAAAGTATGATTGAGAAGAAGCATTGCTTTACCTTAAGAAATTTAAACATTGGCTCTCAAAACATCCTCCTCAGAGTTATGCAAGTTGGAATTGAGTCTGCTTTATTGAAAACAGTTAATGAATGTCAATTTCAGACCCTTTTGCTTGATTTTCTAAAGAGGATCTTCACAGTGTTTATACACATCATTCTCAACATATGCTTAATAACAAATAATGTGCAACGCACTAGTACTAAAAAAGTAGCTCCATATGCTATTTTAATAAGAAGCCATTGAAACCGTCTGTCAAATATGAATGTCAGTCATTTTCCCCCAGCTGATCTGTGAAATACCAAAGCATGTTTAGAGCAAATGCAAACGGCTAAGCTTCTTGGTTCTGACCATGATATATGGCACAAGAATCCTTGTGAAATCCTCACACTTGCAATTGGTAAAACACACACTTTATGGAGAAGTTGTCAGCCATATCTCGGGCTGCATCAAGAGAAGCATGGCCAGCAGGTTGGGGGAGGTGATCCTGCCCCTCTGCTCTGCTCTGGTGAGACCTCTCCTGGAGTCCTGCGTCCAGCTCTGGAGCCTCCAGCACAAGAAGGACATGGAGCTATTGGAGCGGGGCCAGAGGAAGGCCACAAAAATGATCCGAGGGCTGGAACACCTTTCCTAGGAGGACAGGCTGAGAGACTTGAGGCTGTTCAGCCTGGAGAAGAGAAGGCTGTGGGGAGACCTTATAGCAGCCTTCCAGTACCTGAAGGGGGCCTATAGGAAAGATGGGGAAAGTATTTTCAGCAGGGCTTGTTGCAATCAGACAAGGAGTTATGGCTTTAAACTAAGGGAGGGTAGATTTAGACTAGATATAAGGAAGAAATTTTTTACCATAAGGGTGGTGAAACACTGGAACAGATTGCCCAGAGAGGCCGTGGAGGCCCCATCCCTGGAAACATTCAAGATCAGGTTGGATGGGGCTCTGAGCAACCTGGTCTAGTTGAAGATATCTCTGCTCACTGCAGGGGAGTTGGGCTAGATGACCTCTATAGGTCCCTTCCAACCCAAAGCATTCTATGATTATATGATTCTGAGTTGGCAGAAGGAAACTGACTATTTTAAGAGCAATGAAAAGATGATGATGAGCTAACAAATTTCTTCTCTGTTCTCATTTCTATGAGAACTGGCTGCTAGGCAGGGTGCAGGCTATAAAGCACTTTAGGTCTCCACCTGCCACTACTGACATGTAGTATTTTCTGACTTTTCTTCCTGACGGATCTTCCCAGATGACAAAGATGCAACAGGAATTAAGATCAGATCACAGTCAATACCAAATTAATACTGGAATAAGATAAGTAAACCTGGCAGAATTAGTAGAATGGAGTTCTTGATGCACTTTTAAGATTTCTTTTTTCTTTTTAGCAAATATCTCAAACCCTACTATTACATTTTGGTGTTGTTGGTACTATTTTTGTGGGTTGCATATCACATTTCTGCAGTCTAATTTGGTGGCCACAATAAAGGGCATAACCTTACTGAGATTGATTACGCTGTCCCAGTTTCTTTCAAATGACACATTGGCCCATAGCTGAGGATGCTATGTAAATATAGAAATACATATATATATCTATCTATCTTACAGTGCTGCATATCTGATCTTTCAAACATATCCCTTTAGCAAAGACAAAATGGTGAGAATAGTTACTGATACAAGAAGCCAAACCCATTTTATAATACAAAGGAAGGCTTTTTTAAGAAGATTGAATAGATCGATGGCCATTGAGTTTATTAACTGTTGAATAAATACACTATAGTCCTGTAAAAAAGACAATAATATTTCATTAAGAATATTATCCTCTTTTGCATTATAAGACCCAATGGTAAACTATAATGGAATATGTTGGGACTTACGAGGGGTGGCTGAGGTCACTTGGTTTGTTCAGCGTGGAGAAGAGAAGGCTGTGGGGTGACCTCATGGCAGTCTACAGCTTCCTCATGGGGGGCAGCGGAGGAGGACGTGCTGATCTCCTCTCTTTGGGGACCAGTGGTAGGACACGAGGGAATGGAATGAAGCTGCATGAGGGGAAGTTCAGGCTGGACATTAGGAGAAGGTTCTTCACTGAGAAGGTGGTCGGTCACTGGAATAGGCTCCCCAGGGAAGTGGTCATGGCACCAAGCCTGTCAGAGTTCAAAGAGGGTCTGGACAACGAACACTCTTAGTCATATGGTTTAGTTTTAGGTAGTCCTGCAAGGAGCTGTTGGACTCGATGATTTTTATGGGTCACTTCCAACTCGACATATTCCATGATTCTATGATTGTAAGCAATGTGGGCTAAAGGAACATTTGTACAGTCATCACAAAGTTGCAAGGGAAATCGTAAACTCTCAAACTTTTTCAGTTTTCCTCCAGATGTCATTGCAAGACAATTTCAAGTCAATTAACTGTAAAAATCTGACAAGATATAGGCCTGTCTCTCCCCTCTGACAAAAGCTGTGGAAGAGTATAAGAAACAGTGCTGATGAATAATGTCCTTTGATGTGCCTTAGCGGTTTAGGGATGTGCTGTGCCAAAGAGATCATATTTCTAATTAGTGAAGAATAGTCTGGAAGTAGGAACTACAAAGCAATAAACTGTGGGCATAAATCCCATCAGGAGTTAAGCACAGGCAAGCTTTTGGTGAAATCCAGCCCTTCCTGAAGTTGAAAGCAAAACGCCCCTATTGATTTCGGCAGCATCAGCAGTGTATTGGCTGCATCATTTACCAGTTCATCAACCATTTTGTCCTCGATCTGCTTGCATTCCTCATCCTTAAGGCATCCAGTGTGAAAATCGCCTCCCATTTCTTGCAAGAAAGGTGGCGTGACCAGTGGCTTTTTCAATTCACAAGAGCAAAATGCTGCGAGTTTCAACTGATGGCCTAAAACCATGGCCAAATTCATCTAGTGTCTCCTGCAGTGAGGTGTCATAGTTGTAGTGGGCAACACCAACCTTGGCTGCAAAGCAATCGTCTTTGCTTGTGGCCTTTGGAACTGAAAAAAGTTAAAACCAAAAGGAACAGGGTGAACTTAAGAGCGATGCCACCTCTGGTGCATTGCCTGACAAATCATTCCCAGTGACACTGCATAGACAAAGGACCCCGTGCTGGGAATAAAAGGACTGGTGGTCTTGTGTCATGACTGCATTCAACTAAAAGTTGTTGTCTTCTAGTTGTTTTTTTGATGGCAACATCCAGAAAGTCCCTAAATGTTTAAAGGAAAAGTGAAATGTGTTATAGATTTTTCACAGTCTTTACACTAGGAAGAGTTATGTGCAACATTAAGCTTGAATTGATTTTCGGTGTTTGAGCACTAGCCTGGACAGAGAGTCTAATCAGTATTTGCGGTTATTTAAATAACAGTTTTGAATGCCTGGGTTACAATGGTTCCCATCTTGATTTAGAATTATATTTTATTATGGAAACTCTTCTTATGCTTCTGAGAGGTGAAAGTTTACAGCAGAACTTCAAACATTGAACAAAATTTGCTTATCTTATTTAAGCTGTGATAGTTTTGCACAAGTATTCAGCTTAGAAACAAGCAAGAAAACAGAAGTTGAGTGTTTTGGTTTGGCCTGGATAAATGCCAGGTGCCCACCAAAACCACTCTCTCACTCCCCCTCCTCAACTGGACAGGGGAGAGGAAATATGATGAAAGGCTCCAGGGTCGAGATAAGGACAGGGAGAGATCACTCATCAATTACTGTCACGGATAAAACAGATTGAACTTGGGGAGAAAAGGGAGTTTAATTTATCACCAATCAAATTAGAGTAGAATAGTGAGAAATAAATCCAGATCTTCAAACACCTTCCCCCCACCCCTCCCTTCTTCCCGGGCTCAGCTTCACTCCCGTTTCTCTACCTCCTACCCCCAAGTGGCACAGGGGGACTGGGAATGGGGGTTGCGGTCAGTTCATCACACGTTGTCTCTGCCCATGCTCCAGCTTGGGTTGTCCATGGGGTCACAAGCTCTGCCAGCAAACCTGCTCCGGCGTGGGCTCCTCTCTCCACAGGTCCGCAGGTCCTGGCAGGAGCCTGCTCCAGCACGGGCTCCCCACGGGGTCACAGCCTCCTTCAGGCATCCACCTGCTCTGGTGTAGGGTCCCTTCCATGGGCTACAGGTGGATATCTGCTCCAATGTGGACCTCCATGGGCTGCAGGGGGACAACCTGCTTCACCATGGTCTTCATCATGAGTTGCAAGGGAAGGCTCTCTGCTCCAATATTTTGGGCACCTCCACCTCCCTCCTTCACTGACCTTGGTGTCTGCAGAGTTGTTTCTCTCACACTGTCTCACTCCTCTCTCCCCACTGCCGTTTCACCCCTGAGGTTTTTTCTTCCCTTTCTTAGATATGTTACCACAGAGGCTCTACCACCATCATTGACTGGCTTGGCCTTGGGCAGCAGCGGGTCCATCTTAGAGCCAGCTAGCACTGGCTTTATCAGACATGGGGGAATCTTCTCACAGAAGCCACCCCTATAGTCCCCCTGCTACCAAAACCTTGCCACATAAACCCATAACTCTGAGCCACAGAGAAACCCGGCTGCCAAAAACCACATCTCATGGGAACCGTGAATCTGTAATTATAAAGGGGTTAAATTTGTCATGGTCCTTTATTAATAAACTTCGTCTTTGGATGTCTTTTCCACCAGCTTTATGCAAAGCAGGCAGAAAACTGACCTGAGAGGTACCTGTGGATCATCAGGAAATGCAAATCCACTATAGTCTAAATCACAACTCCTTTCTCCTTTCTCTGTGAAGAAGGTATTTTGGGACAGAACAACTGCTAAGATAGAGCCTGGGAGGGCTGTGGGTCTCTTACTTCATATTCACCCTGGTAAACAGCTGGTACGCATTAAATGAAGCAGTCGAATCAAAAAAGACAGACACCTATGTCACCCTGTGTTGCACTCCTTAGCCACTTCTTACATGTAGAAAAAAATTGTCTGTGGCTATTACATGCTCATTTCCTTTCATAGTAAGGAAACAAGGCAGATTTATAACTAAATACGTATGACAGACTTCTCATCTAATCCTTCAGTTCTGAGTACCCTGAGTTCCCATTGAGGGCACATGAAGTACAGGAGTGATAGCACCTTGCAAATGCACGTAAGAAAGGGTGTTCAGGGGCTGCAAGTACAACAGAAGCAGCAGCAGAGCTTTGGTGCAGGGGTGACACCAGGGGTGTCACACATTTTCCCTATGTTGTTGCTACATTTACTTTCCGAATGAGTCATACTCAGATTTTTTCTTTTTTCTTTCCACGAATCATTACAGAATTATAATGGTATAAAAGTAATTTCAGCCTCTATGATTTAAGTGATGGCTCTCTAATTTGCAATCACTTAATTAAGGTCTGACATGGCTCAGCTATTCTTTACACTTAGAGTGGGTGGCCATCTGGGCTTCACTAATAAATAAGCACTTTAATGGCTGAACTACTTAATAAACTTTCAGTGAGAGAAGAGGGAAATTAAGTCAATTCTTTCATTATGAAAATATGCTGTTCTCTCTAATTGTTCAAAAGCAGATGTCACTCAAATTCAATTAAGCTGTTTAATGACCTGTGTGCTTATTACTAACTTGACTGAAGGTTTGACACAGTCAAATTAAATACAAATGGCTGGTAAGATTTCAGCTTCTCACGTTTCTACTCTTTGCTATTTCCCCAAAATATCCACTCCAATCTGTGTTTTTTTCTTATGATAGATGACAAATTTGCACTGTCTGGTCTGAAATCAGAGTTTATGAAAATTGTTAAAAAACATATTTTTCTTATTTTCACTCCCAGATGCGTAGTTTTGGTTTCACAAAGAATGTGTCAAATGATTAAAATGTGAGGCAATCATGAATGTTGTTGGTTAGATAGACAGCAAAGCTCTCCAAGCAGGATCTTTGTTTAGTGTTTTAGCTTTTTCTTGTCAGTGACAGATTCAGAGAGCTATTAAGGCTGATTTTTCTCTGTAAACAATTTCTTATAACATGCCAAGTTTTAGAACATGCCAGTGAAACATATATCTAGTTCCTCCTGGATTATTAAGAACAAGACATGCAATATTCACTGATTATGAAAAAGTTATTCAACACTTCAGTTTTTATGATGTGTTTCCCTCTTCCTTGCTTCCCTAATTCTTCTGATGTTTTTAATTAGCTAGTTATTGCTTAGTACTTATTACTTACACGGAATTCAGAATGGATTGCCTCCATTACAAATTTAAATCCATGTTGCAGGTTTTGTGGCCACATATGCATTGTGAGGCAGCTTGCCCAGCCCTTCCCAACAGAAATATGAAGTTGTGTTGATCAGGTGTAGGTCATCCTGGCTATGCGGTGGAATAGACTTAAGGAAATTCTACAGATGCTGTGCCTCCCACAACAACGTGTACATGCTAACTGTTGCCGTGCTGAGTAACTTCACCTCACAGTATTCACTGTTCAAGTCCTTTTCTTGACCCTGCCATGGGCAGGAAGGTCAGTTACAGCTGGTCAAAGCAAATATTAGTAGGAAATGTATAGGCATAGCTAGTCCTGCCTAGAGGTGGGAGAGGGACAAGATGACCTTTTAAAATCTGATTTTCTACTGGATCCTGTGCAAGTATCTATTTATTATAAGCTAATGAAGGTTTTCAGATGTGCTGATAATTCCAAAATGGTGACTTAAAAACAGAAAAAAAACGCTGAAGTAAACCCTAACACAAATGCTGTGGATGGATGGCTTCCTGCTAAGGAGCCAGAAACCTACCCTTCAGATACTCATCTCATGTCAAGGCACTCTTGATTTCCAGACTCCATGATGGGAAGCAGATAACCTGGGAGCCCTGGAGGCCCAGAACCATCCTCATGGTGATGCGGCCCTAGAGCAACAGACCCTGAAAAACAAGGGTCTTCAGCATCTGGTGCTGCCAGGCAGCCAGCATGCCTCCAGCTGAGCATTGTCTGTGTTCCAGCAGAAGGGTTTCAATGGGATGTGTTTCTGCAAAATATTTGCATTTAGATTTAGTTGTCATTTTCCATTTTTCAAAGTGATATTTAGCCTGTTTTTGCCACATCACAGCCCACGTTTTTGCTGGGTCAGCAACCCATAGCAACACTTCTTCTGTCCATTTCTCTATCCTCGCGGGAATATGGGGCTACCTGGAAAGCACTGCTGCACACTGAAATTCATAAATATGTCCATGTGTTTCAGAAAATAGCTAAAGATTCTCTTTGAGTAAGGGCTTTGCCACTTGGATTTTGAAGCCAAAGCATTTTTTTTCTTTTTAATGGGCTGTAAACAGTTGTGACTGAAACTCACCTCATTTGTGTTTTCCCATGTTCAGAAGTCATCCATCTGTGTTAGGAAGTAGGTACGTTTATTTATTTATTTATTAATGTACTAAAAGCAGTCTTGTAGTTGTGAGGACTTTACAGGTCAGAAGTGGCTAAAACTTGTGGTATGGAAAATGTTTTAAGTTGCTCTAAGGGAAAATACAGATTTTTTATTCAGAAACATGAAAGAGCATAGTGAAACCTAAATCACTTGACAACCAAGTACCAGAGATTTGCTAGAAACCCTTCTGAACAGCTAGAAAATGCAACAAAATCAAGAGCAACAAATCCAGTGACTCCAACACTGTATGAAATTTTCCTTCACCTTCTCACCTCTGTGGCTGTGGTCATCAGCTGCAATTCACAAGCTTGTATGGAAGGTGAATCATAAGCACGTAAAATATAATGTTGTTCTCTTTTCCTCCATCTCCTCTGTTTTCTCTGATTTGTACAGTTTATACTTCAGTGAGCTTCTCTGATGTTTAGACAATACAATCCTACTTGATTATTCTAGGCCACAGATGCTCCTTAAGGAAGTTGCTTTTCTTTCCTCAGTTATGTTCTTCCTACTTGGACTCATCTGCATGAAGTCTCAGTTATATGGACTCACCTGAGTGAAATCTCACCCTGCCTACTTCAGAGTTCAGTGTAACAAGAGTCTTTTCCTAGGGCAAGGCTACCCACATCTTAAAAAAAGATGATGCTCTCTGCACTAAGTGCTGTAATTATTAAGCAAAGGAATCAGTCTTTCACTTTGGGTATTTCATAGGAAAGGGTAAATGTGTCCTGTCAGCGCTCAGAGTGAATGAAATCCATGTTGGTGTGGTTAGCACAGTTCTGAGCTTGGTCTGATCATTCACTGTACTAACATACAGGCTTTTGGCCAGCTCAGAGTAAGGGTGGTGTACAGCCTCTGAAGCACTGGAAAACACTGTGTTTTTTCAGTCTGAAGAGAAGGGCTGATATTATCTAAGAATATTATTTTTGAAAACCACTCTGAAATTAACAGGGACAATTTTGAAACTTCAACAGATCTCCAAACTTCCTCCAATACAACAGAGTTCAGGAGTTAAAACAGAAAATAACTACAAATGCTTTGTGATATACTACCCAAGGATTTTCCTGTCTACTTGGTCTTTCTAGCCATGGTTACATGTCACTCTGCTCATCAGCAGATCCAGTTTGAGAAGTTACACCCACTATTTCTGTTACTCATTCCCACAGTTCTGGTAACCCAACTTTTTGTTTGACTGTTGCCACACCTGCACTTGTGGAATAACATAGACTAAAGCGACCACTTTCTAATGTTTCTTTTTAAGGAAATTTTGGTTTAGGCCAATACATTTAAAAATTGTTTGGAGAGCTGCCATGCTCAAATCCAGAGAAGATTAAAAACTTTTGGAGAGGGGGTGTAGGAGAACACAGCTGGGTACTAATATGAATCTAGAAGTGGGTTTGCTGCAAGTAAAATAGCAGCTTGTGTAGAGGAAAAGCTCCTTAACTAGTAATTCACTGCAGCTTAAAAATTAAAAATTGAAAATTCTCAGTTAAGTTCTCTTTTTACCAGGTTTTGATGGGGAAATTCTCAAAATTCAGAAAGGATTTGCAGAACAGGACAGTAAGTAAGAGTTGCCAGCCTCTTAACGGCCTCTGGGAGCATGAAATAATCCAGCAGGTTCTTCTGATGAATGAACCCAAGACTTATTAAAGATGAAACCTCTTTCTCTTCATATTGTCAGGACAGCCCTACCTAAATAAGAGCAGGTAAGGAAAAGAAGTCGTCACATTTTCTATTCAACAATGAAGGAAAGTGCACAGATCTTCTATGTGCTATTTTGCCCTTTACTGTGCAGCAAAGGAGAGAAGAGTAAGAGGCAGAAAGAAAGAAGATTGAATATGAAGAAGCTAGAAGTCAGAGGATAAGGACAAGGCTCAATAAAGAACACCAGCCCCTCAAGATTAGCCCTGTATAAACGCTTGCATTCCCACAATCTCAACTCAAAACGACTTGTGGGGGGCGTGCAGCTGATGAAAACCTCCAGCGCTCCTAGTGCAGGTCCAAGAGGGTCCTAATCTCTGCTCTCTGGACTGTTTCTGTTCTTTATGTAATAGTTGTTCAATATAGATGCATGCATAGAACTAAACTCCTTATTGAACTTAGCTGTAAAATATTTGTGTTCCTGGTCAACACCTGAATACAAAGGTTTTATCTGAAATTCAGGATCAGGATGTTGAGGGAGCCTCTAGCACAGCTTTGATTTCGGCTTATGAGTTGACTCTCTTTTTGTATTGACCAAATTTTCTCTTTATATTGGCAATGATTTTCAGAAGTCTGTTATTAAGGTATATTGTACATATCTTAAGACACTGAAGAAAGAAATTCAGCAATTTCAGTGCTGAATCTCTTGTGGACATCTGTCATCATCAGGAGAAGCACCTTAGCTGGTTATGATGTCAAGAATGAGCATCTGGGACGGCAGAAAAATATTTGCTGTAAGTTAAAACATTCTTTGATTTTGAAAAGCGACTGTAAAAGGAATGTTGAAGCTGTGTGTGTACTGGGAGAGGACGTTAAGAGCACAGATCACTTTGCAGGTAGCTGCTAAAGCTATTGCTAGACATGGAGTTACTGAGCAATAGCAAGGACAATGCAAACAGTATTTTCCTGCCTTTTATCCTCCAAAATTTACATTCTTCTCCCTATCTCCAAAATTAAATGGATGGATAGATAGATAGATAGACAGATAGACAGACAGACAGACAGATAGATTATAAAGAAAATGAAATATCTGAACTGTGTAGTTGAGAAGCAAAAGCAAGATGAATATAAAGCAGCACAGGAATTGCTCCCTCAGTCTGCAGGGAGACAACCTGAAATAACAGTCCTGAGACACGTGTGTGAGCTGCATTCATCTTTGCTATGACAATTTAATGAGAGAAATCTATGGTCATCCTCTTCATGACTTCACTGTTGATCAAATCATGCTAAAAGGAGAAATCACTTTGCAAAGATTTACACAGTCCGCTGTGAAAGGCAAATCTTTTCGGCAGCAGGAGGAGGCAAATCTGAGCTTTTTCCAGAGGCTCTGGAGAGCCTGTATTCTCTTATGTTATAGGAGATAATATAGAAGACTATTTCTCCTATAATGGTGCCTGGCTGGACACAGTTTCATAGGTGTCTTAATTGCTTCAGACCTAGGACAGTAATGCTACCAAAATGTGTGGTTGCTCCCTGCATCTACATGGATAATGTCTACATCTTTTCCTTCCTTTTCTCTCTCCCTGCAAAGATTAGTTTTGTGCTACGTCGGAGAGCTGATGAGCCAGATCATGCAACCCTGTGACTACCAGCATGAAGAAGGGCTTGGGAGCTTATGACCAGAGACAAATGCAGGACACACCTTTTTGGTGGCATCACAGGGAGTTGCTGGGGCTTAAGTGGTTGATGAAGTTGCATCTTCAGAAAGATTTGTATCTATGCAAAGCCTGCTGGTGCACAGGGCCTTCCATGGAGGTGTTAGAGAGGGCAGCGACTGTTTTCAGGACCCAGTGGTGATATTTCAGGATATCAGAAGTGGTGTCTGAGAGCAAAGAAACAAGCTGGATTCACAGTACCCAGACAAAATTTGGGGGACCTACCATCTAACATTAAGTATCAATGAAGCACTGTCAGTGTGGGATCCTTGAACCCACGCTATCCTTCCCAGAGCGGGAAATGACTGCTACACTTCCACAAAACGAGTTCTCAGAGTAGGGCAAGACTTCAGAACGCAGACGGGTAAACTGGACACAGAGACAGCTCCACAGAGCTTGATATCAAGCCAGGCTGTCAGCTCCTTTTGCATTCAGGTGCACCAATTCCATCCATGTTCTTTGTTACAGATGAAGCAATTTTAAATGAATTTCCGCAGGAGCGCTAAACCTATTAAATATATACACACAAGCTCCTTTTTCTCAAAAAGGCATAATGTAATGGATAGCTTATCCATTAAAGGGATAAATCTGTTACAGGAATTCTTTTCTGTGTACTAAAGCAATGCATAATAAACTAGAGGGTTTGAGATACAATAGTTGCTTCTTATATTGGAAAGAACTGAGCTTTAGACTTTCGCCAGTGAAAGAAGTTTCAAAATTTTTTTGTCTTTACTAGTACCATAACTATACTTACTTTCCCATGATGGTTTTGGTAACTGTGCCACTCTAATAAGACTAGCAATCATAATCATGAAAGCTTTTCTGTGTGTTCACATAAAGTTTTGTTTTTAAGGCCAAATGCCTAATGAGCAATCAAGTGGCACAGTCTGAAGCCAACAGTAAATCTTTGCTATAAAGTGCAATATGTTTAGGTCTTCATTCCATTATCTAGAAAGAGTCATGCACTGGGGAATCTGATTCACATAGTCCAACCTATGTGTAGTGTAACTGCTTTGAAAGTGCCATTATTACACAAGGGATGAATAAGAATCACTGAGTTTAAGAAAGTAACTAGAGGACTGATCTCCATATTTCCAGAGATAAAATGTTGAAGACAGTGATTGCTTATCAGCGTTCAAAGAAGGGCTATGTCAATCTCAGCTCAAACTCTAAGAGTGCTAGCACAAAAAGGTGTTTGAACTTGCTTGAAAATGAAAACCAGCACTGGATACATTGGGCAAACTTTCAGAAATTGATTCTTGCCTCACTTGAATGTGCAATAACAGTGATCATGAAGTTGTAAAGATCTAGTTCTTAGCTACTTTTCAAACCCACACAGCGTTATGCACGATATCAAGACTCTGGTGTATAATCTCAGAAGGTAGGAGCTTTGTCTATTTCTAAGTATTAATTGATTAACTTATCAAATTCTGTTTTCTCCATATACAATAGTTTTCCTGCTATAGTTTTAACACAGAGGAAACATCTATTTCATACTTTGTACATGATGCCCTGTTGCTTTGAATGTGGTTCCTTAGGAAAAAGCATATCTCACTAATGTTTCAGAGCTTGAAATGAAAGCCTTTAACAAAGTCATCGGACAAAACCCTTGTCAGCTTTTCAAAAGACAAGTTGAACAGCTCTCAAAAAAAGTGCTTTTGAAAACCTAGTTACTTTCTCAAGTGGGAGATGAGCAGTATTTGAAACCTTGACCTGTAGAAAAGCTAAAAGGAAACTAAATCTTTTGTACTCACTGAACTTCAAATGGAATGACACCTCTTCTGGAAAATGCGCACAAGGAGCTGGCCCATAGCTGCTGTGCAAGTTTGTTAATAATACTGTTATCCCGACATCTGATCTTTCACACACCTCCCCTCCCCCTATTTATCTGTTTCATTTATGTGTTGCATCTGATCATAAACATGCGCAATCTACAACAAGGACTGTCTCCGCATGGCTGTCTGTGAGCGACATAACACACATGATTCCCAACTCTGGCTATGGTCCCTGGCTTGACTGGCTTAACAATGATGTGTACAAGTCAGATTTTTTCTGTCCATTGAGATTAAACAGCAAATACTTCAGATGCCCTTCTAACAAGATAACATGTTGGCTCAGGCTGAGGCCTTACTCTTTTAAGTAAATTATAATGAAATATGGTTGCTATTGTGATTGTGTAAAGGCAATTTTTCTGAGTAATCCTTGTTCCCTTTCAGATTGTTGTATCAGAATTTATTTTTTCATCCTTGTTCTGTGTTTGAATCTCACTTGATGGTCTCAGCTAAGTTTGAAGTATGACCATAGTGAATTAAAATGCTCCTCTATCACTATGCTGATGTTGGTAAAAAAAAAAAAAAAAGGCAAGGAAAAATCTTACTTCCTAAATAGTATTATATCTAACACTTTTTTTCATTCAGAGCTGTCATTATTTACTTCAGATATTAGCAATTACTTCAGATACTGGGAAATAGTTTCACCTGACTGCTTGTTTCATTGACCTGTCCTGAATGAATATCTGAACTTACTGGTATACCTTGGAGCTTCTTCAGTTTCACAATGCTCTTTGCATCTCAAGTGGCTGCAAAAGATAATAGCTGAATAAATGGGCTGAACTGTCCAAATGATAGCCACTGCCTCAAGAAATACTGCATAGGTTTTGACTTTGGATTTTCCCTAAGTGGACACATGGCTAGCCAAATGAATGAGACTGTGGCAAAACTTTAAAAAAAAAAAATAGTCTTGTTGGACAGCATTGCAGAAGGTCTCACAAAAGGCTTACTGAGAATGTGTCTACGCCTGTCTTGTCTCTTCTTTATAGAGCCAACTTTCAGTCATCATCCTCAATTTGTGTATCTTTAAAGTGGGTTTCCCTTTGAAAGCATCTTGATGCAACCAGAACAATAAGGGTAAATAAGAAAAGCTTATACATCCTCCAGATATATGCCAGAGAGACTCCCATTACAGAATAAAGGGAAAAGCAAAGGGCTGACACTAGAGGGTTTGTCCTGAAGATCTTATTTACATGAAAAGCACTTATACAATATCTCCAAATAGCAATAAAATCCAGATGAAGAGAAATCTGTGGAGAATTTCCCAATTCTTTTACATATTTATAAATGAAACATTTTCTTTCAGTGAGTACATACACCTTTGGGGCTGCAGTGGTTCCACTACCATTAAAAGAAGAGATGTGGTAATCATTTGCTCAATTATTTGAAACCCTTTGCATCCGCTTGCATATCGCTTAGTACTAGATGAGTTCATAGTGCTACTGCTTGAAGTACAGCTGGGTAGAAGAAGCAACAGATTGTCTAATTTCTAAGGGGTTGATTTAGCCTTAAAAATATCACTCTGGTTCTGCACTGTACAAGACAGATGGGTTATTTGTGCAATTAGGCCTTAAGTGTTAAGATCTTCTATTGATTAAAATGCTCTAGTCCTCTATTGCCAGCTACCATTCAAGTTATGTGCATCTAGTACAGGGAAGGATATACCCTTAAGTGTTTAATAATGTGTTTTTCAGATAGCTGGGGACAGAGGGTAGAACACTGCACATTTCTGTTCCACATTATTTCTGCTTTGATTTTGGGAAATCAAGTCATTTATGGATCGTAACCAAACATATTTGTGTTTCCCAAAACCTCACATCTTGTCAAGAGCCTGGCTCTGCTCCACCAGTGAGCAGGCTAGAATTTTTGGATTAACAACTTTCCACATTATTTATTATGCTGTCAGTTTTCATGCTGTTCTCTTTATCTAAAATCAGGATGTCTCAGCCACCAATGGCAAGACATCAGCGTCGCAGTGCACGTGAGCCTGCTCCTGTGCCTACAAAGTCAGACTGCGCTGTGTGCCCATGCCCAGGCACTGGCAGCGGGCGGCCATCGTGGGGAGAGGAGAGGCCGGGTCTGCCCCGCGCCAGACACAGCCGGGCCCAGCCAGCTCCAGCCGACCCCACCGCAGGGCACAGCCGAGCCCCTCGGCCACAATGGTGGCACCTCTGGGAAAATGTATTTAATAAAGGGCAAAACGCTGCACGGCAGTGAGGAGTGAGGAAAAATGTGAGAGAAACAGCCCTGGAGCACCAAAGTGAGAGAAGAAGGAGGGGAGGAGGTGCTCCAGAGACGCTGCTGCAGCCTGTGGACATGACCGCGGTGGAGCCGTTGTCCACATCACAGCTCATGGCAGACCCCACGCCGCAGCTGGTGGGTATTTCCTGAAGAAACTGAGAGCCCATGCTGGAGCAGGCTCCTGACAAGAACCACAGCCCATGGGAAGGTCCCACACTGGAGCAGGTTTGTCGCAAAGGACTGCATCCATGCTGGAGCAGGGAGAAAGTGTGAGGAGGAAGGAGCTGTAGAGAGGAGCTGTTACGGACTTACCACAACCCCCGTTCCCCATTCCCCTGGGCTTCTCAAGAGGGGAGGAGGTCGAGGAGCTGGGAATGAAGGAGTGAAGCTGAGCCTGGGAAGAAGTGGGCGGGGTGAAGGTGTTTTAGTTCTGGGCTTTTTTTCCTCACCATCGAGCTTTATTTTTAATTGGCAATAAATTAAATTAATTTTCCCCAAGTCAAGTCTGTTTTTCCAATGATAAGGGATCTCCCTGTCTTTATCGTGACCCACGAGTTTTTCCATCTTTTCTTCTCCCCTGTCCTGCTGAGGAGGGCGAGTGAGGGAGCAGCCGGGTGCAGCCAGCCAAAGTCAACCCACCGCAGCCAGGCAGGGAAATGGGATCTCCCCTCCCATTCCACTGTGACATCAGCACAGGTGCAAAGGTGTAGAAATTCACACAGATGCAGATTTGGGTACTCCGTATGCAAAGGTGAATAAACATTTTCCTTCCTAATTTGGTTAAAAAAAAGCCTCATGTCTTCAGAGCAGGGAAGCTGGGCCATCAGGAAATTCACTCTGATAAAATCTCACAGATCAGATAACTCCGTCTCCCATTTTCACCCATCTCTCCAGTCTCCATTGAATGATAGTTCCAGTCTAATTGCTGGACGGTTTTCAGGTGTCTTTGCATTTGCTGTCAGTACTACGCCTCTATACCTTATGCACATCTACCACTCCAACCGCAAGAAGCCTGAGAAGCTTTGATAGTGTTTTTTTGTTTCATTGGGATTTTTTTTCGGTTTTATTTTTTTTTTAATTTTAACTAACAAGTGTAACTACAGTGTAGTGTGAGACAGTGGGGAAGCTCTTATATTTCAGCCAGGAGTCAGAACATTATTTGGCCTAAGTTTCACTTGTCTCCAGTGAGAATGTAGCCCATGCCCCCACTCCAGTCTGTAGTGAAATATGGTGGGATATTGGGTGGGCTTATTGAAAATATTTCTATTGCCACTGATCCCATCTGTTACGCCACCTTGTTCTCTACAGTATTCTAAAAAAATAAGCTTATCAACATTCAAACAGTGCCAATTGCCAATTGTTCTCCTCTACTGCCTATGCAAAGATTAGAAATGTAATTTTTTAACCAAGAAAATTTGTTAAAAGTAAATTTTTAACCAAGAAGAAATTTCTTTTACAACAAAACAAACCCTGGAAGTACGCAAAAAGTGAAGAGGAGGAATTAAGGGGCTATATTACCACAGTACCACCTGGCTTTATGCACACTCCTCCATACGTGTTTTGCAACTGTACAGACACAGATATTGTAAACTGCAATTTAATCTGCAGCTGCTGTTTTGAACTCCTCAGCGTTCTTCTTTTGATCAAGACCAACTGTTGCCTTTTGTAATATTCAACCTTTGTGAAGGAATTTGAGGAAAAACAGCAGAGTACTGGTATGTTCTATGAAAAATGATGGTGTTTTGCACTGAGGAGGTGCTGGTTCTTTTGGGATCTCAGTAAGAAAGCAACTGACACTCAAAGCTGGTTAGGTGATTTATTAAGAACGGAAATCACGGAAAAGGTGACAGCAACCCTATGTTCCTCTTGAAGCTGGGAAGCACAGCTGTTGCAGAACAAGACAAGCCTCTGCTTGTGGGTCACAGCACGCTGCACGGCGTTCTGGTCGCTGGTGGGGTTTGCCAGCTCGGTGTTCACTGGCATTCCTGGGTACAGACTCATCAGTCACTGACAGCTGTCAGATCTGGAATCTGGAGTCAGCTTTGACAGGTCCCTTGGACAATGTGCTCCAATACTCTTGTCTCGATAAAGATATGGTTCCCAAAGAGGTGCATGTATTACCTGAAGTGCACAAGACAAAGCACTATACATATAATTATGATTGAATACATAATGAATAGATGCAAATTGGTTAGTTATGCATTTATTATGTGTACCTTGATCAATTATGCTATTGTATAAAGCAGTGGCATTGTATCCATGGTACAGAGGCACAGACGTAATCATGGATTACTCTAAGAACTCACACGCTATTCAGAGTGCACCTGTATACATGAGAAGGCAGCAAGCACACGGATCTCTAACTCATCGTACAATGGTCTTCCAGCCACCTCACTACACATAGGAAAGACTGCATGGAGGCGTTATTAATGAATATTAGTGACATTTCTTATCACTTGATATCTTCAGGACAGCCTCCTAGATCCCAAAGAAATGACGGTCTCCAAGTGATGGTGTTTATATGTTGACATAGATGATTAGACTTCAGTTCCAGTAAAATAAACTGGAAAATCCGAGGGTTAGTTGGACTGGATTTGGAACCTAAATATACTGACTATGAGGACAAATGCCTAAAGAATGAAACAGTCAAGGAAGACAGGTTGATCTTCAATAAGAAAAAAATGTGCTTCTCAATACAGTGCCTTTTTTGAGGTCTCTGCTCTATTTCAGCAAGTAGTTACATTACACTTTTAATCAGATTAAGATTTTATTTACTATTTAAGTTTCAGATCAGAATTCTTTACCAAAGCTGAATTACCAAAAGCAGAATATATCACTGTCACATTTTTCCTTGTGTCTGTTTCAATTGGAATTGATTTCCAGTTCTGATTTACTTTGTTGCATGTGCTCTTGACAAGAGTATTTGGTACAGCTCTATGCTTTCCTGACACATATTAGCTGATGACCCCAATATTTAAAATGAGGCTTGATTACCTTTGCCATAGCCACTAAGAAATGAGTCAAGAATTCCTGCCCCATCATATCAGATCAGCTACCTCTTCACACCGATTGAAAAGCAGGCCAAAGACATTCGCATTTTTCCAGGTCTTAAAGAAGAGCTAAATGAGCTTTGAAAACTACTGCTATTTTTGAGTGCCTTGGTTAAGCTTGCAGTGTAAAGGTACACTTACAAGGTATCCTTGTGTAATATAGTCCTCACCAGAAAAAATGATCTGATGTGAGCAGGCCCTTGTACTTCGTGAAGTGCAAGAATGCATCCAGCTAATGATGACGACTGTAATTTTTCCAAGTGTTTTTTCACATAATTTTTAGAGGAACAACAAACTGACCTCTCTCAGTTCAGACAGAAACAATTTCCAGTAACTGGATCCAGAGGAATTAAACTTGTTTAGAAACATAATTGTGAATTAGTACTCTAATTAATCACTTAAGTACAGATTGGAATAATATTCCAAAGGTTATTCATTATCAAGTCATATAGACCTTGGCAGTCAACAGATTTGCATCAAGATTTTCAAGTTGCAATATTTGATTTTTAGTTACGGGGCACTCTTCATTCCTCACCGTCCTTTCATGTGTAACTTATGACCTTTTCCATCCTTTCAACTGAAGCTTTTTGAGCTTTCTTTTCTGCTTTTTTTTCCTGCAGGAAGGACCCAAGCCACAGGACACTGCTAACAAATGTATTGACCGAGCTGTAGGGAAAAGCAGTTCTTCACCTTTCTCCTTAATTTTAACGCTAGTTGATTTACCCTAGACAAAACACAGCAAACAGCGGAAGCACAAAGTCGTCATCTCCCTTGAAGACAACTGTAGCTTTACGAGCAGTGAGACCCTATGCACATCCACTGTATGCACCAGGGTACCTATGTACAGTGGGAAACTGAAGGGCAGCACGTCAAGGTGATCTCTGACACCTCTTTATACTGTGGGTTTATGTCAAACTCAATCTCTGCAACTGCTTCATTGTTGAATAGGATTTTACACCTATAATAAATGGTGATAGGAAAACTGTATCCTTCAAGATGGACTATCATATGCATGTACGCCAGAATAACAGCATTAAAAACTGCTGTCTGGTGCAAGGCCCTTACCATCCCCTTGTTAAAAACAATAAAAGGCCCCTCTGGCAATACACATCCCGCCTGTGACTGATTGTCATTTGAAACATTGCTTCAGAGAGGCTTTGAGTTGCTTGAGGAGTCACTTGTAGACAGAAGAAGAAAGAAACAAAGTTTCTACTTCTACCTGTCTGATCAGCAGATTTCAGTGTTCAGTTTTACTGCTCTTTAGTCACAAAACTCAAGCAGAATTTCTAAACTGCTATCATTCAGAGAATTCCTTTCAGTAAAGCAACACCTCCATAATCCAAAGCTACCTGATAGCCAGTGTTCAAAATGACAGTTAAATACGGAATCAATTACAAAGGTGTAGCCTCTACTTCACAAAATTCTATTTTTTTTAAACAGTGGTAATTAACAGACTGTACACACACAGTTACAGAACAAATCTATGGTCAAATCTTTGCATGTAATAGAACAGTTATTAGACAAAAAATATAATTTTTTCCTCTCTGGTGCATATTTCCATATTAAGCATTTTTTCTTCTAGTACACTTGCAAAAATTCAAATTAAGCAAGTGTCTACTAAACGTAGATTTATTCCTAGACTTTCACTTTGCTCGGTTTATGCAGACAAATGGTAACATTGCAGCAGTTTTATGGAGTTACCTCTGTATGCATGTATCGGAGCTGTAGCAGGAAACAGGAAGGAAAAACACATTGCAGCACTGTTCTGGCATGAAGCTCATCCATAGCTTTACCACAAATATGAACTCATTAATTATAGTATAATTCTACTCAACATTTTTCAAGCACTTTGGATCTGGTAATCCTTGATCAGATGGATGTTTCCACAAACCATAGTTCTTACTGGGAATTTCACGTATAGGAAATGCTGTGAACAGGAGCTGCAGCAAACTGCTTCATGAAGACGCTTTACTATCACTTCTTGCCTTCCCTACTGTCCTCTGAAACTGTTCTTTCCTTCTCTCTTCATCTTCTGCTGAATTTCCTTGTTTTCTATTCTTAATATTCAGTGTTCAGTACACTTGGAATAATGCTTATTTGAAGTAAATTCTTCTTTGAAATGTTTTCTCTCCTCCACTGAAGAAAGTTTTCTGCAGTGCTCTCATTCCATTTGCAGAACTTCAAGATATATACTTGCTTAGTTTTTTCACGACTCCATTTCAATATTTGGTCTTGCCCCTTATTGCTGTGCCCCAGTTCCTGCCAGTTTCACCTATTAATGCAATGGCTTTAACCAAAAAGTGACTTAATGTGAATAAATTCTTGTGATGTAAAACACTGTGGTATTGAAGAGCTAAGCACCCATCCCTGTTAACACAGTAAACTCTCTTCCTTCTGTTGCAAGCCTCAGCTTGTTAGCCTGTGGGCTCTACTGGCTTTTTTTCCATCCCACTTCCTGCTGCTCAGTAGCCAAAGGATTAGTATTAAGCAAAGTATTTGAAAGTCTCATCTGTAAATCTCTGGATCCCATAACAGCAAAAGCCGACGACAAAGTTCAATCACCACTGAACAGCAGGCCACATACCAGGAATGCCTTCTTATTTCTGCAATACGTTATATATTCACATTCTGTCTTTCCAACTGGAGTTTGAAAAGAGCGTGAAGCATTCAAGAGCTTAAATTCAACTGACTTTGCAGAGACTTCCACTCTTGAGTTTTCCAACCCTCTTAAAACAAGGATTTCAAGGCACCCAATCATACAGGTACCCCTGAAAACAATAATTCCATATTTATTTTGTTTTGTTTATTTGTTTGTTTGTTTTTCCTGAAACCGCCCCTTACTTTTTTTAATTGCAATTTTACCACTTTTGTGCACTCACCTGTGTAATTGGAGGGGGGGGAGTGGGTTCATGTTCCTTTATTGTTCTTTTATAGTTTTATTATTTTCCCCTCATAGCTCTTTCTGTACAATTAGATATTCTTTGCCCTTGCCTGTGATGTTGCTGTGCATTATATACTTCACATTCCATGCATATTTGCCATTCAGCCCACGTTTCTAGCAAGAAGCTAGTGTTTCAATGCAGTTACCCTATACGCTGGGATGTATGTGGATGAAGGAAGACGAGACACTGGGAAGACATGCCAGGAGTTTCCATTGGCTCCGAGTGGACCAACGTTAACCCGACCCACTATTGTTTCAACTTTCGAGTGTTTTTAAATATATTACGATCTATTTCAGTATTTTTTTTTAAACTATGAAAGCAGATCTTTGACCTTTTATTAATGTTTTAGAAACTTACATTACATACCTGGTTAAGAAACTGACCAAGGGAAACATGACTTTTGTTTCTGTTAAGGAGGTTGCTGGTAATGGCTAAAAGTCATTGCTGCTTGTGATGTTCAGCTTTCGAAAATTGGAGTCTGTCGGTGCTGTAAATTCAGGACATAGCAATCTCAAGATTTCCGTTCACTGGTCAGCTATTCACAGGTCTCAGCGTTGACCAGGATAAGTAATTAAAGGTCCGAGTCGCATCTCAGTGACTTCCATTGCTCCACATAAAGATTACCAATGAGACACAAACATTTTCAATGTCTGTGCACAAATTCCTTTCTATACTGTGATCTTTAGTATTGCTGAATACATAATTTTTCATTACTAATTAAAATTATTTCTATGAGTTATATTTAGAAAGAGAATTAAATGTGTATGTTTCAATCCAGTAAACAGTACAAACATTCACTTGGAGCATTTTCTTGGATGAAGGTTACTTCATGATGACAAAGTTTTCACAGTCTTATGAACTAGGAACCAGAAGTCAAATACAAAAATCCCTCAATATGGAAAACTCTTTATTAAACATTTTAATACAATATTCAACAGTACAAAAATCAAGTGATGTATATACAGAGTTTTCTGTCAGGGACCTCAGACAAGGGATGTAGTGAAACTGATTTAGTTTACACTGAAGTTCAAAACATATTCATACATATTACTTTACAAAGACTTCTTTAGAAAAAATGTGCAACATCAATATCTATCAGTTGTTAACAAAAATCTAAAAATAAAAACATTTCCTTCCATTTTTTTCACATGCTATATACAAGAAAAGTAAAAAAGGTTACCTTCAATTTAACCCCTAACTTCTGAAATCATTTGCATATGGTCAGTGTCTAAAGTTTTATAATAGCGTTTTAATAACAGGTTATAACTATTTTTCGCTTATGCGTTTATTCACAGGTTCAGGCAAGCTTCCATAAGCCAGTACTCCTCTTTGGTAAACTGCTTGTTCAATTCCAAAGTTCTTTTTTTTCCTACTTTTTAAAGGAAATATCCACTAACCACTTTTAATATTGGCTTTCTCTATACACTTATCAACAACGAACATAGCCTCCTGGTTCATGACAAATAAACCCAGAATATTTTTTAATGTACCAGAAAATTATCAGAAGATATTTAGATGAAATTTTAAATGACAAATTGCATAATCTACTAAGCAGCCCTGAAAAATTGAAAATTAAAATGTCATCTACTGTCAAAATAATAATCTACGTCCAAGTCTTCCATCTTGCTTCCGAACTCCCTTAAAAAACAGCTGTTGTAAATATTAAGTAATTTTGCTCTGATGGAAGGCATTTGATTTGACAGGAATTTCTACATTAATCATCATTGAAGAAACATGTCCTGAATTAGTCCTACGGACTTCTGAATGCAAAGTAAAACCACTAAGTATTTTTTCTAGCCCAGAACTATTTTCAAGCCATGATTCACTAGATCAGATCTGTACCTCTAAATTTAGTCATACAATCTGATTATGTAAGATAGAAATGGCAGATCCGGGCAGTGTGATCTGACAGTAAAATTTAGCCAGATACGTGAGAGCCTTTGAAAACAAAGACCCAGCTAACAATCATGCTAACAACTTTGGTACTCAATAGGGCCACCTTAAAAATCATTACAATCTAGTGAATGTCAACAATCATTGTACAATTTTATACTGCCTTACTCTTCATGGCTTGACTTCAATTTTAGTGATAACCATTACACAGCCACATTCATAACTCTATCAAAATCTATAGTAACTGGTACACATAGCAGTTAACTCAGTATGATTAACAAGAAGAGTTCTGCCTAAATGTACATATCAGTGCAAAATCAAAGAAATCTCTAAAAACAGACAACCTCCCTGGTCAAACTGGCTGAGAATGGTAACATAAGATTGCACAAAGTAGTCTGAGAGAAAGTTTACTGAAGAGCTGCTTTTCCCTATCTCTGCTGGCATTGTTTATTTTAATACAGAAATGAACAAAGCAGCATCATTCTGACTATATTCTGAGTAAAACTCACCAGTTCAGACTAACCTCATCACTGCCTTTTTGAAGGACAGATGGGTACTAGATTGCTTCCATCAGCCCGATCCAAGCAGCCTCCGGTGAAAAGCTTAGCACCTCCACTTGCACTCAGATCATAAGGCTGTATGCCAGGAAAGTACTAAATGCATCAAAGCATAATTCCCATTCACATCAATATACAAACTAAAACTTCATACATACAGACTGAATTCCTAAGAAAGGAACAAAGGTGGGTTTTTTTGGTTGGTTTTTTTTTTTTTTTTTTTTAAATACAGTCTCCAATTCCAGAAAATCCCAAAATTTGATTCTTACTGGATTACTTCCCATCAGCAACACATCACTATACAACATCTTCTGCAACTGTAGTGTCAAAAATTTGGTAATAAACTTGATGTTTCACTGCATCTCTGACATTATAGGACTTGATGAAGCATTCCAGCCATGGCAAGTCATCTACAAACAAAATCCATATTATTATTTAATACTAATTTCTTAACTTTTATAGGAGAGAAGTGTAACTTGAGCAGGATTTTAACTCGGCTATCTAAATGTATACAACAGTTAATAGGGAGAAAAATGAATTACTAATTCTGAAATTCCAAATTGTATCTTAAAAGTTTCCTGCACCATCTGAAATGGTGTTCAGCAACAATCTTCCAAGCCTCACCCTCCCCGCCCCGGCGCCTCTCTGAAAAACTTGGTACCAGTAGTTGTACCACAGCATAGCACATATAGAGACTTCCCAATGATAAAAACTCATCTCCATGTATCTCAGTGAGGTAATTTCAGCAGACTGAACGGGAACATCCTTTACACCCTCCACAACAGGGCCACTTTTTGTAAGCATGGCAAAGACTCCAGCGTGGTTGTGGTGGTCACTGACAGCTATGTACTTAGAGGGAGTATGCTATCCAGAGGTCAGAGCTGCGGCAGAGACATACAGCGACCTTGGCCATGTGTACTTTAGGCAGAGCTACTTTCTGCCACAACAGAAATACTGCACAAAATCCTCTGTGACTGGATTAAGATTTTGCTCAATTTCCATTGATTTTTCCTGTAGCAAGGGATGCTCTAAATCAGCATGTACACTCAGAAGTAGAATCTCATCCAAAGCATGTGCCATACGCTGAATTCCCTTTCAGTTCTCCCTAACGTGCTGTGACATTCAGTACAAGGGTGTTCTGGTTAACTTCCATGTGAATACAGATGACATGCTAGTGCCTGCATAGACGTGACTGTGTTCACACATCACTGCATGCTACATGAGAATTTACTGAACCATTACTTCTTTCTGAAAAGGGAGCTTGACTATTAAAGAAATGTATCAAAACAAATTAATTGGAACTCTCCTTACAGACTCCTGCATTTCTCTGTTCTGAGTTTTGCCTATGCATAAACTGAATTCTGAGACTCTGCAGATGCAATACCAGATTGAAAGACCCTTTCCCTTCCCATCCCCCTTTTAAAATAGTGACAAGCTGACCTAATTTTCTTTCTGGAGGACAGAGCGTATTCATGGTCATCTGCATCTTTTGCTGAAGAAAATTATTAGTTAAGATTTCAGAGGCAGGAATTTGGAAAAACTTCTCCTGGAAGAGAACAGAAAAGTATGAGGTGTTGGCAGATAGGCAAGAAATCATTAGCCAGAACCCTGACTGCATGTTCTTTTATCATTTAAGAAACTTAAAATTATCCAGACAGGTAACACAACAGAAGAACAATATTATTTCCAAAAATGTTCAGATACCGAAAAAAACCAAAATGTCTGAAAAAATTAATAGTTTGTATTTCAGTACCCCTGAGTACTCAGAGACTACAGCCATTCAGAAAGCACACATGTAGGTCTGCATATATAAATATACATAGCAGATATTCCTCATACACCTCCATAACCGGATAATGTTATGGTCAGAAGGGATGGTCACTTCTCCTCAACAGTCCCTCAGTGCAGTGAGCAGAACATTTTGAGAGGCACAAAGCCACTTGAAAACAAGGGGGCACTGCAACCTGGCTTCGTACAACTGGAACTCCCTCAGTTTGAGTTTCATTATTTGATAGTTTTAGAATCTACGGAGAAAAACTTATACTGTGGGATACATTTCTGAATGGAGGAGTAAAATGAAGAATGGAACACTGAAATGTTAAATAAACCCTTCCTGTGTATTTTTAAACCATGTAGATGAAGCATGATCGACAAAATTTTATTCTTTCCAAGTTTGTACCTGATTTTGTATCTGTAAAGGCTCATCATCTTATACCTTCTCAAAGTGAGCTAAAGTTTTTGATGGCAATTTCTCCTTTTTGTTAAAAGATACAAATACAGCATAATCTCTCTTTGTATAATTTTTGTATATGTTTAATGGAAGTGATCAGAAGTTAGCGGATAATCCAGTAGCAAAATTGACACAGATAAACACTTTTTCCTCTCACTCTTTGAATTCTTCTTCTGACTATAAAACTTCTTGACTTTTTCCTTCAATGACTTCTCCTATAAAAGGGGAGGAAAGAAAAGAACTGAGGGCGTTCCTACACAAGTGGGACTGGAAGCTAGTGTAAAGTTGCACTTCAAAGTAGCCCAGTTCCTTCTCAAGTGGTGCTGAAGGACCCAAGTTTAGGCTTTGAAGCTATTGGCTTGTCTTTGAAGTAGCATCAGCAGGAATGCTAGCAGCTGGCACTTTGGAAGAAATTGTGGGTTTTATTCTTGCAGCTAAAGTTGTAGTACTGGGCAGTATCTGATAAGAATCTGAGCTACGCTGAAGTAGAGATTTTGAGAATTCTGCATCAAGAGATGGTTTAAAATCTTTTTCCCCACTGTCCTTTTGCAGTTTAGTTTCTCAGCGTAAAAAGGAAAAAGGACAGTAGCAGGAGAAGATGACTAGCTGAAATGGGGATTGCAGTCTTTGACCTCCTTCGCTGATAGTTTGCTGTGTATGTTAAGAAAACACACTTATATTTCTCTCAATATAACAAGTCTTAAAATTAAACAAGGAAGAGTATTGCCTTCAAAGTCCAATTCAAGGTCATTTAGTACAATGGTGGAAAAAAAAGTAGGAAAAAAAATCACCCTACTAAATTGTTTCTCTGTCCCATTTTGCACAAAGTTATAACTCTGAAGTGCCACTACACTGACTCTTTTACACTTAGGTAGACAGATTACTCCAAATGTGAGATCCTGATATTCACAGCTATGAATTGCTGAAATAAGAAAATACACAAATGCACTTTCAGAAGAACAAAGGTACAATGTAATACCATTCTATTTTAGATTATAATTCTCGTCTTTACCAAGTTTTCTTGCTTTTTCACAATTTTCCCTTTTCAAAATGATTGACATACCTTCTCAAAATTTAGGGTAGTAATTAAAACAGGTGCATGCATGTGCATACAAAAACCAAACCGAAACAAACAAAAAACCCAAAAGGTACAACAAAAGGAAAAAAACCCACAAAGTATGTAGCAACAGCTATTTCTACTGCATACAAAAATACATGTAAAGGAGTAAATTCTCTAAGGAGGATGCTAGACATATCGAATTCATCTCCAGCCCTAAACTGGAGATGTAGGAAGCAATGACCAGCTCTTGTCAGTCAGAAATCCTCCACCTTCAGCATCACGTAAAATTCTTACTCAAACCACCTTTGTGCTTCAAATTTCTAATCTAATAATAAAGCTTATGAATCAGAGTAAAAAGGAAAGAAATAAAAAAAATCCTGAAGAGTAATTGGTAGTTTACTGTCAAAATGGGAGATGTCCAAAGTGGATTCTGCAGGGGGTTGTCCCAAGTTTGGCAATTTTGAGAATTTTCATTAGTGACACGCTTTGTGGAATAGCAAATAGGCCCACTATGTTTACAGACAAAACTAAGCTGTGGGAACTGCAAACATACAACAGTAAAGAATTAGAACTAATTTTTTATGAACTTGAGAGCTAGTAGGACAAAAAAACCCCAACCCCTCACACTTTCAACTAGATACATGTATAAAATACTACTTTTAAGCAAGCCAAATCAACTGCTCAAAAAAGGAATAAGTAAAAATTTAGTAAGCCAAGGTTCTGCTCAGAGATGAAGGGATTATACTATGAATCAGTAAGCAAGAAATCAAGTGATCACCATACTGGTTTATACATATAGAAACATTATCTAGCAATGCCTCATGCTAGGGTACTGTTTTAGAACTTCAAGGAAGATGTGGACCACCTGGGAAGAATGTAGAAAAACAACAGTGAGGATGGTCAGAGTTTTCAAAGAACTCTGATACGGAGGAAAAAAACCCCTGTGTTATCAAAAAAACCCCTCTTATACAGAAAAAGATAGAATGAATGGTGTTTTTTTAGCCTTCAGAAGGTAAACTCATTATGCAGTCTGTAATGACAGGAAAACCATCCATTCTTCAGTGCCTCAGGTAGTAGGAATGGTCTTCAGTTACTTCAGAGAAAACTGAAGACAGGCTAATTCTAAGGATAGCAAAGTAGTTGAATGAACTGCTTCTGGAATCAAAGACAAACATCAGCAACAGCTGAGTCCTATCTAGGTTCAGGGGAAGCAAGGCCTCTTCTACCTCATGGTCATATGAAATAAAAATCAAGAATTACTGAATGGATAGATTCTACTGAGAGTTAAAAAATGAGGTAACGAGATTTTGAACTAATCCAGAAGTTACCTGCATAAATCCTGAAACACTCCTATCATTCACACAGGATTCAGGCTGCCTAATTTAACATTGCCAATAAAAGAGAAATTCAGCCATGGAAATGTATAAAAGTCTGTGGAAAAAACAAACAATCTGTCTAAAAGCTTCAGTTTTGTCTTTATGCTTTAATATTCTGTAGTCTGATCTTTTATTGAGAAATTACTAAAAATTCCATTCTGTGCATCTTCATTTACGCACAGTATTAAAAACATTACAGTACTTCTAACTGTCCCCAGAAAACACTGCAGGTAACATAGAATGAGTATTTCTATACAGAATCACAGAATGGTAGGGGTTGGAAGGGACCTCTGTGGGTCATCTAGTCCAACCCCCTGCCGAAGCAGGGTCGCCTACATCAGGCTGCACAGGACCTTGTCCAGGCTGGTCTTGAATATCTCCAGAGAAGGAGACTCCACAACCTCCCTGAGCAGCCTGTTCCAGTGCTCCGTCACCCTCAGCGGGAAGAATTTCTTCCTCATGTTCAGACGGAACTTCCTATGCTTCAATTTGTGCCCATTGCCCCTTGTCCTGTCGCTGGGCACCACTGAAAAGAGTTTAGCCCCATCGTCTTGACGCCCACCCTTGAGATATTTATAAACATTTATTAGGTCCCCTCGCAACCTTCTCTTCTTCAGGCTGAACAAGTCCAGCTCCCTCAGCCTGTCCTCATAGGAGAGATGCTCCAGTCCCCTCATCATCCTCATAGCCCTCCGCTGGACTCTCTCCAGTATTTGCTATTTTGAAAGCAAATAAAATCCAGACCCACATAATTTCTATAGTTTACCTAGATTTACTTACATAATCAAAAAGGTATGCATTTAGTGCTCCTGTTCCATCAACCAGTGTAAACCTCATAACAAAAACATACTGGAGTGGCTCAATACCTAAAACTGATGGAAAAAAAAAACTTGATCTGTTTCTTAGAGCTAATATGCAAGACAAACCCCAACAACTCAAGCTGACAATATGCCTCCTTTAATAGTAACTGACTTTGAATACTGTAAGTAAAAGTATAAATTGATAGGTCAAATAATAGAGGCTCTGAATAGCAAAATGTGGTTTATATTTAAGAGTGCATTGCAGTTTCCCTAGAAACACTTTAATAGATGAGTCTATAAAAATGCAAAAAGATTTTTAAGTACTAATCCTCATCCTCGAAAAAGAGATGCTAATATTTGCTTAGATCTTAGATCCTACCTTGGTAGGATCCTCCTACTCCTGTTCTTTTATCCATGGAATATTAAAGGAGACTTGCTCTTAATGCAGTGGTAATAAGATAGCATTCCACCTGAAAACGTATCTTCTGAGGAAAACAATTTGTTTCATATGATGTAGTAAAAGCTACCAGGCAAAGTCTTATTCAGAAAAACTTTGCTGGCAGTTCTGAAAATATTCTACCATAAGTAAATTACTATAGTCATTCTTTCACTAGCAGCAGTAACTGTTATGCTACAAACATAAAATATCTTAAACACACAAAGTTATTGCAACTCTGCATCAGTCTTCTCCGGGTACATTTACTGAAACTGGCTAGTCATTTTATGTTCAATTGATCTGATATACTTCCAGGTTATCATTTAGCTTGAAAATACAGATGATAAAAGAAGAATAATTTAAATGCCAGAAAGCATTTAGTGAATATTGTTTTCATTTTGAGAATTAAATGTCAATCACAGGTACTATAACACTGTCAGTTGTATATTGCTTTACATTAACTTAGTAGAATATAATTGACAGTTTATTTAATAGTAGCTCTGTATTGCTTGAATAGTTTTTTTCTTTTGTAAAGTCTTTACCAAGCTTAGGTACTGCCAGATATTCCAACTAAATGTATTAGAACATGAATTGATAAAGATGAAAATACTCTTTTTCTTTAATGTGGTGTGAAGTTTTAAGCTCCATTTTACCTCCAGCATTTGAATGTGTTGACTACATAAAGTAACACAAGAAACACACAAAGCATAGAACACACATGTATGTTATGGTATAATTCCTTTAATTTGAATATTATTTCTTGGAGACTCTCTGGAATAAGCTTAGCATTGATAAGGCTTAAAGAAGAGAAACGCCCAACTTGCACTAGTCATCAAATAAGACTCTCTCTAGTTCAAGTCAGAAAAACTGTATTTTCAAAAAGAAAAGCAAGACTAACTTCTAGGAGTGCAAGATGTACACAGTTTAAAAATGACATCTGCAAAGATAAAAAAGCCCAAAAATTCATCACATCTGTACTATGATAGGTGTTACTAGTGACACCTATGGTAGAAAAAACTATTCAACATATAAAATCCTTTCATTCATACTGTAATTTACTTTTAAAAGTATGTTATTTCAACTGGTAAAAGTTGAACAGATTTTACAGCTTTATACTCAAGCATAACCATAAATTACATGCTTTCTGTACTAAACTACAACCCAGAAACCAAACTATTTCACATAAATGCTTCAGAATCAAGGCACAGAACTTTTTCAGGACAATATCATGTCAGCTGACCTTGTGCTATTTCAGTTGGTTCCCATGATGGTCGTTGTTCTGCTGCAATGGAACTTAGACTCTTGATAGGCTTTGGAGTTGAACACTGCTTGCACCTAGCATTTAAAACAAGATACTGAGATGAACCAAACACTGATTTATTTAGACTAGAAGCTTTCTGCACAGGAAAAAAAAAAATCTGATTTCCTTATTCAGTGGGAGTGCAAAAATATTTCTACTGCTGTTTAAAATAACTATTTTACCAAATACACAAGCTTTAGACCACAACAAAACTCTTTAATACTGCTTTTGAATTATTCCTGAGAAGAAATAAATCATTATGGTCTGGAAAAGACCACCTCAGTGAATAGAAAGGAAGAAAACTGTACATCAAGGCTGAAAGAGTTGGAGTTGTTCAGCCTGGAGAACAGCAGACTCTTTGGAGACCTTATTGCAGCCTTTCAATACATAAAGAGGGCTTATAAGAAAGACAGAGACTTTTTACCAAGGCCCATACTGACAGGACATGGGACAATGGTTTAAACAAGGTTGATTTAGATTGTACGTAAGGCAGAAATCATAGAATCATAGATTGGAAAAGACCTCTAAGATCATCAAGTCCAAACATCAACCCAACACCACCATGCCTACTAAACCATGTCCCAAAGTGCCATATCCACATATTTTTTGAACGCCTCCAGGGATGGTGACTCCACCACCTCCCTGGGCAGCCTGTTCCAATGCCTGACCACTCTCTCAATAAAGAAATTTATCGTAGTATCTATTCTAAAGCTCCCCTAACGCAACTTGAGGCCATTGCCTGTTTTCCTATCGCTAGTTACCTGGGAGAAGAGACCAACACCTGCCTTACTACAACCTCCTTTCAGGTGATTGTAGAGAGCAATAAGGTCACCCCTCAGCCTCCTCTTCTCCAGACTAAACAACCCCAGTTCCTTCAGATGCTCCTCGTAAGACTTGTTCCCTAGACCCCTCACCAGCCTCGTTGTCCTTCTCTGGGCACGCTCCAGCAACTCAGTGTCTTTCTTGGCCCAAAACTGAACACAGTACTCCAGATGTGGCCTCACCAGTTTCAAATATAGGGGTACAATCACCTCCCTACTCCTGCTGGCCACACTATTCCTGATACAAGTCAGGATGCCGTTGGCCTTCTTGGCCACCTGGGCACACTGCTGGCTCATGTTCAGCTGGCTGTTGACCA
>Ga0065711_1000889_pt1 | contig 52919 bp, 23 predicted proteins | sample Hoacrofraction12_FD_59098 | JGI IMG/M metagenome (GOLD analysis project Ga0065711, IMG submission 59098) | Hoatzin crop microbial communities from Cojedes, Venezuela - Epithelial fraction 12 v2 (version 2) | ecosystem: Host-associated > Birds > Digestive system > Esophagus > Crop | place... | reverse complement strand
AAAGATGAAGGTTTGGAGTTAAAAGAAAAGCAGGATGAAGAACAAATAGCAGTAACATTGAGACGAAGAGGGAAAGGAAAGATTAAGGTGATCACAGGGAGTAGAAGGAGATGTGTACTATGGACAAACTAAGTAGAAGACTAAGAGAGACTAAAAAGAAAAGCTTCTCCACGAAGAGAACACCTGTTGTGTCCTATGACTGTTTTCCAGCAGTTCCCTATGCTCCTTCCATCCCCTCCCTTTTTAGGCTTTCTGTCAGAAGTGGAAGGAAGCCTGACTGTCTTGGTGACTTCACCCTAGAAATGTCTCCCTTCCTCAGTACAAATTAGTGGGAAAGTAAGGGAATAAAATGTGATATTCCAGGAAAATGTCTACCTCATTCCAAATCTAAAGAGGTAAAAGGTAATTCAAGTTTCCTCCACTCCAATCAGAGTGTAGATGTTCATCCTGTCTAAGTAGTTTCTTATCCTGAGAAAATCTCGCTTAAATGTGAAATTAAAAAAGAAAAAAATGTATTCCAGAACACTTTGAAGTTATTATGGCTCATGTCTAAGACTCCGTTAACCTGTACAAGTCATGCTCATTCTGACTTAAAATCCAAGTTGCTAAAACCTGGTATCAAGGAAAAGAAAACAATGTGCGAACACCTTTGTAAGAGTGTTAAAACGTTCATTTAGTTTCCACATAAAATATCTGAGTATATTTTCAACAGTTTTTCTTAAAAATGGGTTCTTTAGGAGACAGAACAAAGAGTGTAAGGGGGAGATTTACGACAAGTGTTACTGCACTTGCAAATGTTTATTGATTACATACAGAGCTTGCAAATAGACAACCAGATGTTACTTGCACAAATAAAAAATCACAATTACCTCGTATAAGTTGCCCTGTACCCAGTCCAACCATGTTATATTACTGTATTCTTTCTCCATGCTCTTGAAATACCTTTATTTTTGTAATTGGAAAGTAGTTTTCGCAGCTAAGAAATGCATTTGCCACTGATGTGTCTATTATGCAAGCCTGTTTTTTGAAAAGAAAAAAAAAAAATCCAAGACCCCTGCTAACCCTCAATATGAAAGCCTATCTACCTTTGCACAGGGAAAACTCTACATTTAGGTGTTCACTGTTTTTAAGCCTTTCACCTTAACAGGAAACAATCCCAGTAACAGAAATCAGGGATCAAGGTAACGTAATAAATAAAGCCTACAAGGATTTTATTTATGCTTGGCAGTGTCATATTTTGATTTGAAATATTTAATGAGCTTAGATTTATCTTAGTAACACAGACTATGAAATTCATTACTGTTTGTGAATAATAAAATAGCATTGGTTTCAGAATGGTTGTTCCCAGTGATCATCAGCTCACTACCAGTCACGAACAGTTATGTCACAAATCCTTGTCTCCCTCATAGTATCGTGATCTAAAGGTTTAATGGCCAAGATGTGTTTTGTCCCTGAAAAGTGTTGATGGTAGTTAATGACCAACAGGTTTATATAATACCGTATAGGGTGAAGTAATCGCTCTACAGGCTTCTAATCAGTATCAAAATTGTAACAAACACTCTGCTTTCAAGTTCCTTTTAAGTCTGGTCCTCAATTTTTTAAAAAACCTTTTCTTCAAAAAAAGGATTTAGAAGGATGAATTCTGAGAAGTTCACACTAGGAATTTTCTAGCAAACTGGTATTGATTGACCTTCATCAAAATACAGTGACATTTAATATTTTTCATACGTCAGAAAATCTAGCTGTCTAATTTAATAGGATCTTGTGTGCCAATTTGTACAAGATACAGGTACAATAAAAATAAGGCTTAGGACTGAAAAGGTTGTCAATACAATTTACAACATTATTGCACTCCAGTTTGCCAAGCTGCTAAAATATCATGAAGTTATAGACTAATAAACTGAGAATGATACACAAGATCCCATAGATCTTAACTTTCAGATGGAAAAAAAAAAGAAAAGAAATAAAAAAAACAGTTATTGTAACCTATGTATATCCTTCTTATTGTGTGTTTTTCCAGAAACAGTGTGGGTTACTTTACCTACTTGTTACCACTCAGAAAACCTTACACTAGCAATATCAATTTGTGTATTTAATTTCTCTTTACAGTTTGACAGTCCTGGTTGAAATTGTTTACTTGTCTGAAGGGTTGGGGGCTTTTTTTGGGATTTTCGTCATGAAACCAAGTAAAAGACAGTAGTAAGGGGTGTCTGCAATAACTGTTAGCATTATTTTTATAAAAAAATAAATTTGGAAATAAAATATGGAACTTGTGTATTTGGAAAATTATACATTTTCAGAATTCTCTGCTTGATCTGCAAGTGACAGAAAACCAGAACTCTGCTGGTGTTGTTCAACAGTGAAGCTGGCACAACACTGGCTTCGCTAATGTGTGTCACTGCTGAGTGTATAACATCGTAAATGTGAAGAAATGAGGAAATGAGTGTTTCATGAGGAGGTGGAGACCCATGATGTTAATGAAAGTGAAGACTTGATTTTTGTGCTGGACAGAAAGCATCAGGGAGGCCAGGAAACACAAACAATTGGTCTGAAGTGTTTTCTCAAAATACTGTAAGATTATACTTTAAGACTATGAAAATGCACAGGGAAATACAGCCTCAGATCAATGCCAAGGTGTAGCACTTAACGTACCAAAGCAAAAAGGTGTTCAAACACCAAAACTAGGTATGTTTCTGAGGTCAGCTAGATAAAAAAACCCACTTTCCAGAGAATATACTTTCTTCATTAGCTACTTAGAAACCTCAGTTGCAAAAAGCAATCTGATGCCTTCAGTTTGGACAAGTCATTTTTCTGAAGATGTTTCTGAAGACAACGCATAGGCTTTGTTTCAGAAACTGTGGCACCTTGCTTTCTTCAGAACTCAAACTGTGTAGATGGCCTATCATCACGTCTCGCTGCTGTTACTGGTAAGCTACAGGTAGTAGGGGGACTACTTTCTGAAACAGAAGTGTGAGTTCAACCCCATTCATGTCAATGCAGATGAGATTTTCACTCTCTGAATCACCCTTCTGATATTGCTTTCCTAAGCCCTTAAACTCAGGACAGAATATTTGGATGCTAGGGAGAAAGTGTATGTTCTCAATGGCTGAGGAACAATTCTTAGGGGAAATGAGATCTGAACAAACTACTGCAAAACTTCCCTCAGATTTTTCGTGTTAGATTTAATCACCATTTTAAAATACATATTTTTCTCAAACACCAGAATCTATACCCCATAAAATCTCCTTAGCTTGCATTTTTTGTGTATTGAAAGGGCCCCTATGTAGAAGTCACTACGGCAGCGCAGTCTTCTGATCTAGACAGACTGTGAACCTGCAATAAACAAAATGCAGGCTCTGGTGACCACATTTTTAAGACTTTTAGTGTTGGAGCTGTACACCAGACACTAGATTAAAGTAAAAAAAGAATCACCAGGCACTCCTGAAAGGAATTTAGAAAGGCGTGCAGGGCTTGTACTGACCTGTAGAAATCAGTAGCACAACTGGAGTGGTTTTCTGACTTTTAAACCACACTGACTAAAGATGGTATTCAATACCTCACTAATGAGTAGGAGGAATTCTGGAGCACATCTGAAGGAAATTTGTGTCTTACTAGTTTTCTAATGAAAATGAATGAGAAACTTGCAAGTTTTCACAAACTTCCCTTGAGCCTCTGCCAGTTTTGAGAACACACCATAGTAATTGAACTGAGTGGTGAGATTGATGTCAGGATTAAAGGTTATGAGCTACGAGGACAGGCTGAGAGCTTAGATCCATAAGGCCTGAGAATGCAGGCTGTTAAAATGCTGTATTGAATGCTAATCTGAAGTTTCAGGAGGGAAACTTGTTTTTTTCCGGCATAACTGGGCTAATTGGAGAAGTGGACCTGCATGGCAATTAAAGGAAATGCAATTTAGGATAGGTACCTTAAACAATTTTTCCATACAGATAATCTGTAGTTATGAACTGTTACAAAGATGGAGAAAAAACAGAATCTTTTTTTTTTAATATACACAAAATAGATGTCATGCAGAACAGGGCTACAGCTTTTTCATTAGCTATGGTTGTGGGGCCAGTTGTTAGTCTCTAAGCCACATTGGCTGTGTATTGCTTGAGCAGTACTAAGCTGAATTAAACCTGTTCCGACTAACTGGGGATTTATCCCTCATGGGAGGAATCTCTGAGCAATGTACAGCTGTCATTGCAGCAACCTGGCTAAGGAAATGCTTATTGGAAATGTATTGGGGCAGGAAGGACTATACTTGGAGCGTACCATGCTCCAGTCATCCCTGCCAATGCACTTGCCTCTGAGGGGTTCTACCATCTGGTGCAAGTTACAGAAAGCCTGAAGCTATTTTAACTTGTACTGGGATTTAGCCTATGAGCAGGAGAGTGCTAAACTGGCTTTAAGCCAGTTTCACTTTCTTCTCTCCTGCATCAAGCAGAGTATTTCTGTAATTATAAAATCTACTTAAAATTCATTGAAGTTCAATTAGTTAATATGGAATTGATTCTGACTTCAGGTGGGAAATAGATCTCGGAACCGAAAGAAGTTCTGTGTTCTCTGTTTTTCGTGCAAACACTCCTAATATGAAGAAAAACAGCCAAATGTCAAACGCATCAGCAAAATTGTCTAAGAACAGATTTTTTTTTTTTCAGACTGTTTCCATTAAGTCAATTAGAAATTCTAACCTGCTGAAACACATCCTAGAGTAATAACAAACATACCTATATAAATAAAAGGTGCACATATGCAATTCAGAAGAAATGATGTGTGGATACAGACCTGTCATCACTCCCTTACTACATAATTCTACCTATTCCACACCTGTGGAATGTGGTAGCAGTGAAAGAGATAGCCACGTTTAATATTGCAGCTGTACGGACGTGTCCTTTGGAACCCTTTCTGGAATTCTGTTTATTATTCTTCAATCAATACTCTTTCTAGTCTCTAATACTGTCAATTCATCATGACAGTACATTCTAATTCTGTTCTATGCAAAAAAGAGTCTGTGTGGACACTCAAGAATGTCTTATTGCAAGTCAGAGACATCATCCAAAGATAATATGACTAACTACAGTTCATAGCTATAATAGCACTTGTTTTCTTTCAGCTTATAAAGAAATCTTTATTCTTTTCCTTGTTTTATTGGACAAAGGGATCAGTAGCAGGAGAATGATCTTGGAGCTCTTTTCCTACGACATGTTACTGCTGAGGTGGATTGTTTTCCTATTTAAGTCAAATCAAGTTAGTGAGACATGGTTTTGGGGGTTTGGTACTTTTTTTCTGGGAGGGGCAAAACAGACATGCACACCATTCGGAAGAAACTGTCAGCTTCATCGTTCCTTGTGATTGGTAGGACATGATTGCCTCAGTGCTCCTTGATGCTGCTATGAGATGACCACTGCAGCTGACTCATACTACCTCTGAAGAAATAGATACATGGCCACTGATTCAGGCTCTTCAGAATGCCTGGGTATCAGTCTCCTCGGTCATATTTTGCATTGTTAGTGATTATCAGTATCATTGTGTTTCTTGGCCAGTAAGTCTCATTGATTAGAAGGCAAAATCTACATGTACCGCTGAACATAGAAGCACCATTCCAGTCAGGATAGTTCAGAGATTCTCACCCTCGCAGGCAGCAGAGCTTTAAAGCTGCTCGCATGACGCATACCTACAGACCCTTGGGCAAAAGAGGTTTTACTTTAAAGTATTGCAATTTTTTCTTACACACAGTTTTCCACAAGAGGCAGCGAGGACATACAAACATGAAAAGAGTAAACTAACATTGTATATACCAAGCACAGGCTCAAGCTTAATAGATGGAGCTTTTTCAGACTTTATAATTAAAACTAAAAATAAAAGGACACTTGCATACTATGATATAAGCCATATTTTTACACATTCATGTGTCCTCTTGTGTCATTTTTCTTACAGTGGGAACACTTAAGGTTAGAATAGATGAGCATAAAACTGCAGTTTATTGAGAAGATCTTTATTTTCTTTCCAAGTATAAACCTTTCTGCACTATTTCATCATTCTGAAACCAATTTAAGGACAGAAACTATCCCTAAATGAAGCAGAAGAGGCAATAGAAAGGTTAGATTGTGCCACTGGGAACTTTAAAAGCATCAGGATTTAATTAAGACTATACAGTGTTATTAAAGACTGTTAAGGGGTATATAATGGAAGCTCAGATGTGAGTACACATTTTGTGAGCCTGAACAATATCTGTGGTTTCAGTATCAAATTTTAAGAAGCAACAAAGATGTGTCAATGAAGGTCATAAGTGTGTTTATTCACCTTCTCTATTTATTGACTTATTCCTCATGAAGTTTGATAAGGCAATCTGCAGGCTCATGAAAGAAGTATTGGGCCTCTGAAATCTGGATTTTTCTGTCTGGAAAACAGATAAGGCATGGTAACAGTTTGGAATTATGATCCACTCTTAACATAACTATAATAAAGAGGCGGACAAAAGAAGAACAGCAAAGAGAAAAATAGTATTTCATAAAAAAATGAACATTTTTCTCCCAGCTGATAGGTTACCACTTGACTGATGGTTGTAGGTTTGTGCAGTAAACACGAGTCATTACGGACAGTCAAGTAGGGCTGGTGGCTGAAGGTGTTGTTCTCTCTTCACCCCGCAGAAAAGCAAATAAAGAAATGGTCATAATAAATTATCATAACAGTGTGCAAAGTGATATGTGATCTCATGTTCAGACAAGTTCATTAGCATTGCAGCTTTATAGGCATGACATGTCATAAAAGCATTGCCAAAGTCAGCAAACAGCGTAGTGCATGCCTGTCAAACGCTAAATCACAGTGCTCCCAGAAAGACCCAGGGTCTTATCCCATGAGTTCATTTCGCATTACTGCATTTATAAGATCCAATAGCAGTTTACTATATGTTAAGTTGCTCGTTGGGCTGCTTAATACCTGCTTTCAAAAGATTACTTTGTTTCCCATATGAAGCATTTCATTATGATTTGTGATATTCAGAGGAACGAAAATACCTTTCAAAACATTGGCAATCTAAACAGGACATAAAAGATCAGCATGATCACATTTATGAATGTCGAAAACTTAATTATCTTCTTTACATTATCGCACAGAATGCCATTTTTAGATTGGGTTACTCCCAGCTGATTCACATTTCCTCATACTTTACTACTATTGCCAAGCGTTCACTGGTGTCCACATTCTGAACAAGCCTGTGGAATTAAGAAGCAAGTATTCCTAATGTGGAGCTGCAAGTGAAAAAGATTAAATGATTTGCCTTCAGCTCACAGAAAGGAATTCTAAGTAGGGCTAAACAAATTTTATGTTTGCTGATGTTATCAGAAACCATACCTACCTGGAAAAAGGAGTGAGTTATTGCTTTATTTTCAATTTATCTAATAGTAAAATTTCTCAATTTTCATCCTTTTCTGTGTTAAGGGAAATTTCATAAAAGTGATTTCAAATACACTTCCGGAATATTTCACTTGTAATTACTTCTTCATGTAGTGATTTTTGGGAGAAGGAAAGCAGTTTAATGAAATCAGAATTAGTTTGTGAACATTTTCCTGTTATCAAACTTTCTTTTTTGTTTTCCACTAAAATCTCTTTCAACTTATGCTCAATTGTTTTGTCTCATTTTGTTGCCTTGCCCCCAGTTCTATTTGCTGTCTGTAGAAATATCTCTTTTTAGCTACCTATGATTTCATTCCACTGTATTTTTCTGCAATTTGTCTGCATTTAAACAAATCAAGAGTCCCAGTGACATAAACTATAACACCAGCTATACAAGTGTTTTGAACAGTAGAACTAGTGCAGGGGCATTTAGCCCACCATCGATGGATCTACTGCCTTCCCATGACTGCGTGCAGAGCTGTGCAGAAGTATTTGTTTGAATTGGGAACAGTCTGCTGTCAGGTTAGTTAGACTCTGTAAAAGTGGACTAATAAACATGCTTTCAAAGAGGTTAGTTTACCTAGACACATGACCACACATATATAGATATACTGCTGTGCCCCTACAGCCAGCTGGATCCTGCCTAATTGCAAGGACTCTGTCCAGGGTAATTCATCGTGATACCTGAAAGTGATGAATCAGGAATTCTTCTATACTTCCTTATACATTAGATTTCTTTCCCACTCTCCACACATACACTTTTCATCCACTTCTCAGTGCACTGATTTTACTTTTTAAAAATAAATTGTCCCTTGGATATTTCATGGGTCAAAAAGTACTTTTCACAATGCAGCAGTCTTTTCTCTAACACAAGAAATAGTGTATATATCAGAAAACAGAACCAGCTTAACCTTCACCTGAGACTCATTTTTACTCTTATTCTTATGTTTTGGGGTATTTTTAGGTGGAAAGAAAATGGATCTTTTAATTCTCAAATTTCCTGAAGGCGGAACTATGACTCGCGTTAATGAGCCCAGCATAACTATTCTCACAACTTGTGATATTGGATTATTGCAATTCAAGTTATTGGTGTCTACTTCCTTGGTAAGAACTTGATACAACTGCAAATCTGAGCACCTCTTCTCCAAATGAATCAATGAGATATCTTTGTTTTATTATACAACTGAAAAGTCATTTAAATTTGCACAATACCTGTAAGATTGAAAACATGGTAGTCAGGCAGCACCACGTATTATTACCCCTTACATGTTAATTAATCACCAGCTTCAAGTTTTCTTGAAGAATCACCAGAAGTAACTTTTCAAGTCCCTTCGCAAATCTTCTGGATCTGTAATCCCATAATAGTTTACCTTTAGAGATCTTGGCACCTTAGCAGAGTGCTGAAAAATTTCTCATTACTTATTAACACATTTTATGGCTACATCTTCAGCCTGTTCAACTAGGCCTCCTGTTTTTGTCAGGATCCTTCTGGGAACCGGTATTTACGGCATTGCCAGGGTTCTCCCATATGGCACCGTCATCAGCACAGGTTAGAAGAGATCACACAACCTCCGTGCACCGATGTGCGTTCTTCTGAAACTTACACCCTTATTTTTCCCAAGTACAGTTTTCTTCAGTGCTTTTAGAGACTTTCCCCAAACATAGCACACTACCTTTTCTTACCAAATCACACCTGCACTTTATCTTGTCTCTTTACAAAAATCTCTTAAGTTATAAGCTATCTTCTTTTGCAGTATCTGACATGTGTCCTATAGCTGCCAAAAGTGTTTGTTCAGGTGTTTTTCTGGTGCTGAGCAAAGACCAGCTAAAGGGATCAGTGAAATGCTACTATAATTCTAAGATGCTGCTGAACACAATGTGTTTACTATACTGACAAATGGTCTGTGTATTCATCCAAGTGAATGCAAGATTTGTTTGACTAGCTTTGCTTTTCTTTACTTGCTTTAACCTAAATATTTAATGTTCTGGTATCTGCAGATATAGTGCTCAGTGCCAAGTTTGGCAATTCAGTCACAGTGGATAAGAACTACTACAAAGCCATGGAGGGCTCTGTATATAAAATGATGTCAGAATCAGTTGCAGTAATCAACGGATTTTTTTTTCCTTTTTGCTTCAGTACTCAATCTGACATCTGCGCTATCCTCAAAGAGAGGAGTGTTTTTGGAAGAGTAGCATTATATTGTCAGCGTTATTTGAAAATCTATGTTATTACACAGAATTGTGTGTTAGTTAACATGCAATTGGATTACATTATTACCGGTTTGCTTATTTTAAATCGCAAAAACTACTAGCATTCAGTGTTGTTGCTGAAAAGCCTGTACATGTAAACTTACACCTATAATCATCTTTATAAAACACCTTCTCCTGATTCATAAAACTCATACATTCCTATGGGATGCATTAGCTTTCTACATAAAGAAATGGAAAATTAAATAGACATCCAGGAGTCAGAGAAAGGAAGAAAACTCCCTCCTGTTTTCATTTGCTCACTTGACATTTGCATTCCATAAATTTTCACATAGTTTATGGTCTTCACAGTTTGCAGAGAAAGATGATGAAAGACTTCCCTGGCTTTGAATGTACCATTATTAATAGGATTACTACATTTTTGTGCAACATAGTCTCTTAATGTGACTTTTACCTGCAGAAAATCCCTAGAAAGAAGAATCAAATGGTAACAATATGGCTTAGAAGGAGATAGGAACTCTTGACTAAAATTTTCCTTCCACATTAAGGAGGAAGATTTGTAAGAGAATCTATAAGCAATATGTGTGAAAAATCTTAGTTATATAAATGGCTTCACTTTCTACGCTATGGAATTAGACTCTCTCCTCTTCTCATTCTACACCCTGGTGAAAATCTGAGAAGTGAATAGAGAACACCACTGTGGAAATCTATACTAGTGTACGACCTCTGACTCAGTCCTTCTGGATTTTGGAACTTCTCCATGACTCACATGGATCTATGTATACATCATTTCTGGGGCTTAATCTCTTTCCTGCATAAAAAAATAAGACAAATCCTGCTGAACTCTAAAAAAATTTTGCTTTGGAAATATTCTAATAAGGATGCTATGATACAGATTACATACAATTTTAATATTATATGTAGAAAAATGAATATTTATTTTTTGCTAAAATAGTATCCAGATATTGCACAAGAAAAATAGTTTTTCAGTTCTCTTTCTCAGGTACCTATAATCCTAGACTTACACATTAGGAAAACTCTTAAGGATAGTCTGTCAAGAGTCTGGAAGTCATCACGACTGTGCTATAGAAGATATGAGAAGAAAAGGCTTTTTTCCAGCCTAACCCTTTCATTTGCGGAACTGGTTTTAGTGGTATCAGCAAAAGAACTATAGCTAGTACAATGACATCTAAATGAAGCAACAAGTGCAATACTGATGATCCCTTTCAATTTTTAGCAAATATCTAATCCAAAGTTATCAACAGACCATCTTCTATACTTATTAAAACTCTTTCAACAGCTTAACCTGGCATCATTTTCTATTCCTTTTACAGGTGGGGTTGTGAAAATGAAAACAAACCCAATCCCATCAGTGTTTCATATATTTCAGACGTTTCTGTAAATTTTAGATAAAAAAGTGCAATTTGGACCTCTTTAGTATTTGGGATTTTGATTAAGTATGTGTGCCGTATGCCTACAACTCCAGTGTTCTGTTTTAGCGGAAAGGAGAAGAGCATCGTATCAGCACTGGAAAGAGCAAATGACTGGTGTGACACGGCTCTTGTGGTATCACTTTCCACAAGGCACCAGACTATATGTGATAATCCACACCCTTCGAATCCTTAAGATTTCAGTTCAGTGCCTGTGTTTAGGAAAACAGGAAATTGTTGAAGTCATTCCAGCTGTACGTAAGTATTCACAACAGTATAAAACTAAGAAGTTTATCAAGTTTAGTCCTCGATGAAGTGAAAACAGGCTTTCTGCTTCACTGTGGCTATTTAAACACTGTTATAGAATCATTCCTTCAGTGATTAATATCTCCTTCTAATTTTCAAGCATAGCTTTATTTATCGTCAGTTTATACCCACTTCTTATCATGCCAGAGAGTAGTTTAAACAGTTCTTTTATGGTGTCTTTCCCTGACGTATTAATAAACTTTGTGGAGCTTCAGGCAAAGAGAAGTGGCATACATACTCAATCAAAATATAGAATTATGTATGGCATAATGTCATGCCGTTTTCTGTTCTTGCTACAGCCAATGTCATCATAGTGAAATACCAGCATATGCCGTCTTTGATACTCAGTGAATGATATACACGGCACAAGTTATTTTTTCTGTCCTTTCAATTTTTTGTTTGCTTGGCTTAAAAAGCCAACTCTTTGACTCCTTTTGTAAGGGAGGCTAAGAATACATATATATATATTTTCACTCTACACAACTATGGATGGTATACTGGAAAATTTACAGACATCTATAAGACTGTTGATATCTGCCCCCCCCCCCCCCCCATCTCAACTGAAAAGGGCTCACTTGAAGGGTTTTGAGAGAGACCTGCAGTCTCCAGAATCTTTTTGCATTACTGACTCTTAATTACCCAATGATTAACAGACAGCAGATTTCTCCTTCTGTCCTAGTCAGTGAACTCAAAGCCAATATCAGGCTGGAGCTGCTAATAAAGAGTGGCTCATCTATTACTGTCAGCTCAGAACTTGACTTTGATATGATTATTTTAATCCTATTCCTATTTTTTAATTCCTTAGTCATCTTCATCTTCCTTGTAAAGTATTTTAAAACTTAAGTACTAATGACATCTTCCAGCTTTGTGTCAGTGGTAAAATTAGTTAACATACTTTTCCTACTTTTACCAAATTTACTAATGAATCTGTTCAATAGCAATCATTCTATACCAGATCATTAAAGAAACGATCTCTTAATTTCTTTTTGCACATTAGTCAGCTTTCAATACAATCAGCTGACTTCTGTATCCTCTCTTCAAAGTCTCAGCTGAATCTCATTATGTCCAGTCTAATTTCAAAACCTCCCAGAATGCAATTCTTGAGATTCAGATAAAATACAGTTCTAGGCAAATAAAATATATTAAATTAGATTTTTCCACAAAAAGAATTGGTCAGAATGCTAGTCTGCTATGAATGATCCTTGCTAAATACTTTACATTTTCATTCATTGTCTTGCGTATCCCCAAAATAAACTCAGCACTTGTTGCATAATACCACTATTGTTTAAATAGTAGTATCTAGAACAATTACTAGCGGAACCATGATTTTACTGCCACTTCTTTAAGTAGTTTGGCATAGAAAATACCTAGTTGTCCTGTCATTAGTCTCGGGCCCGTTCCTTCTCCGCCTCTTCCCATTTCATTCAAAAGAAATTATTTGACAAACTCTGAAGGAACATGAACAAGGATTTAGCAGTCATGCTAAAAGTCAACAGTGTCTTTTAATCTGTTTTTTTATCTCTCTTCCCTTCATCCATTCCTGGACATTGACTTCCAACATCCTCTTATCCTCATCTTCCCTTTATCAAATTTCTTTCTGCACCTCTTCCTTCTGCATGTTTTTTACCTTCTCATTATTCTACTCTTGGAGCAGCAAATAGTCTGAAGTGATGACTGTGAGAAAGAAATCATGACACTATCTAGAAGTACAGGAAGAATCCTTTTGTTGAGTGTATGTCAAGACAGCAGCTTGGTGGACTAACCATCCCCTAAAATATGGGGCTGCATCATCTATGGTTTTGATTTGCTCAGGTTTACTGAGTATTGCCTCTCTGCCCCTTCTCCAGAGAGTCAAACTTCAGGTACTTAATTTCTCTCCCAAACACTTAGTACTGCAATTGCAGTCCATAGAATAGATCACAAATGGCATCTTAGAAATGGTGCATTGGTTCATCTTAGCTTACTCACCAGTGTAGATTCAATCCAAACTGACAGCTTCAGTAACAAAAATCCACTAGATGTTAATCCTTCTCTGATTCACTGTAATTACATGCATCCTTCAAGGTGTGGCAAGATGTAATCCATTACTATGCTACCTTAATTTAAAGCACCTTTCTTACATGAACTCAAATTAAAGTTAAACAGTGAATAAAACAGCTTAGTTATAGATCCAGATCTTCTCCGGTTCATACCAAAGAAATTAAAGGCTGTCAGGATCTTTGCAAATTCATTTTTACCTAAGGAGAATCTGTGCCTATTTGATAAACAAATTTTCTTCTCCTTCTTCTGAGGTAGTACAGTGTTGTAGTTTACCAAACTTAAAAGTCACATTTTAATTTCAGTGTTGGGAACACCATGTCCACGTGCCTGGTTCTGGCCACATGATACAGAATCTTATGTTACTTAACGAGGCAAGTAGAGGCATTGCAAACAAAATTCTCTCTGTTCTGCTTTAAAACATAATTCCATCAAAATATATCAGTGTAAGTGAAAATTTCTAAGGATAAAAAAAACGTTCCTGTTCCAATAGGGTTTAAAGATGAATATCCCATTTCCAGTCTGCATTTCTTCACTACCTTGTTATTCCTTATCTGTGGGAATTCTTTTATTAAAAAGAAATAAAAAATAAAAAATCTCTTTTCTGTCTTGGAATGATTTTTTTTGTCCTCCCAGCTCTTCCACGTATCCTTACTCATCCTGAAGGCTCCAATTTGCATGGCTTCCTAATATAAAAAATGAAGAATGCTAAAAATATTATGTGAATATTAAATTGTTTTCCCAGCATCCTGTAAGAGACACATATCATATAAAACTTTGTAACAACCTACAACTCCAAAGTTTGAGGCCATTTAATACACCCAAATGAAACGAGTATAATAAGACATATACGTGATAAACCTGAAGGATATATTTTTCTCTGGCTATAGAGGAATACAGTCTGCTGAGGAAAGGTTAGGGAGAGTATCATCTTTAATTTCAGAACTAAGAAGAATTAATTTACCAGTACAGTATTAGCACAGCTAAAAATTTCTTCAGAAAATGCAGGAAGAAATATTTAGAATAACAGCTAAAACTGCTTGCACAAGAAGCCTGTTTCAAATCATTATCCAGAGTTATTAAGACAGTATGATAATTTAGAACCACGTGTAAAAAGAAGATACATTGCTCTAGATGCAATATAGTGAAAAGGGGCCAACTCGTTTCCTGTTGAACCAGGGAGTTTCATTCAGTCCTACCTGATGTATCCCTACTGAATACATATTAATCTACTGATTTATCACCTCTATAATTATCTTCACTTCATCCAGTGAATTAATCAGGAGATGAATTAAATATTTTAATAGCATATGTCTAGTAAAGGTAGAATGATTTCCGCTTCTAATTATAATATTTAATTTTGTTCTTACTATTCTTCAGCAGCTGTACTTTTGGTCATGTTGGGTTTTTTAAATTTCATTTTCTTTCTTGTCTGTAACCTCTTCACCTTAAAGAGATCTTTTATCTTTCTTGAAAACAGATGACAAGGCTATTATTTAGTTCAGAACTTTTTCATAATTACATTTATGGCCTAAAGGGCAAGACTGTATGCATCATCAAATCCCCTGGCTTTGCAACTGAGTAGCTTTAACAACCCTGCACAATGCTCACGTCTATTGTAAATTAATTCAAATATCAGAAAATCTTCAAATTATATGTTCTAATAAAGTAGAGCCCTGTTCAAACTGAAGCTCATTGTATGGTATTTAGTGCCTTCTAAACTGATCCTGTAGATTGTTTACAACTGTTTATTTCTCTTCCAGTCCTTACAGTTCCCACTAACAATTCACACTGTGGTGGATCTACTAGTTTCTATCCGTATAAAATCCACAGGCCATTTATAACTTCCATCTGCAGAAGCAGTAGAGTGCAATCCAGAAATGCTCCTGAGCAGTGCAGCACTGATTTTGAGAGTGTAAGACGCTTCCTGAAACTAAGCTCAAACTCTGTAAAAGAAAATTCTTCTAAAGCAGAAACAGTAGCTTAAGAATTTTTATTTTGGACTTCAACACTAAGAAGAATTATGAAACCCAAAGAATCTTGTATTGTATCAAGTCATCCATATGCTGAATTTTATGTCAACTAGAACACCCCCCACATACCTTCTGTTCCTGGTTTAGGAACCACACTCATGGTCCAGAGCTCCCTTGAAGCCTTTGGGTTTCAACGAGCTTCACAGAAACTTGGCTGTGTCTAGAACTTCAGCATTCTAGAAAAAGGAAATGAACTCTTGATCTATAGTCAGGATGGCCGAAAATACGATCTTCCCAGGTTCCTTGCTTACTTGCAGGTCATAAATTGACATGCCAAGTGTAACTGCTGCAAAGTGAGAACAATGTACTGATCAGCAGAGACGTAACTGGAGACATGTCAAAACCTAAGTTTATTAAGCAAGAAAAAGCCAGTAACAATACAGTTATGGTGAAATACACGCGAAATAAGTTTGCGGACGGGGTGGGTACTAGAATAATTTCAGAAAAAGTACTTTTTCTTGGCTTTTCTCCTAGGAATCGTAATTTTCATTCTGAAATTCTGCCTCTGCTCTTCACTACATCCTGCTTGTCTACGCAATGCCCAGCTGAAAACTTCCACTTAGATCTTCTAAATGAACTCAATACTTATGCATTTTGTAGTTAAGTTGTTCTTTACATTCACTAAGGTCACAAGATCAACTGTTTATGTACCTGATTCTATAGCTTACTCTTTCTGAGCCATCTTCTTGATAATTAAAGATTTCTGCTTTCAACCAACATCCTCAGAGATACAAAAATGTCTTCTACTAAAAGAAAAATTTTCTTTCCTTTCAGATCTCTTAGGACACCTGATCATGCCTAGAGGACTAAAACTCTTTTTTGAACACTTGAAGTTTAATTGAACTATACACATATGTATCTATATCACTCACCCAGAAAGAAGGTGTTTATGTATATGACAGTTGAAACAACAATCTCGGTAGCTCTTGTCCTCCTTATATAATTCTACCTTAATGTCTTTGTTCTGACATGGAAAGGAGACTCTTAGTACTGGTTTCTACATAGACTAGATTACGCCAGCCTCTTGTTTAGTGCTACCTATGAAAGCAAGAAAAAGAAATCTATGTCTGCCCTCGCAACCATTAAGAAATCTTCACAAAACTGTGTGCTCACTTACCCCATCAGATTCCCCTTACTTGATAAAAGGGCTCTAACTCTGCTTCTGGCATTATAACTGTACCTAGAAGTCTCTTATTGAGATCCTTCCCTGATTGGCTTGATCTACTTGAAAGACTTTGATTAGTTAATTAGCACCTGGGATCCTAATAGCAGTGAACTTTCTAGCTGGTCTAGTTCTTGAGAACTTGTAATTTGTTCCTGTGGTCTTTGGGTATCAGGATAGGCTCTCACACATGCAAATATTCCATTCTGCTTTTTCTTTCCCCTTTTTTTTTATTCCAGCTAACATAAACTCAGAAATTATATTGAGATAGCAGTTACAATCCTAAATTTTTAGTCTGGATGCTTGATTTGAGAATGACCATGCATCAAAATAAGGTATGAACTTTCTAGGCTCTGTTAGCTTCGGGCTTTTCTAATTTTTTGTCTTAAGTTTTGCCACAATATTAACTAATTGAAACAGGTTGCTTATGCATTTAGCTATACTGTGTGCTTCATAGAGTGAGTAGAGCTGAGATCTGTGAGAATTCTGAGAGCTCTCTTGATTTAACTCTCCACAGATTAAATGGCACTCAAGAAACTATTTGGATTGTCCTATCAGTTGTGGTTACACTAGGAGACAAGAAGATTGAACACATCTAACATTTTCTAACTACATCTGTGTCATAACATTGATTCTGGTTGTGCTTTCTCTGGAGACTTTTCCATAAAGCTCTGAAAATGTTGGGAAGAAACTCAATCAAATTGAGACAGCACAATGAAGCAGATTGAGATAAAGATATGAATCACGGTTTACTTTTCTGAGATGCTTCATAGTTTCTTTCTGCTTGTGGAAGTCCAGAAGATAAGTTAAAATAGACAACGTAGCATATTTTTGCATATATAAGAAAAAATGTAAATGCAGAACTACTTATTCACACCATAATTTATTAACAAGATGAGCAGTATTTCTGTGACTTTATTGCAGCCCCAAATTACTTCCACTTCATACAGAAGAGTTTTTCACAGTCTGTTTCACTTTTGATTGGTATTTCTTGCCATTTTAACTACATCTGCAAAACATTGTTACAGTAAAGCTGATTAAGGTTTATTAAGGTTTTGCTATGCCCTTGCTTCATGACTAACAAAGATATCATAAACATATAAAATCATGTGGAATCCTACTTGCTGTTTAAAAACAATGTTTATTTTGCTACAGTGTGGAGAAGTTCACATTCTAACTGTGTATCATTCCTTCGAGGCACAGGGAAATCTCATTGTGTATGTTTCCATCAAATATAGAAAACAGGCCTACATTTTCCAGTCTCTCATCTGTCCTGGGGTCTTCTGTCAGGCAATAAAAACACAGGATTGGAAATCTCCTTCCATTTTCTTTCATTCCTCAGTAATGCATTGCTATGAATGTGAAAACGAAACATGTTTTATGCTTCTTCTGCTGCTGAATATTTTGACTAAATGTTTAGGTTATACTGGCCAGAAAAGAGTCCTGAACAAAAGACTAAAAGCCCAATATAGACATATCCATCAGCAATCTATATATATAGGGAAAAACAGAATGATTTATTATAAATTCAGTGTGGCACTGAATATCATTCCAAAGATAAATGAAGAGTTTTAATGTAATTAAATATGAAAGAGAGTATCATAGCAGCAGCCTGTAACAAGGAAATATAATGTTATTGTGGCTAGGAGACACAAAAGAAAATAAACTTCTGTTGAAATTATTCCATGTGATGGTAAGATTTCTTTATGGTTTTCGAAATAAGAAAAGGTAAGTTAGGAAAGTTTACATTTGCCTTCTGCAAAGCACAATCTAATCGTAGATCTATGACACAGTAATGACAGCTATAAGCTACTACATCTGTGGTTCCTCTTGCTGAGGAAAAATTCTGCCTGAAAATAACTCTGCATTTAAATAGAAGTGGTTAGAAAGCTTTGCTTTTTCTTTAGCAGAAGCCAGAAGACTACCTTGTATTGAGCTGGAGTAGAGAATTAATAGTGAGAAAAAAATTTGAGCATGTGAGATTCCTCATTTTCCAGGGAATTAGAAAAATAACAACAAACAGGGAAACAAGGCACGGAAAATTACTAAATATACCGGTCTACAAATGGGAAAAGATACGACTCTGGAGGAAATTTTCCCGTGCTGATCTACAGATAAGGAGGGAGATGTTTCAAAGCTTTCAACAGAAACAGATGTAAACTTAGGGAACAGGGATTCATTTTTGCACCCAGCCAGCTGCTTTCAGTGAAATCAATGAGATCTGAGTCATGATGTATCAAAGTTTAATGAGTTCACAAAAGTTATGATTTTCTCTCTGCAGAGTGCCATAATAAGGACTAAATGTTATATGGGGCTGAGTTTAGTCCTGATTTGAGCCTTACTTGAAATCGACCCGTATATGAGCTTTTTTAGATCTTCCCAGTAGATGAAATTCATCCTTCATCCCTAAGTGTAAATGAAAAAAGTCTGGTTTTGTAGCTACATCAGGATTTTGCAGTGACAATGTTTTCTTCCATCTTTGGTCTTGTTAGTTCCCAAACATTTTGAATAACTTTTTTCACATGTTCAAAGAAGGCTGAGAGTACTGAACGATATAAAGAAAACTTATGCAAAATAATAGTGAATATTATTACTATTTATTGCCTTTTAGAACCAAAGATAGTCTAATCCATTTGGTTTTCGAAAAGGTATTTTTGTGCACAGTTGTTGTTTTTCAGTCTGCAGTCTGCACTAGATAATGAGTCGTTTCTGTGTGTGTGAGCAGTATTTTAAGTTGTTTCACCCTCATAAATATTCTTGCCTTGTTTTTTACAGATAGCCTTAAAGTGACAGGTACCAATATCGTGTTTATTTTTCATTTCGGAGAAAAATACATAGTTGAAGCCTGTTAATAATCATGAGAGTAAATAACTAAATAGAATTCTATTCAGAGTTACCATAAGTTTATGTAGTTTCAGGGGCAACCTGTGTTTTATTTCCTGTAACGTAGGAAAGAGGCACACCAGCTTTGCCTAGGCTTTCTGATGTAAAATCCTGAAGCATTATATAAAAATATTTTACTCTATCAAGATAATATAATGGAAGGTTTCACTGAAAAAAAGAGTGATTTTTTTCTTCTAAATACGTTAAGAAAGTTCTACTCTGTTCTTCCCCTACCCTATAGAGCCTAACAATATCGCAGCAATCTTAAACTGCTGGAGGTTGCTATAGAAGAGCAGTCAAATAGTCCCTGCTTTCCACAATTATATGTAATTATTTCAGTGGAGCTTGTCTTCCAAAACAAGTTTCCAGTTCTTTCACCACTGTATGCACCTTTGAATGCATTTAAATTACCTAGTTTCTTACCAGCATGTACATTAGATACTGGGTACTTACAAGAAGCATGGGCTGGTAAAACAACAAATTGACAAAAGTATCATAGAAATACTGTAGGGAATTGAAAAAACAATAGCCAAATCTAATTCACTGTTCTTACTCACCACTTTCGGCAGTAATGCTACTTCAGTCAGGAGGTTCTACCTGCTGGGGGCAAGGATGGTCAGCCTGATGATGCGAGGAGGCAGAATAACCCTAGTATTTCTTTCAGAAATAATGATTAACTTTAGATTTCTGATTCCTTCAGGGACTTTATGTTGAAGTTAGGGAAACAATTCACTAGCGTTTTGGAAAATACCAGCATGGTGGAACGCAAAACTCTTTTCAGCTTTGGCCTGATTTTGTCTCTGAATCCCTGTGAAAGGAGCCAGTTTTATCTTCATGGACGTGACAAAGAAGCAATCTGTAACAACAGTTCTAGAGTCAGATGCAAAAATCACTCCGTGAAATTACACCTACTGTTTATTGTAAGACTCTATAGATGAGTCCAGTAGTTAACTCATACATAAACGTTTATCACTGTATGATCTCAGTTAGCGTAACGACTTTTCTCCTTTCTGCTTTAAATAGTGGATTCATAATAATTTACACACAATTTTTCAGACCTATGTTGCAGTATTTTGAATGAGCTTTCTTGCTTTTCTGAAATTCCTCATTCTGAGCTTTAAGTATGTGGTGTAAGTGTAAATTTAAATTGCTACACTTTAAGGAAAAAATTGGAATGCTTTTTCATGTTAGTCCTATATAAATATGTGATCATGTAGCCTAATATACCCTCTCCAAAATTAACTGATGCATTGCAGTAAATTGATCTCTGGGTGGGCAAAAATGAATTGTATTAAAGCTAACGAAAATTGCACATCTGTGGCACAAGACCATATCTCCAGAAGAGAAGCAATATGAAGAATAACTTTCTTTCAAATTTAAGCCTGATCACTGAGATTTTTCTGTCAGGGAGGCAAGCTCACAAGACCTGTAAGAGCTCTGAAAAAGTTTGATACTCTAACAAATTTTGAATCAGTAGCTTAGTTAAATAGTGAGCAAGTCACATTAACTGAAGTCATAGGCTATTTTAACATGACTTAAGTCTGATACTTCCTTCATGTATCTTTTTCATTTAAAATAATCTAAACATGTTGCACCCAGTCTTTGTAAAACAGAACGACATCCTTCAGCCTAAATCTCTGGATGCAACATGTTAAGAAGTACTTTAGATACAGTACATGCACATCAAAAATGGTTTGTAATTGTAAAAAAAGGACAGAGAATCCTTTAGTAATATTAAGATCTGTGCTTTCATTAAGGAGGTGTAGTCTTGGTATAATAAAACATGAATTTACTAGTGGAGATAACGCAAACATCTTTGTTTCACTGCATATTTTTGTTTTGTCCTCTTTTCCAGAATAGAAGAACAGGCAGTAATGGATCTGGGTGGAGACCATCAAACTCCTCCAGTCAAATATTGCTAAGTCTCTTTGCTGTGATATTTCTCCTTTTCTAGGAATAAAAATTCAATTAAGCCTTTAGTACAACCATTATTTTTGTGAGGTTTTTGATTAATACTAAAGAATTCCTGCTGTTCTGTGGGACCTGTTCCTGGTGTGTATATTTATATTATAAAAATATGCTTCTCCCCACAGTCCTCATGGTGCTACATACAGTGCTCAACTCCTCTTCATTCTCTGTCTTATACTCCAAGGTTAACTCATCAGCCTTTGAAATAGCTGAAGTACTGTTTTAACCAGACAGAGGGATGAACTCAGGCCCTATGACTGGACCTTGAATTAAATTCTGGACATCTGAGGAGTAAATTTACAACACTTAAAGATTAATTTTGGCCTAAGATGACCTGTAAAATTAATGAAAAACAGTACATTTATTCACAATGAGAAAAATGTTCCTCTTATTTTAAGCATCAACAGATAGAGAGCTTATGACAAATGACACAACAAATATTCTTCCTGGCAGTGCCAAGAAGCAGCTTTCTGAATACGAAATTTCTTTATTACTGTCTCTTCTCTATATTCATGACTATCCCCATCAGTAATTTTCGTACTTTGGTATCCTCTTCGGGACCAACCCTCTAATTTTGGCAGAGGTCATAAGTGAGAGTCATCATTGAATATTTCTGTCATTAAGATTTCCTTTTCCAAGGTTGCTCATGCTGTATTTTCAGCAAAAAATGTATATGCCTTTCCTTGAACAGAAGTGAACCACTTGAAAGGTATTTCTCCTTCCTTCTGGCACTCTTCTAGGTTTTTGATCTTGCGTTTCTGAGCTATATGTAATTAAGTACAATACAGCAGAAACAGTGTTTGAGGTCAATCTGCAGGTCACTTATTTTCAGTCTTTCAGCAATAACTTCTGGCACCCTGATACAGCTACCCAGCTCAAAACAATGCAATTACCTATGTCTCTTCAAATGACAAAGTATCACTTCATCATGGTTTGCATGAAAAGAGTATCTATTCATTTTTTAAAAAAGAAGACTGAAATACAAGGAAAGGAGAATACATGCATAAGATAAGGAACATATATTATTTTTTTCCTTAGTAGCTTTTTATCTTGCCTTTATCCTATGTCGTTTCTACTCATGTAAAGAGACAAATTCTATGAGATTGTATTTGTCTCTGTAGTAAGTAACTTTGGGACTTTCTTAACTGTAGAAAAACAGGAATAAACCTAACTAGAAGTATACTTTGATTGGCATAGTAGGGTTTTTTGTTACTTGCGTGTTTTGTATTATTCAGTTCTTAGAAATTTGGTAAAAGTTTTACGAGTAACCATGACATTTAAGAGTCTAAATCTTCTTGAAAGTAAAGAGTATTCTAGCTTGTACATTTTAAATCACTTTTAGAACTAGAGCTTGGACTCCATAGTCTTGTAAATGCCTTGAATATTTTGCCACTTCTCTCTTCTGCAGAATTAAACAAATTTAACCAAAATAATTCAATAATGCATTGATTAGCAATCTAGTAAAAATAGTTTCAGACATTTTAAAAAAAATTCCTTAAATTTTCTAGTAACATTTTAACTTAAGTCAGAGTAATCATTAAACAAGTATTTGGGCTTTCTGATAACTCATAATTTTAAATATGAGTGCAGATACCAATCATTGTCAATGTTCGTGACAATTGGTTGACTACTTCGTGTTACGTGCTCAAGATACGGAAAAATAGAGGAAAGGTGTGCCTCCAAAGGAAACACATAGTTCAGAACTAAAATCGTGGATGTTGAATGCTGCATTAAATCAGCTCTGCCTCTCACAGTGTCGTGAATAATACCACTGCTTATCTTTTTCAATAATGTTGTGCTTTACTACATGAACTCAGGAATTTAGGAAACCGTACAGATGTATATTATGATATAATGTATTAAAATGTATAAAGTATAATAAATAGTAAACAATTAATATAGAGTATGAAGTAATACATAATTATAGTGTATAATCCATAGTGTACAGTATAGTTATATAACATATGTACAGTATAGAATATATATGAAGGATAATATATACGTGGCTTTTATATATATTTTTAAATATATTTATACAGCTACATTTCTGTATAGGATATAATATGTAACAGACTCTTCCTTTAAAACCAGAAGAAGCTGCTTAAGTTTATAGCTTCTGATCAGGCTCATAAACTAAACACAGACATTGAACTATTTGATATTATACCACGCAAGATAAACCTCAATTGGTAGAGGACATGTAGCTACAATAGTCTTTAGAAACTATTGTTTGACCTTTAATTTGGTTGAAACACCTGGAACATCAGTGTTAGAACTGGCTTTCGCTAGGGAAAGGCTGTTACCCATGGAAAAAGATTTACCTAATCACACCAATTTTCTACTCCTTTTTCTCTGCCCTGAGCTCAAGTAGAAGAAAAGGAGATGTCTGAATGAAAGTTACAGCACAAAGAAACTTTCAGATTTCTGTAATGTACCATAGCGGCTCTGTGGCTGGCTGCAGATCATGGAAATATCAATAAAATTAGAATCTCAGCAAAACAGACAACTAGTTTCTAGTGTTCTTTTCCTGACTATAATTCGCTATGTTTTCACTACTATAGTGTTTCATGATGAAGACTTTTGAATGTGTTCCCTTATTGAAGACTACATAAGTGAATTGTATTTTTTTCACCAAGTACCCACTGTGAGGCAGAGATTCAAATTCATCATTTAAATGCTCATATAAACTGAAAAGGAATATACAAACGCTCTCTCTCCAGATACGCAATTTTTAATGAATTCTTACTTGGGTGTCCAAACCACATGTCTGAGCATGCAAACAAAAGGAACAGTGTTCAGATTTCTCCCTTACTCATGCCTATAAATTTCTTGTCCTTGGTGTTCTTTGTATCTGTCCCTCAAGAAATATTGTTATGCAAGCCTTGGGGGCTCTAATTATGTTGTTTATTCTTGATTATGAAGTTAGATGAAAGGAAAAAAAGCTTAGCTTATAATTTCTCATTTATAACAGTGGGTTTATTTACTGGTGTGATAAATACCTGAACATTATAAAAAATACTTTTAAAAAATGAGCTCTTATTTCATATGGATTTTTTTTACCCAAGTCAGACATTATTATTATGGCTGCAATATTATACTCTGCTAGTACTATTTTAACATGTGCAAAGAAACAACTGTGTTCTTAGCTGTAATAGACTGCTCTTTGCAACAACATTAAATTGAGTAAAATTTATCTTCTGGGGTTTTCAAAGCTACAATCAGTGATATTTTTTAGGTATAGATAAACTGTATTTCACAATTGGTTTGTTAATATCAACTATTTGTATTTATCATTTCTGGCTATCTTACTGTGGTAGAAAAATAAAGACTTTTGAAATCAATACAAACTTTACTATAATCTTCAAAAAGGAGGAGGATAATGGCCTCAGTGATCCAGTTTCTCTTCTTAGTGGCACTGATATAAATCAAAAGGAACTCAAAGTAATTCCAGTGTAATTAGGACACACATATGGCTCTACAGGCTTAAACATCTTTAATGTTTAAGACTTTCCTCCAGATATCTTGCTGAGTTATATTTTGAAGTCTATGGGGGTTTTGACTGGTTTTACAACTACTATGTCAAAATAACTTTGAAAACGCTAAATATTTCTTAAATGGGACTAAGTAGATTGTGACACTTGGAAAAAAAATCTGATGCTAAGTACCAGCCTCTAGTTTACTCGGTTTGGTTATGAGGGGTTTACTGACTATCCAGATACTCGTCTGAACCTTGTCACTCGTAGGCATTTGTGTTTTTCATGGGGTAAAGCCACTTAAAGAAACTCTTTTGCTTTTCTGTTAGTAACCTCCTTTTCCTCATCTCTATAAGTTGAGAGGAGTGCAGATGGAGTAGCAGATGCAGTCAGTATACAAAGAAGAAAATGCCGCTTCAACCCTAGTCAGCATCAGGAGTACAAAGCATTGAGAGAAGCCTCCATTCAAAATGTTTGAAGCTTTTAAACAGGCACTGAAGAGGAACAGAAAAGTGGCTATACTCTAGCACTTTGGCAGCTTATCAGATGATAATGTTCACATGCAAGATAAGTTCCATATGAAAATAGTTTAACATATTTCTTCTTTACTCCTATTTTTGCAGCAAAACTCTGTCACAGACTTTAAATTATCTTTGTTATCCTTTTATATCCTTTAGTTTCCATGTCATTGCCTTTTGTTTATCCTTAGACTTTATAAATCCCACTATTTTTGTTTTGATGTTCTGACATCATTCAGCAAAAAACACTTGCGCATTATGCGCTGCCTTCACTATAAGCAAAATGTACCCAAAGTCACACAAGCCTTCGACTTCTTGTCAATGGCCAGTAGGGAAGATTTCTTTGCATTATTTTTTAAATAGTGACATTGTTGGGATGTTGTCTTCCAAGCCATGTTAAAAAATTATCAACAAGTAAAGAGAATAAGCATGGGGATGGGAAGCAGAGAGGCAGGCCCTGTTGTCACCAGGGATGAACAGTACCTTACTGAAAAAGTAATATTGACTTCCCCTGAAGCACGACTTAAGAGTATGTGTATCTGGTTTTAAACCCTTTTTGAAAACTTCTTCCAACTGTTTTTTTACTGTCAAAGAGAGTTTTACCTTTTGTTTCACTATATCTGTTTCTACTTTCACACCTTATCCCTTTTCTCCTTATTCTTACCTGAGGTTTTTCCCCTTATTTTCTCCAGTGTTATCGCATGCTAATGCCATCTCCGTCAGAAAATACTGAGAGAAAACCTGCTCTTACAAACCCCTTCATATATTACTCTGAATTTTTACTTGTCAAGCATTTTAGTTTATATTCTGCTGATAGGGTACAAATGTCTGCCAAAAACTTTCTTTATGTGTTGTGTAATGATAAATTCAGATTCCAGTCTTTCAAACTCAAAGTCTTGATAAAAATAAGCAGAGTGAACATCTGTGACAAGCAGGTAATTTTTAATAATATCAGACAGTTCCTTTCTGTGGAGAATTACTACTCTCTCATCTCTAATCAACCTTCTCTGCGCTAACAGCAGCTGCCAATTAGGGATGTTGTCTCTTGGCAGAGTGCTCAACCCACACTTAATTTGTTTTAAATATGTTGTGTTTCTCCATGGAAGGTGAGGGGTGTTTTTCAGTATTTTATGCCATCAGAGGCTCATGTCATGTTATACAAAGTGGTGAGATACTCTCAGATCACAGTGGAGTGCTTACAGATTCAAGCAGAGCTGCTCAGGGGACACATCCTCTCATCTAAGCTCCTGACATTGTTAAAGAAATAGGAACACTTAATTTTCCTTTTTTCTTATACAGCAAAATCCATATTCCATTCTGTGGAAAGACTTTTCCTGGTTTCATGAGAACTTTTTGTATGATAATGCTAAACATAATGATCTATAAGTTAGCTGTTTCTGTTATCTCCCCAGTAAACAGGAAAAAAAAGCGAGAATCCTATGAAGAATCATCCTAATTTAGACTACAAAGTTTGAAGAGGTGAATCTATTAATGTAAATTCACCTTTTTTTGTTGCTATTGAATTTTAGCTGTATATTTTAGAGAATATAAAAGTAAGTCTTGTGATATATAGACCACATTTTATTTAATCTCTTCCTTTTGCCTGCAACACTTTTTCTACATGCAAGAACTCATATAGAAATTCATCATAATAAATTTCAAGAAACCATTGAAGCTTCAGACATCTGATTCAAATTAAAAAAATTATTGCTGAAACTAATAGCATTAGGCAATTTTAAGGCCTATCTTCTGTTGCTCAGATATTAAAATTGTTGCCATGAGGGAAAATTCCCTTCTTCCTTGTGATTCTTCTTCATTCAATAACTCTTTGAGCTTTATTACTAAAAAGCAAGCTAAAACTAAGGTATGATGAATAATTTGATAACCAGACCAGCAGATACTGGCAGAGACAAAGATTTTTTTTTAATTATTGTTTTTTTGTAAGATGTTCCTAGCTCCCTTCAGTGGTGTGAGAAACTGAATGTTTAAGTAACAACTCTTGCTAACTGCAAATCATGTCATTGAAAATAGCCTGTAAATCTGGCAGTATGTTCCTAATCTTTACAAAGTGTGAAGTTTGAAAAGACCATCAACCAACACTTGAAGAGACTGTACAGTTCTCATGCTATTTTGATTCTAGACTTTTGTTTGGCTTAAGAACCACATTCATGGCTGCAAGCATGTCTGGATAATTAGGAGACTTGGAAAAAATCTCATCTCCTGGGAATTTAAACAGTATTTAGCTTGTCTTATTTTGTTGATGAGCAAGACTTTCTCTCAAAAGAACAAAAGAGAAAAACTCATAACAAGAACAGTATAAAACTGAGGTATTTAAACACCCTCAGAATTAACTTATGGCTTGAACTGCAATTTAGAAAACCATGAGTTTATTTTTGTTCTATAAAGTTAGAAATGATTAATTAAATTGCTAATTGATGGATTACTAGATTTGCCTCACAAGCTGAGGAATCAGCAGCCTGACAAACCATATAATAAAGTAATTATTTCTATAAATAAATGTATGTAAGCATGTGCAGACATGCATACAGACATAAAATGTAGTAAAATTCCCCCTTCCCTGGAAAAATAAAATACACAAACAAAAAACCTTTACAGAGCTCATGTTAAATCTTTATAGTACTCATGCAGTACTCTCATTCCAGTCTGTATCAGGCAATGTAACGTGTGTGGAGTTCATTACGTGAGTAATATCTGTGCTTTGTGCAACGTTTTTGAAAGAGATACAAATAGAAAGAACTAAAGAGAGAAAGAGAAACTATGAGAAATAACTGAATGTGAAGAAACAAAATACAGAGGAAATACAGAAGAGGAAAACAACGGGATGGAGAAAGGTGAAAAAAAGACATATGGAAATTTTGGCTTTTAACAAAATGATGGATAAGTGAGACAGTATTTTCTCTTCAAGCTGTGTCATTTCCTGGAAATGCCACAAGGCGTAGGCATGGTTATCAAGATGATCGATCTTTTCTTCCCCTAGGCTTGAAACAAGAACATTTTGTTTCACAGGACCCACTGATCTTTTGGAATTTCACTGCGATTATTGAAGTTTTCCTCTTCTGGTTAATGAAGACTTGCATTTTATCAATCAGTCTTGTTCCTGGAAAATATTTCCTCTATCAGTTCTTTAATTGCATCATAGTAGTGAGCTTCTTGCTTGATACTTGTAAGAACAATAAACATTGCATACTGGGTAATTCTGAAAAAGTCAATACTTCCATTTTCAGAACTCCTTTAAGATTTGATCTCTGGGAAATCTTTGACCTCATGCTGTAACATAACTTTGTGATGACTTATTACTGTTATTTTACTTTTCCACTCCTTGCCTCAGCTTTTCCCAATTCTGTCTTGAGCATGGAGCTTGCTTACCTTGCTTGGTATATATGGATTCCTGCTCAACAGATAGTCATCAAAGTGCCTCTAACAAACTATGGTATAGAAATTAGCACTAGCAAGGTGATATATGACAGGGGATCAGGAGGGATCTTTTTTCGGGTCATGTACCCAAAATCAGGTCAGGTTCCTGCACCAAGCTGCTCTCAAAAGGACTAAGATATCCACTGGCTATGGGCAGCATCTGAGACCACGCTCCTGACTGTAAAGCATCCTATTTCCCCTGCCAGCAGCTCTGCCTCTTCATCCTGCCCTCTTCTTCCTTGTGTTTTCTGCATGACTGTGTTGAGGAGCCTGCAGTGGTAGCATGGTCTTGTTGCAATCAGAGGAAAATAATGTAGTATATACGTATGTGCCCACACACACACACTCACAAACAAATATAATATGTACATGGTGTTTGACCCTCATCAATTTATCTGATTCTAGGATTCAAAAAAAAAAAAATACAGCTATTAACTTTTTGCTCCAATGACACAGGCATTTCCCATGACAGGAAAAACATCTGAAATTTCAAAAATGCTCCTAGGAAAGAAAGAAGTATTTCCTGCTCAGTTCCAGACTTTTTTCTTTTTCCTTTCTTTCCTGAAGTGTACCTCTTTGCCTACCAGTCTCACAAAAATTACAGTAACCTGTAGTTACTGTGTATTTGACCTTCTCTTTGATCTCTTGTAAGGATGTTACGAAACAGAAATATTGTTCAGTAACTAATGACATTTCTAGCAGATTTCTTCTTAAAAGTATCTGAGATTAAAAAGACCATTTAAAAAAATGAGAAATATTTTCCTAGTGAGCCTCAGCAATTTGTTGTGCTAGACTCATTACGTAACTGAAATTTCCAAGTCGTCACCTTATCTACTTCAACAGTACAAGAAGGCTCTCAGAAAGGTTAGAGCAGAAAATACATCACCAATAGAAACAGGGTTATTTCCTTCTTTTTAGCATAGGTACATTCTTCATTTGTTTAAATGCTGCACATATCCATAAAGATTATTTTTTTGGGGAAAAAAGTTGCAACTATGTTTTTGGAAGTAAAATCCAAGTTTTGATATAGCTCTAGAGATGAGAAAAAACCATAGCAACTCAGGTTTCTGTCAAAAGGTTTGTTTTTTTTTTTTTACTGAAAGGTACTAGCTGTAAAGTCTGTGACCACACAGCATCTGCAGACTTAAAAGTAAGATTTCATTTGGCTGTAGGCAGATTCCGTAATGTGGACCTAGTTGGGAGGAATGGTGCCCCCAGGCTTGAAAACAAAAATATTCAGTATGATAACTATAACCCTTCGGAGTTCAGCAAATTATCTGTCTCTGTCCTCATAATCCCTTCTTTTTCCTCTGTAGTAGTTATAATTTTTCAGAATCTGCTAAAAATTGCCAGATAATTTGTATAAACAGAGCATGTTCCAGAGCCATAGAGTGAAATTCATGTAAAGAGGATGTGGCACAGATGCAACAGCAGCATTCATTCCACCTGGCGAGAAAAAAATAGGCAATGGATAGACCCAATGGATTGAGATACACAGGAACAATCCCTGTTTTCACAGTCCAGATTCTTATCAATGCTTTCACTCATAATTTCCATTTTTTTCTGCTGAAAAAGAAAAATGTTGGTTTATGGATGCTGGATTGCAGCAAAGTAATTTTTCTAAAAATTTGCATCACTGAAAATGATTGATCTCATTTTTTTTCCCCAACTCCAAATTCAATAAATAAACAAGAAAACATGCAATAAAGAAAAAATATTTACCAAGATCACATGTTTATGGTACTTTATTTCACACTTCATTCTCTGGGAAACTGCTTATTTCAGATACTGGGATTAGAACCTGAATAGTTTGGTACCAAGATATAAACTACTAACCAGAAGGGGAGACATGTATCTCCATAAGCTGGGCTAATCAAGAAAACTGCTCTGTATAAAGTAATATGACATGGGTATACTAAAGAAAAGGGTAGTGGTCCACATTCATCCACCACGTAAAAGTCAACCTTCATGAGACAAGATCAATGATTGAAAAGGATCGTTTTTTTATGCCTTGCAAAGTTTTCATTTAGAGTTTATAGCTTTTACTTCTCACCTGCTCTGTGTGAACTTATCATCTTTTTCATGGCAGGTAAATCGTTGAAGAATAATGGACGTGAAGCTGGCCACAGGCACCCTGCATTTTTTGACTTGTATCCAGTGAAATATACTGTATGTAATTAGATTAAAATAACTTCTCAAATTTTTATTTTTAATCACCTTTTAAAATCATATATACTACCTTTGGTTTCCGTGAGACATGAGCAAAAATGTTTAATGATACACTTGAAATAAGACCTACAAAAGCAGATGCCATCCCCTCTTCTACCAGAGAAGTTAGAAAGGCAAGGTTTGATGACCTTGTGAAATAACTGTTCAGACTAGAAGTATTCCTTGAAGTTCTGCAAGTAGGAGCATTTTATTAGAAGTGATCTTTGAATGAATTCTCACTCCAGCCAAAATATCATTATTCAGACTGGTAAGATGTAGCCTCTGCCAGACTGAAGTCACTGAAAGTGTGATGGAGCAATATCAAGGTTGCAACAGTAGTATGATGTAATTCCACTTATCCTCTGTTCTTCATGTGGTATTGTATTCTTTGCCTACTAAAATGCATGGGCTAAGCAAGATGATTAGATAAAATTTAGAATTTATTAGGAGAGCTCAGGTGCATCATCACATTTCTCAACTGAAGAATTCTTGGTCTGGGCAATTTTTACCTCAGGGTCCACAAAGAGACATCACAAAACTCACCAGGAGAATCAGGATTTGAAAGAAAAGACTGGGGCTAAAATACAAAGCACTTCATGCTTTATCTGATTAAAATTTCATTTCACAATTATAATACAGTATGACTCTGCACACACACATAGTACTACCCTTGAACAAAAAATATCAAATCACAGGCTGTGATTGTTTAGTATGTCCGTACTTTGTCCAAAATTATATAGTACTAATGAATTATTCATATTTGCCTTGTAGATTTTTTAAATTTGTGATCTCTTTGGAAGAAGCAAAATATGACCATCACTTACCAAGTTTTAAAAGGTAAAAGAATAAAGTTCATATTTCAGTCAGTGACTGTAGCTAAATATACATATTCCCCCCAAAATATAAGCATCCTTCAAAGATGTCCTTCAAAACTAAAAAGCTCAGCTAAATTCTTCACTGAATTGAAATTGTTGAAGTAAATGCTTGGTTACATCTTAGTGTAAAGAATGATAAGGAATGTAGTAGATGATGCAGCTGTTGTTCCTTAAATTACTTATTGGGAGTGAAATCCTGGCTTTTCAATATGATTGGTAAAAATCCAATGATTTAAAATGAAAAATTTAAGAGCTCATACTAGAGTCTGCTTTTTACAGTCTTGGCCCACAAGCATATCTCTATTGTTTCAGTAGAAGAATGGAAAATTTTAAAATGAAATAAGTGTAACAAAAATCACGAGTAGTGATAAATGATGCCGTGGTGAGAGTCCATTGTCCAGGGAACAACCTGTGCTTGAGTGTCCTAGGCTGTGAAATATCACCCAATACATCCCACTGGGACAAGACAAGAAACACTGATCCAATAGAAAAATCTTCTAACTACCAGCTTGTACCCATTTATTTTCAGCAACCACAAAGTATTGTTTAATCAAAGGGTTTTATTTGCTCTTTTAAAATATTACTACTCTGTGACCACGATTCAGTACCATGTCAAGTACAAGTGTCTTTATTTCCAAAGAACTTTTTTGGATTGATTGCGGAAGTTACAGCTCTTAGCCATGAGCTGCCTTTCTTTTTTTTCTTTGCCAAGAAGAAAAAGAAAACACAGATTTAAGAAAAAGTTCCACCGTAACTTAGAAGATCTAGTATCACCAATTTTGTGATTTTTGTTATGTATGATTATGGTACAACAGAATTTATGAGACAGCTGTTTGAAAAGTGTCTGCCTCCTATATCTGCGCTTAAAAGGCATTTTGCTGAATTAATTGTTTATTTATGAAGTAAAGAACATGCAAAAATAGCTTTTCAATCTCATAGTCCAGTTGCAGGCTGACTTCAGGGAAATCTTTCTCTCTAGGAGGTGTATGTATATTATATATGTATATTATTAACAATTCCTTTCTGATGGACACAAAGATAGGTTTTTTTATCCTGATTGCCACATCATTATTTGTTAAAGTTTAGTGTGGTCTGACTGGAGAATATGAAGTTTATAAGAGAAAAAGAAAGTGTCCCTTGACCCTCCTGTTCTTTCTAGCATCCGTCAAACTATAAATCATCAAAAACAACTCCCATCTTAGTCCAAGTGAAGGACTAAACTCAATATTTCAGACTACTGAGCTTGACAGGATTATTAGTCAGATTCAACTGGGATATTTTTATCTGGATGAGATTTACTATATATGAGGCTTATGCACTATTTGAATCTGATCCTAAGCCTTTTTCTAAAGCTTAGGCTTTATGCAGAGCTGATTTTCATCCATTTGTACGTTGTTACAAACCATTATTCATGTTGGCTGAATGAACAATTTTATAGACATATTCATATCCGTAGGTTTCTTATGCAAATTACTGACAGTGTGAACATCCACTGAATAGTCAAAACTCAAGCTGTATGAACAGCTGCCTAAGTCACCTTGCAGTGTTCTTGTTCCCTGACAAATTCATCAAATCTTTACAATGAAGACGAAATGCATGTGAAGAAAAAAGATTACCAAATCCTTCAGGGAGTAAAACAGAACACTTAGAAGGAGTTATGTAAGATGATGGAGTATAAATATATATACATATATATAGATGTAGGACACTTAAAATCTTTTCAGTTCCTCTGTAGAATGTAGTGGCCTGCACATTTAGGCCTTAGGGATAAATTCTGAGGTCTATTAACTGGGTTTATTGACAAGCTTGAATTTTTACTGTTTCTGTTTCTTCCATCCGATTCCTGCTGGCAAACTGTGCTTATTCAGAACTGGAGTTACGGGGGGAACAGGGGATGCTCGAGAAATTCCAGCAGGAATTTGCTTCTCCATCTCTGTTTGGCACATGAGTACATACACTCTGCAGGGGAAAAAAGACAAAGCTGTCTCAAAAACCATGTGTGTTAATGTACGTACATGAAAGTTCATAGAGAAATAAGAAGAATACACATATGAAAACAGCTACATTAACATTTTAACATCATTTTTTTAGGAAAATCTGAATCCATAATCAAATAATATACAGTCACATCAATCAAAAACTTCTTTAAACAGAGGAGCCTTGTCCTATACCCTGAAGGGGAAATTCAGATTCACAGTCTCTCAACTAAAACACTCGGCTCTTCCTTCTGAAATGTGCAAATCTGGAGATCTTTACCTCAAGCATCTCTACTGAATGAATTGCAGAGGGAGAAATAAAGGAGGATACATTTACTCAGTACTCTGCAGATTAGCATTTAAACGTGCCCTTAACCCTATGGCAGTTCAGTCATTGTGAAAGCAACTCTTTCATAATCCTTTTAAGCAACTTTTCACTCACAATGTCCTCAATCATTCAAGAATCATAAATACTAGTAGGAAGCTCGTGCTTTTAAATGCTAAAATCAGCATCAGTATATGATTCTGTTGTGATGCTGTAAAATGATGTGCAGTTATACAGAAATGGCCTATTACCTGAGGAGGACTTTACTACTCTGTGAAATATTGTGCAAGGAAGGCACTACCTCATCACATAAACATGATCATGCCCTTTCTTTCCCACTCTGCATTTTAACAGCATTTACTGGAGAGAGGATGTTTTCTGCTGTCATGTCTTTCTTGGAAGTTATATCATTACATACTTTCAGACATATAAAAAAACCCGCAACACCAATTATAATTCAGTCAGTGGTGTTTCATGAACATTAAAAATGCCAAATCAAACTTGTAATGAGACTACTCAATTCAAGTGCCCTTATCTTTGTTTCGTCTCTGATTTTTACAACCAAGAAACAGTGAAGACTGGCCTTTCAAATACCCTTTCTGCGTGCATCCTGTGAAACAGCACCGCCCAAACTTTGTGGAGGGTGGTGAGCTAAATTGCAGTAGATGGTTGAAATTTTACTTCTGTAGTTTTTTGTTTTGTTTTTCTTTTTTTTTTTTTTTTATAGAGCAGTTTAATGTTGATTCCCCTTGTTGTGCTGTCAGCTCAGACAGTTATGAAATCTTGGAGATTAATTCTTTCACACAGTCCCATCACCATCCCATTTCTTGCATTTTCATGCAAGAAGGGTTCTTGGGGAGGAAGGTTTCTGGACCACTACTGCTGTATTTTTCTCCAGCACAACAGCATTCCAGCCATCCATAAATGCAAAACACCGTCCCAAATTACAATCTTAGTTCAACCCTAAACTGCAGGTGAGGCTGAATTTTAGCCTTGAACAGGTTATCTTGTTTTTATCGTACAGGGGTGGCCAGACTGGCTGCACTACTTAGGTTATGAGCAGCGGTAGCAGAAGAGCCTGCCCCACCCCTGCAGAGCAATTCATACTGACGAAAGTGTGAGAAGGACATTGGCTCATTTGAAACAAGCAGACAGGGAGGAAGCAGTAAAAGGAATAGGATGACAACGAGGGATGTCATCCAAGTGAGTTGTTTTTTATGGTAAAAAGTAACAAGATTAGAGATAAAAATCTCATTTGGCAGTAAAAACATGGGTCTCATTACTATANATCTGCTGCTTGACTTTACTGTGTTACCCTCAACATTTACCTTTCCTGGTCATTTAATTACTTCTTTCACCTTCAAATACTTTTACTGGCTGGATCTCACTTTCCACAATGCCGTAAAGCTCCTGCGACCTGTCCATGGCTTAGTACAACTTCATTCTCTGTACAACTCCAAATGCATATTTTCTACATCTCTTTTCTTCCCCTTTGCTCTCCAGAGCTGATTGGATATAGTGGGGAATGATGTATTTGACTATCTAGAAGACATTACCATAAGACTGAACTGAACATAGCTGTTAAAATATAGAGAGAAAAGTTATTGACCAAATACAAAAGGAGATGAAAAATTGTTTAAATTATTCAAAATCACTATTGTATCAGTATTACTTGACTAGTCCAGCTCTCTGCTCAGCTATTTACTTCAATCTTCATCTTTTTTTTTATTATGGGTTTTCTTTTGTCCTCATGAACTTCCTCCATGATAGTCCAGATGCGTGGAGTGACTCTCAGCAGTGCATTTGCTTCCTTTCTGTTTAAGGAATACTACTTCTNCAAAGTCATTTACCTAGCAACTCTGCAGGATAATCTCTTCAGGGTAAATTAGCTTGCAGTGAACTTCATGGCTAAACTGCGACCTGTATAGAGCAGAGTAATTTACAGGTAGATTAAGTATCTTTAAGTTACTGAGCAGTCACTGAGATGTTGTCACATCCCCGTTTTGCTTAGTGGGAAACAAAATCTTGTAAGGCCTGTCCCTTTCTTTTCTGACGACCATTATGAACCCCACATTTTCCGTGTCCTTAGCCCATTTGTTTTATTCGTGCATAACCAGCCCTGGGGAAACATTCCAATTTCACAGAGCATTTCTCTGTGGATCATAATGCACATCTTATGCTGCTGAACTACTAAAACTTAACTGATAATATCCAGAATATCCAAAAAGAGGATGCAGAGACATGACTGACACTCAGTGAAAAGCAGTTAGGTCAGATCCCCAGAGAAGGTAAATCAGGATAGCTTGGCTGTTATCAACAGCTACGCTGGTTTACACCAGCTGGGGCGACGGTTAGATCTCTTTTAGCTCTATTAGCCCATGCACTACTCCTCTGGGATCCCTGACCTTCTGTCTTATTTTTGTGTGTATCTTCATGTGTTTACACTCCTTATACCATCTGCTGTTTATGGAATGACTCATTAATGAAAACCTTCCACACGTAAGATCAAGAAGCCTTTTCTCAGGAGCAGCAGCACCATATTTTCTCTGTGTCAAACTCTTTCTGCAGAGCCCTCTGCTATTGTGATGGGCCATGTTAATGCACCAAAACTTCTGACTACAACCCCACTCCCCCACCCCCCCAATCTGCTGTTCACTGGCACATGAGCTGAACTGATTACTCTGCTGTTTACAATACTTCAGAGTTATGATTTCTATTACAAGGCAAAAGAAGAGCAGTTATCTTAGCCTGCTCCACAGAGTTCATGTGAAAATCGTGGCATCTTTGCTGAATATGAACATTTAAGTGATTTTATGCAGACAAGTTTCTGATTACCCAGTAATATCTTTAAAAAAAAGAAATTAAAGTATTTCACTTCTGTATTTTAAATGTAAAAGTGAAAATTCAAAAAAGTGAATGTGTTTGCTGTGATAAAAATGAAAATGAGAATTACAAACAAGCCAAGAATATATAAGGTGGGATTTTGCCAGTAGCAAATATTTGCTTGCAAATAATAAACCCTCCACCAAGGAAATGTGTAATGAATTTTCTGGAAAAGTCCCTATTTCCATGGGCATGTTTGAAGTCCTTCTGTGAAATAGGATTAGTTACTTAATAAATTAAGATACAGAGATGAAAGTCTAATGTACTGAAAACACATCTGCTTGCTCTCTGTCAAAATTAAAACTCTTAGGAAAAGGGAAGCTGCATTTAATATTGTATGATAAACCTACACTAGAAATTATAAAAAAATTACCAGTGTGGTACTAAATACTTTTTCAGAATCTGTGGTTCTCACATAACATGTGTTTATACTGGGCAGGAAAAATAAAGGCTTCTCTGTACAATAAGGACTATTGGTAAATTGCAGTAAACCAGGCAGAGCAACTAAGTTCTGTCTCAGTAAAGTCAGTATCTTGACTCCAGTAAAACTGACATGCAATCAGTGTTAAACTCTATGGTTAGCGAAACTGTAAGTTAATGAAGCTACTACACTGTTTTTTGAGATAGTAGTAGGATGCATACAGTAAAATTGACTACGATTTTTTTCTGATTGCCAGGTCATAAATTTCTGAGAGTCATATCATCCTGCGTGTTTGCAAAATCCCTGTGAGACTGTGTCCTTAGTTGTGATTGTGGCTTCCAGAAAGTTTTTTTTACAACAAATATAGTAGTAATACTACTTAGTCATATAAGAAGAGACAACTGCATTATCAAGGGATTTTAGTAATATATCTTCTATGGATTTAAAATGGTCTATGAATTTTAAATCCATACTAAAATACTGTGCTATGTTATGGAAGAAAAGAACCTGCTAAGGCTGTTTAAACATGGACATATTATAATTCTTCACCATTGCAATGATTTTAAAGGGAAAATACTTGATATTCACCAAGGATTTGATAATCAGGAAGTCTTAACCATTTCTTTAGAAATGGCGAGTGGTTTCCTTAATAAAAGGCAAATTAGAAATCTATGCTGCCAGTATCAATTTGAAAATATCCCTACAAATCTTTGAGATAAATCTGCACATGACATCCCATTTGCTTTATGTGCCAGTTGACATTATACACTAAATTTTGCCCTGTCCATAAAACATGGCTCAATGTGATAAGGCAGAAATAATTTGTGGTAAGATTCAATCTTCCCTAAACAAAATGGAAAAGAGAGTAAATGGGAGGTATGTAGTGCTGAACAACAGAGCACAGAGATGAGGGAAGTTTAGAGAATTTTAGAACCAGAAAAGCAAACTGCATACCAAGTAATATAGTAGGTGCCTAGTCCCAAGTTTGGGAATGTTTAAATTACATTTATTTGTGAATGACTTTCCTCCTGAGAGATATATACACAGATGGTTAGTTACTCTGTTGAAAAATGTGATATTAAAACTAAAATATCTAAACTCAAGAGAAGGGGAAGGTGTGTCTCTGTCTCTTACAATTTTCTGGATAGAATTATTAATTCTGAAAGAAAAACATAACTTAGACAAGAAGCAGACAGAGAGAATTTACATTTGTTCAGTACTTTCACTAAAGAATCAAAGAGTACTGGTGCTCTGCTTTTATTCCAGAGGGTATTATTATTTTTCAGGGCAGATTTCCCTAGCTGAAAGGCCATAATGCAAAAACACAAGAGCCGTTTTGTTCAATCTGTCTTACTGGCAGAGACCATAATTCACCTAACTTCCTCCTGTGAATTAGAATTTCCAGTGTGCCCACTCCCAATTCAGAGCAAACCTCAGCAAATCTACAGATGATACATAAAGCTTAATGAATTTTGTCAGTTTCACNGAGTTGTGGGGCTTCTTTTTTAGCCTGTGGTATCTCAAGTATAAATGAACAAGAAACTTAACTTTAAGTACAATTCAAACACTGCCCACAAAATGTCTTGAATTAAAAATTTAAATGAATCTTGTAAAAAGCCAAAACAGCAGAATTTTTTTTGTGCAGCATTATTTTGGTAGGTTAACTTTTGAATAAGACGTTTCTGTGTTTGCTTATTTATGGCACCTCATTTACATATACAGTCCAGCTAATTTTGTGCAGAAGTGCCTTTCAGAAGGTGCTTGTGCAAATGTGCTTTTCTACAAGACCCATGGATATAAGCATTAGGTAAAGTAGTATAAGTTCTCCCTTCCCGAAATACTTGATTTCTAGCAGTCAGNCTTCTATAACAGTCAGGCTGTCTGAATATTTCATAGACTCATAAAACCATAGAATCCTTTAGGTTGGAAAGGACCATTAATGTAACACTGCCAAGTCCATCATTAAACCATGTCCCCAAGCACCACTTCTACATGTCTTTTAAATACCTCCAGGGATGGTGACTCCACCACTTCCCTGGGCAGCCTGTTCCAGTGCTTGACAACCCCTTTGGTGAAAACATTTTTCCTAATATCCAGTCCAAACCTCTCCTGGTGCAACTTGAAGCCATTTCCTCTTGTCCTGTTGCTTTGTTATTTGGGAGAATAGACTGACACGCACCTCGTGACAACCTCCTTTCAGGTAGTTGCAGAAAGCGAGAGGGTCTCCCTTGAGCCTCCTTTTCTCCAGTTCCCTCAGCCACTCCTCACAGGGCTTGTGCTCCAGAGCCCTCACCAGCCTTGTTGCCCTTCTCTGGACGTGCTCCGTCAACTCAATGTCTTGTTGCGAGGGGCCCAAAACTGCACACGGAATTTGAGGTGTAGCCTCACCATTGCCGAGTACAGGGGGACAATCACTGCCCTGTTCCTGATGGACACTCTATTTCTAATACAAGCCAGGATGATATTGGCCTTCTTGGACACCTGGGACAAGTAATTAATTTTCCGAAGTCTTTATGGAAAGAGAAATAAAAAGTTCCAGATCTTTAGAAGAATTATAGTTTGAATAAAAAGACCCATTAGATAAAAAATAATAAAAATCTTGTATATAGTCCATTTTCTTCTATAAACGAAACCCTCAGTAAGACTTGAAGGGCTAGCAACTGCCAGCAATAAGAAAATTTTTAGAAAGTTAGAGCTATGTATTGTTATTTTTGTCATTATCATTTCTTAAGAATAATTATAAAATTCCTGAGGTTAACATTACCTGAACTAAGATAAGAGTAAGGTATGCTTTGAATGCAGATTTAGAGCAAGGATTTATCTATGCTTAAGTCACACATGTAATGTGAAGGAAAAGTAATTTCTCTGCTTCTATACCTGGACTGTTGCTCATGGCTGAGCCCCGCTGAATGAGGCCCAGGTCTGACATCTCTATAGGGCACTTGAGTTTGCTGCTATGGCTCCAGAGCACAAGTTGCCAGTAGTGCAGTAGAGATATTTTTCCAAGATGAGGACTGAAATCCACCTAACCCCCAGTGTTTTCCCACCTCTTTGTAGACTGAGGCCTGGAGCCTTCTGATCTGCAGATTTTAAAAGTTGTCCTTTGAGCCTGTCCATACCCTGATGTGAGACCCAGCAAGATGACGTGCTTGGAAATGTTGTACATGTATGCACTTTAGGGCTGAATAAGTTATAAATAAATACCACATCAAATTGCAGGTGATCTGGGGAAATTATTATAACAAACAGGTACATCCATTCTGCATGAGAGCAGATGAAACCTTCTCCAGCTTGTAAAAGGATAAAAAGAGTAATAAGAAGGCAGTAAAAGAGAAGTCTTCATTTGTTCTTTTCAGTCACTTCCACCTGGGACAATATTAGGAAGAAACTATTAGCGATGGCCAACAGGTATATAAAGCCATAGTTTCCTTAAGTTGACTTGGTATACACCAATGAACCTATTTGTGCAGATCTTGGTGCTATATCACGTGACACAGAGCACCTCCATGTCACACAGTCCTGCAAATGGTGTGGCTGCATTTATTCCTTGTATGGCTAACTGAACCAATTCATGAAGCACCTCCTATAAATAGGGCATACAAGTGGACAGTTGTAAACACAAGAAAAAGTACAGCCCATTTGAGAAGTTCAATGAATATTTCTTGTGTTTACATAGTAGCTTAACAAAAAGAGTTTTGAATTGAACCTAAAAAGAGGTTGATTCTTCCAGTTTAGTAACAAAAGCAGTGCTTCAGCTCAGTGTCTGGTCGCAGCATAGTTCTCCACACAGCTCCATTTTCAGCAGAAAGAACAGTTTTGGCTAAAAAACACACCCAGCTCTGGAAATACATGATATATTGGGTGGATGACTTTTCTTTTTTCTTTGGGGAAGTTCAATTTCTTCAATCTCTTAGTTTTATCTGGCAAAAGGAAATTGATATCTGGAAACAGAGTCATAATATGACATAATGTCTTGAATGCAAAAATTCCAGGAGACATATACACGCACTGCAGGAACACATATTTCACCAAGAAGTAGGGACTAGATTGGTGCTGCTAAGCAAAGAATATCACTTTCAAGTGCCATTGGCACAGACAGGCTCCTGTACACCACACAAGTAAGAACATCTTGAACTCCACAAGCAAAGTCTTGTTAAAAGTTCGCTGGGTTTCATTATTTTCCCGGACCACAATTAGTCCTTTTCTGTTTCCAGGATATAGACCTATGTTGTATTCTGTCTTTTCTGGAGCAGCTGGTGTCAGCCCTGGTCCAATCTGTTCTTCTGTCCTCTTTAGACCTTTTGGCATCTGTTGCAAAGAGCAGAATTATTGTAAAAGAAAAAAAAAAGATCAATATTTTATGCTTATGATACTGCCTGCTTAAACTACATTCAGCATCAGAAGGTGTTCTGGAGTTGAAGCAGTAATGTTGTGGTCAATTTAATTGCTCATGAACTGGCTGGAACACTTTGTTCTGCTTCTTTTGTTTAAGGTACTCCAACACAGAATAATTATCACAGAAACCGATATTGAAGACTGTCAAATAGTGTTTGTCAAAGTAAATTCTATACAATACATATATTAGTAAAAAAGCTAGGAATACATAAATGTATTTTTATATGCATATATACACCTGCACAGAGTTTGTCTTATTTATGCTGTGTACAAAATTAATAACTTAAATATCAAATACATTCTAAAACTCATAGATGTCTCCAAGCTGCAACGTACACAGTAAAAGATGCTGTCCTATTCATCCTCAGATTATTCCCGTGATTGATTCTCAGCAACAGCATTGGCGACATACTGCTTCTATAGAGGCTGAGATGTGAAGGGGAAGAAGGCCTTGAATGCTGAAAATGCAGTTTGCACACACTGTAATTAACTGACAGCAGGTAGGCCTAAGAAATTAGGTATATTAAGAAACTGTAGACATAAAAAGAATCCTTTTACTTTTTTTTTAACTCTTTACTTATTCCAATATACTTGAAGTAGAAATAAATGAATGATCTACTTTCCCTTAGTCTGTTTTAGCTTGCCTCACTCTTCTAGGTTTAACGCTTCTGTCAAGTAAAGTATTTCAAGAATTCAATTCATGTGTATAAAATTTACTAAAAATATTTTGAAAGTATTTAAAAGCAACACTGAAAAAAAAGTAATTACCTGTGGTCACTGCTACGAGTACAGTCTTGTTCTTTCATGTTGACATTGCCTTGATTTATCAGTCTTTTGCCTATTTGTTCACATATCTATGTAGGAAGTAGCTCATATTTATTCATTAGTAGTTTTCTGGGGGTCAATGAAAATGCTACAGATGTATGTGTAGTATGAATTAGATGTATTATAAGAAAATGCAATTTTACCTGCTTTGTGTACTATGATTAGAGGTTTTTTTCTTTATGAAACAAGCAAGGTAAATGGTGCAGAATCAGAACGTATTTATCAATTCCTTTGCAGACCATGATTTAATGCCCTAATTAGACCTTCGAGGAATGAAAAAAAATACAGACCATCTTAAATTCACAGTAAAACCATTCAGAAACTAATCTTTAACTGTGGATAATCCTGACATGTTTTAGACAAAAATATTCCTGGCTTTTTTTTTCTGGGATTAGACACACACATTAAAGTTAGAATACATTTTTAAAGTTATTTCCCTGAGGAATGTTAAGTTCCACATCCTGAAAAATTAACCTAAACGACCAACATACTAGATCCGGGAGTTGTTATATCATTTCTTAACACGCCAAAGAAAATAATTCAGAAGTTTAATACAAACCAAAGGAAGTGTTCAGTGATAAGAATGACTCGGTGTTCCAGGTTGAGATAAAAAACAGGTCTAGTGGATTTAAATTATCACTATGCTACAGACCAATTCTCCTTTAGTATGAAGTATTTTATGCTATGTTTCTTATAATTTTAAGGTTTACCTCATTTGATTGGCCATGGATTATTTGTCAGTTTCTTTATTTTTATGTACATTTCTAGATATGGTTAGATTCTATTAAGGTACTTATTAAACTGGACAAATATTTTAGTATAGGAAACAACTGTGCAGTAGAAAGTTCCAAGTTTTAAAAAAAATCCCCAACTTTCAGACAAGTTTTAGGAGATGCTGTAAAATCCTGATAAGAGTCAAGTTTTATTCCTGGCTTTCATTTAGTAACCAACACAGAATTTAGTCCACCGTTCAGGTGACGTTTGTATCTCAGTGGCAATACAGGCCAGCATAACAAAACTAGTTGTATTCTGATGTAGATTCTTCAGAACTGGTGGTGTCACATCATCATGATACCTTATACTATGACTTTTTTTTTATTGAGACAGCAAATAGTTATACTTTCCATTATCTTTAACCAACGTTGGTTAATGTTGGTTAAAAATTTATATAGCTGCTTTGAATGTCATATTGTAAAGTGTGAATCAGTTAAGATACTCGGTTATAAACAGATGATTTATCAAACAAAAATACTACACATATTTTGAGGTACTAAAAATAGTCTACTACTTCAAAATGATTAATAGGAGATACATTTCTCAGATGTCAATCTTGCCATTTGTAAGATACTTATTTTAGGTAAAAGTCAGACTTTCTGTAATCCTGCTAGAATGGGTGCAAAAACCCCAGGCAACCTATGAGGCATAAGAGCGATTCTTCTCTGTATGCTTCAAACTGTATTTTTGGATCACCAGCACTATTCATTGTTCTTTTACCTTTTCTAGGATTGGACAAATCCAGTGCTGAGACCATCTTCAAAGGTGCCTGAAGCAGGACAGTATTTATAGGCATAGGGATAAGAAATGCAGTGTGACATCCTTCTCATTGTTTTGTCTCCAAAAAATATCTGCATTCTTTTTTTTTCTTATACTTATTTTTCTATATTTCAGTCTGAAATCCACCTCCACACTGTTACATTTGTAGACAAGGCCTAGATGTGAGGACTGGCAATTTGCAATCTTGCTCATGAGCTACTGTTCTGGGATTAAATCCATTAATCTCTACATACAGAAAAATTTATTGGCTGTATTACAGGTTACTCTGTTCTAGTTTAGCTCCACAACCTAGCACAGAGTTCACAAACAAAATGTGCATCACTTGAAATCTTCTTCATAAAATATTCAGATTTCTGAAAACATCTTGAAGAATTGCAAGAAAACTTCCTAATTTTTGAAAAAAGACTTTATGATCCCTTTATCAAAATTTTGCTGAAAAAACAAAGGAAAAACAGAGAAGTAAACTGTTACAAGTTATCTTCTTTTTCAATTTTTTGCTTAAATTATTTGTTTCCTTATAGCTTTTCTGAACAGTAAAATAACTGGTTCTTTTTTCTTACTTGAAAAGTCAGATGTCTGAACTCTGTACTGAATTCGAAAGAGTGTAAGGTATTCAGTATACTGTTCGCTGATATAGTGAACCCTATGCTATATGATCCTTCAAGATGTAGTAATATAATAATAAAGATTACTTCTATGATTTCTACTCACTATCATTACACTAGACACAATGCATAAACCCAATTCATTAAAACACAGTGAAGATCAATAGAGTCAGGTATAAGCACATCACTGTGCAGTACTCCTTAGACAAAAAGTTATAATTTATTTTTCCCATTGTAGAAATAGATAACAAAAAAAAGACAAATCCTAAATTATCTCTGTATGGTATCCTAAACTTGGAATAGTACATGAAACTGAGACATTCCCAATATAAATCAAAACAGTTCTTCAGTATAATAATAAAATAGTATTATTCAATAAGCATGGGATTCTTAAAAATCAGGTTATGCGAAGTTCATTTCTTTTCAGATAATGGAAGTAGGACAATGCACGACTATAACAGCCAGAGCTCTTAAATTCTGTGGAACTGCGAAGTCGTATCTGGTGCTGTAACGTGCTTTGTAGAGAAAAGCTCAGTCAAAGGTGGTCTGGGACCTAGAAACAGCACTGCAACATCAGCCTCTTGGCACAGCTAATTAACCTGAGTCGAGGAGCATGCTACCCTTCTAGGACCAAAGCAGAATCATTGCCTTTGAGCACAGTGGTAAAACGACTTCTTTGAATTTAATCAGGATAGCTTTTTGTGATATCGCAACAGGGGTACCCTGACATCTGTCCTGAGCAGAGGTGGCACAGCAGCATCCCTGTGGGAGGTTGCTCTCTCAGCGTCCTTCTGCCTGTGTAAAGCTCTGGGCAGCAAAGGAGGAAGTGAATACACGCCTGGGTCAAGCAGTAGCTGCATAATTTATAGGTGGCTATAACACAGATTAACCTGCCAGGTGGACAGGATGATAGGAATCCCTGGTATTCCCTAACAAATATTTCAAAGAGGAAAAATCATTACAAGTCTTGGTTCTATTTTCTATGTGTGTAAATTTAATTCTTCACAGAGAAGAAAGGAAGGGGCCAGACTCTGTCTTTTAACAAATCTACAGACCTTTCTGCTTCACAGCAATGAAGTATTTCATTATGTTTACATCCCACTCTGTAAGGATGGCTGGGTCTTTCCTTATCCTTCCAACATATTTTCTCCTGGAAATGTTATTTCAGCTTGCTGTTATTGGCTATACTCCTTCCCCTTTCTTCTCAGATATTCAGTGTTGCTGGGGACTCGAAGTGATTAATAGCTACGTTTTTGTGACTGTTGCTGGTAACGGAGTTCAACATAATAAGCTAAATCTCAGATATCAGTGATACACAGTGTGCCACTTCTGCAGTTTCCTTGTCTCCTGAGATCCCCACAGCTCCAGCAAAGGCCAGTAACAGTAGACAAGGCGGTGTAATTTTGTACGTCTTTCATAGATTCACCTGGAACAATTCAAGCTTTGGCTATATAAAGAAAGAGCTGCTGAAAACTTCACTTTATGTCTTTACTGTAATCAATCTGGCTTGAACCAGTCCTTTACAGCCCTCAAACAATGGAATCGCAGCAATAGCTTGGACAGTGTATCTACTGCTTTGCTTCCTCCATCATATCTGAAAATCCTCAGCGATGGGTTAGACTTGCCAAGAGCAGACTAAAGTGTCCTTTTTTGCCATTTAAGCACAGCGATACTGTGTGAAGCTGGCTGTACTTCTGTGCAGGAGAGTAAGAAGGCATTAGTACCTAGTGTAATAAATGCTCAGATTAGAGACTGAAATATTTTGAATGATCCTTCCTGCACTGGTATTAATACTTCAGATATGAAAAGTGATCCAACAATAGATGGTGTTTAGTCTCTGATTCATTCCTACAGTCTAGCAGGGCAACATAACTGCCTTGGAAGGGAAAACAAACATTTTTAGTCTCAGAACCACATGAGAGTCATAACTAGGGTGGGTCTTAGACTAAATTGTTGAGTGTTGCTTCAGTCCATTCTGGGGAATAAAAAACAAAGAGAAAAAGAAAGAGAAGGATCCACTTTTCACGAGAGAGATTTGCTCACGTTTCACACCACTTTAAACTTTGCCTTTACCATGTAGTGTGTTGAAAGCTGCAATAAAATGTTAAATTACTGTTGTTGTGAGCTGGGAATTAGAGGCAGATTTGCAAGCAAGAAAGCTGTAGATCTGTTCACTAAATATGTCAGACATGGACTTAAGTAAGCAATGTCAGCAGAAAGATCATGTGTAATGAAAGGTTGGACAAAGGAATAGGTACCTCTAATGTCATGTCAAAATGGATTAAAGGTATAAATGTGTGATGTATCACATTTAGAACTGTTGCTTCTCGGCTCAGAAATCATCCAAAGAACTTTTAAATAGGCAAGCAGCCCATCTCGGCACAAATTTGATATGACTTATTTTGTAAATAGACCCTATTATCTTCTTTTTTTCTGTAGCTCTCCACCATTTTTATTCAAGTCTGTGAAATGTAAATAGGGTCTTATGTAGTAGCATACTAACAACATTGTTCGCAAAAATTAATATACTAGGGGAGAAAGGTTTAGAATCACCAAGGCTACATGGAGAATTCCTAGAGATGTCAGACATAAAGGCACTGAAATGGCAATAAACACCTTGATTTGTTGATGTCTGATTTCCAGAGTAGGCTGAAAAGTCACAGGTTAGCTTTAGGTGATGTTGCCCAGAAATGCTGGAAGATAGACAACAGCTTTCTGAATGGCTCATATGTAAAAACCGTAAGTGTTCTCCCCTACATATACAGATGTCTGTATATTTCTCTATTTTCTCTCTGTTGTCAAATGTGTTGTCAAACTGCTGTCGAAGTGTGTAGGATTTTTCACACAAGAAGGTCTTTGGGAAAGAGTCCTTCTTACAACCATGGAAACAGGACCAACAATACTAAATATTAGTACAAACAGTAATGTGGTAAGTTTGGAAGATGTAATTTTTAAGTTGATCCATAACAGGAAAAGATCAGTTACTTGAAAAACATTTCAGACTACCGACCCTCGCCCCTGTTTTTTTAACTTTTCCCTTTCTTTTATAAAACTTAGTATGCTTTGGACATTCTCAGTAACCTTTATCTGAAAATTGTCAGTAATAAATGCTTAGATTGGAGACTGAAATATTTTGAATGTTCCATCTCCTGCTGTATCATTCAGGCCCAGGAATCAGCGATGGGAACTTCAGAAGTTGAAGACAGTATGCAAATAATATTTTTCAGTTGACATGGGGTGGATTTTCTCTCTGTGAATTCATTTGTCTTTGAGTCAATATATCTTTTTTCATCTTCAAAATGCCCTGTTCCAGTAAGTTCATAATTTAATGAAGGATTATGAAAAACAGTCCGACCATTGACACAGACTTCTTCTTTGTTCTCAGTTCCTTTTCTAGATATTCCTCATTTTTTGTCTTCTTGACAGCTGAGCATTGATCAGAGAACTATTTTGCTAAGCTAATTGCAAACCCTGTTATCCCATACATGAATCCTAGTAAGCCCATCATTGTGGTGCATAGTGTTTTTTAAGCTGTGCTGAGCTGACCAGTTTGATCTTGGGTATTTTTAGAATAAAACCACCGATCTGTCTTTCTTGCTGACTATGGGTTTTAGACGGCTGATGGTCAAAGTAGCAGAGAGGAAGTACCATTCTGTTTCTGCTTTCTAGTACAGGTTGAAGTCTTGAGCCTTGATGCTCTCCTTTCCCTTTGCACATTTAGTTTTTGTGCTCATGGTTTCTTTCCTCTGCTCACTTTCTTGTTTTCCATCCAATGTTTTCCTGGTATTGCCCTTTTACCGGTGGCTGTTATGTTCCCTTCTTTGCTTTATGAGCTGAAACAGCAGCTAACGACTATAAAGTACATTATCAAAGGCTGTAATTAGCAAGAAACTTCATACATTTACAGAAGTTGCTACAGGTCTTCCATTGTCCCTATAGTATAAAATATGGCTGAGGACTGTATCTGGGCTTCTGTGAAGCTGATTACCAGCTTCCATGAATTTCGATTAGAGGGCATTTTATCCCTCTTTCTTTAGCAGTGCTCAAAGATTTGCATAGTGTCTAATGTAGTGTGCCTGGAAAGTGCTGAGCTAGGCACATCAGAATTTAAATGGGTAGTAACATAGGAACTCTAGCAGGATTTGTTTGGACCACAGGCTAAGTTTGTGGGTGTTTTAACATAGTCAGGTAGTTTAGAAGCTACTTATATATGTACAGCCAAAACAGAACTGTGAGATCTTACACCCTTCATGTATAGTGTCAAGTTGCATCTGGTTGTCCAACAATGCATAGCCTCAAAAGATACACAAAAATACACAAAAGCAAAAATCAGTAACCCAGAAGGTTTGGAGAGTTAGGAAAAAAAAGAGGTAATAAGATAATTTGTTAGAATGCCTCTGGTCTCCATTTAGTGTTTTATATGTTCTTTTTAGGTCATTTAAAGTAATAGGGGAAAACAGCAATAAATTTTAACAATCTAATTGAGTTTTACTAGAGAAAAACTGAATGCAATGAAATTTCTTAAAATAGTTTTAAGCTGAAGACTGTATAAATGTTCCTATTAAAATTGTTCCTATTTGAAATCTGATTGAGTGCAACGTGTTTCTTAAAGTGGCCAAGATCTGGGGTAAATTTTATATAAGTGACAATAACAACAAAACACAAATTTCTAAGTTCAAAACTTCTGCTAAAGCATGATTGCTAGCGATCTGAATGGATTTTAGATAGCTCTCTCACCATGTCTTTGGACTGCAAAGCAAGGTAAGCAGGAACTTAACTTCTCCAGAGCCAATACTCTGCCTTTTAAAGAGTGGTAGAATCTAAAATAAATACTGAGTGAATGTAAGCACCTTCACTGCTAGGTAACTCTATTCACATGAGATTCTGTCTTTGTTCTTGCCATATAATATTTAATTTCTGTCTGTATTCCATGTTATGCTCTTTTGTAAGGATAGTATAGCACTCCCTATATGACAGGTTTCCATTGCAATAGAATAACGTCGTTATATGCTATTTCAAGATCACTCTAAGCTCATCTCTTTAAGTGTCTGTAAATCTCTGCAAAATCCTCTAAAATCTATTTCATCAAACTGCAAACATTTTAATGGGAGTGATATGTTCTAGTGGAAACCATGAGTTGAAGTCATTCAGCCACAAGTAGTCTAATCATAAGCATTTTTGAAATATGGAAACAGCTGGTAAACACAGACTGCACTGACACTGCCTTTCCATTGGCAAGTGTCTCCAGAGATCTTCATTTTCCGAATATTCATATCGCACCTGATCAAAGGGGTTGTACCATCCCTTTTGGTCTGCTTCTATGATTTCCTTCCCACAGAATTCCGTGCATGTGAAGAGGTATTTTTTATATCTGGGTCTCTTCTCAAGAAGTTGAATTGCTATCTTGCTGTACTCTTGAATAATGCAATCTAGGTATTGCCACCCCAACCAAGATGCTCCTATTGTTGAGAGTTTGGTTACATTAATTAACTTTTTCAGGACTCTGGGGCTCAGCTCTTCAAATCCTATTTCATTTCGGACCAAAGTTTTAAAAAATAATATCTCTAAATCTCTTTTAAAAAGAAAGCTATGGAAACTTTTTGGTTTTTTTATACTCAGTACTGAAATCTAAGAGGAACAAAGCTTTCACTGTAAGAGAAAGTACTGATCATTGTTCTGTTCAGTGGCAGGTCCTTTATCCATGACTTTGATTAGCAATAGAAGATTCTGCATTTGTTTTTTAGTTTCTGACATGAAGCATATAGTACACAGGTGTAGTCACTGTTCTTCCTTGTCTTGACGTTAATTTTGAATTTTTAATCTTTGTTTGAATTACACTAGGAAAGAAGAATCTACAAGTCAATACTTCATCTGTTCTTGCTTCACTCTAACTTCTGTATGCTAAGAAAATAAAAATCCTTTCAGCATTTTCCTTTCATTCTCTTTCTATCAAGGCACCAGCTTTGTATGTGGGTAGATAATTAAAACATATGCACAGCCCACAAGCCTCTGAATCACATTTCTTTTCTCAGCTAAACATTCCTTTTTTATCTCTATGCACATTTCAGCTTGGTTTTATGCTAATAAGTTCATTATATAGCATTGACCAACAAGCTTTATTTATTATAGTGGTGATTGTTGAAAATAACTCTTTGTAGGAAAACAGCTCTTCACAAATTTTAAATTGTGCTGTTCTCATGCTGGCTTCCAGAATTATGAAAATTCTGTAAAAGATGATGATTATTTTATAATTTTCATAAACAAGAATGTCACTTCTTCAATAAAATCAAAACAAGAAGAAAATTTTCCTGTCTTTTCCCTTTGTTATATCTGCACCATTCTGTTAAATACTACTGAGGTTTACTTCAATAGTGTGCACTGTCCCAGGGTATATTGACCGGGAAGGTTATTGCTTGAAAGCATTTATGAATGGTTTGAATTTAATTGGCTTCTCGTTAATTTGTTCTGATTTTTTCACCCTTTTTTCTGTCCCAAGGACTAGATTTTGTACCTTCCTACCATGGAAATTTTGAAGAAGCAAAAAGAAGAAGATAGAAATAAAAAAAAATTTCTTCATGTGAATCATCCCATAAATTTTATACCAATGCTCTTATATTTTAATCAACATCCTTCATAGAAATATTTGTTATTCTTTGCTTCAGTGCATTGACCTGACAATCATTGGAACACTCATTTATTGTTAAGGGGAAAAAATAATGTATGAATGTATTTGCATTTGTGCATACTCAGAACACACTTGAACATGAAATCTCATCAGACTCTTACCACAATTACTAAACACTACCTATTTTGGACCAGAGAAAATTCTGAATCCTTGTAAGAGTTATACAAGTGAACACTAAGACTTACTTTAAAAGATCAATGAAACTGTTATTTTTTGTAGTACACTGGATTAGACTGGACATTAGGAAAAAATTGTAATGAAAGAGTGGTCAAGCTTTGGAACAGGCCTCCAAGTAAAGTGATAGAGCCACCATCCCTGGAGGTGTGAAAAAAAAGTGCAGATGTAGCACTTCGGGACATGGTTCAGTGGGCATGGTGGTGTTAGCTTAATGGTAGGACTTGAAGGTTTCAGAAGTCTTTTGCAATCCTAATGATTCTATTCTATGATTCTATATATCTTTTCCCTTTTTGTCATCGTTATTTGTCTTTGGGTCAGAGTAGCTCAAACCAAACTTAGATAGGTTTTTATTTTCACTGTATATGCTGGTATATTTCTGTCATCATTGCCTTGTTCTTAGATATGAGAAATAGAAATAAGGTAACAGTACTTGTGCTCTCGTATCTGCTCTAGGACTAGGGGTAAAGAATTAGGAAATGATTAAGGGTGAGAAATTGCTCCAGAGAAAAACAGTCATGTTTCCAGTAGAGCTGTCCTCAGCTCCCTCATAATCCCCAAAGACTTTTGACACTGTCTCCACGATTCTGCTGAAACAACCAAATTCAAGTAGAGTGAAACTATTTAAATCTTCAGTTCCCTAATCAGCTTGAATAGTCAGCCAAATATTATGCTGCTGGTGTCTCTGTAAGTTGTTACAGAGACAGAATTTTACCTTATGTTTTTCATAACCACACATTCCTTGCTTCTGATCCGTCTATGGCTTGAACTCATTCTCGCTGAGGGAAAAAGGTCCTTTCAGACTAAGCTTAGACTGTCCCTCGCTGTTCTTCTCCTGCTCTGTCTGCAGAATTTAACCTTTCTTGGCACCCCTATGGGTACACTGCCTCCCCTCCATTATCAACCTCTGTGGTGAAAAAGTGGTTTCAAATTAAAGTCTGCCCCCTGAGAATCATTTCCTTCTGTTTCAAGCTGTAAGATTTTGCCCCACTTGTTTTGTTGTCCTTTTTTCTTGGTGTCCTTGACTTTTTTGGAGGCCAGTCTCCGTTTCCGTCCACAACACAGTGCTTTTACCCATCAGCTGCAAGAGCATGCGTAACGCAGATCAGACTACTTCGGGTCTGATGCTTTTTCTTTGCTTTGCT
>Ga0065711_1001044_pt1 | contig 52920 bp, 45 predicted proteins | sample Hoacrofraction12_FD_59098 | JGI IMG/M metagenome (GOLD analysis project Ga0065711, IMG submission 59098) | Hoatzin crop microbial communities from Cojedes, Venezuela - Epithelial fraction 12 v2 (version 2) | ecosystem: Host-associated > Birds > Digestive system > Esophagus > Crop | place... | reverse complement strand
GGGGGGGGGGGGGGAAAGCATGCTAAACAACATATAAACAGGAGCAGCTGTTAAGAAAGTGTCATCCTTAAGGGTGGCTAGGAGGTCGTGATGCACCCAGCACCATTTTCTTTTGGCAAACAGTGCTGTTGCTGCCGGTGTTCCAGGCCTTCCCCAGCTTCAAGCATAATTATGCTGTAGGTGTAAGCGCTCCAAGTTGGCACAACAACTTGATTAATTTGTTCTCTGATGTTTCTTGTGATCTATTCTGTCAGCTCGGTGGCTGCATTAACAACAAAAGAAAATAAGAGATGAAAGGGCAGCCTAGTTGTAAATGGTTTTCCGAAAATAGCAATTTTTTCCCCCAGAACCTTCTGTATTGACTTCATTTTCATAGATCAGGCCTCAGGCTCAAAGAAATCAAATAGCTTGTGGCTTTGTCAAATGCATGGGTATCTTCATCCATCATCATCGCCATGTCTTGGGAATCTCTTAGAGGCTGTTCCTTAAAATGAAACCTTGCTGAGATCTCCACCTCTCGCATTTAAAGTTTTTCTGCTGGCACAGTAGGCTCCCTTGGTTCTAGGTGTGTTACCTGAGTCCCTCATCCTTTGTAAATGAGAGGAGAGCAAAGAACCATTATGCCAGTGTGAATCAGATCTTAAAAGTCTGAAATAAAGGGGGCTCTTTCTTGTTCAGTACAGCTTGCATCTGTGATGTTTTATGTTCCAGGCACACATCAAGAGGAAAAGATAGTTCGCTTCCGGCAGGGGAGCTCGCAATCTGTTTTGCAGAGAGGCATTCACAATATGCAACAAACTTAAAAAAGAACAAGACACGCAGTTATGTTGTTCATCACTGTGGACTGCTCACCAAAATCCTCTGTGCTATAGTGAAGGAGGAGCAGGAGGTGGGGAGGAAAAACAAAGTAGATAGAAAATGAGTGAACATGTGCTATATGATAAACAGACTCTTGGTGATTAGTGATCCCATCCCAACATTGTTTTAAAAAGACATACAGTAAATGTTAGGTGAGAAAGAGGATTAGAGATCTAGAAAGGAAAAAAATAGCGATGGACCTGCAAGGATATATACAAGAGGAGGCAATATCCCTGAATCTGTAGATGGTACAGAAGAAATACATGCATTTCTTATTGTACAAAAATAAAGATGGAGGATTCTTTTCTTATGAATGTCCAAGGTTGCATTAGATTAAAAAAACCCTGAACTTTAAAAGCTGAGAAAGAGACGTGTTCTGTAGACTATGATTTCAGTAGTTATAGGAACAAGGAATAAAGATCACCTGTGCCCAGAGACATCAATATCTGTCCCCTCTGAAATTTCTTGCAGTTCTTTGAAAAGCGTCAGGAGTTCATCAATACAGAAGGGTCCCTGGGCTAAATGACACCAACACCTTTGGTCTTTTAGACTTTTTAGATCAATGCTGATTAGGTTACAACTACAAAGCAGTTGGTGAGAAAGGACCCCCTTAGCCACTGAGTCTAGCTCCCTGCTGTTTTAGGCAAGCACAACCTATAGTTCCTCTTACTCTGTCTTAAAATTGGTTAAATTCTTTGCCCCTTTCACTTTTGTTTAAAGACTATTCTAGAATCTTGCTATTCTTATGGAAATCTTCTAATTTCCAAACTTAATGGCTGCTTTTACCCACTTACCCGTCGACATGATTTGTGAAGAGAACAGATGTTTTTCTGGCACTTACTTTCTGGGTTTTTTTGTAAATACAATCCCATTTCCTTGCAATCTCTTTTTTAAGCATAAAATATATGTTTCATTTCCCTCAGTCATCTTCCTAGCTCTTTGCTGGTCTTGTTACTGTTTAGGTTTAGTCTTTCTTGACTGGGGATAACCAAAACTGTGCCCAGTATCCTGCATGTAGTCTCAGCACAAGGTTGTATATATCAGCACTGGTGTTATGTAAGTGTGCTCTGTTAATGAAATTACCCAACTTTATCAACAAAATTCATCAAACAACTCCACTGTGTGCCTAGTTCATTGGAAAGCTAGTAAATAGGACTGGTTTTGAAATGAGTCACTGAAGAATTCTGCAGGAAACCTCCCAGTTTGACAGGGATTACAATAGTGCAACCTGTTGTCAAGTATCTTTTAGGTAGTTCACAGTATACACTGCAGTTCTTCTGTTGAGGCCCATCTTCTCTTGTGATGACATAAGTACTTGATTTGAGCCTAGATTTTTTTTAAGGGGTAAATTTTAATTCTGCCTCTTTAGAATTAGGTTGTATAGTCTTTATTTTGTTGTATTTCTGTTCAACTACCTTCAAACTAAGCATTCAGGGATTTTGTCATCTCTTGAACCGTCTGTTCTTTGAAGTGCCATGTGTGTTTTAGATTCTGTTATTACAGCACTGACAGTGACTACCATAGTTTACCTTCTTTCTGTTCAGCACCTTTCTGTTTATACTAGGTTGAAAATTACTGTTTTTAGCAGCTTCAGGACTGAAAAAAATGGATGAATAAATTTAGAGTACAGGTGTAGGTGGTTTGGTACAGAATGTAGTTACATAGTCCACTTTTTATCTTCATCTTCTTTTTCATCGGAGTTTCTTAAATGGAACAGTAGAAGTTGATACTCAAGCGTGTAGGAGAGCAGTTGCAGGAAAGATGTCTTTGAGACCGGAAGAACTGAAGATGAGGTTCAGTGAGCATTTTAAATCCGCAGTGCTGGAAGAGGGAGCAGTCTTGTCTTACTTCCCTGTGATGGCTTCTTTTTCTGCTGCTGCAAGAGTCTATGTGGCCATGTGGCATACCAGATTGGGAAACTGTTCTGGCTAAAAAGTGACCTAGGCAACAGTCAGTAATTTCTCAGCCATATCGGTTCCCTGGTGTAGCTTTCTTGCCACAGAAATGTTGAAAACAAAGGGCAGAGATTGTTTCTTCTGGCAGCAGCACCAGTTTGTTAAAGCATTGAGTTACAGAGTTAATTTAATTTGGAAGCTCAGACTTTCAAAAGTATGCACAAAGCATTCTTGGCGCTGTTCTTTTGTTAAACTAATAAGGAATCTAGCCCAAAAAGTGCCTTCATAAACTCATCTGCAATTTTAGCTGAAAAAATCAGAGCCACTTCTAGGCTGGGCACAGTCTGAAGGTTTTGAAGAAAGTTCCTGGACTGTAGAAGTTGACATAGAAGTTGTCCGTAGCTTCAAGCATGCGAGATTGTGTTCAGTATTCTAGCATACAGAGCTTCTGTACTGCAAATGTGGGATTTTTATTTTTTTTTTTAATATTTCTATCCCCTTGAATTTGAAAATACTAGAATATGAAATTCCCCCATCCCCAGAATAGCATATGCGGTGTCAGCTACAAACCTCCTGGAATAATTGCAGCAGTTTTAGTGAAACACTGGAGCACATTTAGGTTAGGCTGAGGGAGCAAACATAAACTGCAACCTTGTCTTATCAAGCCACCACTGAACTGTTAGCAGTAACAAAGCTAAAAGGCCTTCGAACCTTATTGTACTAGGAATGGCACACATGCGTAGTAAGATGCAGTAGCCCAAAGAGCTTATGAGCTGTGTATACACGGCATGGAGGGGAAAAGCTTTGTACAAGGTCACCCAGCAACTCACCAGCAGAGATTAAAGTAAAACTTACATTTTATGAATTGCTGCTCACTACCCAGTCTGCTGAACAGTTACTTCACTGATTGCACGAGTGTCTCAGATACTGGAGTAATTAAATGGAGGACTGGCTGGAGAAGTCTCTGCCCTTTCTGGCTAGCTTTATGCAAGATTGGTGTAAAAATCAGCTGTCAGAAATGAATGTCTGTATTCGCAGGGAGGAATTTTTCTCTCATCTCCTGTTTATTGGAGATAAGGGGAACTGGAACTAGGGGCTCTGCAAGAGAAGGGGAAATGAGTTAAGGTGTACTGTTTCCAATGATACCACTGCTGGAGTTTGTCAGAGTCACGATTTGGGGCTTGTTTAAACTATACTGTCCTTTGCAAAGGATGGTGTTATACTCAGCAAAGGAGGGATTTGATAAAGTGCAATTGCCACTATTTCTTGGCCGAAGGCTCCAGGAGGTGAGTAGATTTCGTTCCCTGGGCTCACTGCAATGTCTTATCTCCGTTTTGGAGCAAGTTTTACATTAATCAGGGTATTAATGTTTCATAAACTTTTGGAGGAAGCTGAATGTCGTGAATATCTTTTGCATGTACTGTCCAGTCTCTAATGTTAGGTTTAAATCTTGCTTTATTCTCTGTTGAACCCAAGTGCTTTAATCCCTGTTCCTTTCTTCTTTGCAGCCTCTGTGAACGTGCTTGTTCAAAACTGCAAGATTTACAACGATGCTAGCTGCGATATCTCTGCTGATGGGCAACTGCTGGCAGCCTTCATTCCCAGCAGTCAAAGAGGCTTCCCTGATGAGGGAATACTGGCTGTGTATTCTCTGGCACCCCACAACTTGGGCGAGATGCTTTACACAAAGCGATTTGGTAAGCATGCAGCAAGAAGTTGGGGTGGGTGGGAGTGTGAGAAGTTACCTCAGAACTCAGCCTTTGGTGAGAAATGCAATAGTCTGAACATTGGTGATTGTAGTTACAGGAAATATTTTGTTGACCTTCCAGCCAGCCACAAATATAGTACTGCTGGGGAGGAGCTTGTGATACAGTCTAGACATATAAGGTGCTGGTATGGGGGAGCTGCTAAGGGATAGGTTTTTATTCCTTAAGGAACTTCATTGTCTTATTGGGAGGACACTTTCTGCAAGGAAACATCTCACAAAATTTGTTCTTGTGCAGGTCTTCTTCTCTACCCCTTATAAGGATGAGCTTAGTATGCTGTACATTATGGGAATGCTGGAAGGGAATGAAGAAGCTGTGAGGATGAGGCATGGGGAAGGGATGTCAATGTGTGAGAGAAATAGCTCCTCTTCTCTTTATAGGTCCTAATGCCATCTCTGTGAGCCTCTCTCCAATGGGCAGATACGTAATGGTGGGACTGGCTTCCCGACGCATCCTCTTGCACCCGTCCACAGAACACATGGTTGCTCAAGTCTTCAGGCTGCAACAGCCCCATGGTGGAGAAACCTCTATGAGGGTGAGTGTATGTGCATTCTGTTTCTGTGTGTTTTCATCAGTGATGTTTGTGTTGTTTTTGACTCTAGCATAGTAGGTGGTTGCTGGGTTATGGTAGCAAAGAGGTAGCATGCTCCAGGCCTACTTGAAAAATGAACACATGAAGGAATTTACTGCAGAAGTATGCAAACATGGCAGAACATAAATATAACAGAATTGTGAATCTACTCTGGTTTCAGATATGATTACAAGCAAATATATTCCATGTCATGTGTGGTATCCTAAGTCTACATATCACTCATAGTACCTAGTGGGTCTTTTGTGCTTGTTAGGGTAATACGCATATTGCTTGTGGTACTACAGTTGGCTTTGCTGAGGGAGTTTTTCAGCTGAGATTTCAGGATTGTTTACTAACATTCCTAAAAGCAGCTGACCTCCAGGAGAGCGGCCACCAGTGGTTTCAGGAAGGGTAGGAGCCAAGCTTCACATCATACTCACAGACTGAAGGTGAGGCTTACCATACTTTTCTCAAAGAGGATTTTACTGGCTATTTATTAATGAACTTTCTATACGTATGTAGGCCTGTTTTGGCAATGGAATTGTCTTTCTGTACTTTTGCTTTGTTGGGGAACTGAACTGTGACCCATGCTGACTCATTTGGTATGTGAGGAAAAACCTTTGTATTTTTGCAAACTGGCAAATCTAGTTAAAAGAACCTGTGTGTCTTGTTTTGTTCATCAGTGGAGCCTAACAGCTATTCAGTGATAGTTTGGGATGGAAAAAGCTTTGTCCAGTTGATAGTGCACAAAGAGTTGAGGAGGCAGAACTAGGTAATTTCTAAAGCTGAAATTTGGGCTGGGTTCAAGTTTTAGGCCAAGCATCCACTTTTGTTGCAGGAGATGAAAAATAGCTATTCAAAACTTTTTGCTTGTGGGGATAACTTTGATCATAGTGGAATTTGTTCTATGAGCAGCTTTTTGTTTCCTGCCCCCTCTCCCCAATTTTTTCTGTTTTAAAAGGTGCCTCTGTACAAGGGCTGCACTGAGCCATTCATCTAATGCCCCAGCACTAGGGAGAGACTTGTCTCTGGGATAGATTGCTTGGTTCACCTTCAGACTCTATAGTTGCTGTCCAGACTGCTCATGATTCAGAGAGCGTCATCTCAGCTGCATCATTACATGAGCTGCTTTATCAGCTGATATAAAACTCTTGTTTATCATCATCATCTGCTCCATGTTATAATGCAAGGGAAAATAAATGATGAGGATATTCTTTGGTGCACTAATTGGCATTTTTTTCAGCCCTGGTTCTGAGCTACTGTTCTGGTACGAGCCTCTTAAGGCAAGAGGCAGAAATTTAAAAGCATTTATGAGAAAAGCAAAATTTGGTTAGCAGGTATGGTTGGTGAAAGCTGTGTGGATATGATAAGATCATTAATTACATGGATTCAGTATCCTTTTAGATCCTTCTGAATGTCTAGTTTGCCCTGGTACTGTTTCTTTTTTCAGTTATTTTAAGATGCTGGTGGCATACGTAGCTTTTACTGCCAGATATGGGAATATCCCTTCCTACAGGCTTTTTACCATATCATAATAAGTTAGGATTGAGAAGTCCTATTAGCTAAAATCGTGTCTCTTCCCATAAAGAGCTATATGGTAGGATTCTTTCCTCTCATCCAGTCTTTACATTTGCTCTCAACTCCAGTTGCTATGGCTTCTATCTAGTCCTTCGTTTTGGAGACCGTTTTTTCTAGCCAGCTAAATCAGTAAGCTTCTGTCTAAATCTTCCATTTATATTTCTTCATCTCCATTTCAAACATATCTTCTTTCCCTATGGTATGTTACACTTTAAATGCCTGTATCCTTGCTCTTAGTCACCATTTAGCAAAGTAATGCTTTGTATTCCTTTAATCTTTTCTTGTAATTCAATCTTCCAGCTTTCATTTTTTTTTCTCTTCTGACATCTCTCAAAAATACCCTTCATTTTTTTTTTCCTTTCCCTCATTCTGGGATATGTTTAAACGTACGTAATGTGATAAGCATAGTCTTACCAGAAGTCCACAGAGGGTATTTTTTTTCTGCTTTTTTGGACTACAGGGCTTTACTTACACAGTCAAAAACTGTTGTTTTTTTCTTTTTTTGCTGTTATGGTGAATTGAAAATTTTGTACGATTTTTGCCACTCTTGCTTTTCAGACTTGCTCCACATCAGTGCACTCCTGTCTTTCTCATCTGCTGTAGTTCTGGATTATTTTTCTCCAGATGGATTGCATGTATTCTAAAGGTTGCTTTTTTCATCTTTCTTGCACATGTATTTTTAGCTTCCAGAAACCTTTCCCCCACGTTTTCAAATCTATGCAGTCTAGCAGGCTTTGCTAACTAATTTGCTGTTTTCCGCTTTCCCACATCATGTTTAAAGATGTTAAAAATGTCTCGTTTGTGACTGCTTTGGACTTTCAGCTTTCTGCCTGTGTGACAGGGTCACAACTAGACCAGTTTGAATTAATTTGGTTAAAGAGCCTACCTGTGAGATATTGTTGAGTATTGTTTCAGCAGTCTGCTGTGTGTTGGTCATCTTTGTGCAGTTTGTAGGACCAAGCTTGGAAAGCATAAGACTTTTAATCTTGTAAATATTATTCCTTCATCTAGATATAAAAATCAGTAGATCAACTACAGGTATTTCTTCTGTCTTGAATTTTGCAGCAAGTCTGCTTCATAAGTTTGTGATACTTTTCAGGACACGCAAAATGAAAATAGAGCTTGAAGTAGGAAACTTTATAAAATTCTTAGTACACTGTCTTTACGTTGGCTACTGTGTTCGTATTCAGTTAGTGAAAATCTGTTTGCAGCTTGGTCAGCATGCAGTAGAAAGAAGTTTAGGAAACCTGGTGAAACTGTGTTCTTCAATCTTTAATGTGCACGTTACAGAGAATCAGAAAGCATCCTTGTTTACTCTGTGCCAACAGCTTGTAATACAAAGCAATTGTTACTCAACTTCTTAACTAAAAATAAGTTATAGCCATGTTCTGAAGCAATGCTTTGTGGATATTTGAATTTGACATTAATTGCAAAATTCCCAAGAGAGAAATTCAAGAGAAATGCTACATCAAATTCTGTGAAAATTCTTGTAAGCTGTCTCCCGATTGTTCCTTCCTTCTCTGACGCTTTTTGATTTACAGTCGATGAACGGGGAGAGTAGGGCATGGCAGTGTGGCCTGCAAATCACTGCAAAAGCATGGCAACCTGCTGAGGAGTGAAATACAGTGATTATTTCTGCTTCCAACTAAAATAAAAAGACTTTTCCTCCACATCCTTGACTAGCAGTTGGAAGAATGCAGGTTTCTATTCCTCAGAGAGGTTCTGCCATCTTGCTGTTGAAATAGAGGTTTTGAAGATGCAATTAATTAGTTTTGTTACATGAAACTCTAATATAGTTAATTACACCTAGAAATCCACTGGCTGCTGGTGTAATTTTCAGAGCTGGAGAGAAATGTTCTCGCTGAGAACTAAGCACTTTACTAAGGAGCATCTTGGTTATACAAGTGTGCATTGTCTATATACACCTTGCTCCTAATATTTCAGAGAGATTGGGTACAATTCTGTGGGTCAGGGCTGACATAATTTGACAGTTATGAATTGTGCTTAGAAATGGAGTAAAAGTGTGAATTGCCATCAGCTGTGGTAGAGTCGTGAGCTAGAGATTCATGCTCTTTCTGTTCACTCCCTTAAGATTAATCTGCTTAGCATTTCAGATGGAAGCATAGCTTTGTGAAAGAGTAAGTTTGTTTTTCAGACTGAGGCTTAAAATGGTCTCTAGTACTATTGACTTTTAGCAAGAATGGTATGCATAAGCTTCATTTTTTGTTATTTGTGTTTGTGGTTTGTTTCTTTGCAAACCTAGTTAACATCTCTGGAATTTCTCTGTACCTGGAGAGTACAGGGAAGGAATTGCTTTTAGCAGTTCTCTATCGTGGAGTGGTACAGGTAGCAGTGGTAATGGGAATTGTCTAGAAATACCTGAGTTTCAGAGGTGGGAAGTTTGGAGAAAGGACTCCAAATGCGGATTAGGAATAGGATTTGCAGTCTTATATAAAAGCATAGGTGGAGCTGGTCTCCAAATAAAGAGGACCTGTTTTCAAGCTGCTGGGTCTAGGGTGATTTCTGAATTCCGTATGATTTCAAGAGTACACAGAGGCTAAAGAACTTAGAAGAACATGAAATTAGAAAACTGATTGGAGCTGAAGTTCTTTAGAAAATTAGAAGAATAAGGATCATATTGCTCTGGATCTGTTAACAGTGGGTATTAGTGAGAAAGAGGACCAGAAGGTAGTTTTATTTCTGGCATTCACAAATTCTGATGCGCTTGCAATGTTTAATGTTTTTCATTTTACCCAGAGAAAGCTAACTCTAAATTCAGAAAAACATTGTTACTGTAATCCAAATTAAAATAAAACTTGGAAATGGGCTTTTAAGCTGAGGATACAAAAAGTCAGTTGGGAGATATAAAAATTTGATTGACATGAAGCTGAAAAGCAAATCATGCAGTTTGTGGGGATAAGGCGACTTAACCAAGCCCCATCTCAGATACTGCATTGTGCTTTGAATCTGGAAGAAAATTCAGGCTGTGGAGATCTGGAATTGGCTCTTGACAAGTCTGCTGGTATTTGGGAGACATCCCACTGAAGTGGACGGTCAGTAGCCTGGGTGGAACAGAATACATGTACGCTTCTGTTGTAAACAGATGGAGAATTCCAAATACTGCAGGAAGAAGGGCCTGAAGCAGAAATGCATGCAGAGTTTTAGCACAGAGCCAAGCTGTTTTTCAGCATATTAACTCTCAACGAGGACAATGCACAAAGTATGTGAGAAGATGCACAGTTCTGTTGAGTGCTGTTGTCTTCAGAGCTATGTGCAAGTGTAGTAGAGTGTATGCAGTGTGGTCTGCAAAGGTCACTGCTAGGCCTCATTGACTCACTGGATGCGCTGTGAATGCTCCCGCAGCCATAAGCGAAGGGTTGTTAAGTGTGAAAGCAAATGGCTGTGCACATTCGCTTCACTGGGGTGCAAGTTACAGCTTTGTCAGAGCCCTTGGTAAGGTGGCAAGAAAATTGATCAGGAGAATATATGGAGGTGGCTTACTGTAACATGTTACCTCCAGTGGAAAAGTTTGTATGAGCTAACATACTTCTGAAAAAAGTGTAGATTGCAAGAGAGAGAGTACCAGTCTATTGTGTTACTGGAAAAAGCATGCTTATTGGTGTGGTCCCCGGTGTCTCCTTTTGAGAGAGATTTTGACATCTTCACGTTGACAAGGAGAGCTTCTGACAACTCTTGAGTAGAACTGCAAATAATACATCCAATTCCTGCCCGAAGAGATTTTGCACTGTTGGCAGAAATTGAACCAGGCAGGCGTTTCTTAAACTACTGAAAGTCCAAACACAGTCATAGACTGTGTGTACTTGTTGATGCTAGGAAGAGGGCATGGGGACAGATCCCTTTTCTGACTGATATGGAAAATCTCTCTTTTTAATACAAAGTAGAGCAGAATAGTCTGGTTGAGGCCAAATAGTTTTATATGCTCTGTGTATCGGCAAATTCAGGCAGGTATCTTAAGAAAAACAGAGCATATCCAAAACCCATGTTGGTAAGCACTGCTTATGTAGGGTGCTGTAAGAAATAGCTGTATTTAGCATCCTTGGAAAATGCAGTGCCACCTTGGTGTTGCAGATGGCATGAAGTTTTGCATCAATGTGCACATTTGAGTGTAGATGCAGGAATGGTATGTTGTAAGAGTTAATTAAATTGCTGTCTTGACCGATTCATCCATGTTCTGCATGAAGGCTGCTGAGACAGAATTTACGAGAAACAGTGAAAATGTAAAACTCATTAGGATTCCTTCATAAAATATTGTGTTAATATCTCATGCGATGGTTAAATGTGAAACCAGTGTCAGTTTTTGCAAACTGCTGTGAAGAAAAAGCAAATGACATGTATTCAGGATGTTTTTACTTTGTGGCATGTAAAGCTGTGAGCCAAGACCTTTTGTTCAATATGAGGTCCACTATTAGAAGTGCCGAGCTCATGCACTTCGGGTAACGCCTTGAGCCCATTTGTCCCACAGTAGCTAATGTTAGCTTTGGTGCAGATGGGTACATAGTTTTAATTAGATAGAAAAATTATGGCAAAGATGATTCCGCACCTGAGGGTAGTGCAGTCATCTTGCCCAGGTCAGGTAGGGGAAAGGGAGCCAGGTGAATTATTACTGGATTTGCACTAAATTGGTCATGGGCTGAGAAGAAGTTTGAAATTTCATGAAGATTTTTTGTTTCGGAACTTCTTCCTATCATCTTTATGAATTAAATTTAAGCCAGCTCTTTCCTCTGGTATTTATTCCTTTCAGACGTGTAGGCAGCTGGATGACAGCCTCTTTTCACCTAGATGAGGGTGCATGTAGCTCTGTCATCAACATATTGTTGACACTTGATCTTGTATGCCATTCTGTTGAGGCTCAGCAGACAGAAAGTGGGGTGGAATGGCAGCTCTTGTCATTGGGTCTTTAACATATTGTAGATTTTGCTCATCCAGTCTCAGCATGACTTTTAATGGGGAATTACAAGTACTGCTTTTGGTTTGCAGTCTGAGTTAAGGGCAAGAATGAAGCAGCTTGTCATTCCTTTTGCCGTGGAAGTGACCGTATTTTTATTTGATTGTCCCAGCATTGAGCTGTCGATTTTCACAAGCAATAGCTGGGGGCACAGTCCTGTTTGCACAGTTCAGTTCACTTGTGCATCTGCATTGAATATATACGTATCTATCTTCTGTCATGCTAACACGCCCTTTGGCATTCCTCTTTCCTTTCATCTGTTCCAACCACACGCACGCACAATTGAAAGGACAATTGTTTTGTTTAGCAATTTCTTGCTTACTCAGCCCTAGGTTTCAGATCCGGGCTTGCACCAGTCCCCTAAAGGGGTTTTTGGAGGTATTACCCTGGTTTTGCAGCCGTTGGCAGATGGGTAGTAAATTAATGAGCCACTTCGCTGCAAGGGTATTATTTTCCTAAGTGAGAGCTTTGTTACCTGAGATGATCCGTTTCTAAATAAGACCTAGTTCTTGTTGATGTTTTCGTTTCCCACTAGTTATTTTAAAGCTCTTTCTCATATAGTGGTTGCATGGCAGGCTTGTGAGATAAAGTACCAGCTGATAATGCCAACAGCTAGCCGAAAGAAAGGAAGGGTTAGGTGTGCTATAATGAGATTTATCTGGATTTGAAAGATCAGCAATAAATTACGTGATTACATATGGTCGGGAAGAACCAACATTTACCTTTGCATAAAGTTTCTCAGTCCGTCCAACAGAAACTCCTGGTGCTGTCCTGGTTTAGGACTTAAATCAAGTATGTTCTATTAAGGTTTCAGCTGTTGCTGAAAATTAAGGGTAAATTCTCGTTTAATTCACTGTGGCTCAGGAAGCAAAGCTAGGATTTTCTGCACTGACAACAGTTTGGCAGAAAGGTTTGTTGTATTGGTAAAGACTGAAGGAGGATTTCATATATGATCCTATTGCATCTGTGAATGATAAATGGAGTTGAAAGAAATTTTATCTGTGCAGAGCATTAGATGATAAGGTCCATTTGAGGATAAGACTAACAAATCCAAAAAGATAAATGCATTATTTTTTGCTTCTTCCATTTTAACAGAGAAGATCTAATGGAAAGACGTGTATGTTGTTGGCAGGAATCAGCTGTGGGGGAGGGGTTGAGAGCAGCATAGACCAACCTGTCTCATAAGAAGAGGCTGGGAGCAAAAAAGCAATTTTTTTCCCATCTGATCGTGGGAAATGTGTGCTATTTTCTTTGCATCTGCGTCTAGGTACAGAAAGAAGACTCCTTCCAAACAAAGGAGAGACTTGCCATGTTTCAAAGTACTGATGTACCTTGTTTTATGAATAAATGTATTGAATCATCGGTCAGTTATCCCGAGGAGTGTGTGTTTGGCTTTGCATTCAAAGCCCTCTGCTTTAGACAAGCTAGGCTTGAATTCTGCTGCGGAGCGCTCTGGGGTTTGTGGCAGTGCAAGGCATAAGCCTGAATTTCAGCAGCTTTTGTGAAATTCATAAATGGAAGGCAGAGTAAAGAATGTAATCTAAGCAAAAAGGGGATAGTGTTATTTATTCAGGAGATCAGGTTAGGATGCCTTAAGCTTCTGGACCTTAAAAAGCCACAGACTTGTTTAGATTAGTTGGCAGCAGTATAGAAGTCAGTGGTGCAGGAACACCAGGAACATACAGTGCTTTCAGTAGAGTGGAAGATGCTTCATAGCAACTTACCTGATATCATGGTGTCAGAGGTGAACTATTTGATGCAATGACATTAAAAAAAAAAAAAGTACAAGGTGAGATGTTTCAGTGGCGACACCTTATTGGGATGATTAAGGCAAAAAAAAAGATAATTTATTTAGGGGCTGTTAGTCTCCGTAAGGTGCTTACAATCAAAAAAGATGAAGTGAAACTTCAAGGTCAGATTGTGGAGCAGAAGATGAAGGACAGATGGAGAAATGTGAAATGCGTGCAGCCCTAGTTGGACTGCTGTTGGTTTTGCTCTCTTTATGCTTTCATCCTGTTGCTGCATCTCATGTGCTGCTCTGCAAATACAAGTGCACTTTGTACTTTTCTGCATTTTTTTGAATGCTCTTTTGATGGTTTCGTGCTGTACGTAGGCTTTGCTTTGAGGTATGCTTTCAGTGAACTTAGTGTTGTGGATTGACTATGCTTTCTGTATTACATAGTTTATGTAGCTTAGTTGGTTACAGTGCATTACAAAATGAGGTACCTGCACTGGCCAGAAGCTCTAGTACAGCTGTGATTACGTTGGCAAAGCTGTGCAGCCTCCACAGTTGCTTTGATGGTATAACCTGTATCCGTATGAAGAGTGCTTTGTTTACCACCATAAACTTTAGATCTATGCTGGCACAAGATATAAATGTTGGCTGCCAGTACAGCTATAGCCATCCAGCAGAGATCAACACTCCTTTCTGAAGCTCTTTCCTCTGCAACACAGGTCAGAGTGGCCATGAAGCTGTGGATTTTACCAGTCCTCCCAGTAAGAGGTTTCTGTTGGGTTTAGCACATTAGACATTTCTCTTCCTGTGTGTTTTCACAGTCAGTCAGCCTCTGGTGACAGCATGGCTTCAGTTGAAAATCAATAATTAAATTTTAGGCTGGTGCCTGATAAACCCACCTGGTCTGCTCTAGCCATTCTTCTCCCTTGACCTGTCAGGATGGAGCTTCACGGATGACAAGATTTCCCTGTGTAAACAAGAGAACAGCTGCATCCCCGCCCCACACACTCTTTATCAAGGCTGATCTAACAGCCCAGTTTACTGCCTGGGCTAAGCAAAGGTAAGGGCTTGAAATTTATTGGCATCTTGAAAGGCGATGCATCTAGTTGAGAGCAGGAATGTCTCTACTGAATTTTAAAAGATAAAAAGCGAGAGTTCCTGCTGAGTTTCCCTACCCACTTGTGCCAACTTTCACTTCTCCTCCAGCTTGAAAACATGTTTCTTCTTCCTTGAGTGCCAGAGAGGAGAAGAAAGGTCCCACCCTGCCAAACAAGTAGCATTCAGCACTCATCTGCCTTCTGTTGCTCTCCGTAGAGGTAGGAGGGCCTTGAACAGAGATGTGGCTGTGCAGATGACGTGGTGCGTTTGCTTTGGCCAGGCACAGTGCTGCTCGGACCAGGCGAGCAGCATGGCACCGCTGCTAACTGACAGCAGTAGCCCAGGTCTGGGGCACCCTGCTGCTGCTCCGATGAGTGACGGGATCCTGGCGATTGCCCCGTCCAGCTTTTTCATGTTGGCACACCCCAGAAATGGAAGGGAAAGGTCGCATCTGAAGAGTTTTATTAAATAGCAGCAGCTTCCCTGGGACAGAGTGGGAGGGAAAGAGGGAAGCAGTAGGTCAACTAGGACTTTGCAGAGCAGAGGCTTTTAGCAAGAAGTTTTCTTACCCCTCCAGGGTAGGTACAAATTAACTGTCTAGCTGTGTGCTTATGTGTTGTGCCCTGGGCCCACTTCTTCCCATGTAAGTACTGCAGCTTGATGCTGGCGAAGAGATCGGTGGGAGAGATTCCTTGAGGCTTGTTGTTGATTGTCACGCAGCCTCTCCCGGCTCTCTGCCAGAAGTAAATACTTAAGTGTCATACCTAAGTGGTGGCTGTGACAGGTGCTACAGTACTGATGTGCCAGCACTGACAAGTTGGAGAGGGAGCAGCAGCAGTGGACTTGAGGTGACCTTTGCACTCCACATGCAGCTTGTTTGCTGAACACTTTGAGGACCTGGGGTTTTTTTTTTTCTTTTGCTCATGCCTTACAGCCCAGCTTTCTCTGAACCAGCTTCTCCCCTGCTGAATTCAACGTTGAAGAAGTGGCTGTGAAGTGATGAAATGAGCTTTAGGGAGTTCAGTAGATGATGTGTGTGTCCACTCCTGTTCAGGGAGAATGGAAGAGGCACACCAAAGAGATAAGTAGTTGCTTCTAGTGTGGTCTTTGAAAAAGAGAAGTGCAGACATAAGTTACTCGACCAAATCTTTGCCCACGCTTCAAGATTACAGGGATGCAACCAGCTGTTTCTTTAGTGAGTATTGCTTTCCCTTTGTATGAGAGGCACCTTTTGTGTGGAAGTTTAGCTATCTAGACAGTTTTGGTATTTCTAGAGGAAGACTTTGTATCTTCCTGCCATCCCCTGCACTCGGAGGAGAGATGGAGTCCCTGACATGACAGAAGACTCCTGGAATCTCCTGTGAAGTGTGGGGAGATCGCCAGAGACAGGGTTTTCCATAAACATAAGTACAGGTCAAGAAACGGTTCTGTGTAATGCAGGCTGGGTCCTGTGGCCTGAAGGGGAAAGGGTAGGACCTTTCTTGCCTAGTGAAATGACATTTATATGTTTATGTTGTTGCTAAGAAGAGAACAGCTTGCTATACTTACGTTGCCTGTTTGGACTTAAGCTTCTATGGGGATGTTCTGAAGCTCCCACTCCTCAGACTTCACTGTTTATAGTTGTAGAAACACACCATTCAGAACTCTGTTTTAGAACAGCATCTGTAAACAAATGCAGCTGCCAACTTCATTGCATGCTGAATCGCCACATCAAATGGTATGGCTATGTATTATTAAATTAGTAGTGTAGTAGTGCTCGAAGCAAGTCTGACAGTGGTTGTGGTGGAGAGCCTGGAAGCTTGCCATGACTGCTGGCAGTGATTATGGGTTGATAAAGTGTGATGCAATATGATATCAGTCCTAAATGAAAATGCCACCCTATTAAAAATAAACTTTCTGGAGACTGGTAGAGTGTGGTGGGCACCTTAAAGGTTAGTGGGCTTCTGCAGAAGTGGTTCTAAACTGGTTCCTGAACCCTTAGTCTTCAACATTGCTGTCACACATGTCAACTAGTCTGTGGATTTGCCCTAATGAAAGGGAACTGGTGAATATGAACTTTATACATTTGTATTGCTAGTTTTAAGAGTGTTTGAGGGTTGGCAGCAATCTCTTGACCTGAAAGCTGGAAATTCGTATTAGTGTAGGATTCCTGTAGTAACTTCAGTGTTTTTCCTAGAAGTTCAGAACTACAAAGCATGGACAGTCCCACTGATAGAGGCGTGGTCACTCTGTGGTATGTTTTTCAAGTTGGCTACTTTGGTTGAAATATCTCAGTAACTTTTTGTAAGATGTAGCAATGGACACAAAAAGACAAAAAAAAATCTGAAAGGAATTAGCTGTGATCTATGGAGAATAATGCTTCCTGGCAGACTTCTGACCCTCTTTGAAGAGAGGGACCTGCCGTTGTTGAAGGAACTTAAATTTTTTTCCACTCTGTGGATAGAGTAGGGGGTCTTGCTAATGGATGCAATTGCAACAACCAGTCTGTATGACTGCATCAGACTGATTAGCTGGGTCCTGGTTACTGCTGCGAGTGGTAATTATGCTAGTACAGCTGCTTTCTCTTTTTATGTTCTAATTACCACACGCATGGATGTCATCACCCTTAACACTGCATGGAGTTGTCCCATTAGCGTGGGAGTGGGAAGCAGCAGGGGAGGGAAGCTCTTCGGCGTGACAAGCCGTTTAGAAGTGAATGGAGTGGAGTGATGAAGCAAATATTCTTATGCAGAATTTTTGAGCCATCTTGTCTTTGAGATTATGCCCTCAGCCAACATTTTTGCAGGTTGTCAGAACCAGACCCATGTCCTTGGCAGCACTTTCCATGGGGTGCTGTTTACTGCAAAGCGCCTGGACACTGAGCTGTAGCTAGCAAGCCTCCCCTCTTCGTGTGGCTGGTTGTGGAGCCTGCAGGACAGCGGCTGTGCAAACTGACCTGCCGGTGGAGGACAGCTTGCGGCTAGCCCAGGAAGGCAGCTTCTCTAGCTGTGATACCTGGCAAAGCCCTTCTCAGGAGAAGAGAAACCGTTTGTTTCTGACTTGCCAAACAGGGATACGATCGAACACCCTTGCAGTTCTTGAGACATTTGGAATGCCTGTTTTATGAATTTATGTTCCCAGCTCTGACAGACCCCTCCCTTCCCCTCCTTCTCAAAATCCAGTCTCCCCATCTCAGAGTGCACCATAATCTCCATGGTAACAGGTGTTACCATCGTACATCTGATTTTTTTTTCTTCCCTCTTTTTTTCTCCCCCTGCCCCCACAAGCAAGGTAGAGAGGGAATGGGGCAGATGTGACAGAGATGAGGTAAGAGCCAGTTAAACCCTCTAAGGGCCTGTGCTTTTCATCCAAGCCCTGAGCTTCTCTGAATACACTAACTGCTTAGTGATAGCCAGGGAGAAGAGTGACCAGCTTCTGTCATACAGAAAAATCCTTAAGGATGGTTTCTCCTCTAATGTGCCCTCCTCAGAAGAGAGGTTAAATGTGTTACTGATGTTGGGAAGTAACGTAGCTGTATTGTTTTGCTCTGACTTACTTTGTTTGCATTACGATGGTCAAGATGAAGGTTCTGGGTACTAGCGATTGGAGGGCGTACAGTTAAGTGGTTTCTGCCTCAGACTTTTCAAGGTAAATTGTCAAACAGGTGAGGTGTGGGGTGGGCAGTAGAACTACAGTGAATAACAGCCCCAGTTTGTTATGCTAGCTGACGGGTCCCACCCTAATCAATTCCAATTGTTACTTCAGGCCACCTCAGCAGTGCAGTAGTGGTTGATCTGTATTTACATCTACATTTATCCTGTTGTTCCGCCACATCCTCATTCCCTTCCTTGCTTCCTGGTCCAGAAGCCTCCTCTTTTCTGGGGAGTCTGTAAGAAGGGTTTTGTGATGGATGCATGGAGCCCACCAGAAAATCTAATGAAAACATATCTTTCACCTGGGACTTACTCCATTGAAAATCTAGATTTGAAGTCTGTGTTACCTGTAGTTATTACAGGTTTAAATCCTAGGTAAATTTCTGCAGAAATTCTGTTAATTATTTGGACTTGTACATGCAGTCTTCAGTCCTACCCTTCTGAAACAGTGATGGAATGTACTCTGTGGCCCAGTCCACTGAAGCAGCTTGTCCCTGTGTATTCCTGGTAGCCAAACCGGCAAGTTTTATTGCCCCTCTTTCCTCTTCCCATACTTTTGTTTTTATGATCTACATCTACAAGTGTCATATTTTCTGGCTAAACGGGGTGTTGTCAGTGTACCCAGTTCTTGTTGTTGAATGGCAGGATGCAGGAAAGCATTGTGCTGTACAAAAGACATTAGCTTCTTGGAGTAGAAGGAGGGTATCTGCGTAGGTATAATCTGTTCCACTTCATCGTTGTTGCTGTTCAAGCTCATATGCTTCAGAAACCAAGCTACTGCAGACCCGAAAGCCAAGCTTGCCGTTGGTCCTTCGTGTACACAGGGTTTTCATTCCTCGGATTCATGCAGCATTTGGGAAGCACTGGCTTGCAGCCATGCTAACTACCTGCAGTCTTAGCAGCTCTTCAGCTTCTTACCTTTCTGCGGGTAAAATGGATGGTGGTGTTAGGGTACCTAAAGTGAGGGGTTTGTTACTTGTGTACTGGTGTTAATCTCATAATTTGATTTTCCTTTGTGCGCTGTTGATATGGAGGTTGGTCAAACTCTGAAACATTTTCAGGAGACTGTTTAAATGTTTAAAATGGGAAAGAATTGTGTTTGGTGGTTTGTTTTTTTTTTGCATAGTTTGGTTTGCTTAATAGGAACAATAAACTTTTGATGCTGAAAGCCCATGTACTTGCCAGTTTCCTGTTCCGCCCTAGTGGATTAAGGAGAGGTGAAGGCCAGAAGAGTCCCAGTTGTCCTGCTTTCTAATTACTATACCTCTTGTCCCCATCACTTTGTTAAATTAGGTTGAGTAGAAGGACTATGCAGCCCACTGAGCGACATGCAGATTCTTCTGGGGCAGAATTTCTGCAGCTCCACAGCTGTGTGCCAGTCAGTCTGTTAAACACTTAGGGGCACGTGTATGTGCATTTCTAGCAGTTGCTTGCGCTTGCTGCTGGTTTAGTGGTTTATTGCAACATCCTGTAAAGTGACATGCCTCCTTGACCAGCTGCGCTGCTGCAGGGAGACAGAACATTTGTTTGAGCCTCCTTGGCTCTCCTGCCTTGTATTGTCCTGTCAAGTAATCTCCTGTTATTGTTTCAGAGAGTTTTCAACGTTCTGTACCCAATGCCTGCCGATCAGAGAAGACATGTCAGCATAAACTCTGCTCGATGGCTGCCTGAGCCAGGCCTGGGATTGGCGTATGGCACCAACAAAGGGGACCTGGTGATTTGCCGACCAGAGTAAGTGATTGCTTTACATGGGGTTGTATGTGCTTTGGCCATTCTGTTCTTAGGGTGGTGGGGTAAGATGGCTCTTCACTGCCTGGGGCGTTATGCTTGAGGTACTCAAAAAAACCAGCTCGTAATACTCCTTTTGGACTGCCACAGTGTTTACCCAAGTCTCTTACAATCAGTGTTTGTTTTGCTGATTATGAAGTTGTGAGGCTGTTTGAAGTGCATCTCATTAGCTCGTTTTACTTCCCATGTCTTTCTAGGCTTTCTGGATCCTTTGTTTCATGTATGTCTAGTGCAGTGTCTTTCAGTCGCTCTGGATTTATGGGCTTCTAAAAGCTTCCAATGAGAACAGCAAATTTGAGCTGTTAGTGATACGCTTGCTTTCCTCTGCTGTCATGTATCCCTTGGAGTCCACCAGCCAGCTTCAAAGCTGCTGACCTAGACTTATCAAATACTTGTTACAGTGTTCAAGCATGAGATTCTATGAACTGCAAAGGTTTTTGTCATGATTATGAGCAAGCCAGTAAATTGTTTTGGTCCTCACTTGAAAACTCAATGCTGTGATGTGTAGACTTTAGCTCTTTATTTGTACAGTGCCATGAAGGTTGTAACTGTTCCTTTTTAAACTTGCAATTAAACATAAGCTAATTTAGATATTGTGTGACACAGATGATGACTGAGTGTCTGAGCAGTGAAGCATGCATTGCTTTCAGTGTTCTTGGGGAGTCTCTTCACAATACTTTGAGACATTTTTCTCCATTGTGTTGTGCAAGCGCTTCTTTTGGAGCAGTATTTCCTTTATGCTGCAGGAACACTTCAGGGATTTCTCTGCTTCAGTTATTTCCTGGTACTAAACTACCTTGGTATTCTTTTGGGTTATGTTTCACATGTTGAAGTTCCTTATAACTTAAAAGCTGGCAGCTAGAAACTTGCAGCACTGCTGGTGATCTTACCACATGCATGTGGACTCCATCTGTTATGCATGAGATCAGGCATGTGGTGCTTGAGGGGAGTCATATAGTCAGTGAAGAACCACTATCTTAAATCAGAATAAATATATACAATTGTAATAGTGACTAATTCAGTACAGCCTTCTTGTAAAATCTGTGCTTGGAATTCAGGTTGGACCAATTTCAGTAGTACAGAATGCCAGAGCTCTTCAAACAGCCCTCTTGTTCTTTTGAACATAATCTTTCATCAAGGCCTTATTTATACATGAAGTTCTGCAAGGTATTATTACGGAATAAGCTATAATCACTCTCTTCCAGGATAAGTGGCTCTCTTCAAGAGTAGTTGATGTACTTTCTAAGCAGAAGAATTATTCAGGAATAATGGCTCTCTTCTTCTCGAACTCTGGAGAGTTATTCTAAGTTATTTTCAGTATAGAGAAGTGATAAGATCTGGTCTGCTGATGATGGCTCATGAGATGAACTTGGATGAGAACCCAGGGATATGAAATCTCCCCGAGGGTGGGTGCTTTGGTTGAATGCTGCAGAGTCGAGCTTGCTCTGGCTGTCCTGGCTTGCCACACCCCATATTAGGTATCCATTCTGCTGCTTGCAGTAGCCCGAAGCTAAGTGGCATGTCTTTTCTTGGCACCTCACTAATTAAAGATGCAGCAGAAACACTTTCATGGTATGTTACGGAAGCACTGTCAGTTCTTCTGCAGCGTCTCTGTGAAACTTCCTTAGCTTGCCATGTTGCTAGGGCACTCTTCTATCTCCTTACTTCTACCCCAGCAACAATCACGCACAATTCCAACAAAAATAAAGTTTTTCCCTATGAACATGAAACAAGGTGGCTGTAGAGGTGGGAGATTTATCAGTAGTTTGACAGAAATGCTTCATCAGGTTTTCTGCTGATGGATTGGAGTGACTGATGCTTCTGGTGATTATTGCAGGCCTCGCATGGACTGGTGGGTTCTTTTTGGAGCAGGACACCTGGTGTGTTCTGTTCTCAGCTGTAACATTGTATAGACCAACAACAGCTGGAGTGACTTAAAAACCTCTGCATGAAGGTGTAGATAGTCACTGAGCTGAATAATTTGCACTGAGGCTCTGACATCAGAACACACAAATGAGTGAGGCTCTATCAGAGCAGAAGTAGCTTGCGGCTGTGATATCTGCCCCAGATCTACTTGGAAGATTCTCAGAGAAAGGAAAAATCCTGACATGTAGATGCCATCTCAGTAGTTCTTGGCTTAATAGACTTGGTTTGAGGTTGGGATATCTGTTGACTTTAACAGAAGTGAGGGAGAAAGATGAAAAGTATGTGTGTAGTTTCCATACACAGTAATACAGAGGAAGAGAAATATTAAATAAAGGATTCAGCAATTGATAGAGTACTGTATGGGGGATAGTCTAGCAAACAGCAGGGATCAAGAAAACACTGTACTGCTGAAAACACCCCCACTCTTGTAATTTGGCAAAGAAAACTGTGGTCAGTAGCAAACAGCTGAGACGGTTAGAATTCCCTGGGTCTTTATTCGCATGTACTATGGAGGCATTTGAAACCAAGTACTACAGGGATCACATAAACAGGTTGGAATAGCAGCTGTGTCTCAAATAAAGGATTTGAAAAGCATGTGCTTAGGAAAAATGAGACGAGTAGACTGGAAGTACAATCTGACCAAGAAAAAAGTTGTAACTTGAAGCTCTGTGGGCTCATAATGAGAGGCTATGCAAATAGTCCTTCCAGAGTTCTAAAGACACCGTAATTAAAACCAAATGTTTTGGGCTATATTGCTAAGTTGAGGTAGCACTGATGGCACTCTTTCTTGCAAATGCAGGTGGGGAAGGTCAGGTGGTTGTGGCAACTGTTTTGGTTTGGCCTGGATAAATGCCAGGTGCCCACCAAAACCGCTCTATCATTCCGCCTCCTCAACTGGACAGGGGAGAGGAAATATGAAGAAAGGCTCGAGACCAGGACAGGGAGAGATCACTCACCAATTACTGTCACAGACAAAACGGACTGAACTTGGGGAGAAAAGGGAGTTTATTTTATCACCAATCAAATCAGAGTAGGATAGTGAGAAATAAAACCAGATCTTTAAACACCTGCCCCCCACCCCTCCTTTCTCCCCAGGCTCAACTTCACTCCCATTTCTCTACCTCCTCCCCCTGAGCGGCGCAGGGGGACACGGAATGGGGGTTACAGTCAGTTCATCACATGTTATCTCTGCCAATCCTACCTCCTCATGGGGAGGACTCCTCACACTCTTCCCCTGCTCCAGCGTGAGGTCCCTCTCACGGGAGACAGTTCTCCACAGACATCTCCAATGTGAGTCCTTCCCATGGGCTGCAGCTCTTCATGAACTGCCCCAGCATGGGTCCTCCCTACGGAGTGCAGTCCTTCAGGAACAGGCTGCTCCAGCGAGGGTCCCCACAGAGTCACAAGCCCTGCCAGCAAACCTGCTCCGGCGTGGGCTTCTCTCTCCACGGGTGCACAAGTCCTGGCAGGAGCCTGCTCCAGCGTGGGCTCCCCATGGGGTCACAGGCTCCTTAGGCATCCATCTGCTCCAGTGTGGGGTCTCTTCCACGGGCTACAGGTAGATATCTGCTCCACCGTGGACCTCCATGGGCTTCAGGGGGACAACTTGCCTCACCATGATCTTCATCAGAGCTGCAAGGGAAGATTCTCTGCTGCAGCATCTTGAGCACCTCCTCCCCCCTCCTTCTTCACTGACCTTGGTGTCTGCAGAGTTGTTCCTTTCACATCGTTTCACTCCTCTCACTTGACTGCCATCTCATTGCAGTTTTTTTTTCTTCCCCTTCTTAAATATGGTATTGCAGAGGCGTTACCACCATCGCTGATTGGCTTGGTCTTGGCCAGCGGCAGGTCCGCCTTAGAGCTGGCTGGCACTGGCTTTATCAGACATGGGAGAAGCTGCTCGCAGCTTCTCACAGAAGCCGCCTTTATATCCTCCCCACTACCAAAAGCTCGCCATGCAAACCCATAACAGCAACCCATAATGTGAACTCAGTACACAGATTTAAGGGGTGTTTTGAAGGAAAGGATAATTGAAACCATGGAAAGCAAGACTGAATACGTTGTGATTTTACTAATGTGGAGTATAGCAGGTTGGATACCTGTCCTTGAGAATTTTATGTATTTTTTAATTAAAGGGTCAACTAAGGACTTGCTCCAGGTCTAAGACCTCTGTGTTTTAGTAAGGCAGTTCACATGTTGGAACTACAATAAATCTAGTTAATTTGTAAAGAATTAGGATTGGAATAGGATCTGGGAAAGAGCAGGTGAAGGCCTGGCTAAAGGAAAGAATACAACATGATTGAGAGCTGGACTCCTTCACAAAAGATGTCATTGATGGAATTCCTTAAGAACCTCTTCTGGGTCTGGTTATTAATACTGTTTACACTAGTGCCTTGTAGGGTGTGCTGAATACATTTTCAAAGGATGTGACATTAGCCTTGTCATTGCAGAGAAGGATCAGAATATTGCACAAGAATTGGATTGCCTTGAAAGTGACTGGAGGTACAGAAATGAGAACTTAATAGTACAAAGTGCACTTAGTGACTAATAACACTGAACTCAGTAGTTAAAATGACAGAGGAGAAGAAACACCCGAGGTTTTAGCTGATCGTAGGTGATTAAGCCATCAATACATGAGGCTATAAAACCAACAAATTTAGTTCTAGGATGAGATGCAAGATGCTTAACAGAAGAGATAGCAAAATGTTAGTATCACTGTAGAAGAAACTAGACACATAAGGTGGAACAGTTTAAAATTCACATACCCATATTTAGCACTGGCTTTGAACCGGTACAGTAGTTGAGAAGAGCTGCTAGTGGGGACAGTGGAGCATTTTTACCTAAGAAAACCTGCAGCTGGGGTTCTTTAGCAGGGCTAAAAAGGAGGGCTAAGGAGAGGATTATGTAGCCTTCCATAAATCTCCAGGAAAGGGCAACTATGTAAATTTATGTACTTCTTATTCTAGAACAGAGAGGCATAAACTGCCAATGGCTAGGTTGTGGCTGTGAACTAGAGAAAGGTGGCTAACCAGCTGATTTCTGCAATAGCATGTACATTGGTTGGGTGGATGCAGAAGGCTTAGACATTTGGAGATGGCCTGGCTTGCAAAGACAAGTGTGTGAGTTCAATACATGTGACTGGGGATAGGACTGGACTGCTGAGCCGAGAGGTAGTTTTCAGTATTTTAAACCCAAGGCCTATGTCTAAGCAGGTGTTGACAAGTGGCTCTCAGAGCTGTTGTGCTGTAGGGAGGTGAGGTGGTGTTAGCAGTGGTCATCCACACTTGGAAATGCACCTGGTGGGCGTGAAAGAAGCCTGTCAGAGGCTGGAATTCACGAGCCGGTACAGCAGCTGTGAGGACAGAATAAATATTTTTTTATTACCCAAAGATACAACCACTCGCAGGGTTGCATTCTGGTGAGTAAAGGAAAGAAGGTACATGGTGTATCCATTTCCTTAGGTTTTAGGGTGACACCCAGCTCAACTAAATTGTGCTGTTGAGAAGTATCAATTTGTTTGCTCTGCTTTCTGTTTGATTAAATTAGAAGAAACTTTTAATGCAATGTCAGGAAAGTTCCTGCTTTCCCAGACACTCAAAGGTCAACCAACTTACGTTGTTTACTAATATGTTAGTTTGAACGTGCAATGTTAGATACAGACTTGTACTGTAAACCCAGAGATCCGATTTGTTAGTGAATAAATACTGTTCTGAATAAGGATAAGGAATAGCAAAGGTGGTGGAGCGTGTCTGCCTGTTCTTCATATGTTCTTTTCTTTTGCTTGTTTAGGTGCTGGTTTCACTTGCTTGCAAATAAACAAACTATGCATCTTAGAGCAGGTCTGTATGACCTATTTAAAACTTTTTCTACTTTTCCTGCTGAATTACTGTCCTTTTGAGGACTGGTCTGTGTGAAAGCAATAGGAAGGGAGCCCAGCTTTCAGAAGTAGCTTCCTCTGCTAGTGACTGACAGGACAAGCAATTTACTTTTCTTGAGTCTGATATTTTTGGTTTTGTTTAAAAAAAAAAAAAAAAAATCAGCTGCCGAGTAAGAGAAGGACTCACTGGGAGAAGGTTCATAGAAGTGACCCCTGCAGGGAGAGCACAAGGTGCAGGAAGCTGGTGTGAAGAAATGCACCTGCAAGTCTTGAAGATGCATAGAGTAACAAATGTGCGTCATAGACAGTGTAAATGTAGATCATAGTGTAAATGTCTTCTGAGGATGCTTCATGTGTGCCTTGTTGCTTTTTAACCAATTGCAGTGATGATAGGCTGGAATTGAGGGTATTCAGGTCTGTGATTCACGGGCAAGTCCTGCTGATAACAGAGTTTTGGCCCTCCGATGTGGATTGGAAACAGGTTGCAGTCTGTATGAGGTTGTGACAGCCTGTTCCTTTTCCGAGGGTCCTGTAGTCCACTCTTGCTGTGGTTCGGTGTGTAGGTGGTTGCCAGGTGATAGACATGCATACATACTAGATCACAAGTCTGCTGTCTGCTGACGCATGGCTTCACATTACCGCATGGTAGTCTGTGCTTTCTGGATGTGAGAGAAGTTTGTGTTCAGTCCAGAAGTGAGATATTGAAAGGCTCTGAGGCTGCCACAGAGGGTTGACATCATTGAGCTGAATCAAGGCACTATATTCATTTCAGGTCATGCTGTATGAAAACAGGAATCCCCTTAGGCACACCACTCGAGGTGGTGTACTCCATATAGCAAGGGAAGTGGACTATCCTGTACTACTCGCTGTGGCCCAGAGATCTGTCACAGGAGGTGATACAGAGCTGTGTGAGTTCCCCCTACCCCTCTGCTATCCTGCTGCACACTGACTTTTCTGTATGGCTGCTAGTGCTTTTTAGCCTCCCCGAGCCGTTTCTCCCCAACCCCATGCTGCCTTGATATCCTTTGTAACTGTGACCAATGCAAATGCTCACTGAAATTTTGTACGTCTTTCTTGGCTCTGCGTAGTTCAAGATTTGATTCAGTTACTGAATCTATAAGATTTTGCAAGATGGAATGAAATGCAGTGTCTTGAATGGTAGAAACCGGCTCAGGAGCAGGTTCTGGAAGGGCTCAGTGCTCATGTGCTTTTGAAAATACTAATCCAAAAACCTCAGTGTTCTGAGAAAACCATTTCAAAACCAAGCACTCAAAGCACCTTGTCTAGGGCTAGGTGTGTAATGCAGGGAGAGGAGGGATTTCTTCAGCAGACTGACTCTCTGGTAATGGAATTAAAATACCCCTGTAGATGTATCTGGTTCAGAGGCAGCATGCCTGGGAATTCTCTTGTTGGGAAGTAGGTGTGGAGAGTCTCAAATTGATTCAGTGCTATGCAGTGTGCATATTTTAATTCGTAGTGGTGAGATCTGCCTCTAACGTGAAAGTATTCTGGGAAAAGTCTCTTCACGATAAATTCCTGTGCTTTGCAGAGGATCATGGCAATTTGTCTGCCCATGCCAATCCACGTTTTTTTTCCTCTGAGAATTGCGTGTCCTCTCATCTAGTAGCGGGGACAGTGTGTCTGCATCTAGTTATCAGTGTTGGTAAGGAGATGGTAATCTGTCCAGCTGTCTGGCACGTCGTGTCTCTTCTGGCTGGCTCCATTCCTCAGGCTCTTCAGCCTCTAGCAATGATGTCGCTCAGCAGCATAAGGCCTGGTGCATTGTTTGCCTTTGAAAAACAGCTTCTGGACGATGGAGTAAACAAAGAGACAGAAGGAGGAGCTGTCTTCCTTCGCGTGTAACTGAGGGATGTTAGGAACCCTGCACAGAGCGTGTTTTCACAGCTCTTAACTGGGGCGGCTAGAGATACTGGTTATGTCCGAGTCCTCCCTGCAAGTGGTCTCTTGAAAGGCAGCATCTGCATAGTGGCCTTTGACCATGGCCGAGTAAGCGAATGCATGTGCTGAACTTTCGCTGCCTCTTAACCAAGCCAAGATACATTGAATTTTCAAAGTGAGGGTAAAAGATGATTTAGATTGAGAAAAGGACTGAAAAAGGGGGAAGATGGCCAATTTTGTGCTAAACATGCATCCTGCAAGCTTATATTCAAATTTTGTTATTCATGCATTTAAGAAAAAACTGAAATCAATTATTTCTGAATAGTGCAGAGAAGCCTTAGGTATTCTGAGTGCCAAGAGGCTCAGTCACTGCAGATGCAGAGAAGTAGAGTGGTAATATGGAGGCTTGAAACAGTATCTCCATTCTGATACTGGTTTTTATTCCATTTCAGTTTCTGTTTCTGTATGTGAATTTGATATCCAGGATGAATGATGGCATTAGGTGAAAGATGCCCTCATAAAACTCCACTCAATATGTCTATGAATCCTAGAGGTAAATTCTGAGAGCTGCTTTAAGTCTTCAGTGTTTAGCAAGTTCATTTCCTTTACCCAATTCTTTAAGATATGCTAAAGCACTGGCTAGTTAGTGACATTTATTTTCTACCATGGGAAAGGGAACCTGGTACAGAGTTCAGTGTTAAGGAAACTTAATCTGTTACTTACTAGTTTGTGTACCGTGTCACTGGCCTTCTGCAGGTCCTCACTGGTTCTCAGACAGGGTAGCAGTCTTTCTAAGAGCATAGTTATGTACTCTAAGAAAAGTTACCAAATGCTTCGCTTACATCTATTCAGATCACACCTGACGCCTTTTCTTTCTTTACTTTTTTCTAATTCTGTCTGCAAAAGCAATTAAATTTCATGCAGGGAATTATTTGACTTACTGCCTACTGCACGTGGCTCGCTCTTTCATTGTTTTCATGTATCTGCTGTTTTCTCTTTGTTATATTACTGTCTTTATGGATAAAAGTTACGCATAGGAGAGAGTAATTCCCAATTAAAGTATGGCTTTCTTTTTGAAGAATGCTGCTAAGTTGACTTTTTTGACCTTTTGTCACTTCCTCAGATTTTTGTAATGTCTTAAAATCAGGTGTGAATCGCTCAAAAAATTAACTTTTCTTACTGAGTGCAACTTGATGCTATGTCTGGCTTCTGTTCTTACTCCCTAGTTGCGTAAATACCCTTTGATATTGTTTAAGTGGAGACTTCAGAGAGAAAATTCAGTATCTCGGTCATTTTGAGTCATTATTATTGTCCTTGGCCTCACTGATGAACAGACCTTTTTTCATTCTATTACTATTTTCCATATATTTATTTTTAGAATGTCTTTTCACTCTTCGGCAGCACCAATCCATCCTGCTTTCTTATATTCTTTCTTTTCTCTGCAGGTCTATACTAGACCTTTCTTGTTTGGTTGTTGGCTCCTTTGGCTTTCCAGTAAGATCATCTTTAATTTTCGGGTCTTCAGTCTAGTTTATTTGTGGAGTTTTATTCATTTGTCCCTTATGCCTGTGTTTTCCAGCAGGAGTGTAGTGAATCCAGCTAGTAAATAAAACAGCCAACTCTTTCTTCATTTTCTCGCCCTTTTTCAAATCCTCAAGCTGTATGGTTCTGTAAATGCTTTCAACTCAATGTCTAAAAGCTGTGAGTAGTTGGAGTAGTAACTGTGGATTTGGGTTTTCCATCGTTTGTTTTTTTGGTTGTGGGGATTTTTTTGGAGCAGGTTTCCCCTGTGTGCTAAACAGAACACTTTTTAGTTGGCTAATTTCAAAGCTGCTGAAAATTAAAAATGTAAAACTTGGCTCACCCTGTGGATCTCATTGAGATTGGACCAAGCCAAGATCTTCAAGATCTTGGTTGTGGAGCTTGGCATCTCGATGTTCTGTTAAAGAAAAAGGCATTTGCTGTGCTTGCGAGTTTCATGTGTTTATTTTGAAGTTGATTTCTCCCATTCTGAATGCGTTTTCCTGATAAAGTTTGTTGGCATAAGATCTACAAAACTAGCCCACTTCGAAGTTGCCTTTGAATCAATGTAAATGTTAGTTTCTGCTAGAATGCTAGTGCAAGTTCAAAGAAGACTAAAGAGTGACTTTGGATCTCGAGACTTGTAGCAGTTTAAGATGTTTAAGGCCTTAGAAGGCTTAAGCAATTTGCACTCCCCCGAAGACGCTTAACATCCTAAATTGTCTAAGCCACTGGAAGAGCTGATAGATCATAAACAGCTTAAGATATTCTGAGGGTTCAAAGCTTATTTGGCGTATAGTCTGCCTGTAATCAATTTAAGCAATTAACAAGCCTTCAGGTTTTTAGAGGACTTTAAGCAAGTTATTCATCTTTAGAGCTTGGTTTAAGGTGATACTAAGTTAAATTGTTCTTATTTAAGGAACTTAAAGCTCTGCATGCTGAAATCCGTTACTTACCTTCCAGAGGATCCCTACGTGCTACTTTGCGTGATTGGAGCCAGATAAGTGAAGGATACCATGGAATGCTGGCAAAATTATGACTGAGAAAAAAAAATCAGTGAAAATTCAGGAAATTCTTATTTGATCTATTTCTGCCTTGTTCATTCCAGGCTATTTGGTCTGGGTGGTATGTTCTTATTCACGTAAACATGCATTTTTTTCTCACTGGTGCTAAAACTACTGTCTAGTGCACAGTATGATACGCAAAGATCTTACCAGTGTTGTAGCAACAAATCTTCATTGTGGGTCTTCCTTGTGTGAGTGTTTTGTCCATCTGCTTACAGTAGTGCATTAATTCAAATATTTTGCATTTAAATGTTGGCCTCAGTGTGTCCCCTCAAAATTGGGATGTATCTCTTCTGAATGTCAAAGTAGCTGACGTCTAGTGCCAACATCAGTAGCACAGGAGTCACGTTTGGAACGAAGAAGGTTCCCCTTGTTCTCTCAAGCACGAGTTACAGCTTCCTCTGTCACGCTGAGAGTGGTTTAAAACAGCTCTGGGAAAAGCTGCTTTAAAAACTGTTTGTGGCATTTCATTAGGAGAATTTGTATTGGCATGAAGGTTGGCTGTGAGGGACTTTTCTCATCGTTATTCTCAACGCAGGTTTTGCTGTGTAGCTTCACATCCCTTAAGGGCAGTGCTCTCAACCTCGATATTTACACTTGGGTCCCAAGGTAATCGAACATACAGACGTTCATACAAATCTCTCTCCTTCTGCTCTGTCATTGTCTTGGTGCTTAATTTCCATTTATCACTCCTATTGAATGTGTTGGAAGACTGTTAATTTAAGACTTTCTCCCTTGGAATGTAAGACAATTTCCTCTTAAGCTTTCTGTTGGTGTATCCTCCGTGTTATGAGTCTGCTCATCTGCTACATGCAAACTGCTAGATAGACAGGTTACAAATGCTGACTCCTGGAAGTAACTTGGGTTTTAGCTGCAGTGACTCTATGAATCAGAAGAGACCATTCTGTTTGGGTTCTTCCTACTGTGGTAATATCTCTTCTCTATCTCTCTTTGATGTATATGACAGCTTAGCTGACTGATGACTCTGTTCCTCAGCTGCAGTGTCACATTTTTACCCAGGGAAGATGACTCTTAGAGGTGTGCCTTGTATGTAAATCTTATCCATTGGCTGCAAGAGCCTGGACTATATCCAGCTTTAGTTGCCCAGTGGTGTGCAAAACAAACTTGTGCATGTTCAAGCTGTTGAGACAGAGAAGTGTTATTAGCTATTGGTGCCTCCAAATTTATAAGGCTGACCTCACTTAGTGGTGTGAGTTTGAGTAGAGCCTCTTCAAAAATCCCATTATTTACCCTAGCTGGCAGGACTGCACAATCAAATAGACGGGGCCGATCATCTTGCATAGTGTTCTGAGTTGAGTTGGCATCCTCCTTGAAGCAGGCACATGGCTGCCAGCTGCACCAAGCTGCTTGCTGTCCTGCTTCTGTAGCACCTTTGGCAGTTCAAGTAGGTGTTCAGGATGTGTTTCTGCATTCTGGTTTCCAGGCGGGTGAAGCTTGCAGAATTCTGGAAAATTAGCAGGCTGTGTCAGTATAGGGAGTGAAAACGCACCTGCTGCTAGCTGCAGAGAAGGGGTGACCTTTCCATTGTCCTTCTGATTGTGATGAATAGGATAATCTCATACGTCATGTAAATGTCTGTGTGGTTGTTAATCATAAACTGCAGATCCTGTGTTCTGTGTGACTTAGTCTTGTTAGGAATTCCTACACTCGGTCTCATGCTCTTCTTCTGGCTAGGCATACATGGACCATATTCCAAGGGTGTGCTCTAAAATAGGCTGGTGTCAGTGAAGCTGCCACCTCGTCCTTGGTCGAAGGGAATTACTGCCCAGCAGATCTACTCCAGGAATCCGATTTGCTGGTTCCATACAGTTTGCACTGTAGCCAATTTTCACTTGGATTCGTCTCTGCACGTGGTTCATCGCCTGCACAGAAAGCTAAATATTTATGAAGCAGGGTGTTAGAAATGATTGTTTTCCTATCCAGGCAGCTGCTGGGAGTGCCAAACTTCGCCTTGTACTGACAATACCGTTGCCTAGCTAATCATGGGAGCCAGGGATGGGCTTGCTGTGCTGATCATCACACACCAGCAGAAGAGATAATGAGCTGCTGACAAGGATGCATCTGGAATCTGGCCGAGCATTGCATTGCATGAGATACTGTGTGCTGCTGCTTCCTTCCCAAACCAGGACTATGGATTCATGTTCCTTAACATAGTGTCGCCTTGCTCGCAGTAGCTCACTCTGTATTTCCCTGATACAATTTGAATGGTTTAAGAATTACAAGTTTATACAAAGGGAAGAATGCATATTTTGGGGAGTTCAAATCCTTTGTAAACTAACCTGGTTTTGCATGCTTGCTCTTAGGGATCATGAATGGACAGTATAGTTGAGAAATCAGCTTAAAAGTAATTTATTTTATGCAGAAAGCAAACCTTGGCAGCATGAAAATCAGATATTCACCTAGCTGCGTGCTGCGTGGTGTCACTGTGCAACTAGCCTTCTCCATATTGGGCTTGCCACAATCTTCATTCAAGTAATAGAGTTGTGCTGATATTTTTATGTGGGATTGCAGGCAGCAGTGTCTTAATCAAAAGTTAATTCAGTGCTGCAGCAGACAGGTGTGCTGCTGTTGGGCCTTTCCAAGTGGCAGGATTTGAAGAAGGAGAGCAGTGCATTTCCCTGTTGCTGCTACCTTCTTCAGCACTGGGGGTTTTAAGTGAAAAGACAGTGTGCTATTTATGTCTTCCTGGACGTGCATACCCTACTTGCCAATTGTGTTTTTTTTGTCTTGCCATCTTGCTCCTGAGCTGTATTGTTATGGTAGTGTTGTGGTTTAGCCCCAGTCAGCAACTAAGTGCCAAGTGGCAGCTCACTCACTCCGCCCCCCTGCTGGGATGAGGAGGAGAGTTGGAAGGAAAAGGTAAAATTCGTGGGTTGGGATAAAGAGAGTTCAATAGGACAGCAAAGGAAGGGAAAAAATAATTATAATAGTATTAATAAAAGAATATACAAAGCGTGTGATGCACAATGCAATCACTCACCACCCGAAACCCGATGCTCAGCCTGTCCTGAGCAGGTATCCCAGCCAACTCCCCTGGTTATATACTGAGCATGATGTCCTATGACATTAAATATCCCATTTGGCTAGTTTGGGTCAGCTGTCCTGACTGTGTCCTCTCCCAGCCTCTTGTGAAAATTAACTCTGTCCCAGCTGAAACCAGGACAGGTGGAGTTGGGGAAGTTTTGTCCTAATCCCTCCTCCTCTTTAACTCCCAGTTTTGGTATGCCGGCTGGGGGGTTACCCAGATGTCCAAGTCAGTTTGTGCTGACCTGTGCTTTGTCGATTTACTTTTCAAATACTGGTTAAGCTAATGCAGTAAATCGTATTTCAGCTTTCTTGTCATGTATGAAAAATTTTGTCATTCATTCCTAGAGCTTGGCCCTAGTTTCTTCAGGGGGACATATCTGAGCTGTGTAGGTAATACCTCCACGCAGAAGGAGAAGCTGTGCTGCCTAAGATGTTGGCTCTTGGTACTTAACAGGCTCCACTCTGAATCCTTATTCGACTTTCAGCAAAGCATGCAAATCTGTGCCCTTCATTCTCTACAAGCTCGTTAATAATGTGAACTGGACACAGGCGTGAAGGAAAAGTCCATCTCGGAACAGATCCCTGCTGGGAAAGCCAGGCTGTGAGCAGCTCTGCATTTAACAAAGCTAATGGAAATTTCCAGGGAGGGCTTAGAGAGCTTAGTGACGGCCATAAAAAGGAAGAAAATAAGAACTTGACTAAGTGGACTTCACTGTCCATGACTGACGCAGTGTGGAGAATTGCAGTTTTTCACTTTGAAGCCCTGGGCAACAAATGTCCTCCTTACTGCATCCACATCCAAGTGGCAACATGCTCCATGCTACACAGAGCTTCTGCCTTATGCCTTGGAAAATGTAAAGTGCTTCCAGCATTTCCATGTCTAGAGTTTGATGGAGCAAAAGTTAAAGGCTTACATTACCTGAAAAATATTCATTTCTCCAGTGTAAGCTCTGCTTCTGTGAAATGAATAGTCAGGCCTTGATTTGCAAATCTCCCGGGAAACGTACTCTGAAAGGCTTGCTAATTTACAAAATTCAAGCAATATTTTGCAATGGGAGTTACAAGACCTTTAGGCTTTCTGAAAAGGGAGATTGCACTGTTTTACATAGGCGTGGTTAAACCAATGCAAATTTTTAAGCTTAATTGAAAATCTGATGTAAACCAAGGTAGTTGTGGTTATCACACACATCTTGTTGTGTACTTAAGTTGGTTTAAGGTGCGATTATGTGATGAAGTTTCTAATGTAGTCATGGTCTGAAAACTGGCACTTAACCCATACAATAGGAGAATTTCTTTGATGAAATCTCTGCTTATTAAGAAGGTAAGTGATGATCTGTGTATAAAAGATAGTGCCTAACCTGTTCCTTCTGTTAAGTTCAGATATTTGCGTTCCTCACTGTACCTTGGTGCAGGCTGAAACATCTCTTCTGTAGCCTCGATCAGTTACCTGAAGGCTGGAAGACCTAATGGGGAGAAAACAGGGTATTGCTGTTAGGACTGTGGAGAGGCATATGTGGGTTTACAGGTCAGAGAGATGCGGATACATGCAAAAGAGAACAAAGATCATGCTGAGGACTTTATCGCTTGAAGTCTTTTGCAAGAGGTGGATTTGGGAGAGAGTAAGTTGGTTAGCTGGGCAAGGGAAGAGTCTGCTGAAAGGTAACAGTGAGGATGCTTGTTGCTGCGGTAGGGAGTGCCAGTTGTTTATTCTGAGCTGCTTTTTTGGCCCTGCAGGGAGACGCGCTCAGGTAGACTAAAAAAACAGGTTAAAGTGGTGCTGAGGATGTTGAACTTTCATTGTGGCCAAGTCTAGTGACCTTGGCTTAAGCCTGTTCATCAGTGTTTCCACAATCAGCAACGGGAGCTGTGGCACCGTCTGCTACAGGTCCTCCTTCTGGGAAAGGAAAGCAAAGTCCTCGATTCTCTGACAGTAAATGAGTAGCTAATAGGATCCTGGCAATGAAACTCAGTTGGTAAATGGCAGCATTTAAAACCAATGTGCAAAGTCATATATTAAATGGAATGGCTATTGATTTCACTGTCCAGGGAAAGGTGACAATTGATGGCATGGAGTTAGAATGGGCTTTGCTGTCCAACAACCTGACTGTACAGTAGTGAGTCTCTGCAGACTAGGTAGAAGCAGCGATGGGAGTTTTTAACCTGATATGCTGCATGTCACCTTGGTACCATGATACTTTTGTAGAAGTGAGGTGAATCAGGCTCAGGAGTGTGTGTGTGTGTGTGTGTGCAGGAGCAGAGCCTTCTGTGTAGTACAGAACACAGTGTTTGGGGGAAGAGGGGAAACACAGTATTCCCAACTCAAATTTCGGCCTAAGGAAAGCTTTGCAGTCTTCTGTTTTCTTGTCTTGGGAGCTGGCAAGCTGGCAAAGACAAGTAGGGCACGCAGAGCACCTTGGCGAGGAATACCAGTCTTGTAGGTGGCTGTGGGGACCATGCCTGTATTTTGGAAAGCATTAAGAAGTGTGGAAGGAGGGGGGAGAAGAGCATGGGTCAGTTTAGCTCTGTTGTGTAATAGCTGCAAATACCAAGCAAACTAGACTTTTAATGGAAATTTTGTCTACCAGGTCAGAAAGTCTCGCTTGCCTAGGGAGTGTGCTGCTTTGCAGGCAGCGAAGCGTGACAGCTAAGTCTCAGTATATTAGGTAGGGGATGGAGCAGCAAGAAGGACTGGCGTGGTTTTAGTGACAGGTTACCGTCTGTCAGTAGACTCTGAAGTCTATGTAAATCATCATCTCCCTGGCAGCTGCTTTCATGGGGTATAATACAACACAGGGCTAGCTCAGCACAAAAACAAGAAAAAAAAAATGAAGCGGTGACTGATTGCTGTTTGTATTCCTGTGGACTCTATGTGTGGTTTTGTTGACCTGATTTTCTCCAACTTTTGCCCTTGGTCCTAACCTGGGGTGCTGTCACCTCAGCAGCCTAGCCCCACGCCTCCAGCACACACAGCTCTCCTATTGCAGCACGTCTGACCTGCAGGATCCTCTAAGCTCGGGTTCTTGCAGGTTCTGCTGAGACATCTCATTACAGGGACAGCAGCATTTATATGTATGTAAAACACCATGATTGTGCCTGAGCCATAACCAGCTACCAGGTGCTTTCCCTGAGTCCTTCCTTCAGATTATGGGACTACCTTCAGCTCCGAGACTGCCTGCGGTGTGATACAAGTCCACCTCTTCTGATGCAATTTCCTTCTGTCTGCACACTACCTTTTTTGGGGGTTGGTTTGTTTTGGATTTTTTTTAATTGTCTTGTGGTGATCACTGCACAGCACTGTTCGCTCTCCACCTAGCACCACACAGTCCAGCAGGCATGTGGTGGTACACAGCACCACTTCAGAACCCCCAGGCCAGCTCACAGGGAGCTGGTGTGTCAGCATGGCATGGCAAAACACTGTACAGAAAGTCTCTTCCATGTTAGTGCAGCCCACAGTGCTTCTGGAGGTGGGACACAGCAGTTGGTGGGAGATCTCCATACTGCCTTGGACTGTACAGTGTGTGCCTGTCCTCTGACATTTCTGTATGGCACAGAGTAAGCTGGTTTCGCTCTTCTCCTCTTCCGGTCTGAGAGCTGTTGGGCTTTAAAGTAGTGGGAGATGCATTACAGTGTTATGGTGATTTAGTTTCTGTTATTGCCTGTAATCTTCAGCAATGATGTGATGATTAGCTATACGTTGTTGACCTTGCCTGTTCCTGTGAAGGGATTAGCCAGCCCTGGCTTTGCTGATCTTTTTGGGAAATGCACCGTGAAATGTTGCCAGAGCGTTGGCTGTTCTGTTAAACTTAGTAGCATTAGCTGTAAAATTCGAGTTTTTGACTTTTTGGACACACACATCCAGTACAAACTCTGATGTGAAAATTTGTTAATGTATCCTCTACATCTTCCCTTGCTCCACAGTGACTGTCAGTGAGAGGGCTGTATAGAGATCTATTTATAGGTAGAATGAGAACGCTTTGTGAAGAAACTAAATGTTGAATAAGAACAGTGTTTTCTTTAGCATTACCTAGTGCCGGAAATGCTGGCAGGTACCACAGAGAGAATTGGCCTTCCCATTCCAATTCTTTGTTTAGCCTGGAGTTAGGGTAAGCTGATTTTATGCACACAGTTGTATGTCTTAATTTCCTGAAAATCTCTCTGCTGTTGCTGTGCTTCAGTGGTAGTATTGAATTGAAATGAGTAGAATATTCCAGAGCAACCTGGGTAATACAGCACTCCGTGTTTGCAAGGCTGTTTATGGTTGTGAGCCATTTTAACAAAAATGTGAACTGAGCTAGATCTGTTGTTTCTGTAGGGCAGAAATCAACACTGTCCTTCATGTTGTGGGGGCATAATGTGTGCTGGCTGGAACAGTGTCCTATCATGCTAATCTTTTTTCCTTCTTTGGTGTTTCAAGGGCCTTAAACTCTGGAGTTGAGTACCACTGGGACCAGCTGAATGAGAACGTCTTCGCTGTGCATTCCAGCAGCAGGAGCACTGAGCGACCTGGGTGAGTCTCCTGGATGTTGGTTAGAGAGACCTGACTCTTTCTGCTGCTTTTGTACATCTGATAATACCAATTCTTCTTTCCCTTAGCACTGGCAGCTTTAAATAAGCAATTTTCCCCCTCTTCAACACTGCCTAGTTGGGTCACCTGGCCTGCTTCCAGCAAGTGGTATTCAGTGCTCAAAAGTGCTGCCAGTGAAGTACATGTGTCATCCATGGCCTCAGTGACATCCGTGAGCAAGCTACAGGAGGAACATGTGGGGCTTGATGTATCAAAAACACCACACCAAGTAAACGGCTTTTGGAGGATAACTGAAGAACGGGGGGGATGGGGATGGGGGGCGCAGAGTTTCACAGGGAGGAGTGCAAATCCATTGGGCAGTCCAAGTGACTGATTTTCATCCCTTTAGTTTCTGGTCACGGGACAGTTGTTGCTGAGCAATAAACTCTAAAAATAAAGTTAAATCCCTTGACAGCCCTATTGGCAGTTTCATCCAGTCTGTCCAGTGATGCACACATTAGTTATTCTAAACACAAGGGTGATGCTGCAGTCCCTTGCTTCTTGCCCCAGTGACAAGTACTTCTCCGTAAGCCAGCTGTTCTCAGCAAGAGGGTAATAGTCTGCTTTCTGAATTGTGAGCTCCAGGATCCTGAGGAAGTCGTGAGCTGGTGCCCAGGGCAGTGTCTGTGCTGTGCTACAGTCTTGGTCTGACTGAGGGTGAAAAATAGGCAGTAGAGATTCTTCACTCTGCCATGTGAGTGGATATTGCCACTACTCACATTTTTGGACAGCACACATCAGTCTTGCATGATGGGCTTAGGAGCAGCTTAAAGGCAGAAATACTGCTGAAGAATGAACTAGCTCAAAGAGAGAGCAAGAAAAGTGTGGCAGATTTCAAAACCTTATGAAAAAAGGTTGTGACTGAGGCAGCCTTTCTTAGAATCTCTTTACCATTCCCAGCACTTAGAGCCAGAGGTCAGTTTTGGAAAGAGCATCCAAACATTGTCAAGATTCAGCTCTTGTAGTGTCATACACTTCAACTGTTCAATTCTGAGAAGCTAATGAGCCTCGAGGTGGTTCCTGTTGTTTGCTTTTGAGAACAGAGAGTTTCTCTTGTTCAACTGGAACAGGCAGAAATGCCTGCTGGAGTGCATTCATGTGTGATGCTGACAAACTAGGAGGTCCGGAGGAGGGAAGGGATACAGGCTGCGTCCTTGGGAGTTAGAACCACCCTGCCGAGGTGCAGAGGGAGGTTGTGTGTGTGTTTATGATCCTGTGCTGCATGTCGTGTTGCCTACTCAACTCGGTGACCTCAAGACAGAGTTGTTCTGCAGGCTAAATGATGATGCAGGGATATCTGTCTGTGCCTCTCAAACATGCTACTTCTGTGGAAGGGTGAGTGGACTATAAGACTCTGTTGGCTTAAAACTCAAGAGACCAGCCAGCCGAGGCTGGAGAGGGGTGTCTGTGTGTGTGTAAATAAATGGAGGTCACAGTTCCCTCCAGCCCCATCTGCATAGTGGCTAGCAGGTGCCTGGTTGGAGTGGAGCCAAGAAGAGGCTCAGGTGGATGTTTCCATCTTGCTAGGGCGCGTTGCCTCCAATGCTCCTGGTCTTATTTGTTTTTCTCTCTTTTCAGAACCAGCAGAGCCACATGGAGGACAGACAGGGACATGGGCCTGATGAATGCCATAGGCCTGCAACCCCGAAATCCCCCCACCTCTGTGACTTCGCAGGGTACCCAGACTTTGACGCCTCAGCTGCAGAATGCCGAGACTCAGACAGAGAGGGAGGTACAGGAGCAGGAATCCGCCTCTGCAGGGACTGGGGAAGGTAGGAGCTAAAGCAATGATTTATCTGACAGAGCTTACCTGGTGAGTGAGAAGTTTCCACATAAGTTCCACATCCTATCAGTGAATTTGGACATTCCTGTTATCTCTTCAGCAAAGATTTCTCCAGCTTAATTTGCCTGTAGCCAGGCCAAGATGATCGGGAGAGTGAATCTCTGTTTGTATGAATAGAGAAGTTGTCTTTTTCACATGCTTTCAGAGGACAAAATGAGCTCTTCTCCAGATCATTGTGTCTTTGTAGAATCAACTGTACTGGCATCACTCCTCACAAATCTCCTGAACTCTAACCATCAGTAAGGCTGCAAACTGTTAAGAATTATCCTTTCTGCCTCTGTGTTAGAGTTTAGCTTGGTCCTTCAGTCTCTGCATCTAAAACCCGTGCGGGTGTCACAAGCTCAGCATCTGGATACAAAATAAAATACTGTACATCACTTTTCACAGAGCAGGTATGAGTATTCTGTTTAGTCTGGTTGATGAAGGCTGTAAGGAGTGTCCAGCTCAGCTATTCAAAAATGTCTCTAGTGTTTTCCAGTCCGGGAAAGCTTACCAACATGTAAAGAGCTGGAAGCAGCTGATGTGCAATTCCTGTATGGTGGTAAAGTCACTGATCTTTTGAAAGCATGATGACTTTGGCCAGGCTTCTTGTCTCTGTACTGTAGCATTGTGTTTGAATCCAACTCTGAAGGCTTGGCTAGGAAGGAGTTGGGCAGTATATATACAGGAAAGACAGAGAAAATCAAGGAGACGGTTTTGAAGTTGTTGGTTCCTGATGAGCCCACTTGGCTTTGGGAAGCAACCCATGACATGCATGTTTGTGCCTATGTGCTTACTTGTGCTCTGTCACTCTGAAAGATGCTTTTTGGCATGTGACTTTTCCACAGTTTCTGCTGTGCAGCATCCAGCATGTGCGATAATGCTTTGCATTTCTCTGATCTCGGCTCTTCTGTTGAAAGCTAAGTGGCAAATTCCTGACCTGTGTAGTTTCCTGTCTGCTTATTTCAGCGGAGCTGAGATTAACCTCTCTGGAAGGTTAGTGTAGTTGAGGGCGTGTGAAGAAGGCTGGAACATAGGACGTCTGGACAATTGCTGAACTTGTGGGAACTGGTTCTTCCACTGGATGTGGTGTGCAGACTGAGAACAGGGTACAGCATGGAACCTTCTTGCATCAAGGCTGTGATGGCTGATGCTGTAGGCTCGGGGGTCTTTCTCTGCTCTGCTAAACCAGTGGAGTTCTCCAGTGCTGCTTCTCTCTGCTGCTGTTCTGCAATCGTCTGAAAGTTTCGTTGTCTCGTTCTTTCTAATTAACCTTTCAATTTTCAGATCCAGATCATGGTTTTTAATGATGAGATGGGGAAGTGTTGTGCTTTACCAGTGCCTTGGGCAGGGTGTTTCTACAAAGAAGCAAAGCATGTAGTGTTTAGAAGAAAAAGTGTGTAGATAACAAGCCTAGGACAGAGACTTCTTTTTGTCTCCCTTTCTTGCGTGAAAGAAGACTGGCAGGTTCCATATCTGGTGTGATTTCTGGCTCAGATGCTGACTTACTGCATGTGCCCTTGCAAGTGGCCTTGCCTGCAAAATGGGCTGTCACACTCCTGTCACCTATATAAGGATCTTTAGAACAAAGGAGGTATTCCAGTACAGACGCATGCACAGGAGATGAGCCAGGCAGTCTTCTCCTGTAGTTGATCAATTCTTGTGCCGGTTGCATCCTCAGTGTAAATTCCTCTGTGAAGGCTCAAGAGCAGCTCGAAACTGGGAGCTGTCAAGACATTAACTATCAGGGGTGTGTAGGATCCAAAGAAACAACTGTAATCCATAATAGAGGAATAGTACAAGGACCTATCATGAAGCAGACAGGCAAATTTTCAGCTGCTCTTACCAACACCACAACCAGTTAGCCAGGGACTTGTGGCATGAGTGGTCTGGTTTATTCAAGAGTCTTTGTGCTTTGCATTACGCCTAAGCCCCATTGTGCTGCTTGTGACGTTAGTGTTACTGTTTTCCCAGCATCATAAAGTCTTGTGGTGCTCGTCTAGTGTGTTTAAGCAGGCTAGATTAGATGCTGCGCTGCTTTTCTGGTGGTTAATTTGCCCACTGTATCTACCGTGTTTCTTTGCGTTGAAAGGGAAACAGTGTTTCCTAATGGCAGGATCTGAATGTCAGGGACACAAAGGAGAAAAAATATGAAAAAAAAATGTGCTATCACTAACTTGGTGTGTGACCTAGGGCAAATTATTAATCATCTACCAAATGGGAATAAATCTTCCCATAGTACAGTACACCAGGGGCTGTGAAGATTAATTAGTGTTTTGTATGGGGCTTTGAAGATGTAAATCACTCCGTAAAGGCTTAGCAATATTATCTGCAGCAGAATGGTTAAATCAGATGTGATTCTGAGTAAAGTGTTTTAGTTACCACCTCATCATGAGGGGAAAAAAACCTAAACCAAAACGAACAGGAACACCCCCATGAATGTTTCAAAAACAAAGAAAAAGAAAGGTTAGTGCTACCCCTCAGAGTGGGTTTCTGTCCTGTGTCCTGTCAGCCCTGCTGTTGTGGGGAATTCTGGCTCAGGGCATTTCTTGCAGATATGTGCTTACTGTACAAAAAAAAAAGGTATGCAGAATTGCATCAGAAATCTAATTAAGCTGTGTGTGGGTATAAATAGTTTCCTTTTCTCATGCAAAGCTCTGCGGGGACTTTGCTGTTCTGATTATCTTTCTGCCTCCTTTGGAGGAATGAGTATATGATGACTTTATTAGAATTGAATCCCTCAAATATCTGTATCTTTTTGTTTTGCAGCAGTTGATAGCTGCCTTGTGAACTCTGCTCCCAAGCCACATATAAACCAAAGGAAGTTCGAGTTGAGAGAAAACTAGGAGAGGTACCACAAAATGCCTTAAACAGTGTTTCAGCTGTCTCCTACTTTCTGTTAAGCTGATAGACATAGTGGAGATGGTGATGGAGTTTTAACTTTAAGGCACTCTTAGAAGCAATCTGTTGGGAGTTGTGCTATGCTTTCCCTTGTAAATGCACAGGCACGGTGAGGGAAGGATCTGTATTCAATTGGCAAATTAAATCTCACCTAAAAGCCAACGAAAATTCCTCATGAGACTTAATGGCCCAAAGCTTTAACCTTTAGAAATTGTAATTCCCAGTCCAGACTGGGTCAGGCTCTGGCTGCCACTTGTTCAGGCTGCTGGATCTGTGGAGCAGGGTGCAAGAGGCAGTCACTGTCGGGGGCTGCAACTGTGCAGAAGGTGCTGCAGGCTGAGGGAAAGGGACCTTTGCAGAGCTACAAGGCACTTGTTTGATTGTGCGCCTGCGCTGTCCCTGGGCTATTGACAGTAGATCAATACATCTTTCAGGTAATCCAGTTGCTTAAAAAGAAAAAAAGTAACCCATGTTCAAAAAGACCTTGATGGAAATAACTGAAAGGCAATTGTCATCTCAGTTCCTATCATCTGCATTGTCTCTGGGGCTTAAAATTCAGATAGTTAGCTCAGTGCTCAAGTAGGCACATGTTATGAACTAGTGAAATTGTAGCAGTCAGAAGATGTGCTGTCAGTGGATTGCTACTTTGCCTGTCTTTGTGGGAGCAACGTATTGACTCCGTCATGCCGTATACAGTTCTTAATTGGTTGAAGTGTTTCTCACCAGCCAGTACAAATTTCCATCATGTCCAACTGCTTTCAGAGGTTGCAGCAGATACTTTAGAGAGGGAAGAGCGTTGTAAAATGAAGGCTTAGGTTTGTGGGATTCAGTCTGTTCAAACTGTTGGTAGTGAAAAGACAGGCATGCAAGTGGTATAAGCAAAGCATCCTGAGGATGCCTAAAGAGCACTTATAAGCAGAGTCAGCGTGCCAGCATGTGGTACAGCTTACTTAATTTGAGACATTAGGAACATGTGTCAGGGGCAGGAATACCCTGTCATCAGCCAAGCCTCATGGATGTGAAAAAGAAACGTTGTTTTACATTAGCTGAACGTGTTCTTGCAATGCTATTGTCAGATGTGATGTGACTTTTGTGCGATTAGTGTGGAAATGGGAACCAGGACACCAGGGATCAGCTTCCAGATCTGCCTCCCGTTCTTCAAGTAGAAACGTGGGTAGATCCCTTATCCTTTCATCTGCCTGTCCATCTGTAAAATGTGCGTCATATGTCCTGTAGAACTGGAAATTTCTGTTTTTCTTTAAAGCCTTCTGAAAAGCACTATGTAAAAAATAGAATCAGGTTCTAGAAGTGTGTACTATGCAAGCCTTTACAGTGTGAGATGCTCCAGGTACTGAAGTACCTGCTTTTTTTGGGATTAAATTGTGGCAGCTACTTTTAAAGTCTCATTACAAATACAAGTTTAGCTCAGAGAAATCACCAAGGTGAGATATTGCTAAGGAATTTGTTACAAGTCAAAGCAGTTGTGTCGTTTCTGAGTTCTGTGGAGTTGCTTGGGTTAGCTACCTCAGAAAGGAAGTGTGAATGTACTTCTGAACTTGGTTGGGGAGAAAAGAAACCGGTAGTATTTCTTCTGGCACTAAGGGAGATGTGATTATTCATAGCTGGTTATGCTGCACTGTGACCCTCCCTTTCCTATTCTTACAAAAGGAGTGAATTAATTTAAAAATGCTGATATTTTTATCTTTGAGCATCTGAATTAGTGGGTCAGCTCACACCTCAGAGCTATTATTCCATGTTCTCTGAAGACTTAGATATCTCTGCAGTGCTTACTTGTAGTTCTAATTTTAAAGCTTTGTTTGCAAGCATGGCTGCTACTACTGGTTTTAGAAAGAGGAAAGCTGAAAAGAGGAAAAAAAACAAGAGATATGTCAGTGTATCACACAGCCACAGAAGAGCCTGGTCTCATCCTTATTTCTATGGGCTTTCCTCTTTATCAGCTGTGTGCTGTCCATGCCCAGCGATAAACAAGTTGTACTTCCCATGAGTACTTCAGAGACCACTTCATTTAAGAGTGGAGATGCTCCTGCCTTATGTCCAGCTCCACTGAAAGTTTTCCAGATGTTGCACCTTTGTAGTCTTCTGTAGCAAACTCTTGTCTTGCTGGAGTAGCGTGGCAGAGGACTTCTAAAGACAGATGCATTAGCTGCAGAGTGTTTGGTTAAATGTTGGAGCCAATCAGCTAGACTGACAGAAATCCCCCGGTCTTTGGGATGATTACTGTCAAGAGTAATGTTTTGTGTCTGTGTTTGGGGTAGATGGGGTTTTGGACCTCTGGAAAGGTCACTTTGGTTAGAGTAGTTTTGTAGGAGCACAGCACTGTGAACACAACACTAATACTTACTTGTATTGCAGAAGGGAAGGGAACCATGGGTGATGTTCTTCTGACCTATGAGGCACAGAACTTGTGTCTCTGTCCAGAAACAGATGGAGACTGTGTCTCAAGATTGGTTCGTGCTCTGGGATGAATTCTGAAACAGGGATGGCCTAGGTGGAGGCCAAATTGGCAGGTGTTATGCTTATACTGGTACTTCACACGCTGGAGCTGGTTAGGTCAGTTTTCTAGATGTTGTCTGTAGTGCTCTATGAGGTTTTTCTGGTTTTCTGACCCTAGACAGTAGGCTTAGAAGAATGAGAGCTTAAGATAAGGGGTTTTACAGAGCCTGGGAGATCGGAACGTAATTTTGACCACAAAATGAGAGAGGAGGAATTGCCTTCTCTGTATGGAGAATTAGGTGTGCTGTCACTTGGCCTGTTCCTGCACAAGCTCAGGTTCATGCTCTGGGTATGCCTAAACCCTTCGGAGTCTGAAAAAAGTGTCACGAGTGTGGAGTTTCTCTCTGTCCTGGTTTCATTCAGCTGGTGCTGCGGGGAATGGGGTTTGGCTGCTGCAACAAGTTGAAACTCTTAGCAGTCTGAGGTGTGGGGTTTACGGCATTGCTGCTGTTTTGGGCAAGTGCCTGTGTGCACACTCTGAACCTCCACCAAATGGAAGTTAGGTTATTTCAGTTGCACTGAGTACTGATGTAGCCTGCATTGGCAGCCTGGTGCAAGAATGTGTGTGGGAGTCACCAGGCAGTAGAAACGGGCTGTGTGTGAATCTGTGCTGTAGCTCAGCTCAAGGCGAATTGCGCAGGAAGCTTTGCTCTGAACCAGTCCGCCAAAGTCGGTGTCGAAACGTGAGGGGGGAGAGGGGAGGACAACTCCCAAAGCAGAGGTGTTTGTTGGCTGCCTGAATGGTGAGGCTCATTTCTGGCCCTTGGTGGGCTGTCTTTCTGGCGTTTCCAACACTGCTGTACCTCTGGGCTCGTGACCTGAAGGCTCGTGACTTACTGGTTTCTGCTGTGGCATCAGCGCTTGCCTGTTTTCTGAGCAAGGAGCTGCCTCAACTGCAAATTCAGCCATGGCACGTGGTGATTAAGGGGCAGGGAAGAGCAGGGGGTGCTGCAGTGTGCGCTACCCGCATGGGCTCGTCTGGTGAAGCCCATTTGTAATGCTGAGGAGCACTGGCTGGGGATCCTTGCTGATTTGCTGTTCCGATTCTCCTGCATTGGTCTAGTTTATAGTAAGAGATCTGTCAAGAGCACAGTACTTGCTGTTTCAGGACTTGAGTAGATGGGGCTGGCTGGCATGTCTCTAAGCCAGGTTGCACATCTTGGCTTTCTCAAGCTTCCTCTCTGGCCTGGCCAGATGGTTGGTAATGAAGTGCTTATGACTATGTCCTCAGAAGGAAGCGATGACTGAATCCAAAGCCATGCTTCTCAACCTTCCACTTACTTCTGCACATGATTAATGCTTCAGTGTCCCCTGGCATGCATGTTTTTCACGCTGAAGTTTCCAGTTTAATAGCTGCCTCTGTTCTCAGTCTTTGTGCTCATCAACCAGGTTCCTGGTTTGCATCAACCATATCCTAGTTCATGCATCAGCTGCATCCTGAACAGGATTTCTCTGCTAGAGTTGTGGGTCAGGCTCTGCCCAGGGGGTATTCTTCCTCACTCCTCTAGGCTCTGCTCCACATTCTCCTGAACATCCAAAGTATTCCTATAGCAGGCCAGTACGTCAGCAGACTTGCTTGAAGATGAAATTAGCTGTACCCTGTGGTGGAGGAAGCTGGTGGCGTTTGTTGCAAGTACCACTGAGCCCATGAGGAAAGGGAATAAGCTGTCACTGATTGCACAACAACTTAACAGCTTTAACTATCTTGCTTTTTTAAAAAAATAACCTCTACAGTGGCATGGTGTAGACTGTGCTGAATACCCCAGCTCTCATGTTGGATACGTGATTTCCACCCCACAGCCCCAAGAAGACAAATCCCTGAGTGGTTTTGTCTTCCTAGTCAGTTTGCCATTTTGTTTATTGTGTTTTAACTCCTGCCTACATCTGGCCTTGTTGACATTTGTGTTCATTTCCTTGATTTCCTTGGTGCCAGGAGAGCTCATGGCTTTTTCCTCTCCTCTAATCAGCACTACAACAGCTTCGTGGAGCTGGGAGTGAGATTTATCTCTTTAATAAGTATCATTGGGATCCCATTGTGGAATGATTCTAGCATTTTATGATTACAGATTGTTTTCCCCAGATGCTCTGGATAGGGTTTGTAGCAAAAGGAGGATGCTGGGAAACAGAATTGGGCTGGACTTTCCTGCCATAGGGATTTAATCTCCTACATGGACTATTTTTCTGTGAGCTTTTGTTCTTCAAAAGTAATCTCCAGCAACTGAGGCATCTGACGATGGTTTCCTCAGTGCTCAGTACAGCCTGGCTGTGAAGGGAAGGCTTGGAGACAGAGTAGACAAAGACTCTAGATCTTAAGAGGTGTTTTTTGCATTCCTCAAAAAATACCAGTCCCTGGGAGCAGGAGCCTACACACTTGATCTTTCCTTGGTCTGAGGTGATGTGGAAGCACAGACTGTATTCTGTAGCTGCTGTCTGCTCTTGGCCAGCTGCCTATGTCCACTCTGATACTGGGGAGATTGTCATCATGTCAGCTGCCTGGGGTGTTACCAAACAGGTGAAGCAGGAAAGGCCACAGGAGTCTTTAACACCATGGTGAAATGCTTGGTTTATTGCAGTGCGAACTGAGGTTTTTATTCCTGCCCCTGTGGGACTGGCTGGACTGTCTCTGCAGCTGTGAGAAAACGCACTGCCTCTTTGACTCCTCTTTTTTCCCCACCTGTATGGCTAGGTAGGAGCTGCTTCTCCAAGGCTTGGACACATGCAAGTCTGTGAGGGATACCTGTGGGATTGGCCAAGATTTTCTTGACAGAGTTCAGCGCCTTTGTTTGGCGCTTCACCGAAAGCTGCGGAAGTAAGATGTTGGGCTTCCTCTGGAACAAAACTCATCTTCTGTCCTAGCACATGTGCACTGTGTGATGCATCTACCCAGCATGCTTTCTCTTTGTGTTGTTGTTTCCTTTGTGCACCAAAGCTGCTGCTTCTTTCTCTTGCAGGTGAAGGTCCAGAATATGAAGCCAGTGGTGAGGATGCCCTGAGTAGGATCCAAAGGCTGATGGCAGAAGGTGGCATGACTGCCGTGGTCCAGCGGGAGCAGAGCACCACCATGGCGTCCATGGGCGGCTTTGGCAACAATATCATTGTGAGCCACCGGATCCACCGCAGCTCTCAGACTGGTGCAGAGTCTGCCGGCATTGAGGGCACATCAGCACCGCAGTCCAGCTCACAGCAGTTGGCAGCCGAGCTGGAGGGACGGATCCTGTCGGAGTCTATGCAGCTGTCAGAGCATGGCCTGAGCCCGCGGACAGCCCCTGGTGGGAGTGAAGGACAAAGTGCTGGGGATCTGGACCTGCTGGAGCAGGCCCAGTCCTCCATGGACACTGAGGGACCAACTGAATACGGTGACCTAACTAATAATAACCATCTTCCTGACAGTACCAACTTCTATAGTAATGACAGCACCAGTGGGGAGTCGCGGAACAGGTAGAGATTGAGTCGTGTGTTGGTGCTACCCTTGTACTGCTCAGCAGAGACCTGTACCTCACAGCTGGCCAGGAGCTGGAAGAGTAGGGACATGTGGCTCTGACAGGATGCTGGCGGTTCAGAGGGCTTCTCAATCCTGGGTGAGTGGGAAGGGACAAGGACTGCAAGGGAAGCCATGGGGAAGAAAGCATACTTAACTTGCAGCATTCCCACCGCTGAAGCGTTGACAGGAATATGAACCATACTGGCTGCACATCATGCAGATTTTGAAGCCCCATGGGATCCCCTGAGCTCAGCCCTGACCCTGCAATTTGGTCAGTGTCATCCTTTGTAAAGCAGCTTTCCTTTCCTCTTTCCTGCCCTTTTATGCCTGGGCGCTGGTGAGTAGAGTGAAGAAGCGGAAGAGGGCCTGCAGCATCCTTCTGGAGACAGGCAGTCCTACTGGGCAAACCTGGGTGTGATGCTCCAGCTCCATCGCTGGAGTGGAGGAGTCTTCCAGGCCATAGCCCCACTCCATGGCACACCACTGCTTGCCCTTCAGAGCATGGTATTCTGAGACCTGTTCTGCCCGCACTGTGGTCTTTTTTGGGAAGAACTGGGCTTTGTGAAACCTGCATGGCTCAGGATCTGCTGCTCAGTTGGGGATCTTTCCTTTTTAGAGAGTTAGTTTAGCACTTGGCAGGAACCTAAGCAGAGCTTCTGTACAGAGGGGTAGAGGGACAGGGGCTGCTGCTCTCTAGTCAGGATGCGGTTCGTGCAAGGATGTTCTAAGCTGTGCCAATATTAACATGAATGAGCCGTCCCAGTGACGTGGTGCCAGGACTGAGCTGCACCTCCTTGGCAGGGGGCAGGAAACGTCTTTCAGCTCCAGGCCAGGGTGTGAGGTATGGGTCTGTGATGTAAGGTGTTGCATGTGAAATCTTGACCTTGTACATGTAGTTTCTAGTGGAGAAATCAAGGCTCTGGTATTTTGTTTTTAGTCTCAAATGTGATTTTCCTTTTCGTTTGTAACTCTCCATCCCTAGCAGGCTTGTGGAGGAAGGACAGGGAGAGCGTGAGTGCTAACGAGGGAAACACCAAAGATCAATGTCATTAAAATATGACAAACCCTTGCTTGACCTACTGTCTTCATTTGTGTGGTGATTGTCTCTATGTTTGGCCATGGGATAGGTACATCCAGCTCAGAAGCTCAAGGTAGCTTAGAAATATCAGATGATGACCACCCCCTTCCCAGGAGGAAAGCAGGCTTAGCCTTTGAGTTGGAAGGCCAAAACTGGGAAATGGGGAGGAGCATTTGGGAGTCTTGATTGCAAATTGCCTTTTAACCAGTCTAGAGATGAGCAGGCACTTCTGCGTTTCCCACCGTTCAAGTACTACAACAGGGAGAAAGAGGAGTGTTGCTCCTGTCGTGCTTAAAAAGGTATGTAGAAATGCAGCACCGTCTGTCGTAGGCAAGCAGAGAGTGGTCTGTCTTGCTGACCTCAGAGCAGAAAAGCGGTGCAGTATCTGGCTGTCCTGGATAAAGAAATGTGTGCCCCGGTGTTGCCACTCTGTGGTGAGGGATGTTTCCCCTGCCGTCTGAGCACCTGCCGGCAGCTGCTGTGCTCCTGCTCGGCTCCTTTAGACTCTGCAAAGACATTACAATAAATAAGGCTGTCATTAGGCAGCACTCAAGCTCCCAGTCAGAAGAGTCTGTTAGAGAACATTAAGCAAATCTTCTCTTAAATCACAGCCTGGAAATGAACCTTAAATCAAATCAGCTGCTGCCAGGCCTCATTGCAGAGTGTTAATGAGGCTCTAAAACCTGCCCTGAGCCAGCCACATCCCTGATCTGACAGGAGAGCAGCCTGAAAAACGGGATTCCCTTGTGTGGCCAGGAGGGTTTCATGCATCCCTGATTGCTCCAGTGTGGGGTGGCCTGAGGATGTGCTGGCACTTGGGGGCAGGAGGACGTATGCCTCAGCTGCAGGCTTGGGCAGACAGGGCGGTGCAGGTCTAGGTAGAGCTGTTTACTGCTCTGCTTGAAAACAAACTATAACAGAGCCTGGAAAAAAAGCCTGCTTCTGTTTCAGCTCAGCCTGGCATCTCCTCTTCCTTCTCCCTGCACAATTCCTGGAAGAGCCTTGAAGGCCCCTTCTTGGTAGATGTGTTGCAGAGCATTTGCAGATGTCCATTTCCATAGCCGGAGCCAAGTGACCTGCAGGAAAATTTCCATCACAGTTGGAGAAAGGTCTTCTGGGATGCCTCACTCTGGCAGCTTCTCAGAGACCTGGCACGCATCATGGCTGGGCACTCTGGCCTGGCTGCTGTGCAGAGGCTTGAAGCCTGCTCTGCTGAGGACTTCCCCTTAGTCCAGTCCTGCCCCTACTGGAGACAATGGCAGAGCAGGCAGTGAGCTCTACTGGGAGAAGGAGCAAACCACAGCTGCTGTCTTTTGACATCGAGTTGGGACGTCTCTGAAGCTCCAGAGCAGCTTTTCGTTCGAGGCTTCTAGGGAAACACTTCCAGATGAGGTAAGGATGGAGGCCTGGTCAGAGCAGGCAGGTTTGATGTTTCTCCTGACCCACTTTGTAGCTCTGGGCCAAAGGCTGGTAACAGCTGCAGCCTGACTTCTGTGTTCATACAGGTTTTAAGCAGGAACAGTGGGCAGGGTGGATGTGGGTGGGCTTAATCTTCACATGCTGCGTTGGACGCTTTGCAGATTACCTGCTGTGGCCCCACAACTAAGCAGGTGCTCTCAGTGGTGGTGGGCTTGTATGTAAAGAGAGCAACACTCTTTGAGTTTCAAACCTAGAATCTGCCAAGCTCAGTTTCTGTCCCTGCCTGAGACCTGACGGAGGGAGGTGGGTGGGTGGAAAGAGTGGGGAAGGGAGGGAAAATTTAGCACACTTACGCCATGGGTTCACTTCCCCCCCCAGTGCAATTTATTTCTTATGCCTTCCATGCTTCTTGTGGAACAAAACTCTCTCTCTGCCTTGGACTACCCTGTTCTGGCCCAGCAGTCTTCCTTGGTTGGTCTGGGCAGGGCTGAGCTGACCTTGTACCCTCAAGCAACACCCCTGAACCCTCACAATAACCTGAGGCACAGAGCCCTGCGTGGAACAGGAGGTGGTGGGATTGCCCAGGTCCAGGACAAGCGCAGCAGCGGCATGGAGCTCCTTCCCCAAACCTCGCAGCTTACCAGCTCACTGCAGTGTGGTAACGCAGCGCTGAGGCAAACACCCTACCAGGAGCAATGTGGAAATTCAGCAAGAGCTGCCCGAGGAAACCAAACCAGAGCTGTGCATGCTTGCTGGCCCAATTAAGGAGGCAAAATGAGAGCTTTGCTGCTTAGGAGGAGGAAATAACCTTAAAAACCCAAAAGCTTTCTCAGCCTTAGCCTGTCAGGAGCCTTTAAATGCGCTAACAAAATCCTGGGGAAAGGAGAAATATGGTGCAGAGAATTTTATTTAGCTTTCAAAAGGCTTTTGATAAAGTCCCTCAGAAGAGGCTATTAAAGAAACTTGGTCACCTCAAGGGTGAGGGGTAGAGTCCTCCTGGAGATGGAAGCTGTTTGAGGTGGGAATTGGAGTCCAAAGTAACAGCCAATTCTTGGTGTGGAAAGAGGTTAATGGTGGGTCGGCTGGGTTTTCTAAAAGCCCTAATGAGCTGGAAGAGGAGGGGAACAGCTGAAGATACAAGATTATTTACGTTAGCTAGGAAGAGAGAAGGTGCCAGAAGCCTTGGGCAGCAGGAAGACGTAATGGTTGGAGCTGCTGTGCTGGAAGGCGGCTTTTGTACGAATCCTTCACAGGACTGACCTGCTCGGTCGCTGCTGAGCCAGTGGATGCTCTGGCACCCCCAGGCCTGGGACCAAACCAGCTGGTGAGCACTGCCTGGAGGGGAGACCTGGGATCCCAGGGGGGCTCGCCAAAGCCTTGGCAAGTGGTACAGCACAGTGGTGAGACCCGCTTGTCCCTCCAAGTCCTGTGTTTTCTACCCCCTCTCCTTTGCTGGCCTGTTGCTCCATCTCCAGCACCTCCATTTGACTCCCCCTGAACGTCCCATACCCCCATGTGGTTAGTGTGGGGTGTCCACGGGGTGACCCTGAAGTTGTGTGGTGCTGGGGGCCCAGCTCTATATGATGGCCAGGAGCTGTGCTGGGCAGGAAGGAGAGGGCAGGGACCGGGTCGCAGCTGGGTGCACAGAGAGTCTCTCCCTGGTGTTGCTGGTGCCAAAGCTGAGCCCCATAGCCAGCCCCTCTGCCGGCTGCTCGGGCCGCTGGCTGGGGAGCGGGTGCCCTCAGCTCAGTTCCAATCTGTCAGAGAAGCCGCTCTTCAGCGGGAAAAGGCAATTAATTAAAGCGTGCAGCATGCGAGCTGTCCACCTCTAATTGGGATCTGGGTGCATAGTACATAAATGCCATGCCGCTGCTGCCGCTGCGTGGAGGGGCCCTCGGCACACGAGGGGACCGGGGGGG
>Ga0065711_1001239_pt1 | contig 52921 bp, 45 predicted proteins | sample Hoacrofraction12_FD_59098 | JGI IMG/M metagenome (GOLD analysis project Ga0065711, IMG submission 59098) | Hoatzin crop microbial communities from Cojedes, Venezuela - Epithelial fraction 12 v2 (version 2) | ecosystem: Host-associated > Birds > Digestive system > Esophagus > Crop | place... | reverse complement strand
CGGGCGGCTGCGGCGAGGCCGGCGGGCGCTCGTTCGTCACCCGTTCGCTACGGCCGGGGCCGGGGTGAGGGGGGGGCACAGAGTCAGCTGCAGAGCAACGCCTGGAGAGAGATGCCGGTCCCGCCACGCGAGGGACAAGCCTTGAATTCAGCCGCAAAGGAAAAAAATAAAAGAGCCAGGTGAACCTTTATTAAACATAAACACAGAAACGTACCATCAACCTCCCGTTATAAAAGTACTTTACATACATTCAAGGAGACATTGTATAAATATCAGTATGAAATGTCACTGGCTGCAAGAGTTCCACACTCAGCTAAAATTCTGCCGATACCTTAAAATTTCCTTAAAACATTTAAAAGTAAACAAAGACGGAGCGAAGCCAGCCGGCCGCTCGGCGCCTGGGGCCCAGCAGAACACCTCCCGCCCCGGCGCTGCTCGGGCCGGCAGCGAAGCGACGGGGCCGCTCGGCCGTGCTGGGTCGGGGCAGGTTAAGGCACAGGTTTTAATCCCAAAGCTCAGGCGGCTGGAGCAGGAGACGCGCTCCCAACAGGCTGTGTCACAGGCTGGGCCATCTCCCAGCCCACTTATAGGTGACCTTTGGATGGGCTGGGGACCTGCGGGGATGTTCAGGACCCAGCACGGACTCTTCTGCAACTGCAGGTAAGTTCTGTGACCTTGCAGACCCTGCAGCGTCCGTCCCCGCTGGGTGTGGGGCCCACGCCGCCGGGAAACACGGCGCGGAGCTGCCCGGGCTGCGCCGGCTGCGTGCCAGCAGCCGCTAACACACCCGAGCTCGCCGTCGCGCGCACGCGGCGGCCGGGAGAAGACCTCCTGCTCCCGCGTCTCTCCCAGGGCCGTCCCCGGAGCCGGCCGCTGCGAGCAGAGCCTGTGGCCACCGGCTGACGCCCGCGGCACAGGCCAGCTCCTCAGGTTTTTCTGACGGGACGCCCGGTCACGCTGCTCGCAGGCAGCAGCGGGGCCCTGGGGAAACGCCGACCCAGAGCTCCCAGAGCGGAGCACCCGGCCCACAGCCTGCAAGGAGCTGGATGGAGAGCAGACCGCTCCCGGCTCCTGCGACCACCTTGGAGAATCTCTGATTTTAATTCTTTTTTAAAAAAAAGCAAACTGGAGCTAGGAACTCATGACCTAGAGAGCTCTGTGCCCAGTCCCCGCGCTCCAGGGACCCAAACCCCTCGCTCTGGACACTTTCTCCACGGGGGTGACCCGAGCTGGTCACAGGAACTCCCCCAGCGCCGACGGAAATTATTCCTCACTAATTAATGCCATGAAGGGAATGCAGCAAACATGTCCCCTGCTTCCGCGGCACAGCCCGAGCGGGTCAGCGTCCTCCCTGAGGCGACAGCTTTTGGAGCAGGCCCCCGCGGGTCCCACGCGGGCGACGCTGGGCTGGGACCAGAGCTGCGGAGGGCCTGGGCGCAGCCGCGGTGCTCGGCGCGGCAGGAGCAGCATCGGGGAGCGGCAGCCGACGTCCGTCCTCTGCGCGGACACCCAGGCACCTGCTCCGCGGTGCCGCCGGGGCGCAGGGAGGAGGCAGATCCCAGCGAACACAGCCTGACCTGGCACAAAACCCGCGCCCCGTGCCAGCCCCCCGCCTCCAGCCCCCCATTTCTGGCCAGCCGTTCCGCAGGTCGCTCACTGCAGCCTTTTTTCTTCTGAGATGGCAGCAGAAAAATCAGCACGAGCATCGCTCCCAAGGCCAGCGTGCTCCGGGCTGCCACGTCACAGTGTCTCAGAAAAATTAAGTCCCTCTTGACAAGGGGTTTGTTTCTAACTATGTAGTTAGGCTAACGCAAAGAAGAATACAAGAAAACTGAATCTGATTCTACCAACAGGAACTTCCTCTCAGAGGAGGAGGCAGGAGAGCGGAGGCGAGGGAGACGACCATACCCTTCCATGTGACATTCCGGAGGGTTCAGCTCTCGCAAGCTGCTCCTCGTCCTGACGAGGGCTCCGCTCGCCGCGGCGCAGCCCGCCGCAGCCTGCACCTAACCTTCAGAGGCAGCGGGGCTGTCCTCGGCAGGGCGCACCCGCGGGACCTGCGGGCTGGCTCGGGGACAGCGGGCCTCCAGCGGTGTCCCGCTCGCGCAGGGCGTTGTGCGCGCACCCACCAGCAGCCACCAGGAGCAGCTCCCAGCACCGACGCTTCCCGCTGCGGGGAACCACGTATCCCAGAAACATTCCCCGATCTTTCCACTTTCCAGTAATCCCACGCTGAGGAAATAACACAAGGACATTGTAATAAATTACCTGCTTTCAACACCCAGGGAAGGAGAGAGGACACATTTCACAGCAACAGAGGTATTTTTGACATTTTCATTAATATTTCCTATGAAAAAAGCATAGCTCTTCTCAGCTTTGCGAAACAAGGGAGGTTCAGCTCTGCCATTGGTATTTTTCTATAAAAATAAGGTTTTGTGTTTATTTGGGTTCTACAACTAAGCTGAATAGAAAGGAGGAGGCTCTTACAAATCCTTCCGCTGTTGTATCACCCCTTCCCCCGGGAGACTCCCTGCTCGAGGAATTCAGCTGGCTGCTGCGCGTCCCTCCTGCAGCCAAGAGCTCGGCTCTGCCGACTCTCGTGCTCCTGGACGGGCAGGGCCCGCGCTCCCGAGGAAACGACGCGGCGCCGTGTTCACCGGACAGTCTGCGTTGGGTATGAGTTCTTCATCAAGCTGACAAGCGAGCCCCCGACCGTACGAGCTCCCTGCCTCCCCAGCGACGGGCTCCCGCCTCCGCTCCCCCTTCTTACAGGAAGTCCAGCTCGAGGGCTTGGTGAAGGGACACGAGGTCTGCGTGATTCGTGATCCTCCAGAAAGGCATGTTGTGCTGCAAGAGACAGCAACGTCAGGTTTAGCGGAGTCATCTTCCAGCGAGGCGGAAGCAGCCGGGGCAGACCCGCGGGGCTGTGCGACGCCGGGTTTCTGACAGCCCCCCGTGCCCGGGACGGAGCTCAGCCTCTGCACGCCGGGACCTCAGCCTATCTCACGCGCACGCCTGCGCACGACGGGCAGCGGCACTGACCGGCAGCCGCTCTGCACGCTCCCGACGCAAACCGCGGCGCTCGGCCGCGCGCGGCTGCTTCACCCAGGAGAGCTGCCCAGGGCGCCCGCGTGGACGGCAACGCTGGCACGTGGCAGGCAGCGCGGCGCCCGCAGAGACCACGTCCTGACAGTAACCTGTGCACTTCGCTGCCGTTAATCAGCACGACTGAACAACCTCTTCAGGCCTGCGCGACTCAATCCATCAGTGTGCTCCTTGTCTGCAGCTCAGACTCCTGCTGGGTGCTGCACACTGATCTGACCGCCAGCAACCGAGTCCCGACTCCCTCCGCGCTTCTGAGAAACTGTGTTATCCCAACCAACAGCTGCAGGCTACGAGCAAGACTTGCTATGTGAAGATACTGCTGTACAGGGACAGCGTTATACACAACCCTAAACAACAGTAAAAAAGAAACTTTAAACCCCCAAGAGCCAGAAAACTCCCCATCTTAACCTAGGGAAAGATCTCTTGCACCAAAGGCAAAGTTTCACCCTGGCTGCCCCGGCCTGAAGAGTTCAGCCCTGGAAAATGTCCCTGCAGAAAAAGGCTGCTGCAGGCACTTCCCTTCGCACCGACCCACGGCAGCCCACCCCGGCAGAGGCAGAAACCCACCTCCTTAGCCGCAACCTCTTCGTCACGGCCATCTCCAATTACCACGTAGGTGACCTTCTTCCCAAACCGGGACACGATCCTCTCGAAACAGCTCTCTTTACCTGCCAAAAGACAACCGCGTTCCAGTGAGCCTCAGGCAGAGAGTAACAGAAGCCTGAACAGGTCCCTTCTTCCCAGTCCAGAAACACATTCTTGTCTTACTGGGAAGGGGATAACACCCAGTCCAGCTCATGAGGCCAGAGCCATGTGGCCAGCTGGACCACAGCAGCCACGGGGCTGCTCAGCTGCAGAAATTGTACTTCCTGCATAAAAATCCCAGCTAACCCACAGCAGACACCTCAGTGCCAGGTTCTCAGCACAACCTCTTACCTACTTTTGTAGCACTATAAATATTTTCGATGGGAAACACCTCTCCCAATCCATACAGGAGAACTTTGGCAAGAGCTGGCACCAGCTGGGTGGTTGTGATCAGGATGTTCACGCAGTTTTTTCTGAAAGAAGAAAAACACTTGTAAAAGTGCATCCAGAGGAGGCCACAGTGATGATCCGAGGTCTGGAACTCCTCTGCTGGAAGGAAAGGCTGGGAGAGCTGGGGCTGGTCAGCCCGGGGAGGAGAAGGCTACGGGGAGAGCTTAGAGCAGCTGCCAGGGCCTGGAGGGGCCGACAGGAAAGATGGGGAAAATATTTTCAGCAGGGCTTGTTGCGACAGGACAAGGAGCAATGGCTTTAAACCAAGGCAGGGCAGATTTAGGCTGGACAGAAGGAAGAGATTTTTTACCATGGGGGTGGTGAAACCCTGGCACAGGCTGCCCAGAGAGGCAGTGGAGGCCCCATCCCTGGAAACTCTCCAGGCCAGGCCGGACGGGCTCTGAGCACCCTGGTCTGGCTGCAGATGTCCCTGCTCACTGCAGGGGAGGTGGGCTGGATGCCCTCTGAAGGTCCCTCCCCAGCCAACCCATTCTCTGATTCTGTGATTCTAGAATCCATGGAGGGCTGCCCTGGGCAGCTTGCTCGGCTTTCTGAAGTGCCATGTGCTTTGTTGTCCTGCTTTCAGGAGACTTTTTAGCCAAGATTTTGATTTGTGGTTTTTCTTTCTTTGCTTTTTGTTTTAACCAGAAATTCTCTGACAGAAATGCAACTTTGTGAGCTCAGTTCCACTACCGGGACCTGCTGAGCAACAGGGGATGCAGCAGAAAAATCCCAGGGGCTGCTCAGGAGTGGAGTTCCTGCACTCACGCACTTTGCTTCCCAGTACCTGCGACAAACACCAGTATTACACACGGGCACGGGTGCCACAGAGCACGGCATGCAAAACTCACTTACTTGAGAAAGGGCTGCGAAAGCATCGTACGTGTTTCCCGTCTCCATACCTGGACTGTATGAGCAGCAGGGACTTTAATGCAGTTTCCAGCCAGGAATCCGTTAGCACTTCTATATCGGTCCTCAGTCGCTGCAGAGCCTCCCTCTTCTGCGGGCTAAGCAGGCCTGGAAGGTAAGCAACCCAGGTTTTCCCAGCTGAGCTGGCAGGTCTAGCACAAAGAGAGGCGTCACTTGGTTTAACAGCTGCCTGTGCTGCAATCGTAACTCGGCACGGAAGGCACCCGACCACTGAGACCGTCTCCAGGCAAGGGGAGAAACCAGCTCCCAGTGACACCGGTGAGCCCCGACACCCAGCTGTGGCTCTGACTGTGGGGAACCGCATGGAAGCTTTTCTCCGATTATTTCAAACCATTTCTCAGGATATGTGCAACAAAACACATTTCTCTTGCCCAAGGCACTCGCAGCAGTAGGTGTTGTCCGAGGCCACAGACGGCAGGGGAAGGAACTCCTGCAGTCACCCTCTCTGACTTCCTATTCCCAAGGACCCTTTCCACTTCAACCCCTTTTACATATCTTTTAAAATCTCCTTTTATTTTTATCCTAATATTTTTTATCCCCTTTAGATATCCTTTTCTCAAAGCATCCTGTTATGAATTGAAAGTGGCCAGAAGTGGAGCCCATACACTCCAACCTGTTCCCGTCAGTAAGCGCGGCAAGAACGGAGCACCCCGAGTCGGAGCCTCTCTCCGCCCGATTTCCAGCCGGGACGGACGGCCCCCCCACTCCAGCCCTGAAGGACACCCCTCCCCTGGCAGCGAGGCCACGAGGGACCCACGGCACCGACTGCTTTACCACGTGGCTTTAGACAGGTCCCGAAAAACTTTACATCCATGTTTCCCACATGCAAAATACGGAATAACGGCTCAGTCCCTACCAGAAATAAGGCAATTGCAGCCTACTGAAATGCAGACTTGCACTGATAGATTTTGAAGGTTGAAAGTTATAATTTTGAACACCTGGTTTTTAGAAAATATGTCCAGGAAAACGTTCTATCAAGTTTTTTTTGCACAGGCAAAGAGTACCCAAACCCACCAGCCCCCAGGCAGAGACCCCTGCCAGGCGAGCGGCTCCAGCAGCGGTCCTTTCCCAGGGGTGTCAGTGCCAAGATTCAGACTAAACAGAAAATTTCTCTGCGTTTGATGTCTGTGGTTTACACCACTATTGCTACTTTGGCATTGGAAGGGAAGCAAGACAAGGAGATTGTGACTTTGTGAACAGATGGTAGAGACGCCACGTCAGCCTAGGAGCACACCAGCCGAAGGGGAAGCCGTACTGCTTGACAATGGCATGATAAAAGGCAGATTTTGTGAAGACGTGAGTGAAAAGAGCTCCTAAGCAGCACGACACGGAAGCCACTTAGGCCTGTTCTGAGCAGAGTGACAGGCAGCCTTCATACAAAATTAGCAAAGCGACAGGGTTTGCACGAAAATTTTCTCTTAGATGCAGGATGGACCATCCCTATCTACGTGATAACTCACAGACTGCAGGGGCACGCTGTTCATTTTTGGAAGGGGTACACTCTTAGATCCCACGGCGATTCGATCCCGTTTAGCACTGGGAGAGCGGTTACTTTTCACGTCCAAACATTCAGGAAAGCAAAAGCCCTGAGGAAGGCCAGTCTGGCACCACAAACCCTGCTGAGGGCTCAGCTGCTGGCGCAGGTGAACACTCACCTCCGACGTTAGTTTTGTATTTGTCGTAGATCTCTCGTACCCGGCGGTAGCGGAAGGCCAGTTTTCTCATCCAGTCCACTCCGCCCTGGACACCAACCGACGAGCTGTGATTTGCGTTACTTCCTGAGCCACTGAAGCCATCCGTGGAGAAATTGTAGTTGCTGTTTCAGAAAAGCAGATCTGTTAGCAGCAGAATCACCACAGCGTGGCTGGTGGGCTTGCAGAGTTCAGCTCTGACAGCAGACAGAAAAGCCCCTCGGGGAGGAACTCTCACAGCCACCGCTGCACCCCAACAGCGGAGACCAGCTTCTCTGGGCAACGTACTCTGTCGCCCAGCTACGTCTGCTGCCAGGTCTGAACTGCTGTACTGAAATGTACGGACCCAACTCTGCCGTCCCACCCTCCACTACCAAGCCTGCCCTTGCTCTTTGAGTGCTCACGCCTCCGCGACACAGAGCATCCTTCCCTTTAACCCCTTTCTCATCCCGCAGGGATAAACCCCAGCAGAGCATTTGCCAAGCAGAACATCTGTGTCTCTACATCACAGCTGCAGCTCCACAGGCAGCCCAGATGCTTTACCAGCTCGTGACAGCAGGAAGCAGGTTCTGCCTCACCACTTTCCCCATATTCCTTGCTCCCGGAGGGACAGGCACTTTTCAAGCCCTTCCATGAGCCAGTTCAGCTCACTGACGCAGCAGAAATCCCACCCCACCTGACATCTGTGCACATCAGCTCACAGAGGGATGCAAACCACAGGGAGACTTTCAAAGGTCAAGATGATGAAGTCTGGAGTGTTGGTTCTCCACTCACCACACGTCACCAAGCACACAGGCAACGTTCAGTGGTGGACAATGTCATTCACGTTATAATTCCCAAAGTCTTAACGTTTTGGAGATCTTCAAAGAAATACCGCCCAGCAAACAAACACCACTGCCAATTTTCATCCTCTGCACAATATGCTGACGTCCATCCCTTAACCCCACTTGGGTTTGCAGTCCCCACAAAAATCAGATCACATCGGCCACACATTCCATGCATTCACCAGTACACCACCTTAAATCTTGGCCATTGTCATCAGATGCCACATCTTCTATGTGTACCTGGTCACACTCCTGGTTAAGGAAAACAAAAAAAAAGTCATGCTTTTGTAACGCAGAAACATACTGAAATTTGCAGATTAAAGAACATGTGATATAAACCCATCCCCTCACATTTCCCAACAGCAACAAGCCATGCCATATTGCCTCCACAAACCTATTCAGAGCTTCTTTTAGCTTTGCTTTCCACTACCAGTTCTCAGCACCTACAGATCCTAGCCAAGACTGGGATCCCAAGTATCAGAAAAGTCTGAAAAAATCATGTTCCTGTGACATTGCCAGTTGTCTGCAAAAAAGGAACTTTGACACTCATTAAACAGGTTGGACTCAAAGCTCACTTTTAATTTGAAACCCTTCTGCCATTTCACAAAAACAAACCAAACAAATCCCAAAATACCCCTAAACCACATTATCTGGTCAAGTATTGATATTCCACTTCATTAACACAACGGTCAATTCTGTTACCGGAGAGCCACGGCATGAAACCTCAGCACCGTGGCACTGCCAAGGCTCTGGTGCTCAGCACAGCTCATTTAAACCAGAGACAAAGTGCAAATACCTTAGACAAGAAGTGAATTTTCCCCATTTCACGAATTTCCCACTGCTGCTACTAACCAACACCACAGCAAGAAGCACTGCTGCTGATCACATGGTTAACATAGCGATGAGCACCTTTCCAGCACCAGAGACTGTACTTGGTGTTTCGTTGTTGGTTTTTTTCCGGGGCAGGAGGTAACTGTCCTTACCACCTCTGCAGAGTTCACAGCTGCAAGCAGTCACAGCCACAAATGGAAACTTCACTTAAGTTTCTATTTGCATCAACAAAAACATCTTGCTTTCCCAGCATGTGCACCAGTGAGGCACCAACAATTAATTGCTCACTGTTCATATTCAGCCTTCCCAAGCTTTAAACTAGTCCTGTAAATTCTGCAAATTAGGGTCATGAGTCCATATTCGTAGGCGCATCTCAAACAAGATATGGGTCAGGAAATTTGCTCTTTCCAACCATTTAATTCCAGATTCTGGCGTAACTTCACACCTTCCTGCAGAGATCGCATTGCGGTGTCCATTACTGCCTGGTAACACATCACAGCCCAGCGCAGGGCGCTGCCACGATTAAAGTACAGATTCCTGTTCAGCTTCGGTGGAAGTGGTGCAGAGCAGTGGGATGCATTTTATTTAGCAAAGAATACTGCGCATGACAGAGGATGGGAGCTGATCAGCAGCCCCTGCGGCAGGATGGGAACGGGAGGGCACCAGGGACAGCTTGCAGCAAAGAAAAAAGGAGGGTGCTGGGGTACCCCATGCGTACAGCACGCCTGCCCACGGGCGCGTGTCCTGCACAGCTGTCACAGCCGACGTCACCTCCCAAGGCGCGGGCTGAGACGCACAAGTTGTGTTCTGTCCTCGGCTTAGTCAAAGCCCCTGTGAAGCGACATTCTCCAGGTCGCCTTGCTCCTCACATCTCTCGTCTGCATTTCAAAACCGGATCGGTGAAAGCAAAGTGCTTACCAGTCCAGAACGAAAATGTAAGACAAAGCAGACATCACTCTTTTTATTTATACAGGTTCAGACAGAAACCCGTGCGCGAGCTAAGAGCGCTCACGACACTGGAAGTCTGCGGAATGCCTGTCCCAGACACCAGAGTACACCTCTGGGATGTGGCTGTGCTTGGAAGCCCTCCAGCTCGGCAGACTGTCGTGTTTCAGCATTAAGTGGCTCTGCAGCACAACAGCCCTCACCAATGGTGCAGCGGAATCCTAACCGGCGAACGCGGAGCTCTGCCTTTCAAAAGCATTTGCCTCCTACCTCCAAGTCATTGAAAAACAAGTGAGTATCAGCTACTTCAAAGATCATCTCCTCCATGGACAGGCCTGAGCCGATCACTAGAGTTGGATCCTGGCAAAACAGAAAGAGAAAATGTAAATTCCCTGTGGATACAGCAGAAGTAAACTGGGATAAAGCTTTCACCAGTTACATTGCACAGAGTTTCCACCCTATATCAAGCCTCATTCCATCTGCATTCAGTGGTGGGAACTACAATTTCCCAAGTATTCTAAACAACTCAATAAAAAAAAAAAAGCACATTCTGGCAATACAGCAACCCAAAATTTCACAAAACACTTCAGTACTGCACAGCAGGGGCTGATGGCATTTTCAGAAGCAACGCAAACAAAACATTCAAAACTCTTCGACATATTTTGAAGGAGAAAAAATACTTCTTTTCACTATGTGCTCTGGCCTCAGTAATTCCCAATGATGATAAAAACAGTTTGACATTTTAAGACTTGTACTGGTAGAAGGGAAGCGTTTGTGATGCCCATATCCTAGCTCCGTATAAAGCAAAATTTAGTGTTCTTTCCCCTCCCCAAACTGCCAACGAGTTAAAAATGTCACCTTATACATTTAGAACAAAATATCATTTTCTATTCCTTTTCAAAAGACTAACATTTACTTCTACATGACAGATCGGGGGTTTTTTTTCCACAGAAAAAACATTACCTTGCCATATTTTTGAGCATAAGACCCTGTGAGAAGTGAATGGAAGATGATGATGGTCTCATCCAGGTCCCAGAGAAACACTCGCTGCGTGGAGAATAAAAGCAGGTTAGAGCTGAGATACTCCAAGCACTGAGCTACAATAAAGGAGTAAGTTTTGGGGTTAATTTTGTGGCTAGTCGCAGCATGCTTTTAACAGATATGAACAACAGTATTCATCTTACAGGCTGAACACATGACTAATTAAACTCTTCCAGTTTAGTGCGGTGGCGTTGACCTACCTCCACAGTGCAACTCTACGCTCAGAGTAAGGTGCTCCAGGTCAAACTATTTCAAAAGCTTCTATTGCTTTCACAGTCATAAAAGCAAAAACTTTGCGTGCTGATGAACTTTTGAGCCCTGCTAGGGTAGAATTTTACTGTCTGTAATCTGGAGTGGGCCAGGTGAATGACCCTGGGGTTTATCAGAGACATCTTTGTTGTGATAAATAAGGGGGATTGGCTGCCACGAGGAATAGCAGAGTTTCAGCACAGAAGGACTTTGATAAACTGGAGAGCTGGGCCAACAGGAACTAGAAGTTGTGCAGTAACTGCAGATTCTGCATGTGAGGTAGAATAACCCCGTACTGGTCCAGGCTGGGAGAAGCTGGAGGGTACGGCGGACGGCAGGCGCAGTACGAGCCAGCAGCGCCCTCTCCCTGTGGGTAAGGTGAACTGCATGCTGGAGAACACTGCCCAGCTGACACACCCGGCCTGGCACCGGGAAAGCTTCCCCAGATGGCATCCCCAGGTCCAGCGGTATGTGAGGAGATGGCTTGTATCAGGAATGGGGTGGCCAGCAGGAGCAGGGCAGGGATCGTGCCCCTGCACTCGGCACTGGTGAGGCTGCGCATCAAATCCTGTGTGCAGCTTTGGGCCCCTCACGACAAGAAGGACCTTGAGGGGCTGGAGCGTGTCCAGAGAAGGGCAGTGAGGCTGGTGAAGGGCCTAGGGCACAAGTCTTATGAGGAGCAGCTGAGGAACTGGGGCTGTTTAGTCTGGAGAAGAGGAGGCTGAGGGGAGACCTTACTGCCCTCTACAACTACCTGGAAGGCAGCTGTAGCGAGGCAGGTGTTGGGTGTCTTCTCCAAAGTAAAAAGCAATAGGACAAGAGGAAATGGCCTCAAGTTGTGTCAGGGGAGGTTTAGATTGAATATTAGGAAAAATTTCTTTACTGAAAGAGTGGTCAGGCATTGGACCAGGCTGCCCAGGGCAGTGGTCGAGTCCCCATCCCTGGAGGGGTTCAAAAACCATGCAGACACGGCACTTGAGGACGTGGCTTAGTAGGCATGGTGGTGTTGGGTTGACAGTTGGACTTCATGATCTTAGAGGTCTTTTCCAACCTTAATGATTCTGTGATTCTATGAAACTAGAGAGCGGCCAGCGAAAGGCTGTTGAGATGGTCACCAGCCTAGAGGAGAGGCTGAGGGAGCTGTGACGGTTTATCGTAGCAAAGAGGAGACTAAGGGTGATCTAACAGCAGACCACAACTAACTGAAAGGGAATTGCAAAGACGATGGAGACAAATTCTTCTCAGTAGCAGCAGATGGAAAACTGTCATGGAAAAAGAAGGGGAAATTTGCTGCTTGGGAGATTCTAGATGGGGACAGAAAACCTCCTTCCCCAGGTGGACGTGGTAGCCCTGGGACAGATCACTAGACAGGTACAGCATCTGCAACCTTGCAGGTACTCAAGACTCAGCTAGACAAAGCCATGGTTCTAGTGCTGGGGACAGCCCTGCTTGGAGCAGAAGGCTGTACTAGAGACACTCAGATGTCTCCTCTGTTGACATCACTATGATTCCAAGACGCGTTTAAGTGATTCTCATCAAGGACCACTGAAGAACTCATTTGGGCCAGTTCTCAGATAACATGAATAATTTCCCAAATCATCCCACAGTACAGGAAAGGCACGGACCTGTTGGAGTGGGGCCAGAGGAAGCCACAAAAACGATCCAAGGGCTGGAACACCTCTTCTGTGAGGAAAGGCTGAGACAGTTGGGGCTGTTCAGCCTAGAGAAGGCTCTGGGGAGACCTTAGAGCAGCCTTCCAGTAGTTAAAGGGGCTTACAAGAAAGATAGGGACAGACTTTTCAGCAGGGCCTGTTGCGATAGCTCAAGGGGTAATGGCATTAAACTGAAAGAGGGTAGATTTAGACTAGATGTAAGGCAAGGGATTTTTACCATGAGGGTGGTGACACACTGGCACAGTTTGTGTAGAGAGGTGGTTGATGCCCCATCCCCGGAACATTCCAGGCCAGGCTGGACGGGGCTCCAAGCAACCTGAGTGAGTTGAAGATGTCCCGGCTGATTGCAGGGGGGTTGGACTGGATGACCTTTAAGGTCCCTTCCCACCCAAACCATTCTATGATTCTAATGATCCCCTTCCATTTCCACGGAGCTAGGACGAAAGGGAGAGGAAGACTTTTACCACCACACTACTCTGCAATGCTACCTGTAGAAAACAAGATTACTACTTACCTCCAGTTCACTGTCCTGTGAGGAGGAGGTATCTGCTTTCCTCTTCCCCCTGTTCTTCCCAGGGATGTTTTTTCTTGCCTGCTCATCTAACTCTTTACTTGCTGTTGCTCTTGATAATGAAGGACTTGTGGATGCGTCTCCTAGAACAAAGAAATCACACAGCTCTCACCCTTTCATGTCTCAAAACAAACACCAACATAAAGCTTACAGCATTTGGCCACAAATCTCCTTTGCAAAGGGGAAGATGTTATCTTGCTTTATCGATGCAGCAGTAGTTGAACCCTTCTTAGAACACAAAACATGATTTCTCTGTCCCATCATTTCAAAGCAGCTCTGTCTCCTCAACTCAGTCTACCAGGACTGAGCTACTGCAGCCACAAAGCCAAAGACAGAACACGCTCCGTCCTAAGGCCTGTAACCCCTCAAACGTCTCACTACCCTGGAACTGCTTTATTACTCACTTGCTTCTTTTAATACTTCTTGAGAGAGCACCAGAAACCCTCGGTCTGGAACGAGTGTACAAAGGAAAGTGTTTAATGATGCCTCTCCCTCCCAGATCTCCTGGACTCCTCAAATGCCTTTTGTGACAAGCTCCACCACGCAGCGCCGGCTGTCTCCATCTCCGCACACGCTCCTCCCTCCTTTGCCACTGTAACCCTTCGACTAACAGCTGAACAACAGCCAGAGCACAGAGCTGGCCGGAGCGTGTCAGTCACACACAGACCCACAGCGTGCTAACTGGGAACCAGATATTCTGAGACTACAGCTCCACTGGCCTGTCCGAGAATTAGTAAAGAACAACCGGGATGATCTTGGCCTGGGAGACACAGACTTGGCCAAGCACCGTCGCCATGGCTGATGGGGATACATTATGGAGCCTATTCTGCCACTGGTAAGAACACCCTTCCCAGGGACAGAGCAAAGCACAACCATAAAAAAAAAAAAAAATCAATGCTTTGATGTGCAGAATATTACGACTGCGACGGGAGACACTCTCTGAATCCTTTATTAACAGTTCAGGCAGAAGATTAACACCCCAGACATCTGCCTGACTAGTTCAGAAACAGGAGCAGAACTGTCGCGGGAAGGCAGAGGGCACAGGGGATGTGAAAGAGCTTGAATTCAGTCTGGGTCTTGAAGACGAGACACGGCAATTCCTACAAAATTCATGCAAAATGGCAAATTTGAAGAATTCCCCAGCTAAGAAAATGGGACTGAAAACATTAATAACTGTGCCATTCCCTGGCCAGTGCCTTGAAGTAACAAGTCAATTCCTTAGGTTTCCACACCAAATAAAAACGAATTCTCATGGGTAAATCTGCTGTTGCGCACCCCAACGAGAGGACAAGTGTTTCCTGAAAGAGGGCAAGTGCCTGCAGCACCATGCTTCTTGATTTACACCGTCACAGCGTGGTGTCTGGCACACTGTCTGCAGCATCCCATACGGTGAAGGTGACAGAGGTCTGGAACTTCGCTGAGTTCAAGACTATCAATTCGCATCTTTCTGCCCTGGCAGCCACCCATCCCTGCTTTCAGGCTGCCTGAATGAGTCTGAGCTCAGGCACTACTGATGGACATGGGGAAGTCGGAGATGGAAGAGGCAAAGGCAATCACTCACCAGCTCCCAGGAGCGGGCGGATGCCCAGCGCATCTCCAAGCAAGAGCCATCTTGGAAGCTAAACCCTGACCCCGCTTCTTCCTCTACATCAGTTTTTATTGCTGAACTTGACACTATGTGGAATGGGATATCCCTTTAGTCAGCTCAGGTCAGCTGTCCCAGCTGTGTCACCTGCCAGGCTCTTGTCCAGCCCACGCCTGCTTGGTGGGGGGGATGTGGGGGGAGAAAGCCCTGACACTGTACACGCAGTGTGTCATCAGCACTGCTTTAGCCACAAACCCAAAACACAGCACCAGCAGAGCTGCTATGAAGAAAGTTAACTCCATCCTGGCCAGACCCAGGGCATCAACAAAAATGAAGGGAATCTGTATTTTTTTTCCAGCCTGCCAATCTGCCACAGACAGCAGATTTCAATTTAAAACAGTTTGACAGCACAGGAAGAATCTCATAACTCCTTGTGTGAGACACTGTAAGAAGCACTAAGTCTTTGCTCTTGTCCTTGTTAAGTTTAGAAAACTGTATTTTTGGTGAAGAAGTCTTAGTCAACACCACTGCAGGTGGCACATGACACGGCACTAATGGAAAAGGCCAGAGAAAGCTGCGACTTCTACAGAATAGTCCATCAAACCTTTTCAATCCACTTTCTACGTCTCTTACCAGCCAAAATCTTCTCCCACTGACAAGCGCCAGGTAAGGTGCTGCCAGGCAGATGCAGACCTGCTCACAGCAGAACAGCTGCCATTTCAGAAAGGGTTTACTTGATGAAGCAGAAGCAAGGGAAGGACGCTCTCCTGGGCACATCAGAGACCAGCTCATTGAGGGGTGACGGCCAAACCACAGCTCTGAAAATGCACGAGCAGTCCCGGAGCACTCCCATAACGGGGCCCGGCAGCTCTGCCATGGCTGTCAGGTCATCTGAATCGCTGGCTGCGGGAGGGAAGGAGCCGGCAGGGGCTACTGAGACTGGCCACCACCAGCTGCCCTGGAGCCACAGCAACACCCAGCCCTGACGGTCCCAGGGAGCTGCTGCTGGCAACTCTTCACGTCACCCCTGGAATTTGCCTCCCTGCAGCACTCAGGGCACGTGGCAGGCGTCTCCTGAACTGCAGCAGTGCCAGCCTTCCAACAGGTAAGCAGACCAGTCTGACAATGAAAGGCAACTGTCCTGTCCGTGCCCGCACGCAAAGGTGCTGCAATTTTTTTTTCTTGAAAAAAGTTTTCCCCGTGTCTGCACACTGTACTGCTTCTCACAGGCGCCCTGCAGCCCCACCGCTGAAGACCCAGCCGTTACCGGAGGAATGTCTCTGCACCGTCCGCGCAGCCACCACGGCGTTCGGTTTGTCGGCTGGATACGTCGCTGTCGCCAACGCAGGACTCTCCGTGTTGCTGTCTGCTGGTGTTACGACTCCAAAGCCAGAACTCGGGTAACATGTCTGGTACTGGCTCTGGCCAAGGATGGTGTAGGTAGGATATTCCTGTTAGAGGAAAGGATTGGTCATGACAGCACAACTCCTTCAGAAAACATTCTATATTAAGGTTATTTTTATGCTAGAATATGCCTGTCAAAGAGAAACCCCAGCAAGAGCAGTCAGGCTTTATGATATTTCTTTCTGAATATGTAAGACATCTCACGAAAGGGCCGAGTGCTCTGCTGGCCCAACGGCCCCGCGCAGGCAGGTTCTGCAGGCAGGAGGCCAGCAGTCACACGGCCACTCCTTGCCTCCAGCTTCTTCAAAAATGAATTCGCCATGGACGGTGCGACAGTAACAGAGGAGCATCGTGCGGATGCCATGGCATCAGCCCACACTGTCTGTGCTCTGGAATTGGTGCTTCTGTCTCGTGTTTTACTCTCTGATACCAGACGCACTGACAGCGACAGAACATGGTCTCGGCACTGGCTGAGGCGCAATCCCGGCCTCAAGAGCTCCAGGATAAACGGCCTTTGCTCCTGACCTGACTTCAGCAAGCAATTCTTTCGCCTGCTGTGATGCAGAGGAGATCACTGAGCACCTAAAGCTGTGCTTGAGGATTTTCATTTCCGCTGCTGACAGCAGAGCAAGCAGCCACCCCAAATGTCGCGCCACACTCTTCAGGCACACTGCGCGCTCCCAGCTCCCTCAACGAGCAACCTGGATTAGTGGACCAAGAGCAACCTGGATTAGCAGACCAGTGCGTGAAAGTGCAAAAGAAAATATTTTATTCCCCTTACAGCTCCAAGCAAGTTTCTGCTAATGAAAGAAGCTTACAAAGCATCAGCATAAGCATATAAGGATTTTTGTGCATCCAGTGCATTTTCCACAATTCCTACATTCTCTTTCTGCAAAGTTGTGACATTGCAGGGGTCCCTCCTGTATCTAAATATTCAGCATGGCAGCTAACCGCTGGCACTGCTGTGTGTCACCCACACCAGGGCACAGTCAGGGGAAGGGCTCTGTGCCAGCTGCCGGGCTTTTTCATTTCGTTTCATTCTCGCACCACCAGAATGCTTCTCCTGCTCTGCTGGGAGGGGGTGGTTTGGTTTGTTTGTGTACAGCCTGTTTCCTTGCTGGGGGAGAACGCAGGCATTCAGAACACATCCACTGTAGTCACCCCTGTCGGTTTGGTTCTCTGAACAGTTCTATGGCTCCTTCTCCACCGTCTCTCTTGCAGAGACCTCAGTACCCTGTTTCAGATTCACCGCCCAACCTGCAGACACGGAACCAGCTCTGCACAGATGGCGTGAGTCTGCTGAGCAGGCCGCAGGGAAAAGCGTCACGGTCAAAGAGACCGCAAGCGTCATTCTGCTGACCCTGAGGCAGGCACCGAGCCCTGTAACTCCAGTACCCACTGCGCCACTGGAAGGGATGCAGGCATCTGGCCTTCCGTTGCTGGTCTGGAGGAACGTGTTCAACAACGGCGCAGGAGATGCTGCGCAGAAATATAACAAGGCAGAGGTTTTACCTGTGAGATGCTGGCTACTGCTGACGTGGAAATATTGACAACAGTTGAGGATGTAGAGGCTGGACTGGCATAGGTAGTTGATGCTGTGAAAGTAAGAATTACTGCATTAAATGCTTCTAGAAAAGCACAAGAGACACGACCAATCCAAGGTGTGAAACAGGTACTCACTATGCTTCTGCGCAAGCATTTGTGCTTCCAGCAGCACTCTGCTTTTGGGAGGCAAAAAGAGCTGGGGGATATTTTGAAACCAGTTACATTTCAACTGGGCTTACAGGGAAGGAGAGCTAGCTTTAAAAACCGTACTTTCAAATGTTTCAGAAACCCTTTCCCTCCATGCCCGCGAAGCAACTGGAGTGTAATTACAATGGTTTCACACCTTCCCTAGAAGTTTTGAGAAGACAACAATCACATTCTGACGTTCAGTTATTAGCAGCTGAAATCAGTAAAATTGATATGAATGTGTTTAAATCAGTTTTGATTAAAAAATCGTCTCTGAATTGGACTTAGCATACTTAGTCTAACTAGATTAAAACAAAAAAGGAAATAGTAAAAATATTTCAAATGGTATAAGAAGAGTGCTTCCTACTGGAGAAAGTGAACATATCCCCCACATCCCTGTGAGACTACAACTGTTTCTCGGATGAGACTTTCTGAAATCATTTGTCAACAGCTTGTAGGACACATTATTAGAGACACGTAGATGTTTGTATGAGTTCTAAGATGTTTAGTAGCCTTCAAGCCACTGCATTCGGTTCTTTCAAAACACAGCAGAGGCTGCTCGAGCACCTTCTGGGAACACCAGCCACTCAGCAGACGTTGTGGCTTCACAGCCACAGGGCCTCTCCATCAACACTACTGCACATGGGGCTCTGGGACCCTAAAGGATCAGTGAGAACAAACACTGTATTCAGAAGGAACAAAATCAGAATGTCCTAAATCAGGTGCCACCAAGAAATATTTTCCTTCGCTAAACCTTCTTTCGCTGCACACAAATAAAACCAAAAAATTACTTTTAGATGCTCATGAAAAGACTTGCAGAAATCCACAGCATCACCTACTTTACCATCACTTTGAGAAAAGCCTTCCCTTCCTGCAAATACCACCACGTGGACTTCACCCCGCCACCGAGGAACTCGAGCTTCCGAAGGCTTCAGTCTTTCTACCCCAGGGACACAGACCCCACCACGAACTCCTACTCAGTGTACGTCGTGTTATGGCAAGCACAGATACTACCTGGCGAACAGCTCCTGGAAAGAGGAAAGGATCCAAGCTATGCCCCAAAAAAGCCGAAAACCAGAAGAAGTATATCTTAAAAGAGGTGCAGAAATACACAGTATTCACACGAGGTGAGCAATGTGAAGGGTGGCATCTCTGCGGCAGCAGAAACGAAGGTAAGTAATTAGGCCCTTGGAATCCCCTCAGAGATAGGAGCAGCAGTGTTCAAAAACAGATGGAAGAGAATTCTGGGGTGAGAACATTTAGAAAAAGGAAAAAAGGCTGCACTGAACAGCATTAATGGTCATGCAGATAGTCACGTACCCACAGCAGCTTTGCAGCTACCAGAGGCACAGCGGTGAGGGCAAGGTCCCCGTCACAGACACCCCTCACAGGCAACTGCCAGAGAACAGGGGTTAGTTTGCAAAGCAAACTCCTTCCAACTACACAGGTTACGGAAACAACCAAGGCTGTTTTTACCTGAAGAAAATGTCACTTCCTAGGGCACTGCAAAGAGCAGCTCTCCAGAAAAGGCCCTTGCTAACGCAGAGCAAACCTGCGGCGAAGCAGGAGATGAACTGTTGAGAAGACAAGACTGTTCTGCCACCTCTCTCCAGGCTCTCACGGAGAGCAAACAGAAAGCGATTCTCATCTGCAGTGCTCTGAAGAGGCTGCTTCGCCGCTGAGACAGATAACAGGTAAGTTAAGAAATCGTAGAAAAAAGATTCCAAGTGCTGGGATTCTGGTAAAAAACCAAGAACTTCATTCTTTATCTTAACCCTGGTCTCCTTCCAACGTTTCTTTTTTAGTGACCCTTTATCTATACAGTGTCACACATCAGACCTTCACAAACAACTCCCACTACACAGACGAACCAATTCTTTCTGCACTGGGGTCAGTTCCTTCTACTTGTGAATGGGCCAAAAACATGCAAAAATGTTTGGGACAGATGTGCCAAAAGAGGTTACTTCATGGTCTCAGGTTTAAAAGATCAGCAAACACAAGTATTGCCTTGAAGCTGCCGTGACTCTCTCTCTCTTCTCTTTCTCCCCCCATTCCAGACCTCACCTTCAGACCTTATATCCCCACCTCTCCTGCCTTATTCAGCCCATTTGGTTTTGCCTCAGTTGTTTTCAAAGATGTTTCAGCCTGCTTCACGCCCTGGGAAGGCAAATTCTAATTAATGCATTCCACATTTCACATGGCTGCTTCGCTGTCGCAGGATAGATGAGGCGAGGCAAGCAGCAGCCACTCCTCCCACGTCGCTCCTCTGCGACGTACCACCACGGCCGCAGCTCGGGCGAGTACAGAAAGCAAAATCCTCAGTCACTGAGTGCATCTGACCACGCACCAGGGCTCAGACAGCCCATCGCTCCAGTCCGGCACCCGCAGACTGAACCGTACCCGTGCGCTGGGACACCCCTCCAGCGGGACAGCAGCACCGCACAGCTGGGCATCACCCCACTATTTTGACTGGAGAGAAAAGGCAGATTTTCAATACGTTACTAACAGAGCAACTTTGCCCACCCTTCCAGCTCCTGCTCTCCACCACCTCCCTCGCACCAGCCCAGGTACTGACCTCAGCGGGCTTTTTGCTCATTTGATGAAAACGAAACGTAGCAAATCTGCAAAGGGAAGAGTTTCCTGCCAATTTGGAAGAAGATTTTCAAACAAGCGATAGCACTGACACAGTTCAGGTGACCTTCTCACACCTTCCAAGAGCAGCCTGCAGAGAAGCTCTCCTCAAATCACAGCAGCGCGGATCAAATGCGGAGCGAGGCCTGACGGTGGCTGTCGCCTCACCGATGCCCAGGGATTCCCACTCGCCACGGCACATCGACGGCAAACCTGCCAGCGGTCACCTTACGCGGAACCATCCCTGACCCTGGCAATCAAAGCTGCTGCCACAAACCACGGTAACGCGTCCTGCCGGTGGGAGGACCTGGAGGGCAGCTCTGTCTGAAGGAAGGTGGCGTTTCCAGGGTTGTATTGCTCACGTCACGAACGTGAAAAGTAAATTAAGGCTAAACATTACGCTGGGCCATTTACTGTCACAATGATGCAAGCTGAGCAAGTAGCATGACACACCGCACGGCCTCCTATCAGTGAAAGACAGGCGAAAACCCACTTCTTGCTAGTTTGAAGAGTTCTTCCCCCTTACCTGGCACTCATTACACCACTTCTGGATACGGCATTCAGTCTGGGCCCTCAAGCACAAGAAACCCATTGGTATAACTCTGTGGCTCTGGCAGAGAGCCACCTAACCAGCCAGGGAGCTGGAGCATGGGCCCTGAGAGGGGACTGCCCAGCCCGGAGAAGAGCTGGCCTTGGGGGACCTGGCAGCAGCCTGCTGGCACCTGCATCCAGGTTATCAACAACCCAGAGCCAGATACAGCAAGAGGAGAGAGAAACAGTCACAACATGAAAGGGGAGATGCTCTGAGTTGAGAAAAGAAAATAAGTTTTGCCATGACGACAACCAGGCACTGGAACTGGCTCAGTCTCCATCGTCAGAGGTTTCTGAGACCCAAGCAGATAAAGCCCTGAGCAACCTGGTTCTGAATTCAGTGTCAATTCTTCTTTGAGCAGGAGGCTGAACTAAAGATCTCCTGAAGTCCCTGAATTATTCCATGAAAATATCACACAAGGAATACATTAAGGATCCCTGAAATGCTTTTTAAAAACTACAGAGAAAGAGACAAATTTTCACAATTTTTCACCCAAACATCAATGGCAAAAATCCTGCCTAAAATAAAGTATCAGTTTGCACATATTTGCCGTAACCAACAATATTCCATTATTCAGCTAACTGGCACACTTACTCCCTAAAAATTGCTTTGGAAGCTGGTGAAATTCAGCACCTGGCTTCTTGCATGCGGCACTTCTAGCAGTTGGAATATTTGTAGGCTAGTTCTATACCGAGAAATTCACTTTCTAGCAGATCTGCCAAGCTGGGGCATTGTGTGTGTGTGTGTGTGTGTGTGCGCGCGATATATGAGCCATCTACCTCCAGAAGTAATTAAAAAAAAAAATATTCCATGTCACTCGGCGTATTTCCTGACATCAAGCCAAAGACCACCAACAAAGAGCTTGAGCTGCAAGAGCATTCCCAGTAAAGGCATGCAAGAACACAACACTTGGTCTCCTCTCCCCTTCCCGTTTGCTCCTCGCCCTGTTCAGTCCATCAGCGTGGCACCACCAAGCCAGCCTGGCGCATACAGAGGTGCGTAGCAAAGGCACAACCAAACACACACACGCACAGAGAGGAAAGAGACAAAGCATAAAGAAGCATGCACCAACCCAGGCCAAACGTGCAAGCCTCTCTGTGGTATCTGGACTCAATGAAGTGGAGAGAGATGCAGATAAAAACCATGCCAAGTTACCTTCAACGGAATAAGAATAATGTGCTGGGCTGGGCTGGCTTGTGGTTAACCCTGTAGTGCAGGTAAGAACACTGTGCTGACTTGTAGATGGAGTCTGAATTAAACCACTTTCAGGTTTCATACCTGGCCACAGTGCACCTGAATCAGATAAATTGGACCAGTTACAAACAAATATGCTGGGACCAAACAGCATGCTGCTACCTCAGATTAAGAGTTTGGCTTGTCACAAAAGCAAGTAACAAATCACACAGGGAAAATGTTCAATTTCTGCAACAGTAAGTGCTGACTGTCAAGCTGTGCGTGGATTAGAGCTGCTGACAAAACTGGCTGGAAAAGAGAAAATTAAAAGCACCAACAAGACCAATTGCAAAGCTTTCAGCTACAAATCTGTTAGTGGCACCGTAAGCTCCACTGCCGCGCCGGCACAAAGGATCCGCTGATCCCTCCGACCTACCCGCACCGCTGCTGCCCTCAGCTTTACACCGCGGGGCTGGTGCTGGCAGCGGTTACCGTCAACGCCTCCACTGCTCCCCCGGGCTTTGGGTTGAATATTTTATAACAAGCTACAAATCAGTCATTTTCACAGACAAATGACAGCAAATGTAGAGCTCAAAAAAAAGGGGAAAAAAAAATCAAGAAGTTTCTTCTTGAATTCCTGCCATTTGTAACAGCGCTGCACAAAGCACAGCGACAGCAAAGTGACTGCAACGCGCCCGCGCCAGGCACACGGCAGCAGCGCGGCTTTGGCCCCGGCGCCCTGTTCAGGTCCAATCTGCTGCACTGGCAGTGGTGAGAACAGCGTCCAGCAACGCAGCTCAGCTCAGGATCTGCAGGGCTCCTCAGGCTTCTGTTTCACTGTTTGCAGACCTACAGCTGAAGTCAAAGGCATTTCTCCCCGGCCCTGGTCAGCAAGCAGGAATTGCCTGGGAGGATCTACTTAAAAACTGGCAGGGGTGTGCAAAGCAGAGGGACGAAGGACATCTGGAGCTAGACACAAAGTGCAGGGCCCTCAGAAAGACCACCCTCCTCCTCCAAGCCCCAGAACACAGCCCCAGGGCTGCGCAAGCCTCCTGCAGCCTTCCAGCCGCGCCAGCAGGACGAGCCTCGGGCTACGAGCCCACGTCGCTCGCACCGAGGACATGGGAACTCAACAGAGCTGGACAGGAGCAGCAACTCCAAGCGCTTGCTCCACCAGGACCAAATTCCGCCATGGCTCCTGGATTTAGTTACACACCCGATCTCAGCCTGTCCCCTGTGAGTCACACTAAGCCATTCCCCTATCTGCTCAGCCACGCCAGGGTTTTGATTCTTTGACTCTCAAGTTGCGTCTTCGTTACTGTTTCAAACCTCTAGAACCCTGATAACCAGCAAACAAAAGGGAAAGACTGATTTAAGAAAGACTGTAGATATATTGCAGAAACTCCAGAATAAAATGTACGGGAAACAGATCCTCTGAGGAGAGCGGGAGCAGCTGTGTTTGGAGTGCCACGGTCTTCAAAAAGGTGAGCAGATTTTGAGGGGACAGTAACCAACAGCTCCTCGCAGCGTGAGACAGCCGGACAGCAGCGGCCACAGGACACACAGAAGTGTCTGATAACCATGACAACGGAACACAACCGGCCTCTGAAGGCTGCAGGACAAGAGCGGAACGCCAGGCCGGACACAGCCTGAGGTGTTCACGAGGGGGCTGGATGCCCGGTCGTGTGTCACGGCACCCTTCAGCCCCGGCGTTCCACGACTGTCTCTGTGGCCTCCCAGCACTGACCCGCTCCACCTCCCGGCCCGGTGGCACCTGTCCTGCCCTCTCGGTCTGCAAGGCAGCACTGTCGAGCTAGCACAGCCCTACAGACGGCAGGGAGGGAGCAGGCGAGGGGGAACGAGACCCCGCACCCGAGGGAGCACGGCAGCTGGGCAGGAGAATGCCACCGGGCACGTGTGCGTCCGTGGAATGGCCCCACACAGGAGATCCATCACTTGTAGGTTTTTCTGGAGTAAATGTAAACCATCACTTCCAGAGTGTTTCTAACACCAACCTGCGGCCTCACATTTGCAGCTTGTGTGGCACTACTCTTACTTTAATGCTTCTTTAATAAAATCTCTCCAGACCACACGTATGTCCCACGCAGAACAATGCACTAAACACCACCAAAAAAGTACTCCAGCACGAGGAGAGGGGACAGACTGGCCAGAGCATAGGTCATCTTTTCTCGGAAAGCAGCACCCTTGCTATCATAAAGGCCCTAGCATAACTGGAAGAGACCGTGTTATCACAAAGGCCTTCATATAATTGGAATAATGGGAGTTTGTCGTTCTTTGCTTAGAAGCAGAGTTCGTGCGGCCTCTGACTCCGGGAACTCTCCTTGGAGGAGATACCAACACCCTGAGCAGAACGCTTGTGAGCGCCTGGCTGGTTTGGGCTGGTTCTGGCAGAAAAGCAGTGTCTGAAAGTCACCCATCCTTCCTTATCCTACACTATACTGCTACACATCACAGCCCCTGGGGAAAAGACCCCCGGACCCTTCCCACTGAACAGGCGCAGGGTGAAAACGCTGACCAAGCGTTACGTAAATGATGCAACCCACCAGCGGCGTGGGACTGCCGACAGGCTGGAACTGACTGGTAGGAAACTGGATAAAGATGGATGTCTTTTGTTTTGCCCAGCATCCGAACTTGTATAACTTCGTAACACATCAGTATCCCGCCTCAGCCTGTGAGATCGCTCATTGCACAGCGGGAACAAATCTGCACTTTCGCGACAGCTCCCTGACCTGAGCGGCTTCACGACTACGCCTGTGTTCGCCAGCTTGGCCGAATTTCATACTTCAAATACACCTGCTCTGCTCCAGTCAGCTAATCCACGATGCCTTCTTCCTGGCACAGAAACACACACGCAGCAGAAAGTCAGGCAAACCTCTGGTGTGGGCCCTTCGACACTGGTACAACATCCGACCAAGCTGGCCAAGTCCTCGCCTGCTCCGCGGAGATCTTGGGAGCAGAAACAACTCGCAGAACTTCCTCTGCGCTGCGCGTGTCCAGTCCTCTGCCCTCCGCCATCACACCAGGCAAGGTCAGAATGATGGCGCAGGTACCACTCCAGTACCATTTCCATACTGGAAATACAACTTTAAACACCTTCCTAACGCTTACGTCCAGAATGACAATTCAGGTATTTAATAACAGACCTCAAAACCCGTACCAAGACATTTCAGTAACGGATCACCATTTTAGAGATGTTTAACAAAGTTCCTATGGAGTCAACAGAAAATGCTGATCTCTAGCCGAGGTCTTCAGCAGAATTTCTACTGTTCCCTCCGGAGTCTAACGCTGAAGCAGCTCAGTACCCCCGAATTCCAGAGCCTCTGGATTAAAAAAACCCCAAACATCCCCCCCTCCCCAAACACAGCCACCCCCACCACGTCACACACACAGAGCACACCACCAAAACCCCACACATCCTCCCTCCACCACAAGAATTTAGAGATAAGCCTAAAACATCTTTTTAAACCTCTTGGCCTAACACTTCAAGGGAGCATTCCACATGTTTTTATATGTTTGCCTTTACAAGCAAGATAAACACGCCACAGTAAAACACCTCAGGACATACCGAGCAGTCTCCATGCCCCGTTCACAACACGCTATCAACCACCACCAAACAAACCAAGTGAAGAAAACCCCGAGCCACCACTCAGACATGGCAAAACCCAGCGCAAGAAGGCACTGACACCAACGTGCAGGCCCCCAGCAGCGCGCTCCAGCAGCCACTGCGTGGGGCAGGAACGCTCTGGAGGTCGCGGAGCGTCGTGACGACAGCCGGCACCACAGCCGCAGAGACACGGAGCAGAGCGCTCGGGAGGCAGCAGACAGACCGCGCCGGCAGCTGGAGACTCGGCTCCGGGCATCCCACCGGGCTTGGCCACGCTGGTTCAGCCTTCCAGGGCCAAGCTCTCCTGGACGACGAGGGGAGCTCAGAAGACACAATGGGCAGAGACCTTCGGCTCCCCAGGCCACGTAACACGGAGCCAACCAAGTCCTCGCCCACCAGAAACCCGAGACACCGTCCTGCCAGCTGGTGGGGAGGGTTGGATGTTTCTAAAAATCTCGGGCAGGGCAGTCACACTTGAACCTTCCTGGTAGGGGCTGAGCTGGAAATGCAGAAGCAGCAAATGCCAACGGCCACCCAAGCGACCCCATTCCCCCGAAGAGCCGCGAGCTGCTAACGAAACCGCCCAGCACTGACACCCTGCAAAGCTCCCCCTCCGTGCTATTGAAGGGATCACTCAGGACGAGGTATCGCAGCATTAACACTGGGCAGCTGAGGCTTGGGAGATACTGTTTGATCAAACCCTCATGTGCCAGCTACTACAAAACCATCACTTTCTTCCTAGGGATCCCTCAACCACGAGAAAACTTCTCGTCATGAATCCCAGGTGTATATATGTGAAAAAAAAAAAGAGAGAGAAAGGTATGTAGGTTCGTTTTACATATTGACCTTTCTCATAAAGATAACAATTTGTGCCACATTCCGTTAAACAGAATTAGTTATGTAAGTTATGCCTAATAAAACTGAACCCAGTTGTATTATGTTTTCTACTCTGTTTTTCAAAAACACCACAACAAATCCATTATTTTGTAATTTATATAAAAGTCCTCGCTCTGTCAGCAGCCAACAAAAGCCATAAACATTGCCGGTTTTATTCAAAGCCAGCCAGTTCTTCAGCTACGGAAAAATTCATCCTTTTACACTTTCAGGTCCGAAGATTCCAGCAGTGCAGACAGATCTGCAGGAGGCTCTGCTCACCCAGCTGTGCCGCCCGACGACGAAGCCCCGACGCCGACACTGCGCGGCTCTCCCCCAGCCGCGCGCGGTGCTGCCCAGGCTGCCGGCACCCCGGGCGATGCTCTCCCCGCTCGGCCCAGCGAGGTGCCACAGGGCACAGCAGAGAGCTGGCAGCAATACACCACATGTGCACAGGGAACCAAGCGGAGCAACATCAAATATGAAAAGAGAAGTTAAAATGTTAATTTTTAATACTCCCTTATCGAATTTCACCCACGTGGTGGATAGTCAATCGTGTGTGGTTCTTCCCCAGTGCCTGACACAGAGCACAAGGCAAGACCAGGCAGCTCCTTCCACCAGCCAGGCCACCCAGAAGTCAGATTTTTCTCATCTGCACTACTCAACCTCAACTCCCCTTACGCACCACAGCGAAAGCTGGCCATTATCTGCCAAAGCAGCCCGGCACCGCAGAGGTGCGTCTCTCGCTCCCCGCGCAAACCCTGCCATCGAGCCCTCGCTGCTCGGCGACGACAGGACTCGTATCTTCAACCAGCTGCAAAAACTGGAACACCTAATAGCTCCAGTATTAGAGCAACTTCAGCAAACTTCTTTGCCTAGTAAACTTGGAGACATTTTAGCGTGAAATCTACGTTTGGTGAAAGATGAAATAACAAAAAAGTCTTAATCCTGGCCAGCAAAAAGGAAAGGAAGAAAACATTCAGTGGCGGTGCTGTCGGATGGGGTCTCGTGAGGTTTCACCAACAACGGAACTGCACAAACACAGCTATGCCACAACTGCAGAAACTGTCATCCCAAACTAAGAACCATCTCATGGGGAGACGACCAAAGTAATGGCCAGGAAAACAGCTTTGTAAGAAACAGTGCTTTATAAAACGAAGTCCCGTCAGTACTGTAGATACTGATCTACAATTTAAGTTCAGCATGTGCTCTCCTACAAACTCTTCTCTCCAACACACCTGGTTTAGCTCAACATTGGCTTTTTAATGAGACATAAGACAAGAACTGCAGGCGCTGCGAAGTCTTTGAGAAGTTCCTTCTTACCGAAAGGAGGTAGTCCGTAGGTCTGGGTGGTCTGGGGGTAGACGGTGTAGGGCTGAGACTGCTGTAGTGCTTGGTACTGAGCCTGCCCAGGGTAAGGGCTCATTGTTTCCGATACAGGTACAGACAGGATATGTGCATATGGCCTTGTTAAAAAGAAAGAACGAACGTAAACAAAAAACTATTTACATTATGCACCTTTCAGCCTCCAAACCAGAACACAGATAGAAAAATTACTTCAGGAAGAAGAAACAATACACACTGACACGCGCTCTTAGCGTAACACCCGCTCGTGTTCCCCGACACAGCCAGCGCCCGGCTTTACGCACGCTGCCCGGCCCTCGCCGTGACACCAGGGCAAGCCCTCTCCTCCAGGACGCCAGAGCACCAGCGCTTGTTCCAGGGCTGGAATGGCAGGGTGAGAGGGGAAGAACAAACTCCCCCTTCCAACAGGCACGAGCAATTGGTTGCAGTTATCACACCTCACAGCCCCAAAACCTAACGCTAATCCAACACAGCAGCGCGCGGCGGAACTACTGGGACGCGCAGCGCGACTACGCCGAGGTAAGCACGGGGGCCAAGGGCCACTGCGCTGCGAGGGGAAGAACTACTGAGATCCCCAAACATGGTAAATGACCTGAAAATCCTATATTCTCCTTATATTAATTTCTGTCCAGTTTGTTTATTCCTCAAATATTACAGGCATTATTCAACAAGACTACTGTGTTGTTAATCACTTGAGGTGGCTCATTTATCCTTGTGATCACAAGCCAACAGCCACTGAAGCCAAAGGGTGACTTCTATCAGCTTCAGTGTCTGCAGCAACGAGTATCTGTTGCCAAAAGAGACAAAAGTGTGATTTACAGCATTACAGCAATGCACAAAGATGCAAAAAGATCACTTCAGAAAGAAGGAAGAGTTACAGAATTTAGGAGCAATTGTTCCACTTACTTTGCAGAATACATTTGTGAGGTATAATCATTTGATGACCTTGGGATATAATCAGTGCATGTCAGAACTGGAAAAGAGAGTTTGTACAATTACACAGGCAATCCCAGCACCCAGCAAATAATGACAATTCAATATCAGCATGCACAGTACATTTTAATTAAGACACAGGATTTAGAAAGGTTTTTTAGGGCTTTGAATATCAAAAGTTTCAAAGCAAATTCTCAAAATATGCATTGTTAAAACAGCACAAAAACGTTTTTCTTGCCAGTTCACAGCAGGCAGATGATTGAGTCAATACTATTTCTCCCTTGGTAACAGTGCTCTTTCTCTTTACCAGTTGGTACCATCCTCTTTTGCAATTCTTATGATAAAACTTTGATTTCAGCCCTGCCCAAAACGTTGCATATGCCAAAGGGTCTTCATCTGCACCATGCTTAACACTTCTTTTCTGCGTCCCGGAGCACAGACCAAAGCAGATGTTTGTCTTGCCAAGCTTTCCTCTTCCCTTTCCCTTTCCTACGCGTTCTGCCCAGAGCACAGCTCCAGAAATCTGTCTTTCCTTTGAAAAGCAGCAGCTCCCAGCTCAGCAAACTTCATCCCACACATGGAGCGACAACAGGCGGAGCTCCAGCACACCAGGCTCAGAGTCCAACTTCAGATGACCTCTGAAGAAATTTGGCAGTTGCATTCATGGGATGTTTCCATTTTTCTGCTTGAATAAACCCGCAGCAATCACACTCTAAAACTGGTAGCAAGAGTCACTCAGGCTGCAAATCCAAGGAGGAAATGTTGATAATCTTCTCACTCAGCACTGTCTGTGGCTCTAGTACACCCCATACACGACAGTTCTTAATTACAGCATTCTGCAATGCGCAGGGTGGAGAGCGGGGCTTGAGTTGGCACACCTTAACCCAAGAGTCATTAAACCCCCCCGGATTCCGAAGGGGTGACCTGATCAATACTCAGCTGTCCACCAAACTAGGAAAGCAAGGACAGGCAGGACCCTGGCCGAGGACTTGGCACCGTGCAGCCCCTCCAGCACGTGCCACCCCCGCGGCGCAGTACACTGCCGTCACCTCCAAGCCAGGTGCCTTTTGTAAATCTGCGCAGTGCACGCGTTCACCAGCTCGGCTCTGCGAGCACCATGCCCAGACTCCCAGCAAACCCAGCCGCGCTGCTGTGGGTCCAGCTCACTCCTCCACAGCCGGGCCGGCAGCGGGCGAAGTACCCGGGTTCCAGCCCTGCCCAGGAGGGGATCCAGGCTAACAGCGTGTCTCTGTGAGGGTCCAGGGGCCTGGATCCTCCATCGCTCACACGACAACAGACTGCACTTTCCCCCTCTCCCTTCTGGAGCGAGGCCTGACTAACGGCCTCCAGGAAGAAATACGGTCATGGACGGCAGCACACGTTGCCCTGGGATTTGCCGGGGATGCGCTGTGGCAAGCCAGCCTTTGGCCACCCGGAACCGGCGTCCAGCGTTACGGCTCCTGTACCATCGCGCCGTGACCTCTCTCATCAGCTGCATCCACTCAGGGGAGCAAGTTAGTCTGCACGGGCAACCCTGACCCTAACATTCGCGTTCTGCTACCTGAATAGCCTCCTCTTCATGAACTCTGAGCATAAGCAGCTGAGAAACACAAACCACCAGCCACAGGCTCTGAACCTGCTGACTGCTCCAGGAATCCCCTCCCTCTGGTCCCCAGCGTCTGCCTTTACTGGTGGTGTGAAGCCCTGGCAGCACAGGGATGCAACAGGGAACGCACCCTGGGACCTTCGGACCTGAAGGCTGTCACTGAACTCCTGTCACATACTCTCACATCCCCAGCGCACAATGTTTTTCTTTTCTAAAGAATGTCAGTATTCATCTGAATAGTAATGTAGTAATCGCATTTCTAGACTTCCTAGTTTTAAAATACCATATAAAGAATTAGGTAATAGTGTAAAAAAGAAAAAACACAACACAATATTACTGCATGCAACTTCTGGAATTTGTAAATGGCTTCTCCAGTCAGGGAACAGATTTTGCAGGCTAAAATTTCTGGTAACTCCTGCAACTGCAGCATCACAGCACGTTGACTAAAATATTAAAGATGCAACCAGGTAGCAATGAAAAGTTACATGTCGCATATTTTCAACCAAGCTGAGCTGATTCACACTGATAAATAAGTATGGGCAGTCAAAGGTATTCCACACAGGAATCCTACTCTGGTAATAACCTCCAGCCCTCTTTTTCCTGAAGAAAGGATACATTCCACCTCTCACTATGCAGTCGCTTTATTTTCTGCCTCAGTTTCCCCTCCATTTATTTCATAAGGAGTTTCTGCAGACATTCAATACAGGTCAGAGCCTAAGCTCAAGTGTACGGCATATTATTGCAAAAGACCCAACCAGCTATGTAGAGACAATGATTTATGAAAATAACATCTTTTACAACATGCATTATTATTGATCAGTTCAACCCCCTCCCTCAAGAAAAACCACATATAAGGCAGATCAGACACAGCAATACCCAGCAGCACTGGGGGGCAGTGACAGAAAAATATGTGTCAGAAAGAGGTATTTGCTTACCACCAGGCACTAACACTTCGTCAGCACCACAGCAAACCTTCACTTTACAACTGACAGTGAGGACAGGCTGAGGGTTACAAGGAGAAGACGAAGCTTGTGCTTGGTGAAGCAAAGCAACGAGACCAGTGGAAGAGGAAAGCGAGGGGGAGCAGAAGAACTCCAGCAGATACTTACTCTCACTGGACATGGGAAGGTTGGAACCAAGGCTTGAAGGTTCGGGTTTCTGATCGCTGACTTCTGCGTTGCTCACATGACTGCCAGGACACACAAAGGCTTATCATTACAGGGTTACTGTTAGGAGGATTCGCACCGGCGCCGGGGCTGCCCTGCAGCACCCAGCGCGTCCCGCAGAGCAGCCTGACCAGCAGAGACCCCTCGGGGGGGGCTCAGCCTCCCAAGAGGGACGGCCCTCCCCGGGTACAGCTCTTCCCTTCCCCACTCCCACAGCCCAGCTGAAACAAGCGCAGCCAGAGTCCTGACGCCGGCAGAAAATCACACTGGCTGAGGAGAAACAGGTCTAATAACTTAAACTATTCCATCGGTCAAACTTAAAATCATGTATCGTTTTATCAAAACAGAGACAGAATATTTAAGTGGGTTAGAAATGCAATTTTATCCCTCTCCCCCACTCTCCTTTGAAACACTGCACACGGATGTTTATACTCAAATCTCGGGGCGGCTGGTGCCTGCAGCAAAGCAGTGACTGCACCGAAGCGGGGCGACGCGCTGAAGCAGAATGGGCACCAGCCACGCCGGCACCTTGCGAGCGGCCCGCGCCGCGCTCGGCTCCTCTGCAGCCGGCGGAGAGCAGGAACCCTCCTGGGCCACGGGTCAGCTCTCCTCACACCGCTGCAACGGGGCTCGCAGGCATTCCCACCAATTTCTCACGTCCGGACACACAACGAGTTTCACTCGCTGGTGGCTCCCTGCCTCCTGCTGAAGCATTCCCTGCAGATTTTTTAAAAAATCAGTACTACCGTCCCCACCGAGGCTGCAGTACTCCCCGTCCGCTCCCGCCTGGACGGCACACACAGCGTCTCCTCCTCCCTCGCACAGGGATGCCGGAGGCTCCAAAGAAATCTTCCTTCACTGTATTGCTGCAGCTCCCAGGAACGGAATAAACCCTGTTCTAGCTCCTCTCACCATATGTAATAACAGTGATTAATTCCTAAATGCGATACACATCAGAAAGCATCTACTGAGTCTACAAAGAGTACAACACGAGAGCTTTAAGGAGAAGAGGCTATCAGTTTGAGAGGGTTTAATTTCTCTAAAGTTACCCACACAGTTTCTGAGGGTCGTAGCACAGATATTACTAAAATATTCTGAATTGCACCAGAATAAACACGCTACATGCAGTACATGACAGTCTCATCAGAGTCTGTGAGAAACAGGATGCTTGGTGATGCAATTAAGACTCTTTCCAGCCACTTTTACAAAACCTTAATACCAAAGGGCCAATTGCTTTTTTTCTATCAGGAACTTAATCTCAAAATTTTGTCAAATACAAAAGTGACTTCTATTTGTCCTGTCTCTGTGAAAAAGAAAACGATACACGAGCATCTAAAATGGAAGCTCACAATGACAAAACCACATTAATACCTGTTCCACACTAAACTCAAATTCAAGAGGACGTACCTCAAGCTCTGTTCTCTGGATTCCTGCATCTTGGCTTTCTTCACCTGCGAAGACACAAACGTTCAGCGGCGCCTACCGAGAGCCGGCGCTGGCAGAACCCGGGCACGCAGCTCTCCACGAGCGGATCACCGCCGGTTACCACAGAGTTACCAGCAGTGTTTCCATACAGAAAGCCTCGCACTGAACTCCAGAGCTAACCAGTGAAACCACGGGTCGTCATCTCAAAACAAGCTTTTTGCTAATTAGAAAACAAGGCAGCAAAACTGCCTCGTTATTTCAGTCAGTAACAGCTGTCGGGATCTACAGCTGCAAATGTCCGATAAGTACAATGTTACAGAAATCTAATAAAGCAGCCATACATTTTAAAAAAATCTTGTTCTGCATAGATTCAGCGTCAGCGCCATGAACTGGGGTCCTTGGCTTTTTCCCCTCTAAATATTATATAAAGATAGGAACTTGAATATTTGTTCTATAATAAATTAGTAGTTCCTATTTTCATTTCTGCGTAAAAACAACACAGCATTTCTTCTGTTTCCGCCGGCAGCCAGCTGGAGCCAGCTCCTGTGGAGGCTGTCACACTACGGAAAGCCCCGGCTTGGACCCAAATTCGGTTTGCTGCATGCAGGCTGCCAACACCACTTTGCAGTCCTCGGGAGGACGGCAGGGCTGGTTTCTGCAGCCTGCAGGCTTTCGAGCGAGATGTTCCTGTGACGCCCTGGCTTTTCCTTCCCCCACCTTCCCCCTCTAGCAGAAAGTTTTAGAGCCTTCAATGGTTCTGGAACACGTTTAGATGCCAAATGGCTGCCTTGGTACCCAGCTGCACCCCCGGCGCGCCCCGGGGACACGCAGCCCACCGCACCGCGCAGCGCGTGTCCTCCGTGCTGGGGTCTGGAAGGTGCGCGCTGGGGTCAGCCCGCAGGGATCGCAGCCCTGGGGACAGCAGCCAGCGACAGGCTGCTGCCACCTGTGACAGCCGCCGCCACAAACGCCTCTCCGCGTCACGCCAGTCTGCCTCTCTCCGGTGAGCAGAAATAAAGCCAGGAAAATGCAATTTGAGCATAAAGGGTCAAAATGTGCTCAAAACTCTTTTAAAAAAAATAAATCAATAAAACACCCGTGAATTCCTGTCGGGTGATGGGAGATGGGAGGCAGAGGCACAACAAAGGCTACAGGCTCGAGGCAGCAGCAAGCGGAAAAGAGGAACCAAACAGTAAGGATGGAAAGGAGCAAGCGGAAAGGCCGATCTTCTCTGTCTGATGAAGTCACCAGTATTCTGGAGGTCAGTCTGCTGTCATCTCATCATACCAGTCTCGCCAGCAGCTATTCCCTCCAGCATTTCACTGTGGAACGCCACAAACTCCACCAGCACTCATCACACACGCACACAAAAGGCAGCGGCAATGACAAGCGACTACGGCAGCGCAACGGCTCAGATCCCCCACGGCCTCAGATCTTCTGGGTTCATTCACTTCAACCTGAGCCCAGAGCTGGTAACGCTGGCTTTGATGTTAACTCCTGCTGCGGTTCTCCAGCCCCGCAGCTTCACCAACTCCTCCAGAGACCTTCTCCCGCCCGGCCGGGGGACACGCTGCTTCTGGTCCCCACTGCCGGAAGGAGCTGCACCAGCCTTCCCCACCTACAGACCACGTTCACTACAACGCTACGGGGAAGCAGACCAGTGCTCCCCTCGCTCCCTCGGGCACCGAGCTACCAGAGCCCGGCTGCTGCCCATCCGTGGTGCCCCTCAGCCGCCCTGGGCATCCTTCTGCCCCGCAGCCAGCGCTCCAGCTCTGCGCTGGGACCCTGACACCCGCGCCGGAGCAGGGACCTCAGCCACCAGCACCGCACCAGACAGCCCAGGGTGCCACACTGCCCACAGGGCTCTTCAGGACAGGAGACAGACAAAAATGAATCACAGCAGAAGAAGAAGTATCAAACTGCTTCAGAGCAAAACTGCATTGAGGATAAAAATAAAATTTAACTTGGAGTCGGCAGCTTGAATTTTAGACTTCACGGGAGGAATGCTGCTGTTTCCCGTCAGGTACTCAACAACATCTGGCTGCTTCGATTCAGGTTTTTTAATACCAGAGTAGACAGAGAAATCAGCTCACCTACCAAAGGAAAAGAAACCCACCACAACCCCCCCAAAAACAAACCAAAAAAAAAGGAAGCATGGTTTTACAAGAACACATCGGTTTTATTGACATTATCGTCACGACCAGAACGGGACAGCTGTTCTGAGCCAGGGCTTCAGCTCAAACCACTGCTCTGCTGCCCGCGGTCCCTGGACTGGAACTTCTGTCGTGACGTGGGCACAGCAAGGCCATCACGCCTTGCCCTCCTCTGACGGGAGATCTTCCCCCTCTGCCTGAAATGTGCCCTCAGCGTTCCACAGAGAACAGTATCTTAAATGAGTTTGTCTTTCAGTCAATAGGTAACTTAATTTTAAAAAATCCATACGTATCTGGAGAGGGTTTCATACTCTCTTCAAATGGCTCCGGAACTCCAGTGCCAGTATGCAGCACAGGTCAAGCCAAAGCGCAATTTTTCATTTCCATCTGTGGCGTCCCTGCCTCAGCTGGCTAGCTTTGGCTACTCCCCATCTCTGCAGGTTTTTCAAAGAAATTCTCCCTCACACCTTCATGCTAAGCAATAACATCTACAACATCTTGACACTTCAGTGGGAGGCAAACCCCATCTTCTACCCATCCCTAAATACTGTGATTTATGCTACAAACTTTAGCGGGAGGGAGCAGTTTTCAACATCGTCTTTCGTGGGCTTGGAAAGCATTTTCTCTCTCTCCTGCCACGTGTCATAAAACATATTTAATGCAGGAACAACACCTGGTAAGGATAACTCAGGGTGATGTTTGGGCCGCAGTGCCAGCTGAGAGCCCCCCTCGCCCCACTCCAAGCCCCCCCCCGCGGGGGCACCACGAGCCCCCGAGCAGGCTGCCGGACCCCTGCCCAACGCCTCCCTCCCACCCCCCCCGAAAACCGCCGGAGAGATGCTGGGGGGGGTGTCCCCCCTCACGTGACAGGAGCACAGCTTGAAGACTCTTTTCAGGCAAGAGAAGTGAATTCACTCTTTTTAATAAATATGAATAAATAAATAAAATTAAACTAAAAGCAGGAAAAAAGGCATGATCTAGCTCAGTGACTGAAGTTTCAGCGTTAGCAGCTTCCGAGGCGATCTCGCTACGCTGCTCTGCCGCACTACAGCGACCACACGCCTCGTCAGGCACCTCTTTGCTCCCACCTCCATCTTTTCATCTCACTATCAGTCTCCGGCTTATATTGCTTTCAAAAAAAAATGGGGGGGAGGACATCAGGTGACACATTCTAGCTGATCCCTGCCCCCAAATCGTACATTTCTGTAACTGAAAAGCCCTCTCTCCAAATTATTCTTTGTGGAATACCTCTGGAAAACCCTGTTCCTGCCCCAGACCTAGCAGCGTTAGAGTTCAGTTCTATGTAGAGTCAGAATAAAAGCAGAAATGAAGTTTTCCTCCTGATGTCGAGGTAACAGTGGCATTACGGCTGACCCCACTCTCGGACAGATACTGACAGGACAATTTCTGAGCCAGAGCAGAGCCAGGGAACCCCCACTCACCGCCAGCCAACGAGCACGGCGACGACGCGCCCAGCCACGTGCTGCCAAAGCCGGTTACGACGGCGGCCACACCACTCGGAACCGAGGGCTGCGCACGGGTCCGAACACTGCGTTCTATCGCAAGCCCTTTGCCAGTTTCAATTAACGAAAATCTTCAGCCCAAACACACGGCCATCATCATTTCCCTACACTTTTGGCAGGGTTGGGTCTTCCCGGAGCCCTCGCCAGCACCGTGCTCTCCCTGCCGCTGACCCTGGCTCGCCGTTGCTGCCCGATACGAGAAGTCGCTCCGGAGAGCAGCCCAGCGGATGGCTGCGATCGGGGGGACACAAGGCCACCAACCCTTACAAACAGGAGATTTTTATCACTTCCTAGCATTAGGGGTTAAATAAAGTAGTATAAAAGTCAACCACATGCATCCACAATGCTTTCACCAAGTGAGAGATTACTATACAGGGCTACTTCTAAAAACTAATCCTGATTAATAACTTAATATAAATTAACATTTTTTTTGTCATGAGAAGGTCGGGGGTCACTTTCGATCATTTTCCCCAAAACGTCCCTTTGCTCTCTTATTTCCCCCGTCTGTTTCTGGTTTCCCGCACTGCGCTGTGCACAGGAACTGCTCCACTCCGATGCAGACCCGAAAGGGGAGGGAACACCCAAACAGCAGGGCCACAAGACGCGGCCGTTCAACACGCCGGCGGCAGCACGTGGGGTCAGTGAGGAGTCTGACTGCATTCAGAAAAGACACTCTGTACACACTGGGACCAATTCTTACCATCAGTCCACAGCAACATAAGAAAATGACCCAATTTCTTTTTTTTAATTATTATTATTGAAGTAAAATACCCTGAACTCAAAGCCTGGCTGCTTTCTCAATTCCGTTACCGACAGTTTGCCACAAACATCACTTCTTGAAGTGCCATACTCATTGCCACCATTAAGAAAACCAAAAATCATTTGGGAAAAAAACCAATTTTGTGTAATATCGGTGTTGGGCTACCAGGCAGGCAGGATTTTGCAAAGCTGACCTCAGTTTTCTTCTTTTATTAGGACAACTCACTTGCTTGAGGAACGGTCTCACTACAAAAAATCAAAAAGCTTGTTCTTTTCACTGCCTCCTGCAAGAATGTGCCGCTACACTCAAAATAACCACCCCGCCGACTGCTTGTGTCCAACACAGCCTCATGCTCCGTCTCCGAAGGCCTGACTGGCGTCAGATACTGAAAAGAAATTACCAAGAACATGTGCAGCTGGAAGTTACAGCAGACCCTGCTTACAGAGCGTGCTTTCATCCACCAAAAACCAGCTGCGCCCTGTCTCTCACGCCCTGAAGAACAATATTTTAGAAAGACAGTTTTCATCATATAAGGATGTAATTACAGATATTTCCTTTCTTAATACACACATTTAATTCAATTTTAAATCCCATAAAACTCTGGAGTTCAGATTATATGGTTTTCTGCTTAGTTTCACTTTTTGTGCCTGTTATGTACACATGATTTGCACGTTGTATCAAGCAGTATTTTGAACAATGATAAATTTACGTTTACATTTCATTCAACTTCATTCCTAAGCCATAAAATTGCATAAATGACATTGCAATGTATTTTCTAACTAGTTAACTGAAGAACAGAAAATTCTCACGTCAAAAAGCACCCCAGTCTCGTCAGTGGGAGCGCTACCAAACTGCCCTCTGCGTAATGCTCTGTTTTTGTGTGCATTTGAATAGGTCTCCAAAAGCAAAAAAAAAGCTTCCCTCTCAAAGTAACTTGGTAATTTCTTGTTGAGTTTGCATCAGGTTTAATTTGGGAATACAACATTAACACAAACTTTTTTGCTTAACTCCTACACTACAAATTTAACTTCCTGTCATGCTGTATTAATAATCGCTCTACCCAAAACTCCCGCGACGTGCTCTTATCAGGCACTGATAATACCGACAGTATTGCAGATATCTAAGACGTCCGGACAGCAATTTTTAACTTCAGAGAAGTCTCCCTACTCAAACACACTGTAAAATTCAGAATTTAAAAAAAGGCTGTCCCCTGGGGGAGATGATGGACCATGGGATCTATTCAAGCTCTCAAGCACAAGCAGAAGTGAAGATAAGGTACACTGCAATAACCAGCACAGTGATCCCGTCATTAAAATAGTGAGTTTTAATTTCTCCAGAACAGGCTTGAAATGGTCTGGTTTTCTGAGCATAACAAGTTAAATTAGGCACAATTTTGTATAGAAACATTACAGTGCTTAAGCATACATCACTACTCCTTTTATTAGTTGCCTGTATGATTATACTAAATTAAATGTACAACACATTTTACTAACAGCAAAATTATTTTTCTCCTGTAGATATATTAAGTATAAGCCTTATTTTTCATTATTAACTCAAATAACTGTATACTGAATTTGTGAGATCACTAATTTGTTTTATATGTTCATTTTTAACCTTTTAAAATGTACTTACTGGTTGTTCGGGTAAGTCTTGTGGCTCTTCCATGGGTATTACTATTCTAATGCTTAAATGATTCAGACCGTGTGTTCCTCGGCAGTCTTCAAAGCCTGTCAAAAAAAGGGGTTCATAGCTTTATGTACTTTTTGGAAGGCTTATCATTTAGGCTATCAGCGAACAGTAATTGTTACATATTCCACGCCCAAGCTTTCTAAACACGTGTTGCCATCTCCCAAGTAAAAGACGAAATTCATATATGGAAAGATTTCATAAACAAGGGATTTAGCTTTAAGCTTCAAGATACAAACAGACTTTTTCACGCACATGGCACATTTCTGCATCATTTACTTGTACCATACTGACTACAGAAGCTAATGAATCAATCAGACATGTGCACCATGATTTTAATGACACTTTAAATGATCAAAGCTGGTCTACTAGGTCAGTAAACAGCGTGATTCAATCTAACCTGTTTTAATTTAGAACATTTATATAACAAATGAAAAAAAAAAAAATCAGGACAAGACTGTACCCTAAATGTATTTACACGCAGTACTGTTTATTGCCAAATTCACAAAGCAAGTGCATTATTTCAACTGCACCTTTCAAAAAGAGCAGTTTAATAAAAATTTATAAAATCGTTTTTATTTTGGATGCTAAGTAACCCAGTAGCATTTAGCATAGAGATCTTACATACTATACCAAAGAGCTGCTATCCCCACGGTTTTCAAAACCATGAACACAAATCTTGCAGATTACTTTCACGACTTGATTCTTTTTTGCGATTTGCTGGGCAAAAGATAAAGCCACATGTCCTCCATGGCTCTGCCCTCTGCCCGAGCAACACTCACAAACAGCGTGACCTACGTGTTCGACCGCTCTTCTTTCCCATTCCAGAGCCAGTTTATTAAAAACGACCCCCAGCCCCTTGGGACCAGCCCCAGGAGCAGGCAGTGCCTCCTCGGAGAATCCCCAGGAGCAGGCAGTGCCTCTTTGGAGAAGCCCCCGGAGCAGGCAGTGCCTCCCTGGAGAATCCCCAGGAGCAGGCAGTGCCTCCTCGCAGAAGCCCCCGGAGCAGGCAGTGCCTCCTTGGATGAGCCCCCGGAGCAGGCAGTGCCTCCTCACCCATCCCAGCAGAGCTGCCTCTCCCCTGCGCACCTGGGTGCCCCACTGCTCCCAGAGCAGAACCTCAGCAGATTACAGAAATGGGAAAAAATGCTGAAAAACACTTCGTGGTTTGGAAGAAATGAAATCCAGCGACTTTCTGTGCTGAGGTACAACCTATTCCTGCCTCCACGGCCACGAAAGTTTGGCTGCAAATCTCCGTGGAAACGTGCAAGGCCGTTTGCCCGACTCCGCTTTCTCTGTCCCTGTGTTTCCCCATCCTGTCGGGAGCACGCGGGCACCCTCACACGATGAAACCGTCCCGACCCAAAGTGACTGAGCAGGTCAACAGCACCAACGTCCCGACCTCCTGCCGACAACTCCTCTTTCCCCCTCCTGGCCCCTGCCAGACCTACTTGAACCCCTCGCACGTGCAGCCAGCCCGCGGCGCAGCACCACGTGCCGAGCCCAGGGATGCTCTACAGCCTGGAGTAGTTTCATATTAATCACAAAAACACAAAGGATTTCTCCCCTCCTTATTTGAGGACAGGTAGAGGTCTTACATGTCAGGGTGCATCGTATATGCCAGGGTAGTATTTCGTGGAGGGTGTGAGCACTTTCCAAGGCTGCCTCCCCAAATCAAAGCTACTTCTGTTGCCTCCACTCTAAATCCACGAATTTACAGCAGGTCACTTCAGTAGCTCAGGTTCTTCTGAAATGGCCCTATTCACACCACACACAAGAAACTATACAACCCAAAGTACTACTATCACCATTCCAGTTTTTCCTCCATCAGTTTTAATCGGTTTTATTTTAAATATAAAAGCTTATTTCTTTTTTACTTCTTGAAGGAATAACAGCAATATCAAGACTTACAAGAAACTGAGGCATTCACAGATTATGAATGGGATTGTAGAATACAACGGCCAACAAGAATATTTGAAATTGATACCTGCAGGTCCCATCCTGTCCCTTGTCCTTCATTTTTGTTGTTTGGCACTGTTTCACTGTGTAATTTCTTTGAAAAACCCTAAATTAAACTCTTAGTATGGAAAAAGACTTCAAATCACAATTTGATCCACACAGCAGAAACTTCCCCTTCCACACTCTGTTTAAAAGCTGTGAGCAGTTCTTTAATCTTATTTTTGAGAAGGATCTAACTAATTAGAAAAACAAAAAGCTTCCCAGTGCCAGGTCAGAATACGTCAGTTACACCTGTGGACAAAGCTCTCTTCCCAAGCGAGCAGGGCATCTTGTGGCACCTGGAAGCAAACGAAGAACCAAAGCAGATGAGCAGTGACCGCTGGCCTGGATGTCAAGTGAAAACTTGACCTCTGGTGGCTTCCCATTTTCTTCTAGAGAAGACTCCATTCCTCCAGGAACAGCAGCTTGGGCAGAAGACATCTCGCAGAGACCCAGTGCTCACAGCCGCTGTTACACAGCAGCGGGTGGAACAACGTGAAGCTGCGGCACGCACCTCTGGGTGGCCGGGATGCACCCAAGCGGCCCCTCTGACTGGCCAGGAGCGACGGGGTCTCTCTCCAGCAAAGGCTTCCGACACCACAAGCAGCTCAAGCTGCTGCTGAGGAAGAGCTCCTGTCCCTCCCCGCCTCCAGCAACCCCCTCGTGCTCGCCGGGCATCCCGTCCTCTTCGGCCACCAAAGTGTGGCTGAACTGCAGCCTGGATCTGACCTTTTTCTCAGGAAAAAGGAATAAAAAAAAAAAAAAAAAGCCCCCAAAAAAGAGCCACCCAAACACAACCTTTCTGAGGTGCTTTGAGTGGGAAGAGCTCTGGTCTGGGGGCAGCCAGCAGGACGGGGACCAGGCAGAGCCCTCCAGCAGGGCAGCAGGATGCCCCTGCTCAGCCACAGCCAACAAAACTGTCATTTTAGCGTCTTCTTCAGGTTTCACTTTGGCAAACCAGTGACACGCGGCCGGCTGCGCAGCCTGTCCCCCTGCATCACCCCCCATCCCCCCTGTCCTCCCGCAGAGCCGCCCCATGGCTGGTGGCCGGGCACCCAGAGCACCTGGGCCACGAGCGGGCCCAGCCTCTCCCCGCAGCCGGGCAGGGGACCCGCCTGCCCTCTGCTCCTGCGCGGAGCAGCTGAGCCGAGCTGCCAACAGCTCCAAAGCCCTGGGCAGGAGGATGTGGGGAGCAGCTGCTCTGGCCACGCTCCCTCCCTGACAGCACCCTGCACCATGCCCACCCAGAGGCCTCCAGCAGGCAGGGACCCCGGGGCAGGCAGGGATTCCGGGGCAGGCAGGGACCCCGGGGCAGGCAGCAGGCCCTGGGGCAGCAGGCAGGGCCCCGGGCAGGCAGGGGCCCAGGGCAGTTAGCAGGCCCCGGGGCAGGGGCAGGCAGCAGGCCCTGGGGCAGCAGGCAGGGCCCCGGGGCAGGGGCAGGCAGGAGCCCTGGGCAGCAGGCAGCAGGCCCGAGGCAGGCAGCAGGCCCTGGGGCAGCAGGCTCCAGGGCAGGGGCAGGCAGGAGCCCTGGGCAGCAGGCAGCAGGCCCTGGGCAGGCAGCAGGCCCTGGGGCAGCAGGCTCCAGGGCAGGGGCAGGCAGCAGGCCCTGGGGCAGCAGGCAGGGCCCCGGGGCAGGGGCAGCAGGAACCCTGGGCAGCAGGCAGCAGGCCCGGGGCAGGCAGCAGGCCCTGGGGCAGGCAGGGACCCCGGGCAGGCAGGGGCCAGGGCAGTTAGCAGGCCCCGGGGCAGGGGCAGGCAGCAGGCCCTGCCCGCCGGCCACCCCCTCGCCCCAAGCAGAAGGCCATGCCAACACCACCCGGGGCTTGGGTTTCCAAAAAACAAGCCTGGCGCCTCGCACCTGCTCGGCTCGAGCTACCTCGGAGTATCACCTTACCTAGCAAGCAGCTCGCCACCAATCAAGTTGATTTTTAAAAACTGAAGATAAACAACACTGGTGTTTGGGGGTGTTTTTTGTGGCACCTCAAATCTCAGAATCAGATTTTTAACTTACATAAAACGCAAGGCGACTGTGCCTCAGATAAGCTTATCAGATAGTTTCTAATATGGAACATTTTAAAACCGTGACAGCAACAGCAGAGCTACCACAGCCGATCTCCGATGCCTTCAGACCCACAGAGAGCCCAGCCTGCGGCAGCCGCCACGGCCGGGCAGGAGAGCGGCGATGGCTGCTGGTCCTGCTCCCCGTCCCGCGCGAGGCCTTGGCACCCCACAGCTGACCGGCGCCTGCCAGCCTCAGAGGAGAGCTCGGCCATGGACGGCCTCGGGGGCAGCGGCGTTCCATCCCTGCTCCCATCTATGTATCTATTTACAAGTTTGTGTGTGGGAGGGAGCTCTGAAAAGGAGATTCTGGCGGTCTGTGGGCCACCGGGCTGGGGAACGACCAGGCCTGCGCAACACGCAGCGAGCGTGCACCAGCCATTGCCTGAGCTGCAGCAACGCCAGAAACACTTGGAAAAATGAGGTGTGCTACGCTGCTGGAAACCAGAAAAATACCACATTTTTTTCCCTTCGTGGGGTGGTTTTCATTATTTATCTGATGGAAATTATTTTGTAATATCTGAATTAAACAACAATTTTTATTTAATCTAGACTTGTTTTGAACAGCCACCCTGGTTTAATTCCAACTTGTGCAGAACACTAACCACGTGCAATACCAAGGACAGGCGTTTGCACATCGTTCTGCTTGCTCGGTTTGTGGAGACACACCATCTGCAGCTCAAACCAGCAGGCACCAGCGCAGAGGAACGGACCGCAGCATCGCCCACAGCAGCTGCCCGCCTTCTGCTCCGCACACGATCACTACGCCAATGTCCCCATTAAAAGCCCTGGCAAGCTACGTACAGTTTCTTGCATTAAATCCTGTTCTAAAAATCCTAAAACACAAAGTCTAGCTTGGCCAGACTCTCTCAAACCAGATACTATGGATATAATTTCTGAAAGCTATCCCCTATTAGCATCAGGCCAGGCTGCTATTTACCTTCATTCTGTTCTTTTCAAGCCCATCTGCCTTGGCTTTGAATATAAAATTTCAGCTCAGGAACAGTTCCTTCTCTCAAGCAGCAAATAACTAAAGCCAAGCATACTGTGATAAAAACAATAAGCAGTAATTTTGTTGATTAGAAAAAAAGCTGTTTGAACATGGTTTTATATTACTTTAAAATAGCCCCTATTTCCCAAAGAACAAAGCTTTAGTTGGGGTAACAGAATTCTATCTATTAAACAGAAAGTTGAAATAAAATGGTTTGTATGCATAATAATGTAATCTGTGCAGTTACTGCCACTCCCGATTTACTGCAGGGCCAGCACCTCCCCACGAGTGGCCATGACAGCTGCGCTCAGCAGCAGCGTCCGCGCCCCTCGTGCCTTCCCGGGGAGCACTGCACGACCCCCTGTCCCGCGCTGCCACACCACGCGCCCACGGGAGCGGCGAGGGCAGCCGCAGCGACCCGAGCCATTGCTCGGCCGCAGCAGGGTTTCTCCTTGCAACAGGCTTTTACTCCGCGCCATCACCGCACCGCACACGCTTCTGGCGGAGAAGAGCGGAACTCGGCACAGTGGGATGTGGTGGACTCTCCCCCCTTCCCCCTTTTTTTTTAAATTTAATTAAAAACATCCAAAGAAATAAATACAAAAGGTACAGAGAGAAGAGACACATACTGACATTGCTATGCCCTGCACAGCTACCAAGAGCTTTTTATTCTGAAGGTTTATGAGTTAATTTTGACCCGCAGGCACAACACACTACAGCCACCTCCCGCACGGGCCGTGGCCCACGCCCTTCCACAGCAGCGGGTGAGCCGGCGTACGGATACAACCTCCCCGCTCCACAGGAAAGGTTCTTCACAATTTTATTCCTCCCCATATCTCAACATTCCCACAGCCAACTGTGATAATATTCATGAGCCAAGCTGCTGAAATATTTCCGACTTGGTATCCAACGCAGCCAAACTAGCGTTCTGCCTACGCCCCGCAGCAAAGCCAGCCCGCTGCCTGCTCCTACACGATCTCTCCCGAGGATCTGGCAAGAACAGGCATCCTCTAAAGTGCTGAAGAATCTCCAGTTTTGTTTCTGAACAGCTTGATTAAAGACCGCAGGAAACGACGCCATCAATGACCCAGCCCCTGACGGAGCTGCTGCGAGGAACTGAACCATTTCTGTACTAAGCTTCATTCTTCCTTCCTTCAGGCAAAAACAAGATAATGAAAATTCTTCACGAAGTTGTACCATCACAATGATGCAAAATGAATGAGCAAACAGATGCCTGGGTATGCAAAATGTTCTAGCTGGCGAGCCTGAATACAAACTCCAAACACTTCAAAGTTTCTTTTAAGAAAAGCGAGCCGCAGTGTTTAATACGCTACCAGGGCTCCGGCAGCACACAAAGCCCGGCAGGGCGAGCAGAAGGGGGGGCCCCTCCAGCCTCCCTCCTCCGCCGCGGAGCGATGTACTTCACACCCAGCCCTGCGTGCCGACGCAGACCTGCGAGTCCCGCGAGGAACGAGCTCCGGGCCGCGGCGCGCTCAGGTTCGTTCGTGAGCGTCCCACGGCGGCTGCGCTGTCAGCACCTGCCAGCCAGCCCACGGCTGCCACGCAGACGGGAAGGGGCGCGTCGCTCCAGTGGCTGGAAACACCAGTGAGGGAAAAAGGGAAAACAAACGCGGGTTTCTGACTTCGAACCGTGATACCCCAAGCCCTACTTTCTAGCACGATCAGCAGTCGACTCCTCAGACGACAGCCTTGCTCTCCAAAGCAGTTCTTAAAAATTCCCTCTAAAATCCATCTTCAAGGCACCATACCTCCAGCTTTCTTCTGTTCAATCCATCCCTTTTGTAAGCCCAGGGCTCTACTATTTTTCTTTTTCNGCGGCAGAGAGCGGCCGTTTAAAAACCCAGAACGGAGCGGAGTTAATGAATGAAGCTGTGCTGCACGGCAGCCTGCTGACGCCGCAGCCGTGACAAACCCGGCAGAGCTCACAGCAGTTACACCCTGCTTACACCCTGCTGCTCTGCCCTCCTCCTCGCTCTGCAGACACACACAGCACGCACAGATCCGTGCAAAACGCTGCGAAGAATACCAAGGCACAGACCTCTGCCGTGAGGTCCGCTGGCCGGCCTCCTGCTCGCTCTCCGAGCTCTCTCCTCCCTTCCTTGCTACCCGGGAAAGCCCCAGACCAAACCCCTGCGAACGGCGCGGGGCAGGCAGGCTGCATGCCCTGGTTTTGAAGGTACGAGTGGCCACAACAAGCCTGTGAACACAGTCCTCCAGGACTGAAAAATCATGGTTTGATTAAAATTTCATAATCTTAAAATGGAAAAAAACCCACCCCGTTTTTATAAAGTGATAAAACCACTGAAATGACACGTGGTGATACAAATGTAGTTTTACCCTGAGCAATGCCCATGTCATTAATCGGAATTCTCACGTTATTTTTACATCCTTGCAGGGCTCTCAGCATTCAGGCTGGCCGCAGCTCGCTCCGCTTGAACAACGACACACAGGCAGCTTGGGTTCCAGCTCCTACGCAATTCTGTTAAATTTGATTTTGAAACAGAGCAGGGAAATTTATAATGGGGAAAAGCACCGTTTTCACAAAAGAAAAATCTGGAAATAACAACTTCATCCTCGAGAAAAACAACTCCCACTGAACCCAGACACAAGTCGCAATTTCTTCTAGACAGGTCTGACAGGCACAGCCCTCGCGGCACAAGGACCCGGACCTGCCATGACCCCCCTGGTTCCAGCGCACAGCACGGTCACTCACGGGAACGCGAGCAAAGCAGAAAAGCCGATTATCTCCTCCGTTCACCAGGATTGAACTTGTGCTGAGACTTCACAGATTTTTTCTGAAGACCACAAATGATAAGACAGGTGTTCTCTTGTGGCCTGCACACCTTTTTGTGTTTTAGAGAAGTGGTAAATGGGTGGCTGCCGCTCCAGAGGGAAAAAAATGCTATTTGTCTTAAAAGCTTTTTAAAACAGACTTTCAAACAGCAGAGCATGCTACCTTTGATTTCCAGAAGCCACGTCAGACACATACAAATCAGGAAATTTCCTTAACAAAAAGACTGAAATTTTTAATCCTCTATCAGTCAGACAGCAAATCTGCACCACATTAACCACAAAAAAGGAATTATTTACGTTATGCAGCTCTAGACTTTATTTTCAATAAAAATTTCACTACTACATACCAAAAAGAAATACAGCTACCCCCAGAGGCTCCCAGCAAATCAACCTACAGTTCTATTGGAGAAACTGTTTCAGTACTCAACTCTCACCACGATTTTATTTAGAAGGTTGTGACTATGGTAATTTTATTTATTTCTTCTGTTCTTTCAAATTAGAGGCAGCCATGGTATTTATCACTGTGCAATTAGTTATCAGTTCTGAGAATATCTGTAGCTGTCTGTGTCTTAGCAACAACAGTTGCCAGAGTAACCTGCTCAAAAAAATTAAAGAAAGAATAAAGCACTGGATATTTGAGATTTTTTACTGAAAAAAACAGTTCAAAGGACAGCGTTCGACGCCCAGCTGCTCGGCAGGAGCCACCTTTTAACGCAGCGGATTTATCACACCGTTTGCTCAGGCAGCCCCCGTCGTGCCGCTGGGCCAGGCGGGAGCCCAGCAGCCCCGCGCTGGGTCAGCCACACGGTCCCGCCGGCCCAGCCCAGCGCCGCGGCCACCGGCGCCACGGCCGATGCCCACGGAGGGTGGGAGCCCGGCCACCCTCCACCCCCGGCACGGCCACACGCGTGGGACCGCAGCGGGGACATCCCCGCCTCGCCCTCCAGCACCCACCCGCAGACCTGCGGCCCTGGCCGGTGCCTCTGCGGGGCGGCAGCTCCCACCGCCGCCGCGCAGCAGGAACCTCTCGGCTGCCGCACACCGGCGAGCTTCCCAGCGCCTTCAGCCCTCGCAGGGCAGGACTGGGCGAGCAGCCTGGCTTTCGGCGCGTCCCCTGCCTTCAGGGTTTTCTACACCCTGACCACATCCCCTCTCCAAACCAGCCCCAGGATCCAGTTCCTCTCCGCGAGGTGCCTGCTCCGTCCCCCACGATCACCCTCTGCCCTGCTCTGCTCCTCCTCAGGCCGGAGCTGCACACACTATACAACGCGTAGCTGCAACCACAGCTTTACTACAGAGCAGCAAACCGAAGCCTCCGTCCGTCATCCTCAGCGCCCTTCCCCGTGGAGCCAGCGCTGTTGGCTTTTTGGTCGGCTGCCGCTTCCACTGAGCGACCATTCCGGCGACCCCTCGCCGTCCTCAGGCCCTCCTCGTGGAGCCGCCTGCGCCAAGCGCAGCCCCGGGGAGACGCGGCTCCGGCTGCTTCTCCCTAGATGAGCCACCCCTAATTCCGGGAAAGAAATCTAAACCATAGTTATGTTAATTACCTTAAGTTCTCGTAAACTCATCTACATCGAAGCTCCTCTGCCACTTTTTCAGTCACTCGGTTTGAGGATACCCTCCTGCCTTCGGTGTGGCTTTTTAACACACAGAAGCTCAGTGACATCAGCGAACTCGGAGATTTCACCGTCACTCATTTCTCCAGATCCCTGGCGAAAATGCTGCAGGAACCCAGCCTGAGGGTACCACAGCGCTGCCTCTCCCCCCGCCCCGCAGTGAGCACCAAGCCCTCTGCTCTGCTCCCCGGGCTGGCTCGTTGAGTTAGACGGCTTCTGGCGAGGTTTGCCAGGGAAGGCCACAAGGCAGCGGACAGCACACCCACCACAGGGTGACAGAAACGCTCAGACAAACCAGCTCTGCTGTGGGATGACGGGCAGACCTCCACCGATCTCGCACAGCCAGAGTAAAGGGTAGCCAAGAAAGGGGGATGCTGAGGTGGGTGTCCACTACAGACCCTCTGCTCAGCAGTGACCAAAGCCGTCTTCAAACAGCAGAAGAAACCTAGTGATCGCAGACCGCAGCTCGGCAGAGGGACTTCAGCCACCCCCGTACCTGCTGCGAGGGCAACGTGGTGGGGCAAACCAGAGTCAGGTTTCTCAGCGCATCAATTTTTTTTACGTGGTGATGTGACACAGAGTACGAGTTCAAGATCCCAGCAGAAGTGACGATGACAAGCAGCACAATGAACAGCCAGAGCACGGTCTGTTCAGGAGACTGATCAGACAGGTACGGCACCATGGAAGGACCCGAAGGAGCGAGGCAGCCCAGGAGAGATGGCTGATCCTCAAGGACAGCTGCCCCAAGCCCCAGAGAGCAGTCCATCCCCACACGCAGGAGAACGAGCAGATGCAGAAGGAGGAGACATTGGCTGGGCAGCAAACTTCTGACTAAGCTCAGAAAGGAAGCGTATGGGAGGTCAAGCAAGGACCAGATACATGTGAGGAATTCACCAGAACTGCTGAAGCCGGCAGAGATCAGAAGCTTGGCTGGCTCCAAGGCGGCAGGGGATGCGAAGGGCAACGAGACGGGCTTCCAGGGCTCCTGAGGGCACACTGGCAGCAAAAGACCAAGAAAACCATAGGTCGGGTGCTGAGCAGGGCAGGCGAGTGACTGACTGAGGACACAGAAAAGGCTGCAGCATTCAATGGCCTCCTTACTTTGGGCTTTACCATCAAGGTCTGCGCTCAGGCCTCCCAAGTCCTTGTGCCTCGTGGTAGAGCTTGGAGGAACAACATGGCACCTATGAAGGCCCCCAGCAAATACCCCTGCTCCTGGGGGTCAGGTTACCTGGGCTCAGGGCCAAGAGAGCACAGCTGGTGACCCTGGGGACGGCTTTTCCAGAAAGCTCTACTGGAGGCTTCAGCGAAGGTCACTGCTCTCCGCCTCAGGGGCTGCTTTCAAGCTGTGGCTCTCACCTTCGGCACCCGCCTGAGCTACAGACCTGGCTTCCCAGCGTCACCTCAGAGCTGCTTCACCGGGGATTTGTCTGCCATCCCGCGCTCCTGCCTTAACCCAGCTGCCTGCCATGGGCCGGCTCACCCCGCGGGTCGCAAGGCACTGCCTATGCCCCTGCTGGTGAGGCCACTGCTGCTGCCAGCCTTGCTACCACGCTTAGCGTCCTTTCCCACCGGGACCAGCACGTCCCTGCCGCTCCCAGACACTACCAGTGGCACAGAAAGATGAAGTTAGAGACCGTCTTCAGAAAACTGGGCATACGCAAGTCTGTAAAGCCAAGTTAGATGGTGAAGGAGCTGCTTTCTATCACTTCTGAAAGGTCCCATCAATGCGGCAAGGTGACTGATGACTGCAAAAGGGCAAAATGTCACCTTCAAGACAGGCAATAACGGAGACACAGTCCAGCCAGACTTGCCTCAGAGGACTGCCGAGCAAATCCACGTGGAGACCATTCCCACAGACATGAAGGACAAGAGAGCGACTGGGAACAAGCAGCATGGATCCATCAAAGGCAAATGGTGCCTGGCCAACCCGACTGCCTTCTCCGACGAAATGACTGGCTCTGTGGAAGCAGAGAGCTGTAAATAGTCTGCGTCTCAGTTTTGGTAATGCAGAACCCTTCAGCATCCTTGCAGCCACACCGGGCAGGTACAAACTACTGATACCTGTAAATGTAAAATTTCCACTTATCAGAGTGCTTGTAATTAAACTAAAGTAGATCCTTGCTGTTTTGAGAAGACAGGAAAGCTTTCAGATAAAGAGGTTCCTCAATAACGCTACTTAGACAAGCTTGACTCGCTGTTTTGGGGGGGGACAGGAAAGCTCTAAGATAGCGAGACTCCTAAATAATGTTCTTTGGACAACTCAACCTTGGGAGGGCAGATGCACCAAGCTACAGAGATAAAGAGGCACCAAGAGGGCAACAGGACCAGAGCAAAACAACCTGGAAGGACACGGTATATGTGATCTTAGAACCGAGTCTGCGCAGAAACAAAGGTCAACCAGCGGACACTGTGATGAGGAGTATGAGCCTTCATCTTGAGACCCCCAAAGACCACCCGAGGACGCTAACAGACATGTGTGAAAGATATTAATATATGCTAATTAGTTCTTGGAAAAGTCATGAATATGCTAAGCATTTCTCAGAAATATAATGAAGATGTATATTGTGATTGTATTTAACCTGAAATGACAGGGTGTTTGGCGCGCACATTGGGAGGAGAGATCCCCCGTGTGCCCGGCGCCGCAATAAAGAATCCCTGTTTAACAGTCTGCCGACTAATGAGTCTTCAGCTCTGGGTTTTCACAGCATCACTACAGACAGGCTACATGGCGGATGAAAAACGGCCTGGACTGCCAGGTTGAAAGGACTGGGATCACAGGTCTACAACCTAACCAGCGGCTGGTAACTAAAAGCTACCTACAAGAGCTGACAGTGCACACAGTACAAGCGTCCTCACCACGACCAGTGCAACGGGACTGAACAGCTCTTCAGAACGCCTGTGGGTGAGGGTAAGCCGGGGGGTGCCGTCCAAATGTCTGAAAAGCAGAACTGCAACTCGGACAGACTGAGACAGGCTGGCAAGTGGGCTGGCAGGAACGTCCTGAAGCTCAACAAGGGCAAGTGCTCTGTGCGGCCGCAGGGATGGAGCAACCCCGTGCGACAGGACGGGCAGGGGACAAACCGAGAGGTCACCGTTCTGCAGGAAAGAAACTGGAGATCCTGGTGAACACTAAGTTGAACATGAGTCAGCCATGAGCCTGAGCAGCAAGCAAGGCTTCTCTCAAGCAAGGCCAAAAAGATACCACAGAAAAGACACAGCCACACTCATCCCCAAGGCCTAAAGAAAGACGTAATGGTCACAAATCGCAACAGGGAAAATTCCAGTTCAATATAAGGAAAAGCGTCTTCACTGTGCGAGTGGTCTGCACTGAAGGAGTGACCCACAGGGGTGGTGGAGTGTCCACCCTGGCACATTTTTAAAACCCCTGTGGACGAGGCGCTGAAGACCCTACGTCCTGCGAGGAGACGGAAGCAGGCTACCTCATGAGGTCCCTGCAGGCCAAATCTTCCTGTAAATCTACGCTTTCACCAGCGTCCCATTGATCGAGAACCGCTCCTCCAAGCTTGGGGAAACTTCACTTCTTTAACACAACTTTGTCACAGGTTTTCTGAAAAAGTGGTCCTACCTTTTGCTTCCCTCTATCCATGTACTTGCAGAACTCCAGTACATGAACACGGTGGAACTTCCCTCTACAGAAGCCAAGCTGACTCTTCTCCAGACCGTATTTTCCAGTGAGCAGCGACTTTGTCCTTTATATCTCTCAGTCACCTTACTGCTGCTGGAAGCCAGCCACCCGCGCGCTACTCCCCGGACACCCTCCAGGCCACAGCATCCTCAGCAGTCACAGTGACACACGGAGTTCACTGAGCTCTGTCACGCTGCACCATCCCCAGGCGCCCGTTCCACCGCCCCTGGTCACCAAGCGTCCCACAGACGCACTACCCGGATTCCTGTTTGTGGTGGATTTAGAGAACTTATTACTACTGGTTTGAGCCTCCTGTGCAAAGTGTTCTTCAACTTCCTCTCCACCCTTTTTAATTCTCCTTCTAGATCTCACCTGCCATGCTACAGACTCTCCTGTTCTCACCCGGCATGCTTTCCATTAGATGCTCGTCTTTCCCCCATGATGGCTTGTTTGCTTTCCCATGGAGCCATGCAGGGATTTTGGGGGGGGACCAATTTGTTCGCTTCCAAGTGGTGTATCTTGGCTTCTGATGCAGTGTCCTGGTTTCAGCTGGGACAGAGTTCATTTTCCTCCCAGTAGCTGCTGTGTTTTGGATTTAGTAGGAGAAGAATGTTGATAACACTGATGTTTTCAGTTGTTGCTATAAATCAAGGACTTTTTCTAGTTCCT
>Ga0065711_1027187_pt1 | contig 52929 bp, 37 predicted proteins | sample Hoacrofraction12_FD_59098 | JGI IMG/M metagenome (GOLD analysis project Ga0065711, IMG submission 59098) | Hoatzin crop microbial communities from Cojedes, Venezuela - Epithelial fraction 12 v2 (version 2) | ecosystem: Host-associated > Birds > Digestive system > Esophagus > Crop | place... | reverse complement strand
CCCCATGAACACAACCTGTGCTGTACAATACGTAGTCACACTGGCTGGCACAAAATGCTCCGAGCTCCATTTTGGTGTGAGGCTATCGCAGACCAGGGCAGCCTTTCAGTGTGCTGACCCTAATCCCGCAGTCCCCTCAAAAATACAGCTAAACCTGCCTGTCTGATTTCCATCAAAGACTGGGATTCTGAGGTCTGGTTTCTTGGGTTTATTTATTTTCTTCCAGTTCAGCTTTTCAGCACATCACAAACACATTTACAAATACCTTGAATTATGCATTTCCCATGGGCTGAAGAATCTTTAGTCTAAACCCTTTCTATTTTCTTTTCTTGTATCTTCTTCCGAGAGTATTTCTCCCCAAATGGAAGGTAGCTGTAAAAGCTAATTTAACACAGCACCATGACACAGTCAGTGGTTTCTGGGGAAAGGAAGGTAGGGCTTGCAGTGCTGGGGGGCTGGTAGTTGAGGGGTTGCAATACAGTGAGAATTCTGTTTTCCTCTGCACCGAACCTTCAAGCCCACAGCGTTCAGCCCGCCAGAAATGACTTACCGAAGGGTGTAGAAGTGATCTGTGATTTGTAGGCGCCACCACCTGGGCAGAGCTCCTGCTTGCAGCCTGAGCAGGTGGACGTGCCTAAGAGACCGAAAACTTTCTCCAGCTCAGCCAAACTTGAAAATTGCTCCTACCAAGACGACAGCACTGTTCTGTCAATAAATACATATGTATGTGTGCGTATCACACCCCAAGACACACTCAGTCTATGAGTGTTTAGAGATGATAAATGCTAGGTAGTAAAGATGGATTCATTTTTTTTTAAGATTTAAGTACATCCTAGACTGTTGGGACTAAATCAAGATGGAATTTCTCATCTATCAGCATGTGTATTCCAAGCACGCTGGGCTGCACCAGAGCCAGCTGACCAGTGAGGTATAATCCCCTGGCTCCGGGCCACGTGGACGTGAATGCCCATGCATGGCCATGAGACCTTCCCAGGCTGTGGATCCATCTTCCAGCCTGCTGGGTATTACACTCACTGTTTTTTTTCACTAGTATCTGTTGGAAAATAGAATAGGGTTAAGTGGAAACCCAGGTCATCGTTGCATGCTCAGGAGAGTTTCAGCTGTTGATCTGTGTTGGTCTCTGCTCCCAGGTAATTGGTGATAGGACAAGAGGCAATGGCCTCAAGCTGCGTCAGGGGAGGTTTAGATTGGATATTAGGAAAAAATTCCGTACTGAAAGAGCGGTTAGACATTGGAATAGGCTGCCCAGGGAGGTGGTTGAATCCCCATCCCTGGAGGGGTTCGAAAAACGTGTGGATGTGGCACTTCGGGGTATTGTTTAGTAGACATTGTGGTGTTGGGTGGATGGTTGGACTTGATGATCTTAGAGGCCTTTTGCAACCTATGATTCTATGATGGTGAGGAAAGGAAGACCACCCTTTTGTGGTCTAAGAATGACCCTTTGTGCACCCAGTGCAAAAAAAGTCTTTGCTCCCCGTGCCAGTGCTCCTTCCCAGATCAGGGGCAGAGGCTGAGCTCTGTGACTTTGGGCCCAGCAGCCAGGCCAGGTTTGAGCAATTTCCGAGAGAAAATCCTTCCGAGATAACAGTCTCTTCCACAATGAACTGAAAAGATTGCGTTTGGTTTGCCTTTCTTTTTTTTCAAGCCATTTTGCTGCTTTTGTGGGGACTCCCTCTGGCAGAAGAGCTCCGGGACACCGGTGTTTCACAGTGGGCTCCGCAGCGGTGACGAGAGCAAGGCAATGGACAGTTTGACACCAAAGTTAAAATCCTGGAGTTCTGAAGTCAATAGGACCCCCTGACACCTCTGCTCTAGATGTACTGCCCCTGCAGAGTAACCAAAATGCATAAAATATCTAATGAATTATAAGAAAAACATTGGATTTTTAGATGAGAATCACTCCGACAGCAGCAGGATCGGTGTGCTGGGACAAGGCAGGTCATATGTACATGTTGTTGCTGTTCCTTCCCTCCTGCTTTCTTTTCTGAAATTCCTATCGGTCCCATGAGGAGCAGGAGAATAAACCTGTTGTCAGTTTTATTGCAGAGCTGGCTGCCTAAACTGATGTCTCACTGCAACGTGGTTATAAAAAGGAAAAAAGAAAAACTGCCAAAAAGCCTTGCTGATGTAAATGATATTCCTGTTGGAAGACTCTCCAGGAAAGGGCCTCTAAAACAGGAGAAGCCTAATACATACAGCAGTATTTTCGAAACACCGACTTAAAAATTTAAAGCTCTATGGCTTTTTTTTCACTGCTGTAAGCTGTAAGGAGAGCTGCCGAGGCTCTGCTCTGAAAAGGGTGGAGAGAACAGACCAATCTACAGCAAAACAGGGTGGTCTGGCGGTGATATTAATTTAAAATCAACCTGTAAGACAAAGAAGTTTCCATATTTTGGAATATATCCTGGCCTAAAATGATCACTGATGCAGGTTTGTTGTTGCTTCAGGAAATTACCATCGCTGACATCCCTGGTTTTTAGCATCCGACATACGATGCTCTTTCTTCTCTTTTTCCTCCACTAAAGGAGGCGTTTTGATTCTACCATGCCTCGTGTCGTTCAGATGAAGCCGGTTGCTGACACACGCTGGCCCAGGGTCTGCCGTGATGGCTCGGTAGCAGGCCGTTTGCGCTCTCTTCCCAGTAAGTCCCAAAGTCAGGTTTGTCAGGTTGCATTTGAAAATGTCAATACGATTGGAACTTTCATTAAAATCTTAACGTTGTCTTGGGCTTACATAATTAGGATGGAAATCTCAGGTGAATATTTTTTTCCCGGTGACGCTGCTTGTATTTCTTACTTCTACCCAGGCAGAGAGCAATACCAATACAAATCTCGCTGAAGTCGTGTATGCTAAAATGAAACATTACCAGAGAGAGGTATGGATTTCTGAATTTCCAGAGTTCCTTTTGGTTTATTTTGGGACCAACGCACTGAAGTGTCCATTTGTTACATTCATTCCACCTGACCTTTCACTGAGGAGATGCCAGGCTTCCCAGAAGACGGTTCAAGGGGTGAGTCATGCTCTCTCGTAGCCCTTAATGCCACCTGAGCCAGAACTGCTGCTTCTGTGCAGCACCAGCTCTTGCCTATTCTTCATTGCAAGTGCCTCCTTCAAAGGGGGTTTAATTACTGACTTTCACTGGTCTCTGCTTGAAATTTTAGAAAAAAAAAAAAAAAAAATCTGTAAGAGCCCATTTGACCTCTCTCCTGAAAAGCAGGGATGTGAAATGAGTATTTGCTGGACTATTGATCTGTGCTTGTTCTTAAATACACTGCAGCCTTAAGAAGTGCCTTTGGTCCGTCCCTCAGCTGGTGTAAATTACCAGGGCTCAATGAAGCCGAGCAGATTTATGTCACCTGAAGACACAGCCCTTGGCTTGTTGTGGCAGCTTGCTTTGGAAGAACGTAGCAGTTTGTATGCTGACAGCACATCTCCTGCTGCGCGTGCAGACCCCTGACGGGACCATTCTGATCACCAGGTACTACTCGGTGAAGAATGGTGAGCGCCCTTGCTTTTTGCGGTGGTTTGCGTCCTGGCTTGCGTCTTGCCTGGCTTGGCTCACATGAAATGGCAGAGCGCGGGTGGACCCTGGGGCGCCTGCAGAGCCAGCAGCCCTCGTGCTGCCCCGCTGCCGGCGGCTCCTCGCCCAGGAGCCAGCCCCCTTTCCAGAGCTATTCAGCGTGCAAGCGCTCTCACTTTTACAGGTGTTTTATGACTCTGATGTTTGGAACATATAATTTTAATGGGTAGAAACCAAATCAACTCTAAACCCCACTTGAGCAGCACTGCTTGTGAAGACAGTGGAAATTCTGTTTGCTGCCTTCCTGGCTCTCCACACCATGCAAACCTCTGGGCCTCCAGTACTTGCTACATGCGATGGGAGCCCAGAAATTAGTGCTGTTTAATCCCGCTTTGCTACAATGTGCTACTTCACAACAGTGTGGATTTTCATAAAGTGAAGAACTCAGCTAAAACCTGTAATGCTCTCCCACAACATAGCCACACGTGCACACTGATGGACCGAGGACTTATCTCCGTTTGCAAGCTACTAAATTTGAAGACTTGCAACACAACAGGGATTGCGCTGGGTTACAGAAAGTCTAAAGAAGACACAAATGCAGACCGACTTTGAATTTTAAGAAACCTTTGTCCATGTGAGATAATCAAAGGGATTTGGGAGTAATTGTTCCAATATAAATCTCATTCTTCAGATAGCTGCCCTATTCCTGCACGGCCGATCTCTTCTCCCAGTCCTGCTGAATACCTCTACAATGTCTGTATTTCTGGATATGCTTTTACCTCTTCCAAAAGCTCTCTGCTAACTAGTTATAATACAAGCAAGAAAATGCATTTAAACGTTATTGATTTGCTCATGAGGTACTGCAATTTTGAGATAACTGTGTGTTGGTAAACACTATTGGGCATCTCTAAAGTGCAAAATAGATAAAGATTAGAAAAGACCATAAAAACATCCTGTAGACTATTCCTGTATCTATTGGAGAGGCTTGCAATGCACAGTTATTTCAATAAGAACATGTGTGGGCAAGGAGGGGGGTCATGCTTCAGGTCTCCAAACACTGTAACACTTTTATTGCCATCACATTATGCATCCCTCTGTAGCTTTTCCTCTCTCGGATAGTTTTTCTTTCCTGCCTATGTTTGAATAATCCCCATTTCTTTTTAGGTGCTTCAAGTTTACCCATAATTCAGGTTGGTTGCAAGCCGAAATAGCAGGTTTAGTAGGTGGTCAGGGCTCGTAATTCTGTAATGCGAACAATGCATCACTGCTAACCTGCTCTGGTTTTTACTGGTTCTCGCTATGCAGGTGTGGACATACTTGAAGATGCCCTACCACATGGACTTGCAGCACCTGTGGCCTGAGGGTTACTCCTCACTTAATGCCGAGATGTGGCATTATGTAGGTGCCTGTGTCCCCGGGGTGTCAGCAGCGTAGTCTTGCTGTCATTTGGGAGGGTGCTGGGGTGGCACAAGGCAGTTTGGGTTCCTTAGCTCCCATCCCAGGATGTCAGTTCTCTAGCTCTGACACGACACCCAGCTGTGACGCGGCGGCAGTGACACACACAAACCACTGCCCAGGAGGTGCAGGGCGGTGAAACGTGTGGCCACGGACAGCCTTTGGTGAGATGCATGCGCAGGCGAGTCCCCAGCCAAAGGGTTTGCGGCAGGAATGACAAGGCGCTGCTCTACTTTCATTGCTGCTGCCAATTGGCAGGTTTAGGGTTGTTTGTTTTTTAAGCCAGGTTTAATTTTTGATACAGGTGTTGCCACCCTCCCCTGAGCAAGCAGGCAGCAGGATTTCCAGTTCTGCTTTTCAGTTCAGTTTAAATGAGCTGAGCCAAGCACTCAGACCTTGGTGCAAATGTTACATCCCATTGGGTCAGACAGCTGTGAAGGCAAGTCTGGGGTCTGAGCTCTTTCCAGAACTGAGGACTCCTTGTAGCTAATCCTTCGGTCCTTGTCCCCTCTGCACCCTGCTTAGGAGTATTTTTCACTTGGAAGTTTCGATTCCTTTCACGCAACTCGAGCTTTGGGTCTCCAGTGTGGCATACAAACAGCTCCCAGGCAGCTGGGTAACCCCCACTGGCACCAGTAAGGGACACTTCTAACAGGAAGGTTTTGGGGGGGCTAAGTGCTTCATCTGGAAATCGTACTGAGAGAATGAAAGTGGAATTTCATGGCATTGTTTTACAGCATTACTTTTTTTGCTAACACTGTGCTTTAGTTAGCACAGATAGGAAGATACGCTGACACTGCAGAGCTGAAGTTTGAATCTTTTCTAAACTTCTTTACTGACCAGAAGCCCTAACAGGTTTTGAGAACTACAAAGGAACATCTGGGTAACAGAATTCATTGAACAAAAGTCTGCTAGGGCCTCTCCAGGGCTACCCGCACCCTGCTTGGTTTCCTGTTATGGATTACTTTAGAGGGGGTTCTGGCATCCATCCGATACTGTCAGATCTTCCAGCAAAGGGCAGCTCTTCTGATCTCATTCATTGTGCTTGTTATAGTTATTTTTCTGCACACTTCCATCATTCACAGTTTACGATTCTAACTGTGTTGGAGTGCAGACTCTGTGGTGTCTTCTACCTGAAATACTCTTTTATATGAGATACCTTGGACTCTGGTGCTAGTCCCATCAAGAGCTGCCCTTATCTTAACCTCATCTGCTCTACCGTGCAGCAACAGGAAGCAGTACAACTTGAACTTTCTCAGGTGTAAGCTTGCATCTAGAGAGTGCTTGTTATCCTTTCCAGTTTTCAATATTTACTCTGCCAGACCTTTATTAGAAATATCTTTCATCTTTTTAGAAATTGCTTGCATTGGTCTCTTGAAAGGTACTGTGTTTATGACAATATTTCTATCATGGCACTCAAGGGAAAAGTCTACGGCCGATCTCCTGCCGGTTGTCACTGTAGAATTTTCAAGCCATTGATCAATAGGGCTGGGAGTGTCTTGGTTCAAGTTAGTACTATGTTTTCTGGTGTCCTCTTTCATCTTTTGATTCAGATTTCCAAAATCTTGTCGTCTTCAACTGTTCTTTCAAACCAGTGTCTCTCTTCACAGCGTGTCTCTCGTGATGAAATTTGAATATTTCATTCCAAAGAGCTTTTACTTCACATGGTTCACCTTTGTACCTCCCGCTTTCTGTGACCTGTCCTGAGTCCCTGACTGACATGTCTAGCAATCTGACTCTGGTTTTGCAGACATTGGTACAGACCAAGATTTGCCGCTAAGCTCAGCTGTGTGTTGCCACTGTGCCATTGCCACTGTGGCAGCAGCTAAGGCACGATGAGATGAAAACTGGGCTTTTTGCTCCAAGCTGCTTGGCTAAGGAAGAACTTCAGTACCACTTCGGTGTTGTAAGCTGCAGAGCAAAGACAATTTGCTATGTAGCATTCATAAGAGCAAGTGGATGCTTTATTAGTCTCCACTTCAGTCTCTAGGTTTAGAACACATAGATAAGAGTCCTAGGATGGAGAAGTCTATCCTTCACTCTGTTGTTCTTAATAAACAGAATTCCTTGCAGCCGTAGGTGTCTCACACCTAGCTGGAAAACAAGGGCATGTCTGTTCTGCGTGTGCAATTAAAGCTCTCTTTCCACATAAAAGCGGTCTTGTGTTAAACCTAGTAGGTTCGGTCAAAATGCCGTGTATCTCAGTTGTGTTGGACACTACCCAGCCCCCTTGTATTAGTGTGCTGTCTTCCACATAGCGTCCAGAGTTGGCTTCTGTACATCTTATACTGCTGCAACAATGATAAAGGCATTCGCATAGGTAATCTGGAAGATTTTCCTTGGGAAATGTCTAGAGCCTATGATGCCTAACCCCATGCTTGTGTAAGAGGAGAGGGGCATGATGCTTCAGATCTACACTTAGCAGTGTGCTTGCGCACGATAGCCCTATTTGCAGAAGGCCACAGCTAACATCAAGCCACTCGACAAGGGGTGGGGTTTTTTCGCTTATCAGGGATGACTTTAACAGCATCTTCAAAACCAAACAAGCTTAAATAGTCTCCTACATGCTGTCCACCACTGAGAGATTCAGACCAATAATCTGAAAAGAGTTAATTAGAACTCATCTGTTGTGTCGTGCATTTAGTGATTACCTTGGTAGAAAATTTTCCTAATGCCATTGTCTTTCCACGAATGTGGACAGCCATCACCTTCTCCAGTTGCTCATGACCAACGTTCCTTTATATGCTTTCAACTCAAGAGATCCTTAAAGGGATAAGCTATCTATTTAAGGGCTTGTTAGCCTGAATTCCACTTCTGTTTGGTGTGATTATACCAACGGAACTGGTGTCTTCAGGATCAAATTTCTTGCAAACTTCTGCTTCTTATTTTTTCAGGAAAAAAAAACAGAATCCAAAATCTGACTCCTCTGCTGCCAGCTGAAGAGAGGAGCGCGTTGCGCTGCTGCAGCTGAGCTTCCCCTAAAGCAGAGCTAGTAGGAGGGGTGGTCCACACAGAGGAATAGAAAGAACCAAAGTCCTTGCAGTCTTGGCGTGTTGTGCTGCTGGGCCTGCAACGGAAACTTTTGCAAAGTTGTGAGTGAAAAGCTTAATACCAGCATCGGCAAGCGACTTAGCATAATGCTGTCCCGGACAGCTTCCGTTCAAGTTCATGTCCAAGGACTATGAACAAGGTACAAGACCCTTTTCCAGGGGATCACCAGGGGCAGGCAGCAGCTTCAGGGAGCAGCAGGACGGTTTCCCTGCGACACAAGAGCACCCAGAACTGATGAAGATCATGTTAGATGGAAGCTTCAGTCCTTTGCTTCTGCACATAAACTACTGTGTAGTGTTTGGACTGCATGTGCCTTTGAGACACCCCTCCGTGTGTGTATGCGCATGTGTGCGAGTGCCAGCGTCCCGCTGGTGTGAAGCTGGTGTCCTACTGGGTGTGCAGAGTAAAGAAAGCTCCCCGCCTCACCTCTTAAAGGAAATTCAGATACTGATTTATTTCCTGGGGAAGGAGAAAGCAAGACCACAATCTACCCAAAAGAAAAGATCCATGTAAGTGACTAGGTCAATATATGAAGCTTGTAAAGACTTTTTTTTTTATTTTTTTCATAAAACTGAAATTAGCTGAAAGCGTTTCAAGGTAATACATAAAACAAGATGGCACAGCTGTCAAGACCAAATTCTCTGCTGATTTACAGGATTATGCTTCATAATTACGGGAATGATCTTTGGGAGGGAGGTGGGAAGAATGAAGAGGGGAGACCCCACCATTTGTCTGAAGTATGTCTTTCCCACGTGGTTTCTTGCTGAAAGCTTGCACCATGGTCTGTAGTTGTGTGAAAGACTGGTGAGTAGCTAGCTCCACTGGAGCATTTTTCATATTAAACATTGGAGTTACGATAAATTCGATCATAAATGGAAATGTAAGGGACACAGCTTTGGCTATCTGTAGGGTAAAGCTAGAGTCTAAATAATTTGAGGAATTATATGTGAACTTGGATGTGAAAAAAACAGAAATGCTGATAGCCTAAGCAGAAAAAAATGCGAAAATGCCTTTTGCATGGGTACAATGTGGGGAAAAGGCAATGATGGGTTGCTTTGTATCAGAGAAAATATGAACTGTTAGCAGATTTCCTCCACCTCATATCTAATGCTCTAGATTAGGTTAAGTTTTCACCTAGTAAACTAAAGGAGGTCGTGCTGCTTGATGCTTCCCGAGTAAGTATCTGCAAAGAATGGGGAGAAAAACTCATTGTTGGATTAATTGAAGCTGGGCTACGTATTTAATTTCTGAAGTTCGGGGGAGCCCAGGGGCATTGGTAGGAGAAAGATTTCCACTGGAAAGATAAATGTTGAACTTCATCATGAGGGACGAGGCGTTACTCAATGATGTAGCTGCTGCCTAGAGATTCATAATCTGAACATTTCCTCGGTGCACACAGAGTAAGGCACCTCTTAGCCATGAGTATGCTGACTCCTCGTTGACCCTGCTTTGAGTGGAAGGTTGGATTAGGTGACCTCTTGTGGTCCCTTCCAACCTGAATTATTCTATGACTCTATCTATCTGCCTTTTTTTCAAAGCTTGCAGCAGTTGTCAGCATTCCTGAGCAGTCACACTAATGTAATAAAAACTGCAGAGTTTCAAGGATGGTTTCTTGAATGCCCAGGAAGGCACAATTATTCAAACAGGAACAAAATTATGTTGGGTGTAGAAACATCCTAGTTAAAAGGAAATGTGAAAGCAGAGATACATAAAAAAACCCCAACAAATAAACAAACAAACAAAAAAAAAAAACCCAGCACATAAAAATATGATATGGAGAGAGAATGGGGAGAGAAAGGAAGCAATAATTTTGTGGCCACAAAGGTCAGGGACAGAGAACATATTGAGATATTCACCTTGCAGTTAGTGAATAATGTTTGATGGCGCTTGAAAGTGGAAGAGGTTTTGAGCGGGTCCAAGGAACTCTCAGAGCCTTTTGAAGCTGGAGGCAGAGATAATGAGTCTCTGCGTGCGTTCATTGTTAAGCTGTTTTAGTTGCAAGATAAATCAAATTTAGAAAAAAAAAATCTTTAAGCCCCTATATTTAACGTTGCAGCTGAAACATTCTCTCCAGTCAGTCAGATACAGGGTGCCCACTGGATCTTTGAGGGGCTGGAAGACGAGACTAAAGTGGTAGCAGAGGGCGTCAGTCGGGAGATTTGTATGGCTCTGTGGTCACCGGTAAAGCCAGTTTTATAGATTGGAAGCTGTTTGGGTTTTTTTTAGTGATCTTTGTGGGAATGGAGATATTGCCTGCAGGATCACTCCCTTCCAGCACCCCAGGCTGCTCTTTTCAGCAGTCCCTGGAGTGTTTCTGACAGGTTTTGCTCTGGACCCTGAAACAGGGGGTTTGCCAGAGGTCTTGCTGGCCTGCACAAGGGTGTGGGTCCCAGCTGATGGAGCCAGGGGGTGAGGTGGGGACCAAGGAGCTTTATCCTGGCACAGCCGATCCCTCACTTTGCTCCAGGAGCGAGACTCGGCCGCAGCACGCTGCTCGGCGTGCCTTCCCCGCTGCGATGCCGAGCCCGGCTGCCGGCAGCATCGCAGCGCCGTGCAGGGAGCAGGGCACATCCACCATGGCCGCAGAAGCTTCTGGTTTGTGTGTGCAGTTCAGGGCCGGCTTTTTGCAGTTCTTTGAACAGCCTGCATTCGGTTTGTCAGATCGCTTAGTAGGTGATCTCGTCCCCGGCAGCTCCGCGAGCCCCTGGCATTAGCTGCCTCGTCCTTAAAGCTAAGAAGGATCCATTTTCTGGAACCTAGCAGCTTTTTGCAAGACATGAATCGTTGCGGGTGCTTGGGGAGGGCCAGCTCCCCGCGGGCAGCGAGCGACCCTCGGTGCTGCATGGGGCGTGGGTCTGGAGGGACCAGTTTCTGTTGCAGCTGGGTCAGCCTGTCCTGGGATGTGGAATTCTTCGCACGTGCACAAATGATGGAGCGGTTCTGTTCATCTACGAATCCAAATTTCTCATTAAAATTGGTCATTAGTGAAATTAGTGGAAGTGTCTATTAATATATGCATTATCGTTTGCAAATCTGCTGCAGGCCTACCAGTTCCAGAATCAATTTAGATGGCGATTTCTATGGCTTTGGCTATGTAATACACACGGCTGAGTTAATTCACATTAAACATTAAACCTCTTTCAGCTTTTCCTCTTTTTAACAAGTGTTAGCAATGCATGGAATTTTTTTTTAATTTCAAGTTTATGGGCTAATTTTGGCTTATTCCAATTTTATATTTAAAACAATTTTCTTCTTTAATGTATTTTCAAGGATAATCTGTTATTGAGAACACTAACGACCTTGGATATTAAGTTCTAACCTTTCTTTCCCTGCGGCTGCTTGCTGTATCAAAATGGAGGAGGTACAGGGCGGTGTTGGCAGCTCTTACGCTTTTTTCCTTCAAATGGACTGGTACCTAATGCATTTTCCTTTGGATTTTTTTTGTTTTCAGTGGTGGTGTTCTGAAAATTGTATTCCTGTCTCATCCCATGAAACATCAATTATGTCTTCTGCGTGGGTTTTAGTATTTGCTTCCATTTCTTGCGACTCCCCCTCATAGTGGGTTTTGATGCATATTGTGCTAATATTCTGTTTGCTGCTGGCTGTGCTGTCTCTGTATCAGGTAACCTTATTGATCTTCATTTCACCTCAACTACCAGCAGTTTTGCTGTGCCTGACCTGATTTCAACCACTGAAGATGCTCTAAAATATTGATATGAGCAGAGAGGTTATTTTTGTTTAACAATGACAATGAAAAGAAGTCTAGCATTATCCTGGGAAGGCCCAGATTCTCGTAGTTTCGTGTAAGGGTCTGAGCAGTACAGAGGAACTGAGAAATTCTATTCACTCCAGTTCTGGTCTGGAGGGACCCAATCTTTTCAGAGGAGACAGTCAGCACTTTATGAATGTACAAGCATACATATGTGCACGTGCATGCACACACATGCACGGGTGTCTTGAGGACAACCCGAGATAGAGGTAGACAAATAGAGATTCCTGAAGGCCAAGAAAACATTTAATTTAAATAAGAAGTTTCTCTAAAATATATATCTTTTTAATGAAGGTGCAGAAGCTTGGTAACAAATTAAAACTCTCTCTTCAGTAGCACCTGTAACTGCTTTTTTACAACACCGAAAGCTTTTACTGGACTTTTTTTAAAGACTATTCTTTTTTGAAGCTGCACCACCCCACCCCCAAGTACTGCGTTTGTTGGCTGTGAGCAGTGCCTGAGCTGTGAGGGCTGTGTATTGATCGAACCAGCCTCTGTTTGCATTATTTAGCTCTTGAAGAGCATCTGCTGAGCATCCATCAGCATGGGGTGTGTGCCACCACCATATGGACTGCCAACTGCTGGTGGAGCCAGGGAGGGGCCGTTACGCTCCCATATATTCCCATACAACAATACCATTAACATCTGGCGTGCCATGGCACACGCATACTTTTGCGGTACAATAATGGTAGATTATTCATCCCTAACTACAATGAAGATCCTTAATGGGAGTGATGGTACTGACTTAAAATGAAGTTAGGGAAGCAGCGCTACTGCAACTATCCAGCTGTGTGGAGCACTGCATGTGAAGGTCGCGTGCCAGAATTTTATCCCTCCTATAAGTGCAAAAGCATCCTTTGGATTATTTGGATGGTCCTTCTGATACTGCCTTCTGCCTCTGGCCGAGATACTGGAAGGCAGAGGCTGTAGGGAAGGTTTTCTCATGGCCAGCTGGAAGGGGGGATTAATATCGCAATAGCTGGTCTGCAAGCCATTGATGTGATTGTGAATCCATTTTCCCCACAAAAAAAAAGGCAATTTTCTTCAAAATTCAGTAATATTCTGGCTTGTATCATTTTTTACCACTATAAGGTCCAAAGGTCTAATTAGGTGCTGAGTGACCACATGTTTGCTAGTAGCCGTTAGGAATGTTTGGCTTTCTGTTTGCTGACTGTACTTCCCGCTCTCCAGCGATGGGTAGAAGGCAGAAAGGATCATGTGGTTTCCTTTTTCTGTGCTCTGTGAGCCCCTTCCCACAGCCCTGAAGCTGCTGTCTGTGTGTTCAGTTCAAATTCACTCTTAGATTCTTTGCTGGATTCGGGCTTACATCTGAATCCTTCACATGCGGGCAGAATGAGGTCACAGAAATGATTCAGATTCTCTTGGAACGTATTTCTGGCTTATGGAAATTTGCTGACAACTTTTTTCCTTATCTCCAAGTAGCCTCACAGTGTTCAGAGGACCATTTGCCCCTCTGAAGTTCCCAAGGGCCCTTGTTGGGAACTTCTCCTTCATTCTTGATCACTAGGTAGCTGCCAAGGCATGTGAAGTAGCTCTCTTGCACGGAGATTTGTCAAGGCATCTCGTGGTAACATACCAAGCATTCATTTTTTCACACTCTGTAGTACGTGATTTACGGAGGGACCCCTGCCAAGAGAATGCACCACTGCAGGCTATCAGAAAAAGTTATTCAGATGTAACTCAGTATTTTCTCCTGGGATCCAGCCATGTAGTTCACGTAGGTAACTTTATTCATTTCCCTAAAACAATTCTATTTTAACTAAAATGTCACATGAACGCAATTAGCAGAGAAAAATTATAGTTTATTTTATATAATCTCCCAAACAGATGTCAAAAAGGGAAAAGCGTCTTTGAAAGTGTTTGTTATATGTGCAGAATCCATTCAGATGTTTAAAAAAATGGACAGATATTCAAGCTAGCCAACTTCCTGGAGAGGATGTTCCATTTTCTCAAGATCTGGCTGCTTTACACAGGCAGGTCCACCAGACTTCAGACCGAGCTTTTAAAACGTATCTGGGGTTGGACACCTTTTAATGTCGGCTGGATCCAGATACTGAAATGCCCACTGAGACGCTGGGTATCAGCTCTTCTCAGTCTGTTCTCAGCTGTATTTCCGACGCAGGGTTGCATGGGTCAGCCTGCAGCCAACCGTCACATAGTCAGAGTTCAGCGCAGGCCAATTTAGGATCGATTTTGCACTGAAGGGAAAAGAGACTACGATGCAGGAAACTCTACCTTCTCTGCTTTTGGCTAGGCAAGCTAAGAGAAATGCAGTAGAAAAAAAATTACTCCTTCCTGCATTGCTCCTTGCAAACTGAGCCATAAGTGCAAACGTGAGTAGTGAGTTATTTAACTGCCAGAGCTAAAAAGTGGGTTATTTAACCTGAGAGCTTGGTCACACCCCAAAGGATCGTCTGCAGTGAGCAGAGCACCTTCCTTGTCTAGCAAGAGTGAAATGCAGGCAGAGGTATCATTTCCAGCCACAGCAGAGAAGACATTTGTACTTGACAAGTCTTGATGTTACTTTCTGCCAAAGACACATTTAAAGGCCCCAAAGTGCACCAACTGCTTCTCCCGACACCGGGGTCAATCCAGAGCAGCAGCCCTCTCCAAGCATAAATGAAGGAGTGTGAGTCTGGACTTCATCTGGTTTAATACCTGGCATAACTGGGCTTTTTTACAGCTTGTTTCGTTACAGATACTTCTATTTTGTGTTTGCAGAGAAACGCTTCCTACCAGCTGCTTTAGGTGTGGAGGAACATGGATACACTCCTCCAGTTGCTTTGCCTCCGTGGAGCGAGTCAGGCAGAGCAGAGGCAGGGCAGGCAGTCTGGTTTCCCTCTGTAGCTGTGAACAGTTGGAATGAAGGGCCAGTGTGGGAACTCCCTGTCCTATATTTTCATAACCCCATAGCTGTACGCTCTTTGGTAAAGATGATTCGTATACTGCTGTTGACTTGTATGTGTGATTAGATTGGTAGAGACAGCATGCAGAGTTGAATTTGGGTATAATTAATTCCTGTAAAAGGAAAACCTAGTCTACTAAACCTTCTCACCTAAAGACTTAAGGTTGTTTATCTGGTCTGAATAAATTAGAATAAAATGAAAAAAGAAGTCCGGTGAGGTTTTCCCAAACATAAAGACCACAACCCGTGCTCTGGTACCCGGAGGGCAGCGGCCCCGTCCATATACATGGTAGCCACAATGGGAGACATCAGAGGAAGTAAACATAGAAGTCTTTGATAACTTCTAACCTGCAAATAGGTTAATTTTTGAAAAGTTGTTGGCTAACTTGCATCACAGGAAGAATAAAATGATTTACAGGTATTTTGTCACAAGCAGGCTGTATTTCAGCAGAGGTCTTTCTGAAAGGCCTCCTCTTCTCGGGCTGCCTCAGACATGGGACACTTTTCTGATGATGCCACCACTTTCACCTCATCTGAATGTACCACCGGCATCTGCACCTCCCCGGCACAGCCCAGGGACTCCCGCTGAATCACTTATCCACGGGCGCTTCGACTGGGAAGTCTGCGTTTCCTCCTGAGCCTCCCAATCCTGCAGTTGTTGCCAAATTTCTGTCAGAGAGCCTGGACAAGGTCACGGCTGCAATTCCTCCGCGGCTGGCGAAACCACGCTCCTCAGCTTATTGGTAGACTCCTTAGTTGTCTTTAGGAAGGTTATCATCTCAGGGAATCGCTGCTATCAGAAGGATTATTCTTAAAAGTGGTGGAGTTATTTATTCGGTCTGTCAAGCCTTGTTACATTAGAAGACTCCATGACAGAATGTCTAAGAAATTTATCTTTTTGTTCTTGGAAGGAAATGATGGTCCCACTAAGGAAACTGCAAATTTAATTACACAGTAGATTTCCTCACTGACAGAATTTCCAAGGACCTCAGTATGTCAGCACTTGCTTTCAGATCTTAATTCTCAGTGCTGACTTTGGTTTTCGCTTGCTAAAAGAGTTCAGGTGACACTGCTCACCCAAAGCAGTTCTCTGGGTCCCAGATCTGCACCCCAAACTCCCTCTGAGCTGTATTTACTTCCAGAAGAGGCTGGGGGATGCCTCATTTAATATAAAGTTGTCAGAAGTGCACCCTTAATTGGTGCTTTAATATTCTTTATTAGGCATGATCTGCTCCCACTGAGCCGAGAGCCCCGTGCGCTGTTCCTGGAGCTGCGTGCCTGCAGACGAGTCGCTCGGCTGCTCGGGGCCGCACCTCCCTCGCCCCCAGACAGTGGCACTTTCCCTCTGCAAGTGCTTTCCACCTGTGGCGTGTGCTGGAGCCAAGGGAAAGACTGCACAAGGTCGCTGTCGTTGCTCCTGTTTTGCACAGGAGAAACTGAGGCAGGCAAGGGTGTAGGCTTGCCCCCGCGCTAAGCACTTCGGCTGCGGTCTCACCACCCCGCACCCCATCACCACTCCCTAGGCTCGCTGTCTCCCCGGACCGTTCCTTAGATGCTAATCGTTGGGCTCCGGTCAGGATTCACCGCTGAATTTCTTGTCTTCTTCCCCGTGTCCTTTCTTCGTGCGTGACCCGGACTTCTGCGATGTCTGAGCGGATGCTTTTTGAATAGCTGAATTGCCAGAAAGAAATTCCTGACAGGTTTGAAAAAGAGACCCTTTGGAAAGCAATTGCAAAGCTTAAGCTAATGACCTCCCGCTTGTATTTGCCTGTTCCTTTGTCTCTAGAGAAGTCTGGATTTTTCTCTTGGCTCACAATAATTATTAACAGATCTTTTTCAGTTGAAGAGAGAAAGATTTAGTCTCTGTATTTATAGTTCTGGCCTTCCAGAGAAAGCCAGTATAAACAGTGCTGTGTCCTGGCTCAAATCCATTCCGCGTTATTAGGGTGGCATTGATCTGAGATCTCACTCCCATTAAAATTTGAAGTCTGAAGCAGTTCCTGCTGCAAATGGGGTCTCTCAAGGTTTAGACATTAGCTTAGCCCTCGACGTTGCCAGATGGTCAAAAACCAGAACGTGTCACAAATGTTACTGGTGCCCTTCATAAAGCGATGCTTTCAAATCAGTCTCCGTCTCCATCCCTTTAGTGTAAGGTGCTGCTTCCCGTATGTAAATAAACGGTGATTCATTACTCCCCTAAGGGAGGAAAACGGATTTTGTTGAGATGTATGAATAGGTGGCTCAGGTTTTCTTTTCTAGGCGAAGGAGTAAATGTTTCCCTGTCTGCTAGTTGGGGTTTTTTCAAGTCACTTGCGTGCTCATTATCCTGTCCCTTCCCCGTGTGTCAGAAAAGAGAGGTAGGTGGAAGCCCCCACTTCCTCCCTTGGTGGGGTGCAGAGGGGGGGTCCTCCAGCACCTGGCTGCACCCTCCTCTGCCCCAGCTCCCTCGAGATCTGGGTCTCCACGGGGCTCGGTGCTGCTGAGCCCGTGCTTGAGTAGCGCTTGTTTACTTTTCTCCACTGTGAAGTTCAGGTCTGGAATGAACCTAAGATTATTTGGGGGTTTTTTGGTTTGCCTTAGCCCACAGACTCACAGCTTATCATCACACGTTCTTTTTTTCGCTTCCCCACAAGTGTGTTCCCACTGGCACCAGTGCTCCCGTGATCCTCCTCAGCACCCTTCTCCAGGGCAAGTGGGGGCTCTGCACTGACCACAGCGACCCTAATGCTGGTATCACACTCGTTCCTGTCAGATTTCCTTCTTTCTACTCAAGACAGATCCTAAATGTTGAGAAAAGCTGTTGGATTAGGGGTACATTTGCTACCTCTAGCAGCTCCCAGCTGGTAACCTCTGTGTTGATGAGAACTGGCCTTAATGCAGGCAGACATGTTGTCAAGTTGCCCCAAATTTCAGCCCACCAAAACGTAGAGAAGCTGTAATTCTGGGTCGGTTTTTGTATACGTGTGTTGTTGGGTTTCCTTTAAAATACCGTTATATGCTGTGCGGTACGTGATGAAGCAAGAAATTCCTGAGCTTTCACTGTGTCTAGCTCATTGATTTTTAAGAGTCGGGGAGTTGGGAGCCTCTGGAAGCAGCTTGACGCGTAACGTGAAACCTGCAAATCCTGCCAATTGCCGCGGAAAGGTGAGAGAGGTGAGAAAAATCATTTTACGCTGTAGACTTTGGCTCATTATTTGACACTGAGAAAACAACTTTTGCCAGCCAAAGCAAAACCTGCAGAGCATGGGGCGGGGAACAGAAAGCCGAATGGATAGAGTTGCACTAGCTGCGGTCCCAGGACCAGGCGCGCGTGCCCTGTGTGCCCTGACCGCTGCAGGGAGGGCAGCCAAGTTTTTCTCATGCAGACCCCAATTGCTTCTCAAACCTCAGCAAGATTTTATTTGCAGAAGCAGTCTTTGAGGCAAGAAGGTGACAAGGGCTGTCACTGCCTGCCACCCTACAAGGACAAGCGCGCACGTCTGAGTGGCCGTAGCTCAGTACGGTTTGGTGTGTTTCACCATTAAGCTAATATTTTCTTTAGCAGCCATGTGACGGGCTTCTTCATTTTTGAAATTTCTTGAGCAAGATGCAGCTGTGATTGTGTAATCTTCCTGCCGACAACCACCATATCGTTCTTCAACCCCTACTTTTGGCGTTATCCCGGTGTCAACCTTTGACTGCTGCTGATAACAAACCAGTATCTTGCTGCAGCTTCGACGGTCTTAAGGACGCAGGGAGGACGGGGTTTGTCAGCAGCGACGATATCGTTCATTAGACCAACTGGTATTGCTGAAAAAAATTAGACAAGCTTTTCGGTGCACAGGTAAACAAATGCATATGTTGCACTAATAAACCAGTGTCCCCGAGGAGCTCAAAGCGCTCTTCAGAGATGAGCGAAGAGACTCAGCCATTTCAGTGCGATTTGCTCTCCCCATCAAAGCGCACGGAAATTTGTCTCATACTTCACCGGGACCAGGTTTCAGCTGCTGTGCAGTGGAATACAGCTCCATTTCCCACCTCACTGCAATGCCAGGGAGAGAGGAGCGGGACAGCATCTCGTACTTGCTGGTGACTCCTCTGACTGTACATGAAGAGGGGAAGGGAGCACCAGTTCCGAGGGCGTTTATCTTGTTGTATCTAAGATGAAAAATGGAAGGCAAGAAGAGGGGAGGGAACTAAAAATAAGACCCAAAACACAAAAAAACTGAGAGCAAAATATGCTCCTTTCTGTGAAAACCCAGGATGTTCTTAAGTCTATATGTTGCCCTCCCCTTTGAAAGGTAGTTAGCCTTCGTTAGGCGGCTTCCATGCTTGTGCAGCGAAAGGTGCCGTGCGGGTGCCCTGCGTCTGCCTCTGCTCCCTGCCGTGTTTGCCACACTCTTCCATGTGCCTGCTGTTAACAGCTCAAGCTCTTTGGGCAGGGTGCCCAGCGGGTCCCGCCGATGCTCTGAGTCCGTCGGGCTGGCATCTTGCTCTGCCAGAGGTCCCGCGGAAGCCCGCGAGGCTGTTACTGATGCTGCGCAAGTAACGACGTCGCTCAACTTGCAGCCAAACAACTGTGGGGCATTTAAACACTACTGAAGTATAAGCAATTGTAAGTAATAATATTACTTCTACGCACAAACTAATGCCAAGTATTCTTTACTAGTGTCACCCCCAGCTAGGACTCCTGGAGCTGTGCATGCCATGCAAGCTGAGATGTTCAAGAGCTTTGTGAAAACCCCGCTAGAAAATACTTCAGTTGCGCATATGCCAGACCTAACCGTTCATATCCTAACTCAAAATCCACTGAACGGATTGGCTTGAGGCATGGTTTGTTTTTCATTCCTCAAGAAGGGCAATAAATCAAGCCAAGTTAAAAATTTTATAGCTACAGCTGGTTTTGACTTATGCAAATGCAACATTTCAATCACAACATATGGGAAAAGCATATTTTTTCCCTTCCCTCACGTAACTCAAAAACTGCTATCCTGATTTGTCTGAAGCTCTTCAGAAATTATTATCTTTGGGTGGAAGCTACAGACAGGAGATAGAACGCAGTAGAAATTTGTTCAGCTGAAAGACCAGTGCGCCAATGAAAAAGATGGAATTGGAGATTTTAACTGCTATTTGTTTGCTAGTAAGAACTGGAACCAGTAAATATTTATAAGATTCCTCAAGTTCAAAATTATGCTAATTTATTACCTGGGCTTCTCTCCAAAGGAGAAAGTTGCAGTAGATCAGTTAGGTTCATGGTTTTCCAGCTCCTCCATCGCTCCTCGTGCTGAAAGCCACTGTGTGGTGTGGTTTCTTTGTTGCAGACATAAAACCACACGAACCAAATTGCTTCCTGATGGAAGTGGGTTGTCATCATCTCATCTTTTACTTTTGAAGCGTCAGCATATCTGAGCGGCTGCGAGCACGGGTCCCAAGCAGGGTTTAAAGTGTCCTCACCTGCCTGCTACCGCAGGCTGGGCCACTGCTGAGCCAGCCTGTGAAGTACCAGGGCTGCAAAAGCCCATGGGGACAGCAGGCAGCCAAAGCTCGCTTAACCCCATGGCATTTTTGTCTCCTCTCTGCTATTATTTAATTATTCTGAAGTTCTTCTGGAGGAACAAACTCTGCGGCGCTGAAACCCATTCAATTACAGGCAGACTAATCCTGAGCAAACACGTGCTAAAACCTTAGTCCTGAGCAACTCCTCTACAGATGAAGCCCCGCATCCCCGACCCCCAGCCCGATGGCTGCTGCAGGAGCACCACTCCCTCCCTCGGCAGCTTGCTTCGTGAAGGGAAGGTCTGCAGGATAAGCCTGCTGCTGTAATTGTAACAACGTGCTTTATCATTCTTTTGCCATCCAACGGAAATCCCGTCTATGCTGTGCTAGAGAAAGTAGCCTTTTCGCCGAAAGCCTCCTGGCAACGCTGGAAGGGCTGATGTTCACACCAGGAGTGGGAGAGAAGGGGGAGGCCATGGCGGAGGAGGGGAGCAGGAAGGAGTGTCCGAGAGGAGCCATCATGGGCTGTCCACAGCCCCTTCGCCCGTCCCCCTGCGCTGCTCGGGAAGGAGGAGAAGGTAGAGGAGTCAGGAACAAAGGACTGAGGCTGTGACTGGGAAGAAGGATTTACTTCTTTGTTTCTCACTATCCAACTCTATTTTAATTGGCAGTAAATTGCATTAATTTTTCCCCAATTCAAGTCTTTTTGCCCATGACAGTAACTGGAAGTGATCTCCCTTCTTTATCTTGAGCCACCAGCTTTTCTGTCTTATTTTCTGCCCCGGTGTCCTGTTGAGGAGGGGAGTGAGAGAGTGGCTGGGTGGGCACCCGGCAGCCACCCAAGGTCGGACCAGCGCAACCCCCTTTTCTCACACTGTCTCCCGTGAGAGTCCAGCTGGACACCAGGCCCAGCTGAAGGACTCGTGGCTTGTGTTGGACCCTACAGCTGTGAATGCAAAGCATGTGCTTACAAGGTTGTTGGTACAGGTTAGAGTACAAACTGTATCTCAGGTTTCGTCTACACGTCTCATGAAGTCTAACACACAACCCGACTGTGGGACTCCTTTTCTGAGGCTGCTATTCATAAGTGGGTTCAAATGGAATTTAAACGTGTGCATAAAGGATACAGATATTATCAAATATTAGCTATTGTGGTCTGAAGGCAATTGCCAGCTCAGAAAATGCCGAACCGCCAGGCAGTGGAAGTTAGGAGTACTGTCTAGAAGGGGGACAGAGTGCGAGGGAGACTGCTCGGGACCTGCCTGCTCTTGCAGCCTGCCTTCAGCATCACTTGGCGGCTGGTGCCAGCGGCAGGCTGCTGAGCTAGACAGACCTTTGATCCTGCAGTTTTATAGCTGATCTTGCAGCCAGGTATCAAACAGGAAGGTTTTCTACAGCTTTTTGTACATCCCTCCAGGGTTCAGTCCTTCTAAGATGAGTTTTGGGAGTCTTTTACTTCTCATCCATAATAATCCAAAAGTCCCATTTGGGACCTGGAATTCTAAAATTTGGGAAAGAGTGGTATTTATTTCTTACTGTCTGAACCACAAAGCAGACAAAATGAGGGGTGTGTGGATCTCTCTTTCCTTGCTAGCTTTGGTAAGCTGAGGCCTCGTGCAGCCCTAGCTATGCCTGCGCAGGTTCAGGTACATGTACGTGCGTGCCAGTGCTCACCGGCTGCCATCCCGTGCCTGCCTGCAAAGCGCAGCTCCGCGTCGGTGGTTGGGACTAACCGGTTTTGTCTTCATGGCTGCTGCCTGACTATTGTTTAACTAAGCCAGTGTTAAATTGTCCCTTTCTCCCCCTGCGTTATCTCTTTATTCTATTCTGTGCCACATGAATGTGTACACGTAACTCTCGTGTCACACCCACGTTTCCCTGTTTGCCGCAGACCTGAGGAATTAGCAACGTGCAGAGGAGCTGATCTGAAAGCCCAGCTGATGCTCGGATGGGGCAAACCGTGTTTGCAGGGGCTGGCGGCTTGCACACCCTCCCCGCGCACCGCACAGCTGCTGGTGCTGACCCTCCTGATGCCAGAGCCCATCCCCAGCCGATCTACACCTGGTTGCAGCTCACTGCTGCAGGTGTAGAAAAAAAGCTCCCCGTCTCTTTGCCTTTCTGCTTTTCCCTTTTGCTTTGCTTGCTTTTAAGAGAGGGCAGAATTTTCCCTGCAATAGTAATATCTAGCTCTTCATGTAAGAGAACAGCTGTATTTACTTGACTTACGAGTGTCTTTACTGACATTTATCCCTTGCATCATAAAATGCCTGTTTGGGCTTTAAAAAGTGCACCGACTGCTTCTTTGAGGCTTGCAGCAATAGGCCAGTCTCATTTGAAAGACATATTATCACCCCAAAACTAAACATATTATTTCACACATCCCAGCTACCCTGATTCTTTGTGCCCAAGGGCCTCCGAGCAAAAGGTGTCATTTGGAGCGCACAGCAGAGAAAACTCAGTTATGTAGATATTACGTTTCTCTCCTCCTTCTGCTCCAGAAGAGCTGTACTCACATCTCTCACCAGGAAGCTGCTGGGTTTTCCCAGCTGATGGCGGAGTTGTATCTGCGTGTATGGTATTGTTATTTTTGGCAGGCACATACTTCACATTCTTCGCATGAAGAAGGAGCTGGCAGCCAGGGCGTTAACCAGCCCTTCAAGTTTGGGGTTGTGCCAGAAGCCAAGCCCTGGGGGAAGCCTGTGTCAGGGGGAGCGTCTGGGCGGTGCGTGGAGCCGGGCAGCCCCGGCAGCGATGGCTGCTGGGCGCGGGGAGGAGCGGGGATGACAGGATGAAGCCGGGCAGTCTCAGGCAAAGGCAGGCTCGACTGAAGCTTTGTGCTGCCTGACGGCCCTGCCCGGAAAGCCTCCAGTCCAGGGACACCGCGTGGAGACCCCGAGAATCCAGCGGATTTCCAGCATGAGCGATCCACAGACCGTGGATCCTGCAGCCGGAGTGGGGGGGACTGGTGTCCCACAGCCTTTGGCTCCAGGCCAGAGGCAGAGGAGATGTTGCCAGCCAACTGCTTCTGCCTAATGAACTGCTCCTTTTCTCTGCAGCAGCAGATAAGAGCAATTAAACACTAGATAGCAGATTAACGATTACTGCAAAATCATGCTAGCTCATGGTGACAAATCTGGATAAATATCCACCGCCGTGGCAGGCAAGGTGTTCAGGCGGTGATGTACCCTCTGTGTGGCAAATCACTCAAAGACGATGCAAAGAGAGAGCGTCTGGTGCTTGTCAGAGTTGTTAATTATCACTGCGGATGAAACTGGAAGAAAGACCAACCTACGCACACGATGTTGCGCTTGCCGAGGGTTGTTCTGGGCCCAGCGGCCACCCAGAAAACAAGGCAGGTTATGGAATTTCCACCTTGGGAGGACGCTCGCTTTGTGGTGTGATGGTTTGCAGCCACGGGATAGCAGTTTATCTTAGAGCTGGCTTTAGTCTTTGTCTTTTTATGGGAAATTATGAGGAGAGTTATGGGGTGACACATTACAGCCATGACCTCCAGCTTTCTCTTTCCCTGCTATTCACCTCTTCCTTGCCATCCTTGGAGACAGCAAGCTGGACTGAGTGGGTTCAGGGTCTGATCCCATCGAAGAATGCCCATTAATAGAGAACTGAACGAAAGAGGCAAAATTGCTGTCACTTCTAGTGAAATGCTGGCTACACCATCTTCCTGGCTTTTGAAGTGCTCTGCAGCCCTGGTCGTGTTGGAGATACCCGAAGTGTAAGGCGTCACCTGTGCTGTGATTCGTATAAACAGGTCTGGTTGTGGCCTTTTTACTATTGCTTGCAAAATGCCAGCAGACTACTGGAAAGGCAGAGAAAGTAAGATGAGAACTGGACTGGGCCAGACTGAAGAAGATCTGCATTTCTTCTCTGAAATCTCTGTTTGATTAATAGATTTTACAGAGCAGCTGTATTCTGAGGATTCTGGGCTTTTTTACCTTAAAGTGTTGTGCTAGTGTCCACAAGAACCTCATGTGTAGCATGGGTAAGAAATTTAACACATTGCTCTAACATGGTTAAAATCTTCAAAAATAATTCCAGGATTTTAGCTGAGTTCATCTCAGAAAAGTCAATATAGTGTGCACGACATGGGTGTTCAGCACCCTCTGCCACTCCAGCGGCTGGAACATCTCTCAGGGTGGAGAGGGTAGCCAAAATCATGAATTCCTATTTGCAAGTTGTGCTTTATTTAAAGCAGAAACTTCACCAATGGCTCATCAACAATCACAGAATATAGCTGGGTTTGACCTGATATCACGTCCACCTTCCAGAGCATTTTATATACCTGTATTCACATACACGTAGCCATACAACAAGGAATTTAATTTGCTTTGTTTCTTACCATGTCAGCTGTGTCCCACATCAAAGGCGTTGAAGTCTTTGTGATATCCTCTGTAGTTTTTGGCTCCGACCTGTGAGGAGTACAGCCCTGAAAACAGATGGTCCTTGAATAGGGGCTGGTCAGAAGTGTTTGAAAACTAGGACTGTGCCTCAGAATGAATCACTAAATCCTAGAAAATGCATCTGTCACTGTAAAAATCTGTGCTCCCCTGCTCCTACCCACCCTCCCATTTGCACTAATTAGTGCGGGATGAGCTGCTGCCTAAAAACTAAGAATTCTAGAATATTCCTTTGATTTTTTCCTGTCAATGCCATGCCTGAGGAGTCAGCAGCAAAGCCCCACGTCCGCATGGCTCACGCAGGGAGGGCACGCGTGGTGCCCCCCAAGCCAGGGGGGCCGGAGCGGGTGCTGGTAGGCTCTCCCGGTGTGAGCCGTCCCCGTCTCGTCCCCATCCTGCGACCCGGCCGGCCGCAGCGCTCGCTGTCCTTGTGCTGTCATCACGGTGAGCGCTCAGCCAGCCATGTCTCGCCCAAAGGCACCCGGGGGATGAGTTAGTTGAGCAGTGATGGGCTCCTGGATACACAAGGTGTTTCAGCGCGTGGCGACTGTTCAAACTCTGCTTTTTCGGATGCAGAAAAATCTGAAGGGTGGGTGTCAGGAGGATGGGGCCAAACTCTTTTCAGTAGTGCCCAGCGACAGGAGAAGGGGCAATGGGCACAAACTGAAGCAGAGGAAGTTCTGTCTGAACATGAGGAAGAACTTCTTCACTCTGAGGGTGACAGAGTCCTGGCACTGGATGCCCAGGGAGGTTGTGGACTCTCCTTCTCTGGAGATATTCAAGACCCACCTGGACAAGGTCCTGTGCAGCCTGCTGTAGGTGACCCTGCTTCGGCAGAAGGGTTGGACTGGGTGACCCACAGAGGTCCCTTCCAACCCCGAACATTCTGTGATTCTGTGGTTCTGTATGAAGTTGCCAAGGATTACGAGGTTTTACTCTTAGAAGTGACATGATGCGGAATCATGCTTATTGCACCCCGGTGACTCTCTCCTAAATGTGCTCAGCCGGTGTGTGAAGATGTGAGCAGTTTTTCACTCGTCAGCTCCGAAAATGTACCTTGGATTGCTGCTTTGTTCTCTGTGCTCTGTGTTAAAAGGCTGGGCTGGGCACGCCATTGGCGGGAGCCCGGCCTGGGCACACGCGGCACTGCTGGCACCCCCCTTGCTGGCAGCCAAACTCCCCGATGCTCTCCTCCTGCGCCTGCCTCAGCGCGACCGCCTCGGTGATGGGCATAGCTGAATGTCACCTGTGTCGGGCTTGGTCCTGCATCTGTATCCATTCTGGCATTTGGTTCAAGCTCTCCACAGACCTAACCCCAGCAAAGTCAATGGAGCAGAGAATTTGGCTATCTTATTTCATTCAGATTCTGGTCAGAGCTTTTTGCTCGCCTCCTCGCCTTCCTTCCCCTCTCCCTTTGCTGGGACAGCCACTTAGCTGGGCTGATGGGGCGCGGGGCGAAGAGGGCAAGCCCAATTAACTGCACGGTGATCAGCTCTTCTGTCTTCAAATCCCACACGCTTCCAAATTAATTTAGAATGGATTCAATCACAGTCGTTTACAAGGTCTGGGGCTGGGCACAGAGAGGAGCAGTTTGCTGGTGGGATTCTCATTCTTTGCAATGGCAAATTGCACAAGGTCGCCGTACCGTTTTCCACAGGAATAAAAAAGGTGGAATTTAGACCTGATGTGGCTAAATACTAAATATGCGTGTCTATTTACACTGAAGCACACTGGATGATTCCCTGGGGAAATGCCACACAAGGTCACAGAACAGCTGCTTCATTTTCCATCATCTACAGCTAGGGAGGAGCAGGCATTAGCACTCGGAGGACTACGTCTTGCAGCACAGCAACCTTCCCAAAAGTCCTTACTCATCCCCCCATTTCCTAAGCTGTGACTGTCCACACCAAAGCCATCCACAGCTCAGGGCGTCCTCTCTCCTTTTTCTCTTGTTACGCCATGATCTTCAGTAACTCTAAGGCTGATGCCCAGCTGTGTGCTCGGATTGCCAGCGCTGTGTGCTTTGCCTGATAAAAGACAAGTGCCCGCTTCAGACTGAGCTTTGAGCAGCCACATTTTCTTCGTCCTGCTTCAAGTATCACTTCTGCTGTGCCATGTCCAGTGGAGCTGACCAGCTTGGACCTCTCCTGTGATATGGAACAATCCCTAAATAGAACCAGCTACCGCATGAAATTGTGTGATCTCCTTGCCTTCACCCCTATTGTTTGATTGCCCGGGTGCCCTTTGTTGCTTCAGGGTCTTTCAGCGTGTGATTTCAAGAGTAAACAATCTTTTTCATTTGTGTTATTTTTTTTTGTTTTTGGTTTTGGTTTTCAGACCTAATGGTTGGCAAAGCCCTAGTTCAGGATATGGAATTTCTCTACACGTCAACCAGCCAGAAACAGGTGCATTGAAATTGCCTTATCAGCTTAATAATTACAATGTAATTGCTATTTTTTCATCTGCCGGGTGGCTGCTGAAGTAAGGAAACATTTTTCACCGTTATGAAGCAGCAAGCAGTCTTGGGTAAGGCGGGCCATGCCACTACCACAAGGACATCTCTCTCTGCTCCTTGTCCCGGCTCCTCACGTCCCGCTTTGGGTGTCCGTCCGAGGGGCTGCAGGCCGTGCCGTGGCGGTGCCTAGCAATGCCGCAGGTCCCCTCCAGCTGCTGCTGCGCCTGAGTGGACTTCACGGCCTCGGGTGTACGGACATGTATAGCCGGGCAGTGAGACCAGGCTCGCTTAGGAGCTCCAATGACTTTGAAGGATTTGCATCCACTTGGCTAAAAAAATGGCGAAGGGTGGCTGAATGAATGTAAATGAGGCAACTCCTCACCCTGTATTTCTTTATCTGAGGAGCAGTTTATAAATTCAAGGTAAGTATATCTTTCCACCAGCTTTGCACAGTTCTGCTCTCTCAGGGTGAATAAATTTCTTTGATGGGTGAGTTAAAACATCATTATTTTTTTCATTATCATTGTCATCAGTATAAATGGCAGAGGTGTAGGTTTTTTGCCCAAGCTTTTAAATTTTCATGACAATTTTACTAAGCTATTTTATACGTTATTAAGCACACTTGTGATTTGTTTCAACCTATACCTTAATGTGATGTTTTAAGTGAGTGTTCCCAGAAGAGGGCAAAGGGAGCCTGCCCAGGGGGGACCCAGCTGCGGCCTTGGGCTGCTCTGCTGCTGGGTGCCAGCGTCGGGCGCACTGATGGGGATGGCCAAGCTGCCCGGCGGTGCATTTTTCTTTCACTGTGGTTTTCTTCTGAGATTCTTTTGAAAACCCCAGCCTCAGGGATTAACGGTGTTGATCAGCCTGGAGAATCGGGAGGCCTGTTTAGCTGAGACTCAAAAGCAATGGTGTTGTGAAAACAGGTTCTGGGCAGGTGTCTGCTGAGGAAAATAAAATAGAAAAGAAAAAAAAAAGGCTGCAGATTGAAGCTCTTGTTTCCCACACACAGAAATAACTCCTTCTTGTGGCCGTTTCTTGAGGTCAATGCTTGCACTTGTGTTTTGCACAGGACTTTTCACTGTGGTTTTACAGACAGTTGCTTTCTGTAAACCACTGGAAGACAGTCGGGGCACCGGGGTTTCAGCACACCCCACACAGTAACATTCGACTCTGGGAGCAGCAGAAAGCGGCCCTACTCCTGAGCGAAAGTCTGTTTTCAGGATCCTACATGGTTCCCAGTAGTATATCAGCCATATTGCTTGGTTAAAATACAGATTTCTGTAACACACAATGAAATTTGCCTGACCCAATCCTGAACTGTACAGTTGTCGGCTGTCGGCTTACAATGGCGGCAGATCTGCCTCTCCAAATCGATGCAGCCGCACTTTCCAGAGGTTGGGTTGGTGCTAAGTCTTTACTAACCTACGTGGGACTTTGCAGGTATCTAGTTTTTTCTTGTTTGCAAAGGAAAATCTCTGCCAATAAATTCAGATTTCTGCTTTCTAATTTTTGTCTCCCGTAATAAATTTGATGTTTTTCTTGTAAGTGTTGTCATGAAAAAAAAATGTCATCTTGCGCGTACAAATTACCTCTCCCTTCCCTTCTCCCCAGCCCTCAGAGTTCACATGAAGGGCCAAATCCTGAGTATCTTTCTCAACTCTTGATGAAGTTAATGGGAGTTTTTCCTGCCAAAAAAAACTTTCTAAAGTGTTCAGGGGCTTCAGGACTGGATTTGAGCATCCCTCCGAGAGCAGGGTAATGCACGGCGCTGGAGGCAGCGGTCAGCCTCCTAGGCCAGCTGGACTTGTTTCCAGTCTAAACACAGAGGCTGCCCCTTGCTCACCCCAGGGACTGTTTAATCTCCACCACGTTTCTCTTCCCTTCCCCACGGATTTTTGCACTACGCACTCAACATGTCTGTTACTGTTTCTTTACCAAAGTGCCAGTTATCTATCAGGCTATTCCCCTCCCCTTCACCGCAATAATTCCTTGTATCCCTGATAAGAGATTCCAGGCAGGAGGGTTTTTTTTTTTTCCACTTTTATGCTGTGTGCTACGGTGTGTCCGCCCGGCCCTTCAGCTCTAAAGCACACCATTAGAAAAACCTAACACTCTGTATCCCAAATGGGTCACTTCCCAAGTCTAGTGCTGAAATCCTTTTAGCTAATACTGTTCAGGTGACTTAATACTAAATTATATTTTAGAAAGATACGGTCTGCCCTTTACTTTTTCATGGGGCTACCATTCAGTCAATTTTAAAGCTGTAATTCTTTTTCAGGGTTGCCATGGAAACAAGTTAGTGTTCCACTGCTGCCTTGTGAAAACGAGCAGCGTGCTCATACATCATTTTACCGCTCCCGGGTCGTTATGCAGGGTTGCTGTTCTGGGCTGCTCCTCTCCTACACACGCGTTGGCAGGGGCAGAGCCTTGCGCTGGTTTAGCTCTTCCAGCACCGCGGGTCAAGTGGTTCAGCTGAAGTCCTGTTTAAAGTAGGAATGCTCCATTCGTTCCTTGCTCCTGGTGCTGTTAGCACCAATCTTCACATCAGCTCCAGCTGTGGGACTCTGGGCCTTTGAAGAGCAGCTTTCCTGAAACATGGGCTGCCCAGCCTGTAGCAGAAGGGTTGTGTTTCACGTCCAGGTTACGGGCGCACGTGTCACACCGGGCTAGCACCCGATTCCGAGAAGGTATAAATATCTGCAGCGTCAGCAGTGCGCCTTGCAGACAGTTACAAGCACAGCAGCAGAACAGAGGCTTTAAGCCATGGTGGTAAATCACCTGTTGACCTTGCTGGGCGTTGGAATAGCAGCTTAGAGAGTGATCAACATGAGCAGGCTTTCCTCAACCGCTCGAAACCACTCCGGCTACGCTTTGAACAAGAAGCTTGACCAAACCCAAACCATAACAAAGAAAACCCCTTGGGTACCTCCACCGACTATCTGTGTGTTTACGAGACATAGTTGTAGTCTGTATATACATTTTAGAAAGCTATATATAACATATAAAATAATATCTATAATATATATTAAATAAAATATATATATAATGTTAAATATGTAATCTTGAAATTCCATTCGTGTTCTTTTATACCCTGCCTAACACCACAGCATTTAAATACTTTAAGTGGTGTGGTTAACACCCATCACATCATATTTTTATTTTAGCTTTTTCTCAGAAAAAAAATTGTGCAGGGAATATTCTGGAATTTGGATTTATTTTTTTAAATATACTACTGTAAATTTTTGTTGGGCATGGCAGGGTCAAAAAAAAGATTGTTGTTGCTTTCAGGGTTCATGCCACAAATCTGAAATTTCTTGAAGATTAGTCTTTTCTCAGCATCCAAGAAAATCGTTGATTAAAATTTTTTATTGTGCATTGCTGAAACCTTGTTACCGTTTATGTTCATAAAAAAATTATCCGGGGTGCAGTTGTATTGTTACTGTTTTACTAGTGTTCGTTAGGACTGTAATTAAGGTAAGCACAGGAGTTCTTTACGGGGAAAGGTGCCACACTGAAAGATCAGGCTGCAAAAGCACTGTTGAATGTAGACAACAAAAAAATGGGTGAAGGCGGCTCTTTCCTGTGCCTGTGCCTCGAAGCACTGTGAACGAGCTGCACTAAGATTTTACCCGATCATCCTACCATTAGGTTGATGGTTTTCCTTGCAGTGATCAATGCTGGTCAGATGCGAGGCACCTCTGATAAACACTGCTTTAGCACAGGTGATCTCGCTGCTTTTGCAAGCAGGGGGTGACTGAACGACAGGCATGGTGTGCTGCCGCACAGCAGCAAAGCTCTACAGGCACGGAACTCGGATGAGGACGGCGCTTCTTCATCTTTTCTGTTTGATTTTGTGTGTCCCTTGGATCTCTGTCTGGCTTGTTGTAACACACAGAGAATTGGGGTCAAGGAAATTTTTCTCCTGGAAAACATTTTTTCCATTTCGGCTGTTTCTTCCATGCCTGCACTCTGTGAGGACTTTGCCAGCAGTAACTGTGCGCTCCGGTGTGCCCAAGCAGCCTACCTGCCTTCTCGCCGTCGGGCTGCATTCAGCCAAACAGCGGTGGGAAGCGGGCAAGCCTCACCCTTCTGCAGCCAGGGCGGGAGCAGTTTCACGCCCTTGGGTGCAGTCACCAACAATCCCACCACCGGTCTCCTGCCAGGAGCCAGATGGAAGCATAGAGGCAGTGTGAATCACAGCGGCATGGCCTGCCTTGCCTGCAGCACGTGGCTGGTGGTTACTGCACCTGCGGTCCGGGTCGTGAGCTCTAGGAGAAGGAGTAACTATCTCAGGTTAAGAAGCGGGCCTGAATGTCATGATTATTCCTGTCTTTTCTGAACGTCTTCCTGCAGATTCGGCGACCTCGAGCACCATGATCCCTCAGAGAACCAGCACCTGCACCACGAGCTCACCGACACAGGCAGACAGGAGGGAAGCTCAGGGCCAGGCGCTCCGCCGAAGCACATCGTCTCTTTACCTCTACAGCGACATCCAACGAGATGCTGCGATGTTGCAGACCACTTGGAAGGCACAATCACCAAACACAAGGTGCTGCCCACTTGGAAACTGCTGTTCTTCAGTATTGCCAAGTGCTAAAGATACCCAAAACACCTCTCCCCTGTAGCGACGTGCAGTACCCATGACCCTGACCCAAACCCTCCTCAGATACCATGGGCTGTATGTTTGGTACACAGCGTAGGAGCTCATGTTAGGTGAACAGGCTGACAGCTGCGTCGTGTAGGTGCTGTAGCTTTAGATTTTTGTTAAATGTTTTAGTGTTGTCCAAGCGAGTCTTGGGCGAAGGAAGGCAGAGCAAGGCTGCATGCCAAACAGCTGGGCGGCAGCAGAGCTTGGAACCGGGCACTGCCAGTCCAGCCGAGCTGCGAAATGAAGTTTGCCTGCTTCTAGGAGTAAACTTGACCCTTATAGAAAGTGACTACCTTCATTTTGTGATTGTAATGTATTAAGCAACTCTTGGTATAACCTGCAGGGCTGGAAATAATGAGGAACTGAATACAATACTCCCAGGGCATGGGCTTAAAGTGATAACTACTCAAGCGTAGCCTTTGACTAATGCAGTTGCTCTTGCACATCAAATAATGTCAGAAATGCCACACTTCATAAGAAAGGGCTATAAAACTTCATTGTGATCCTTCAGCCCAGAAATCCACGTTCAAAGGCCTAAAAAACATTTAAATCTGCTGTATTACGTGTAAGGAAATGGACACAGGAAAGAAAGATATTCCAGGTCACCTGCGCTACATTAAAAACGTGTTCTCCCTGGTCAGTGTTTTTGCAATATCACATCCACATGCACCACTTTTTTTTACACCTCTACAATTCTGTTTCTGCAATATTACATTAGCCGGAGAAGGCTACTGGAGGGCAGCCAGTAGAGTGATACTCAGAGAACAGCATGGATGCCTCTCAAAGCGCTTTGCATCTTTCGCTCCAAGCAAGCCATCTTGCAGCAGAGAGGCTGAGCCAGCCTGAGTTTCGCCATGTTGGCAGCCAGGGTAGCAACAGCTGAAGAAAATGCAAACACAAGCATTTTCTGCCCAGCAAAGGAACAGGACATTGGCATGAGTCCTCAGCGCTGACTCTTGCAAGGCAGAAAAACCTGCTTTTGTTGTGCTTTCTGGGACAATTCCTGTGATAATGGTAGCGAACCAGAAATAGTAATTCAAAGGAAAAAATATCTGAACACAAGTAGCATGTCGTTTGCCTGGTGTTCGAGCACCTAGCCAAAAGTCCCAGCTGTGATTTGCCGTGGACTCACGGAAAGCAAAGCGGCTACTGATGGTGCGGGCTGACGGAGGCGGGTGCTGCTGGGGACACGCTGGCAGGTCATGGCGTTTAACAAGACATTACAGCCTCTGCTCCAGGTAAGTGGCAGTGAATTCACTTAGACTGCAAGATTGTGGGGTTTTATCTTTTCTAAAAAACTATTCTGGTCTCTTTTCATTTTTTTCTCACAGCAGCTAATTGGTATTATAAAAACATTTACGACTGATAGTTCAGGTAAATTTATTTTCACTTTTCCCAAAACTCAAAGGTGCCTACCAGTCTTAAGTAAAGAGAGTCTTTTTACTTTATTAAGTTCAGGCAAGCCGTAGTTCGCAAGCTTGCTGCCACTGGGAAAGTAGCACTCCCCTAAATACAGGCAGAGCACATTCAGCGCTAACCTGGCAGGCAGGCGCCTGGCTGGCTTCACCTTCCACACAAAGCTCCCCTCCTGCGTCCCTACAGCAGCAGCCCAGTGGGCCCTCAGCCCAGGTGAGCTCTGCTGTGCCAAGCACAGACCATTCCTTCAGCCCGTACCTACTGCCCTTCGTGGTTTTTCAGACCTACGACAGCATTTTCTACAACGCCCCAATTTGCCAGCGTTTGCATTGCATCCTAAATACCCAGTTTTCCCTACACATGAAACAGGCAAGTTCATATTCTATCTTGATGCCTGACTTTTGTGACTAGTTAGTGCCTTTAGTCCTGTTCATACAATGCAGCCGAGTAGTGAGTTCCGAGACATTATTTATTTACAATGACCCTCCAAGGATGTTTCGCAGTAACTTAAAAAACACCCAGACCAAACCTGTTTGCTCCTCTCTGCAGGTTGCTGTCTACCGCAAACAATCCTTAACCTCTTCTTCCCTCCCCAGCCGGGTCACCACAGCGTGCCACAGCTCCGGCTCCTGCTGCCATCGCTACGCACCCCGGCTCACCAAATCGCTGTGGCTGAAAGGCGTTTCCCGGAACGGTTCACGCTCCGTTGTCGGGTGCAGGCAGAGGACACTGGTGTCTGGAGGGTCTCCAGCTGCCTCTTTCGCAGTCTGCTCGCTGCCACCACGAGACGGGAACGCCACGACGACACTGTGTCACCTGTCGCTTCCCTGAGCTGGTGGAGTGGGGATTCTTGCTGCTCTTCCCGGAAGCAGATGGCAGGCAGGAGCACGAGCTGCCACGAGCCCTGGCTCTGTCCCTCAGCAGCTGTTGCCAGCCCTGTGCGGTACCGAGGAGCGTGCTGGTGCTGCAGGATGTGTGGCACCCGGAGCCAGACGCTGTGGCCTGAGGTCCTTTAAGTCGGGACATTCGTTCTAAGTAGAAGCAAAACTTAAATAAACTTCATTGATGTGTGTGGGGTGTTTTTTTTCTTTTTTTGGCAAAATAAAAGCATGTTTCAATGCTGCTTTTTTTAAGTTTGATGAGGTATATAACTTCTGAAAAGTAAGCATTTGACAAGAGTGATTTCAAAAGGAACAAAACTCCACTTTAGCGTCTGATCATCTCATGCCATGCCCTAACGGGCTGCTCACCAGTGCTGCCTGACCTTCCACTCTCCTCTCCCCTGCGTCCCACTCTGGGTGTGAAATTCCAGCAAATATTACACAAAATATTTTGTGAGACATTTTCAGCCTAGCCATCCTCTGGCAATGTACCAGGTCCTTCAGCTTTCCCCACAGAGCCCCCGGAGCAGGCAGGGCTCTGCCCGGGGCTGGCAGCGAGGAGCTGCCATCCAGCGCCCGTGGGCACCTGACAGATCTCACAGGTTTGTTGGACTCCAAATCTTGCTTTCACCTTTCACTCCTCTGCATTTTTTTCCTGGACAATTTTCAATACTGAGGCAATCATTTGCTCTCATATTTATTACCCTTGGCTCTTCTCTGTCATCTAAACAAGCTCATTTTCAAAGTCATCTTCTGACATATACAGAGATACAAGCTGGGCACAAAAACACTCTGGGCAAAGTTTCAAAGCAGTGGCAAAGCTTCTTGATGGCAGCAAAGTAAAGGCAGACTCTCTCATTTTTCCATCTCTCAGTAGCCATTGCTTCGTTTTGCTGTATAATACAAAGGAAAATTTATTTTACCACTAATAATTCCTACCAGCAGCAAAGGAAGTAGAAACCCAACAGTGCTATACTTCAAGGGCTGTTCCTCTCTGCATCCTGAACAGAGGCTCTGCAGCGACTAAAATTCATGCCTGTCCAGCGCTTGCTGGAGCCCACCCTAGCTCACTGCTACAGAAGCAGGGCTCTGCTTACAGCCTCAGAAGGTATACATATACAGTTTTGCAAAGTTTTCTGAGTGAAGTGAAACCAAGCACTCCATAAGCACTGATAGCAGAAATCTCACTTCAAACAGTGGGTTAAAACCATCTAGACGGTCACATCCTGAGTCTTGATGCACTTCGTCACCTGAAGAGCTGCTAAGCTACAAAGCAGGGTCTGAAGCTCTTGGAACATCTACCTTCCAGACACTGTTTTTTATTGTTGCTGGTTTGTATTATTATTAGTGTTGTTGTCTGGGCATGCAGCGGTATCACCACCGAGCAGGGTCCCACTGGGGACGAGCGCATTGCAAGCAGAGGTCATGCTATCACCAGTGTGACGCAGGCGTTGCATTTCCAAGCTACATAAAAGTGCCCCCAAGAATGCGGAGTCAGCAGGGTAGAGAAAAGCACGTGAAAGGGAAAACTAAGCCTTCAGTCTCAAAGGACCAGGTTGTGCAGTGCTAACTCTTAAAAACCTGGTAAGGGAACAGCTATTAGAACATGACTGACTAGAAGGCTGCAGCCAGAGAAGCTTTCCAAGCATCCAGCCTGGGTCAATGACTGGAAAAATAATATCTGTATGCCCTGTGAAAACTGAAGTGATGCAATAGAAAACATCTTTACTAGCCATGGGACTCTTTTTGCCACTGACTTTCCTTATATACCATCAGCTAGGTATGGTTTTGTAAAAAATTAGTGTGTATCTATACAGACATTTACATTAAAATGTCTGATTTTAAGAAAAAAAATCATTCCAGACTGTGACTGGACTGAGTGCAGTCATTAAGCATTATACACTGATAGCTTATTGTTCACTTATGTGATAATTTTACTTCCAATTATATCTGGGTAATGAATAAAGACAGTTAAGACTTTAACCTATTTTCAGAAACCGGAGTTCTATCAACATGCAGTTATTTATGCTAATGAAAATAATGATCTTTTTATAGTGCTTGTCACTGAAATGGAATGATGTCCTGCCAACTGTGCATGTTTGCCAGTGGCTACAAATTAATCAGCTAAACTGGAGTGGTAATTGGAGTAGAGACAAGTCAAAGGGCAGCAGGGCCAGCTCTGGCAGAAAAGCTTTTGAAGACAAATACCCTGTTCAGTGCACGAAACAAAAGAACTTGTTTATATAATGCTGTTGTTTAATTAAATCTAAGCAGCTGTTTCATCAAGAGGTCTCTGAAGATAAATGTGGAAGATGACGGGCAGGGGAATCACAATGTGATGATGAGCGTGTTGCACTGGGTTACACCGTACAGTTCCTCACACCTGCCTAATGAAATGATTTCCTAGCGCTCCTGATTATCCGCTGCAGACAGACCCGCGTGCGTAACCCCTGGCACCGAGCGCACACAACAGCCGCGTCTGGAGACATTGACTTCAGAGTTCAGTGTTAAACGAGCATGTATGAAGCTCTGCCTTGCCAGGCCACGTGTGGCTGCCCATGGCAGATGTCCCTGCACACAGGCATGGAGCAGATAGGTGACATCCTCAGCACCCTCCCTTGGTTTGTGTTGGCTCCCTGTTGTCAGCTGTAGGGGGTGAAACGTAGGAAATGCTTCTGCCTCGCTTTGCTCAAACAGTCTTTTTTTTTTTAACCCTTCCTTTTTTTTAACTTCTTAACTTCTTGCCACTTTCTCGGCCGAGGTGGTTTATCTTACCTTGTAGGCACAACCGGTAGTTGCTGTGAGCAAGACAGGTAACTGAGCCATGGTCTGTGCTGGGCGTTTCTTCCCCATCGGGGTGGATTCCTCCTGCCAGCTGCAGCACCGTGGCTGGGGAGAAGCTTGCAGTGGATTGGGAGAGCCCCATAACATGCTGCAGAAGAGGGATGGGTGAAACCTCCTCAGCGCATGCTCCACAGGAGGAAAACCATTCTGTTCTCCTTGATGCTGATCCGTCCTGGGAGATTCTTCCCGTTCCCTGCCCCTCATCCCACCCTGATCTTGCGCCTAGAGCTAAAGCAATTTTATCAGGGGTTGTTCCTTAGCTGAGGACTCAGAAGCTGTGGTTGGTTGGGTAGGAATAAGCAGCCATGGACAGGAGCCTGGAAATGTCGTCAGAATAGTAGGAAACTGATAATTATCCATGTATATGACATTTTAAAACACACTTTTAACCTCCACAGTTGCAAAGGAAAAACTGGAAAACATGACACTAGTCTGCTGTAAAGACTCTGAAATTATAAGGCAGAGAAAAAAATGCCAGGCTTTCACCCTCCCTAAGTGTCCCATGACTTTCTGCACTGACTTCGTGTTAACACAAAATTCAGTGTTTTGCCCACAAAGGGGTTTGGGATCCGGATGCTGGAGGCTTCCCTTTCCTTTTGGTCCAGTCTGCTGCAGCTGAAATTTCATCAGTAGCTGCAACTCCCTGCCTTGAGAGACACGGACAGCCAGGAGCTTTGCTGACACTTTGGTCCTTGTGGGGTCTGATACATGTCTTGCACACATTTAGCAAATATTTTGAAAGGAGTTTTCATAGCCTTGTTAGTAAAAAAGGCACATTTAGTAGAATGATCTGTTTTTTGAAATAATGAGCTGCTTCAGCATTTTTGCAATATAAATAACTAAAAAACTGGCACTGGTTGAAAAAGTTTTCATAGGGTTTTCATTTCATCCAGATATTTGATTTTATCTTTTTTCTTGTTTTCTGTCTTTTATTTTGTTCAGACTCAAAGAATATTTCCTCAACGATAGATGTGGAAGCTTTTTTGCTAAAAGATGAAAAAGAAGTTTCTGAATTTCAATTTTCCAACCAAATGTCTCACAAGCAATTCACCCACTGTGAATCATGTAGCCATTTTCCTCAGACAGACACAAAATGCCTGTGCGATGAGAAACTCACCCTACCACAGACTCCATAGGATCTCTATTTGTCATTCATTCCCATCTAAGAACTTTCTATGGCCCTTCTGAGAGCTGCCGCTGCTGCATGTTGGTAAAGGCAGAGACCGTGCTGCATCCCAGAAGACATTGCAAGTCATTCCCTTGTGAATATCTTCTTTTAACAGGTCAACGGTTTTGATCTGTGCTGGATAGGAACAAGGCAGGAAAAAGGAGCTTACTAGTTTCAAGCGCTATTTACGGAATGTTTAACATGCTGTCCACAAGTCACTTTTCATCAGCGATCATCGGGTGTCTTTGTGCTGTCAGATCCCAAATCCAACTCCTCTTGCCATACAACACCACTTCCAGTCTAAGCGGGTATTTTGTGATCCTTAAAATCAATCGCCTTCCCTCAGCGTCTCGGGATGGAGCGCAGCAGGTATCCCGCAGCCCTACGCTCGGCAGCTGCAGGTGTGATGCTGCTGTCGTCTGTGGCAATGAAGGTGAATTTCTGGAGGATCAGGCCTGATCTGAGTAAAGTGGTGTACCGTATCATATTAAATTGGCACCCCTGACTGCTTCTGTGAGCTTGGCCCTGTGGAGTTTTTAATAAAATGTAATTATTTTATAAGGTGTATAAAGAGCTTATTCAAGGCACATGCTCATTAAGCTCCTTCAGTCGTCATTAACATCAACCCCTAAAGGACAACAATGGTAATAATGCGATGTGGGACTGAAAACTATGGCGTTTAATAAGAGAGCACAGTGGAGTGATTTAAAAGCACTAAGCCTCTCGCAGACTTCTGCTAGGGCCAGGAGAACGTGAATGCTTGGAATTAGTTAATGATTCCTGTATTGCTCTTGGATTAATCTGGGTGCTTGCTATTTAATTGGAGTGAGTCTAGCATTTCAGATCGATTTCATGGTGATACACGAGAATGAGCAGTCATTCCAGACCAAAATTGACAAGCAAGGTGAAAGACGTTCTCCATTCCAAGCCACAGAAGAAGCCACCACCGCGCGAGGAGCCGCTGGTGGCTCTCCAGCCCCGCAGGCGCGGGGGAAGGCTTAACCTGGTGGCCTCGGCAGTGAGCTGGAGGGGTGACTGTGGGTGGAGGGCCGATGGGCTCCCCTTTGTTCTTCACCCCAGCAAAAGAACCGGTCAGATTTAACAAGCTGCGCTAGATTTGCGCTGTGGTAACTGCAACCAGATTCGGTCCTTCAGGCTCCTGCGTCATGGCAGTCACGGCTCAGTGTGGTCACAGCTGTCCCCTGTGAGCTCTCAGAGACCAGTATGAGGTTCTGGACCTTTTCCTTCTCCCTGTTCAGAACCTCTCAGATTGGTCTCTGCCTCCTTCAGGGGCACAGGGAGGGCACTTTGGTTCCTGTATTCACAGCCTGGGCTTCCTCACTTGCCAGAATGAGGGATTCCACAGGGAAATGCCTGTCTGTGTAAGGAATGATCTCCAAGCCCACTGGGATGCTGTGTACAATGAGAGCTACGTGGCGATCACCCACACCTGCACCACAGGTTTGACCATTACAGGAAAAGCAGAGGCCAAGGGCAGAGCTCATTCTGCAGGGACAGCTCTCCAGGTATTGCAAGTTTAACACAAGTCTGGAAATTTTTCACAGAGAGATGAGGAAGAAATGAGGGAGCAGAGGAGGGCTGTTGGAAGTGGTTGATGGCTGACAGTTGTGCCAGAGGGGAACATCAACCCATGGTAACAAGCCCCGCTCAGGTGGTACCACTGTAGTGCTGTCCTCCCTACCTGGCACGTCCCGCAGCACCCGAGAGACCTGCAGACACCATCGCCTGCCATCACCGGGAAGCAGGGCTCAGCGGCTCAGCACCCACTGCCACCTTCCCTCCTTCAGGACAGCAGCACAGCTCCTCCTAGGCAGCACGAAGAGGTGGCTGCTGATGAGCACACAACCCTGAAGGCAGTGGGTGGACTCGTAACGAAGGTGGGAAGAAGCATATGCTTTGCTCAGCTCTGGCAGCACCGAGAAACCTTTCTCCCATGATTGATGGGTTCCATCCACGAGGGCCTGCTGGAGCCCGGACAGAAAAGCAGCGCTACTCCCCCGACTGCCTCCACCCCCCACCAAGGAGAGGCCGCGCACAAAAGCCACTAATCGAGTTGAAAAGGCAACTTGCAGTGCCAGAGGAGGGGCTGGCAAGAATTATGTAAAGAAAATTCAATTCAGCGATGGGAAGGGACAAGTAACGAGGGCTAGAAGTTGAACCGATGGGTCTCTACCCATTTGGCTGCTCCAAGGTTAGCTTCTCTTTATTTTTGTGTTTCCTCCGGTGTATCTTTAATATCCTTCCTCCTCTCTGATACAAATCATTGATTCCTGCTTAGGTACTCGGCTCCAGTAAGACTTTCGAGCAGAGCTGAAGGCTACAAGGTTACTGAACATCAAGGAGAACCTGCTTTATTGCCAAGCATTTAATCTCCTGTTTCCAGCAGTGGAGGCTGCGAGGAGAATCATGGCATGATCCCTCGTCAGCATGCCCACACCGTGCCGCTGGCGTAAAGCTGGGGAGGAGAGGGGTGGGTTCGGAGCCATCAAGTAAGAAGGCTTCCTTCTCGTATTAGTCCCTTTTTCAAATAAATCAGCATCTGAAGATCCATTCACAGTCAAACAAGGCCAAAACCGTTTTCACCATTATCTCTGTCACTCCCAGTCTTATCATTTGCTCATTTCTTGCATACGTGCAGTATTGGACAGCAAGTGCAAAGGGGCGAAGAACTAGTCTCAGAGTTGTCCACAAAATGCCTAAAACTTTGGACCACTAGATTAATAAAATATTTATAAATCTATAGTGTGAAGCAAGGGAGGGGGTGTCTTTTTTTTTCCCAACAACTGATCCCAGTTTTCTACCTTTGGTTAAATTTTTTATTAAGGTTTTTGTTCATAGATGGAAATTTTTCATATGGAAATTACTCCTTGTAATCTGCAAAAAGTTCTGTCTAGCTTTCAGGAAGGCCTTTTGCTCGTGACCTTCAAAACAGAGGTCAGGTTGTCCAAATACTATTTTAATCCTCCTACTTGTAGGATACAGGCAGGTGTGCAATACGGAAAGCTGCGTATGTTGCATCTTCACCACAGCTCGCCAGAAGCTTCGCACAGCATACCATCACTACTGCAGAATCTACAAAACCTGCCGTGCTCAGGGTGTTTTAGGACAGGGGTTTGTACGGGTCCAAGTGAAAACCTGCCTTTGCTAGAGAGCGTGTAGCTTGAGGAATAACCATTCAAAGAGAATGGTGGAGCGGATTTTGTGCAGCAGCTCGCGGTCCCCGTACCACGCCCCATGGTGCGATGCCTCTCAGGATACTTCGGCTGGTGCCAAAGCGGCGCAGACAGACCATCCCCCCTCCTCACCCTGAAGTCCCCGCGGGGCTCCCCTCGCCGCGCAGGTGCCTCACGGCAGTCTCCGGGCAGCAGCGTCCCCAGTCCCAGCCAGGGCTCCCCGTCCCGTCCCATCGTGCGTCCAGGCTGGCACTCTCCCCGTCACCGCCCGCATGTGGCTCTGGGACACCTCACTTCCCAGAAGCCCACAGCCTTGTGCTTGTCATAACCGTTCCCCAAGTTATTTCCCCATCCATAGGGGGTATGGCTCTGGTTCAACAAGGTATTTAACCATCTGCTGAACTGCTCTGTTCCTTCAGCTGGAATCTGCAGACTGCAGTGCAGAGAAAGCAGCCTGAGCATCCACTGCCCCCCCAACAGCGAACGTCAAACCTTTCCCAAGCAGAGGACTTCCCGACTTCAAAATGACTTTTCTGCCAGCTCCGGGGTGGCTGCCTGGCCGTGGGAGCAGTCGCATGCAGCGCAGCTCTCAGCAGCTCCGCAGCCTCTGCGGCGGCAGCTCCAGACCGTGCCTGTGACCCGGGACAGCTGCGGTGCACGGCATCAGCTGAGGCGACCGTCCCTGCGGCTGGACCACGACCCACCAGGTTGCTGCTGCTCTGCAGACTCCTCTGCGCCCAACCTCTGCTCAGCCGGGACTATTTTCTACAGCTGGAAAAAAAAAAAAAAAAGCCTTGTTTTGAATAGCATCTTAATTGATCTTTAAAACAAAGATCTGCATGTAGTTCATTGTAGCTAAAGCCAAAAGATTTTTATTATTAAAAATATTTCCAGCTTACCATTTTCCATTCTCCAGGTGTTCATTTATGGACAGGCCATTCTGTACCATATTTGGTAGTAAAAGTGAATTTGAAAAAAATTACATTTTAAAGTAAAATAGGGTGAAATTTATTTGCCTAGAGAAACATTTATGTAGCTATAGATTGAGAGGGAAGGGATATCAGAACATCTCAGGGTGCACTTGTGTGTGGGAAAAGGTATGCATAAGTGCATAAAGACTGTGCTGAATAATATATATATTTATACACAGAAATCCAAGGAACAAAGACGTTCAGGATGAAACCAATGCATATATTTTTGCTTGTATTTATATTGCATTCAGAAAAGATCATAAAAAAAGACAACTCGAGAGAGCCAGGTGCGTGCGTATACGCCCGCCTGCACGCAGGACTGGTGGCAAGGTGTCACAAATTGCCTTGGCCACTAAAGAAATATCCTCCGAAGTAGTTTCCGTTGCCCTTTGTTGAAGACATCATTCTCTGGTTATGAAACTGTTTTGGCCATCTCAGTGGCTAACAAGTGCCTACAAAATGGGGACAGCGTTTCTCCTATTAACACTCTGAAACCTACCCACGCAGCTGGCACCAGGACAGATGTTGGTACAAGCTGGAGACAGACGGTAGGTGTTTCCTTCGATTCTAAGCTCCTCTAAAATCAGATCCTACCGTGTGTCTCAGGGTTAGGACTCAGACCCCGAGGCTGAATGCACTAGAAACGCGTGAAAGAATTGGAGATCACTGTTACAGATGCTCTTTGGTGAACAAATTCCCGAGCGGTGCCCCGGCTGAGCAACCTCGGTTCGTCGCCTTGTGCAGCGGAGGAGCAGCGCTTAAACCAGCAGCAGCACTTCATGGGTTAAACCGACGAGTCCCGAGGACTGCGCCACGCAAATAACGATGTGCCTGAGCAGCTCCAGCGAGCTGAGCTAGACTACTGACACGTGTGGTTGCAAGAACAGGGTCTGCGGCTAATGCCCAGGGAACAGCAGGAAGGTTAGGCAAAGCCGTGCCTGCCAGTTAATAACTGCTCAGGGCTGCTATTTCACATGCGAGCAAAGCCTTTAAAGTCTGACATAATTCTGCAAAGAGAATTAGCTGCTTTCCAAGTTTCCGACACGCTGCAAGGAAACAAAAGTGACTCAGCAAGTGTAGGGCATCAGCACGGTGGGACTGGGAGCGGGCAGCAGATCAGGCCACCGGTGTGCCCCAGCGATCCCTGGCACGGGGCCAGCAGCGCTGCAGGCTTGGCACCGCACGCTCCAGGTTTTCATCAGTTTGGCACTTTTTTCAGTTTGGTCTGGTTTGGGGTGCCTGTGTTTCCAGGCCCACCTTTAGAGCAAGCAGATCTTTCAGAGAACGAGCAATTAGCTTTTGTGTCAGCGAACAGATAAATACTGCTTTATAAACTGTTGCTGGTTTCCCGCCAAAGTCACCAGTCATTTCTGAGGACACAAGTCCTGTGAGCTCGGCCTTCCACGCAGCGTTGCCAGCAGACGCCCAGCCGACACACCGCGCTGTGGCTGCTGCGAAGGGAGCTGGGCTCGGGGCACGCTGGCCAGCTTCCGAGGGTGCCACAGAGCAGGTGCTCGAATCGGCGGGTCCGGGTCCGTTTCCTCACTCCTTTGGCCCCTAATTACAATGAGCACCAGCTGGAGACGGAATGCCTGTCTCAGAGCTCCACTTTCTACTGGCTACACCGGAAAATATCGCCTGGTTTCATCCATTTCTTCAAAGTGAACTAATCTAACAAAAAACCCCCCATCAGTTTCCTTTGGGTTATAAATATTCCTGGGCAGAGAGCACAAAGAACTCCATGCCATGCATGACATCCCAATAAACTGCTCAATTACAGATAATGAATAATACCCTATAATAATAAATAAAAACATATAAATCCACACTGACTGCAGAAATATTCACATTTTGCCATACTTTGATGGAGCTTAGTCCAACCTGGCATAGCAGATGAACAATCCTTAGGGAGCTTTAAGGACTGTTGGGTGGTAGAAGGTCAGGTTTCTTTTAGATCTGGACATTCTAATTTAATTCCAGATAACGCCTGATGTATGAATAATTCATTAGTATTTCTCAGTTTGGAACTAAACTTCTCCGCAAATTTAGTAAGTGTGAATGTTGCTGCAGTAAACATATGCCGATTATTTTTTTAGAAGCTAGAAAATGAGGTTACTCCAAAAAAAGTGGATAAAATAATTAAAATGTAAATTGAAATAAATTATTCACACTACTAAATTTAAATAAATGGCTTGAACACCTAAATTCAATTAAGGCATGTTGTTAGTTAGAATACTCAGTATTGTATAGCAGATGTACAAAGCCAAGAACTGGCACCAAAAAAATGTTCACTGTGCATGAATGTTTTATAGGTAGCAGAGTGTATACCCTAAGGGCCTTGAATATTACATTAAATTATACATTTCTAATAAAGAAAATATAAATGAATATGGAACAAATGTCAACTTTCGGCTTAAAACACCAAATACTTCTTTCAAGAGCGAGCTTTACCATTGCATAACAGTTGCAATATTATCTTGTTTAATGGCTTAAACACTGTTGTCAGCTAAATAGCTGTGTGTGTATGTACGAGAGGGCGTAAGTGCCACTGGCAACCGTTGTGTACTGTTATGGAAACCATTCTAAAATAAGACCACATTTACTGTCACTTCAAACTCTTTTAAAATTTTAATAGAAATAACATATTCAGCAGAGGAGACTTATTAATTTGCTGTAACTCTTTTCTTTCTCTTTTTTTTTTGCTCCTGTGGCTCACTTGCCATCACAAAAGCAAGCTGCTGTCAAACCCTACACATCGGGAGGGGATGCTCCTAGCTCCACAATAGGTGCCTGGTGTCAGGAGCAGGGCTGAGGGGGAGGAGGCTGGCAAGCATTCAACAGATTTTCTTTGCCATGGTTTTATAAAATACTATATCGCATGTTGAAAATCCGTGTATCTATAGGATTTAAGCCTACAGCCTGAAATCCGAAATAGAAAGAACTCTTTGTTTCTTTTTTCGGATGCAGAGGGGGAAGCGCAGCTGTAAAGCAGCTCAGCTGATGTATTTGACACCCCGTGCCATCAGTCGCATTCGGCCGCGCAGCCGGACTCAGGGTTTTGTGTGGGGTGGGAAGGTCCGGCTGCGCAACGCAGGCCACGGCCCCGCTGCCGGTGCCCCCTCCATCGCCGCAGCCCCCTGCGCTCGGCAGAGGTGGCAGCAAGCCGGGCCACCCATTGACCTGCTCAGGGGCAGTTTCAAACGCTGGCGTGCAGGCTGTGCTCCCAAGCCCAGCGTGGGCTGCAAGGGGCTAGCGGCATGACCGCAGAAAGACCACTTTGCGGCAGGCGGCGCGACCCGGCCAGCCGGCAGTGGGGTTACCACGCAGCCCCTTGCAGCCGGGGCTGGCCGTGTGCTGGCTCACACTGCTGCTCAGAAGATACACGCCTAAATCCAAGCCCTTTCAGACATAGAGGAGAGGCACTGCGAAACAACTTCTGAAGGACTTTTTTTCTCTAATCGGGTCTGAAGTGAAGATGTGAGCTGGTTTTGCTCCTCAGCAAAGCAACAGAAGACATTGAACTCAGCCCTAATTGGATCTGTTAACCACCTAGCGAAGCCGTAGCACATTAACATTTTCAATTACAGAAGCTATGAGCAAAGATCCAAACACAAGTGCAAGCAAGGAAAAGAGCGTGCAGACACGTTTTAGTCCAGGGAACCAAACTAAATAGGGGTGTTGTTTTGAGAGCAGAACATTGCGCTTTATGGAGAGGAAGCTGTGGGGAATATCAGCTCATTCTCTCCCTCGGACTGAAACAGCGAGCAGCCTGGACCTGCTCCACACAGACACACACACTGACAGCTTCTTGTCGCAGCCAGCAGCGGAGCGAACACGAGTGCTGCGAGGAAACTTGCAAAATGCAGCCTGATAAGAAGGTGGGCTCCGATCCTTCACCTCCAGCATTAGCTCAGGCTCGAACCCAGCCCAGCACAGCAGTCACCAGGCAGAGCTTCCCCTCAATGCCAGGTGACTTCACGGCAGAGCCCACAGGGTCCAACCAACAACTCCAACCAACAACTGCAGCCCCCCTCAGACGGGTGGGTAACACGCAGAGGGCCGGTGCTCTCTGCCTTGGCAGACGAGTCCTCACAGCTGCCTGTCCTCGTTCCAGGGAACCTTGCCATGGGGAAGGAGGAGGGAGGGAGGGGGAATCTGTGCCTGGACCCAGCTGGAGTCAGTTGTCATATCCCACAGGGAGCTATAAAACTCCTCTGGTGAGGCTGGCATTTCTCCTGGTTTAACCCAGCAGCTGGGTCTCTCCTGTAGGAAAGATGAGGAGCCTCTACCAGGAAGGAAGACTTCGGTGTCAGGAGTGAATGAATCACATTTACGTGTGATTTTCGCTTGTCTTTGATGTGCTCTTGAATAAACAGAAAATACCTACACCAAGGACCAGTCTTGGCTTTATTATTGACATAGCAATGGTAATAATTCAACTAATGTTGCTATAGATCCTATGATATGCAAGTAAAATTAAGTTTGAACCAATACAGTATACAACGGTGCCTTAAGAAAGTTGGCTTTCTAAAGCCAAGAACCATTAAGAACAAAATCAGCTAGAAGAAGAAAATAAGGCAGAAAATAGGAGAGCTTTGTGAGAACTACTTAAGAATATCTTGTTTTAACAGGAGAAAGCAGGTTGTATCTGTGCAAAAACACAACAGAATTAGCTCATCATAATAAATCAAACACCTCTGCAGCAGGAAGGAAGCAAATGCAGCCATAAAAGTAAGTCTTACTAATAAGAAGGAAAAAGACAAATCTGATAGTAAAAGAGGTTAGATAATTGACAAGAAAATCAAAAATGTATGGTTGAGAATATTAATAAGGGAACAGTTTTAGCAAACCATTTCCGGAGTGGAAAAAAACCCTCGAACCAGACCAACAGGTCTGTTCCCAAACAGAAAAATGGATGCTTCTTTATCCAGTAACAGTGCAAGAGAATTCAATAAAGATGTCTGCTCCGTACTGGGGAGAAAGGGTGATGTGTTTGTTACGTGATGATGGTAATATACTTTCTATTCCTACTGTAACTAAAGAGGACATTAATCACCAGCTACTGTGGTTAGACATACTTAATTCAGAAGTTTTGGGTAATTTGCATTGAGGGATTTTAAAGCAGCTGGCTGAGGAGCTTTTTTGGCAGCTAATGTTGATTTTTCAGTAACCCGTGGACAGGGGAGAATTCCAGAAAAGCTGAAGAACGCTAGTTCCTTGTTAGTGCATTAAATGGTATGGGCAAGATGGCTGAGCTAGCAGAGGTTGTCAGTCTGGCATCAGTACAGGAAAACAAAGGAAAAGTTTATATTTAATTCAATTAACAGAGACTGAAAGGTGCATGATACTGTTAATGCCAGTCAACACAGTATGGAAAATATACCTTCCTGAAGTAACTTTAACATTCTTACAGAGATTATTAACCTGGCTGATAAAGGAAGAGCATGTAACAAATGTACTTCAGTTTCAGTAAAATGTTTCTGTTTCAGATGACAAAATAAAATTGTGAACTTACAAAGTTCAAAAGCAAACAAATCAATAGGTGTATTAAAAGGTCAAACAGAACAGAAAGATACACAAGAACTTGGCTATAGAGTAAGTAACTCGACAGGTAAAAGCCACCAGAAAGCGGGAACCTCTGCTAAAGAAGGAAATCTGTAGCGAAACCCAAATTGCTTCAACTGTCAGCAACCCAAACTGTGTATGTTCCAGACAAACATTTTAACTTGCTAACAGTGAAGCTTCCTAAGCAGAGGAACAAATTAATGAAGGTTGTGATAGCTTTCATCACTAGGAATCTTCATATTGAAGGTGGATATATTTTCCATCCGAGGCTGTAGTTCCACTATCACTACTGGAAGTTAATCAAGCAGGCAAAATGTTTCAAGCCCAGCAGGAAACACAGTTTGCCCCCATGGCTCTGGATGCTCTGTTGGGTTACAACATGTGTATTACACTTGGAGATCCTAGCCTCTCCTAGCTTGCTTTACTTCTAATTGCTTTTTTTCCAGCATGTGGCATTGACTCTTGCAAGAGTATCCTCAAAAGTTTATTTATAATGTACTAAAAGATGCAATCTTAGTAGCTGAACCAAATTTACAGTAGCAGCATTTTCGGTGATGAAACTGCAGTGCTCCAAGCTTTGTGAGTGATGCTTTACTTGGTTTGAGGGTTTTTATTTGAACTTCAGTAGAGTGATCTTCCTTGTTTTACATCAAAGAACACTGGAAGCAGAAGTGACTAATTTGATTGCTAATGCAGAAGTTACTCACACCAGGTCCTAGCAATTAATATTCTTCGGTGTTAGGAGACACAAATTTCAGCCAGCCACACAAAATCAAACCCCTTTCCCAGCTGAATGTCACTGTCTCGGTCTGTGACTCTTAAGAAGTAAACAGATGCTGAGCATGTGAGATTTAGGGACAAATCAGCTGACCTTTAACGATTAAGTCCTTCCCTCATTTTCCATCAATAGTGTATTTATTGATCACAGAGCTGGCTAGTACTGAATGCCTCTGGAGAAATTCAGTATCAGAAAGGCTAAGAAAGATCTTTAAAGTGCGTAACTTTATTCTCTGGTCTGTCGTCATCAAAAACGAACCTCTGAAACTGCACTTCACTTACTGAAAAGGAGTCTCTTCCCTTGACTCTACCATCTTAGTATTGCCCTTTTGGCTTTCCAAGTCAAACCGTCCCTTCTTTTTAAACCTACTCGCAGGGAGGTGACTCAGCGTGACTCCCCAGACTCGCATCACTGTTTGGGAGCTAGGATGCACCAGTTCTGCAGGAAATTTCACCGGAGGTTAATCTATGAATTACATCTCCTGAGAAGACTTCAGTGAAAATGCCACCACTGTGATGCCTTACATCTGCATAAGCTTCCAGTGAAGACAGCTGCCAAATGAAAGAAACAAGGAATACCACTAAGGAATAAGAAATAGCTTCAATTTTCCCCTCCAATTACTTGGTTCATCTGCATGCATATCAGGTGTAATATTATACCATTACTGCAGAAGAGTTGGGTGGTACTCACAAAATAGTTTCAGACCCCTCCAGCACTAATCACTGTCTTAGGAACAAGCTGAGAAGCAGACACAAATTAAATTCAAAGCCTGCTGTCCCTGACTTAACGTGCCAAGGCTCTACATATCATTTTGGTGTGCAAACACTCTGAGAGGAAATCACCCAATGCACTCACATTGCAAAGCAGGATGGTGAAAATCTGGAGAGCCGATTCCCAAGCAGCTCCATCCCTCAATGGTCTTAAGGGTCTTTTCCAAAGTAAATGATTCTATGATTCTATTCTACAATTGTTTGAACATTCACGTTCCCTTTAGATTTTAAGTATTCAAACAAGTAAGAAAAACCCATGCATGCAATATACATTTCATACACCGTTATTGCTGAACACATATACATGGTGCATGTGGTACATTATGTTGTACACCATGTTCAGCATCTGTATATTGAAGTTTGTCTCTTCCACTGATGCTTAAACTCCATTGCCTGATGATGTATTGCAATAGTACATCACCGGAGTGATGACAATCTGAGGGTATATTACCATCATTTATTACTGGAATATCACCACAGGCATATTATTGCAATGTATCACCACAGCAGCAGCCAGCAGGAATACAGATGCAAGAGTCATGGTATATGTTTTATTAATTCCTAAGTGATAGCTGTAGAATTAGCATGACATGGAATCGGCGTATACCCTGCTTTCCTCTCATTCACATACCTGTGACATGAACCACTATATTTTGTTTGCTGTTTTCAGCATAGCCTGTTATTCTCCAGCTGTGAATCATTTCCTTCCTGAAATTTTAGATTGAGGCCCTCATTTTGAAAGTTTTGTATAGTTTAGGATGAATTTTGTGGCCCTGATTAGGAATTTGTTTCATATTACCCAGGGTATTATACACAGACTTGTAAAATGGACAGGCTGTTAAGGTATGATACCCCTTTTCAATTATGTTTTTTTTGCTTCTGCATGTGCAATTTAAAATTCAGCATCTCGGTGGCTGCCAAAAATAAAGTATAAAACCCAGTATGTTCCTGCCACTCAACCACAAACTGGCAAAACTCTATCAGATATTTAAACATCTCCATGAAAACTGAGTGTGTTTTCTCCCATCAATGTTAATTCTGCCTATCTCAGTGTGCTTCGCACAAAGCAAGAGTGTCCTTCTGTTACAGCCCCTCTTCCACAATCATTGCCTGAAGGAATTCTGAAAACTCTCCTGCACATGTCCCCTGGAATTATTTCATTGTTCCGCCAGAAAATGATGTTTGCTGCAAGCTTTATATAGAGCAACTCCTGCAAAATTATCTCAGTATCAGCCTGTCTGGTTCAGTCAGGAGGACTCCGTTTCAGTTAGCGGTGAGGCTCCTGTCTGCGTCCCACTAGGATCAGATGCGGATATTGGGTAACTAGAGTTAGTTTGAGCTACTCACTGGAGGGTTGCCTTAATCATATCTCTTCTACTTCTGGCCATTATCTATCAGTACATAAATATCTTCATCTTTTTTCAGCATCACGTATTTTTAGGCTAAAAAAGTCTCTCTGATAGACCACTTCAAATTTCCATTACTCATCTCTGATATACTGTGGTAGAACTATTAGGAATGAAATTTAGAGCTATGAGTGCAGTATATTTTTAAAAAATACTGAGCTAGTTTCAAGTTGCAGCACTAGCCGAGACAGTCAGCTTGCTTGACTGTGATTGTTCCAGACACAGACAGGCAGGAAGAGGCAGCCTGGGAGAGGAGCCGCCTGTGTGGTTGATGAGATGCAATACCAAAGTATAGGCAAGTCATCACAGCACAGCACCTTCTCTGGAATTCATTTTTGGCTAAACCTAGCACTGTGATAGCTGTAACAAACCCCACGCACCAAAAGATCCTGAACAGCAGAGCAAACTGTAAGGGAAGAGGTGGGGAGCAGCTGCTGAGTCTTGCGAGACGGCAAGAAGCAGTCCTTCTAGTGGCACATCTGGCTGCGCCCAGCTCCCCGCGAGCACAGCTCCGGGCTGGCCATCCCCACTGAGGGCACAGAGCATGCCAGTGGTAAGAGTGGGATGTTAAAGGCTATACCGACCTGTCTGAAAACAATTTCTCGTTGCTGGAGAAAGACTGCCAACATTTTGCTAAAATCTTCCCTTCCTCCCTCCCAATAAACAGTTAATGTTTGTGTAGAACTGTGTAGATCGGGAGGACAACCCTAGGCACGTGCGGTGTGTTAGGTAGGATAAAGTGTACAAAGCAGCAACATCTGTTTCTAATGCCTGTTTCTTTTTTGTCTGCACATCCACTGTTGATGAAAATGGATTACACTCAGCAACAACCCTACCCCAGCTTAGTAGCTGGGAAGCCCAAGTCCTCTTGCCTACTGTCAATTAGCTTGTCCCTTGCCAAACACAGTGACTTTCGCAGAACCGACTACTATCATATCAGTCATTTAATCATCCTGCCTGACCCAATGCAGAGAATTCAGTAAAAACTGGTGGAAGGGATACAGAACTAATGGAAATTTATTGTCTCTTTCTCCTTTTTTTATATGTTGGCTGAATGAAAGCATTCAGGCTCAGCCTTAGGTGTTGATGTCATTCTCTGACCACCAGTAGCTGTACTCTTCCAGTGCAGTCTGGCTGCTGTGATCACAAGAAAACACCTGGAGGATGGCAAGAAATCTGATATCCCTTCAGAAGGATATTTAAAACCTTGTGTGTTCTTTCCCCTCAAGACCCCAGTATAAGACTTCAAGGTTGGGTTGGGAAATAAAGGAAGGTTCTGAATGTGAGACTGATCAGAATTAAAAAAAAAAATACACAACAGAATTTGTACACTGCTACCATCTAGTGAATTAAAAGAAAACAAAATCTTCCTCTGAAGTAAGATGAACCATATCTAAGGGTGTGAACCTGCATCACTGAAGTCACTGGGACTTCTGCCATCGACTTTACTTGGAACAACCCTTAATGGCATGGGCCATATTAAACATGAGGCATTTGAACTTCCAGCACAATTACAGAAAGTATCAATGACTGTTACATATATTTGTGATCCAGGTAATTGCCATAATTTGTCCAGAATACACTGAACCAAAAGAATCATTAGCAATTACTGCTTTAAGCCAGTGCAGATAGGTTCAACTGAATGAAAAGGTACATTTTAAGACTGGAACAAAGGGAAGCTTTTTCATGGGTACTGCATTTTCTGTTTGAAATTAACTTAAACCTTAGGTAAGAGGTTTATGCAGTGGCTTTAGAAAGCTCAGTTCTGCATTTATGCAAAGACTTTGGCCAGCTTGCCTTCTTGCTCCTTGGTGCTACCCCAAAGCAGGAAGAAGTCACTCCCGCTCCGTCTCTAGCTCGTATTCAGCAGGCGTTTTTCTCAATCCGATTGGCACATGCTGACTCATCTCACAAGTCGGTCGCACTGAAATGTCAGCACTAACATCCGGCGCTGTTGGAGTCCGCACTGACTTTGACACTTCCTTTTGCAGAGTCAGCGTTTTATGTACCCCAAGGCATACTTCCACTTGCAATGAAAATCCAGGAACTAAGCGTCAGGATTAAATGATCCTATGAGGACAGGCTGAGAGAGTTGGGCTTGTTCAGCCTGGAGAAGAGAAGGCTGTGGGGAGACCTGATTGCAGCCTTTCAGTACTTAAAGGGAGCCTATAGGAAAGATGGGGACAATCTTTTTAGTA